>MTLD01000294.1_pt1 | contig 16007 bp, 13 predicted proteins | sample 1982471 | NCBI WGS metagenome assembly MTLD01 (sample SAMN05712604, study PRJNA340218) | biofilm metagenome | isolation source: sample SPM anode biofilm adapted to -50 mV | place: USA | collected 2012-02-03
ATGGTTATGCCTGGCGACAACGTGCAGATGGCCATCGAACTGATTACCCCCATCGCCGTTGAAGAAGGTCTGCGTTTTGCTATCCGCGAAGGCGGCCGCACTGTCGGCGCCGGCGTAGTTACCGCAATCAACGCGTAACTTTGGTGAGTTGTTACAGTGCAATAAACGCATGCTTTGCCTGAGCGTGGTTACTGCGTTGCGGCAAGCGCCAACCCGGGGAGTGTCAACTCCCTGGGTTGTTCTTTGCCGGGCGTAAAGACGTATGGAATGTTGTTGACAGCCCAGGGGAAGTGTGCTAAATTGTATTAGTAACGTTTGCAATATAATGATTTTTGCAGGTAAGAGAGGTACAGACGATGCGTAACGCGATTACGTTGGCTTGTACGGAATGCAAACAACGCAACTATCAGTCCAATAAGAACAAGAAAAACGATCCTGATCGTATTGAACTGAGCAAGTATTGCAAGTTTTGCAAGAAACATACCGTACACAAAGAAACAAAGTAAGGTCAGGCTCGTAATTGGATAGGGGTGTAGCTCAATTGGTAGAGTAGCGGTCTCCAAAACCGTTGGTTGCGGGTTCGATTCCTGCCGCCCCTGCCAACCTATTGCTTGGAAGACGAGGATGTGAAACGATGGCTGCTCAGGAGACTGCGGCGCAAGGAACTGCGCAGTGGAAACGCTTTATCCGCGAAGTTCGGGCAGAACTTAAAAAAGTAACTTGGCCGACTCGCAAGGAACTGCTTTCGTATACAAGCGTAGTGTTTGTTGCCACCGTGGCAGTAGCCATGCTGATTTGGATCATCGATGCCGGCTTCAGCGGGTTGTTGCGTGCGGTGATCAAGTAACTAGGAGATAGGGGGAAGGCCCCCTGTGTGAAAAGGCGATGGATTCTGAAAAGATGTGGTATGTAATCCATACCTATTCTGGTTATGAAAACAAAGTAAAAGCCAACTTGGAGCGCAAAGTGCAGTCCATGGGCATGGAGAATGAGATTTTCAATATTCTTGTGCCGATGGAAGATGAAGTGGAAATCAAGGACGGCCGTAAAAAAGTAATCAAGCGCAAAGTCTTTCCAGGCTATGTCCTGGTGGAAATGATCGTAAACGATCGTTCTTGGTATGTTGTGCGCAACACACCGGGAGTGACAGGCTTTGTTGGCTCGGGGACTAAGCCGATTCCTTTGAGTGAAGCGGAAACGCGTCAGATTCTTCGTTCTATGGGAATGGAAGAAAAGCCCAAGGTGGACTTGGAACTTTCGCAGATGGTTCGGATCAAATCCGGAGCATTTGAAGGTTGGGAAGCTAAAGTTGTGCATATTGACCCTGAGAAGGGGAAATTGCGCGTGCTTGTCGATATGTTTGGCAGGGAAACCCCTGTAGAGCTTGATTTCACTCAAGTTGAAAAAATATAATCTTTGAAATTATCCTTTAGATAGATCGTTGTAACCACAATGAGGAGGTGGAAAAAATGGCAAAAAAAGTAATCAAACTCGTAAAATTGCAAGTTCCCGCAGCGAAAGCCACTCCGGCGCCTCCGGTAGGCCCTGCGTTAGGTCAAGCTGGTGTGAACATCATGGCGTTTGTAAAGGACTTCAATGAAAGAACAGCTGCGCAAGCGGGCCTGATCATTCCAGTTGAAATCACTGTTTTTGAAGATCGTTCCTTTACCTTCATTACTAAGACTCCTCCGGCTGCTGTATTACTCAAAAAAGCGGCTGGTCTTGAAAAGGCGTCTGGTGAGCCGAACAAAAAGAAAGTTGCGAAACTGCAGCGCGATAAAGTACGCGAGATTGCAGAGAGCAAAATGGCGGATTTGAACGCCGCTAATGTGGATGCTGCAATGCGTATGATTGAAGGTACTGCTCGCAGCATGGGCATTGACATCGTCGACTAAGAAGGTGTCTTGTGGGAGGATCATTCCGTAAGTACCACACAGGAGGAATTTTAAATGGCTAAATTCGGTAAGAAGTATCAAGAAGCCGCCAAATTGGTGGAAGTTGACAAGCTGTATGAAGTTGCAGAAGCTTTTGAACTTGTCAAAAAAATTGTTACTGCCAAGTTTGACGAAACCGTTGAAGTGGCTGTAAAATTAGGTGTTGATCCTAAACATGCGGATCAGCAGGTGCGCGGTGCAGTAGTATTGCCGCACGGCACTGGCAAAACCAAAAATGTTTTGGTTTTTGCTAAAGGCGAAAAAGCTAAAGAAGCCGAAGCCGCTGGCGCTGACATTGTTGGTGCTGAGGAATTGGTGCAAAAAATCCAAGGTGGCTGGACCGATTTCGACGTAGCTGTTGCTACGCCTGATATGATGGGCCTTGTAGGTCGCTTGGGTAAAGTTTTGGGACCTCGCGGTTTGATGCCGAATCCTAAGGTTGGTACGGTTACGCTTGACGTGACTCGTGCTATCAATGAGATTAAAGCTGGTAAAATCGAATACCGTACCGATAAAGCTGGTAATATCCATGCTCCGATCGGCAAAGGTTCTTTCGAAAGCGCTAAGCTGCAGGAAAACTTCCAGACTCTTATTGACACCTTGAACAAGGCGAAACCTTCTGCTGCTAAAGGACAGTACATGCGGGCCATTACTGTCAGCACGACCATGGGACCTGGAATTAAAATCAATCCTACCCGTGCTGTAGCAGGCAAAAAAGAATAATTGACTATCTCGGCTGTAGATGGCAGGCGCTTTTGCGCGTAAGGACGTTAGTCCGCCTGCAGAGGTTGAGGCGGTTGTATAGGTATGAAAGTAATTTCGTATTTTGCGACCTCTCGGCTTCAGCCGAGAGGTCGTTTCTATTTCAGCAATCTAAAGGAGGTGGATGAAATGGCCATAACCGCTGCAAAACAGGCAATAGTAGCAGAACTGAAAGAAAAACTGACCGGTGCCAAAGGCGCTGTATTGGTAAACTATCGTGGTCTGACTGTTGCTCAAGACACTAAATTGCGTCGTCAACTGCGCGAAGCTGGCGTGGACTACCGTGTTGTTAAAAACACGATGACCCGCATTGCTGCTCAGGAAGCAGGCCTGGAAGGGTTGGACGTCTATCTGGAAGGTCCGACCGCCATGGCGATTTCCACGACCGATCCTGTAGCTCCTGCTAAAATCATTACTGATTTTGTCAAAGAGCATAAACTGCAGGTATTGGAAGTCAAAGCGGGCTTGGTGGAAGGTAATGTCATCGATGAAAACGGTGTCAAAGCCCTTGCCAGCTTGCCGTCCCGGGAGGTCCTTATTGCCAAGATGCTCGGCAGCATGCAGTCCCCGATCACGGGCCTGGTCAACGTGCTCCAAGGAAGCATCCGCAATTTGGTCTATGCATTGGATGCAGTTCGCCAACAAAAAGAGTCGGCGTAAGGCATAAAGAAGGCCTATGGTCTTCCAAGTTTCTGTTAGCAAAAATTTAAACATTATGTTTGGAGGTATATTAAATGACTAAAGAAGAAATTATGCAAGCTATTGAGAACATGAGCGTTCTCGAACTGTCCGAGCTGGTGAAAGCTCTGGAAGAAAAATTCGGTGTTAGCGCTGCTGCTCCTGTAGCTGTAGCTGCTGCTCCGGCTGCCGGCGCTGCCGCTGCTGAAGAAAAAACCGAGTTTGACGTGATTTTGGCCAGCGCTGGCGCTAGCAAAATCAACGTTATCAAAGTAGTTCGCGAAGCTACCGGCCTGGGCTTGAAAGAAGCCAAAGAACTGGTTGATGGCGCTCCGAAAGCTATCAAAGAAAAAGTTGCCAAAGCTGACGCTGACGCTCTGAAAGCTAAGCTGGAAGAAGCTGGCGCTACTGTTGAAGTAAAGTAAGCTTTTTAAAAAGGCCATCCTGTTAAACAGGATGGCCTTTTTTGCTTTTTTGAGGAAAGTTCGGTTTGCTAAGTCGTGTTGCAGAGTTCGTGCTTTCGGCAATGAATAGATGTTTTTTGCAAAAATGATTGACAAATTAAAGAAATGATGGTAGCATAATAAAACGCGATATCTTTTACCAAGCAATAAAGAATAGCAGTATCTGGGATTGGCGTCGCCAAGCTAAATGGAATGGAGATTAACAAAGCAGAACGACATGCGCGAGGAGCAACTCCTTGCGTTTGAAAAAGCAAGGTATGTAGAAAAGAACGATACCTTGTCTTTTTTCGTTTTCCATTACCACATGTCTTTGGCGGCTTTGTTGTGCTATGCCGGTCTTAGGACTGCAGCGACGCCTGGTACCTTGGAATTTATTCATTTCGTGTAAGGGGTGAAGGGGTTCATGTTCAAACCTGTTCCTGTAGGAAAGAGAGTCAGGTACAGCTACGCAAAGATTGACGAAGTACTTGACATGCCCAACCTGATCGAGATTCAGAAGAGGTCGTATGACTGGTTTTTGGAAGAAGGATTGCAGGAAATCTTCCAGGATATCTCGCCCATTCAGGATTTTACGGGCAATTTGCAGCTTTCCTTTGAAGGCTTCTCCCTGGGAGAACCAAAGTATTCCGTTGAGGAATGCAAAGAGCGGGACGTTACCTTTGCGGCGCCGCTCAAGGTGAATGTTCGTTTAATCAACCGGGAAACCGGCGAGATTAAGGAGCAAGAAGTGTTTATGGGCGAGTTTCCGTTGATGACGGAAACCGGCACGTTCATTATTAATGGTGCAGAACGTGTTATTGTTAGTCAGTTGGTGCGTTCTCCTGGTGCTTATTACGGGGAAACGATCGATACCAGCGGCAAAAAACTGTATCATGCAACAGTCATTCCGAATCGTGGCGCGTGGTTGGAACTGGAAACAGATGCCAATGACGTGATTTCCGTGCGCGTTGACCGGACTAGAAAATTGCCGGCGACTATTTTGGTGCGTGCTTTAGGCTATGCATCGAATAGTGTAATAGCAGAACTTTTTGCTGAAGATACGCGCATTCAAGCCACTTTGGAACGTGACAGCACCAGCTCCAAAGAAGAAGCGCTGGTGGAAATCTATAAACGTCTGCGTCCGGGTGAACCGCCGACAGTGGAAAATGCGCAGCAGTTGTTGGAATCGCTGTTTTTCGATCCTAAACGGTATGATTTGGCAACAGTTGGTCGTTACAAGCTAGGCAAGAAGCTCGGCTGGCGGCGGCGCTTGATGGGCAAGACCTTGGCCCAGCCGCTGGTTGACGAGTCTACCGGGGAAATTGTAGCGGAAGAGGGGACTGTTCTTGACGAGCAGGCTCTGAATGCCGTAGAGGCCTCCGGTTTGTTTGAAGGCGATCGTCTGAATGTAGCTTATATTCGCAATAAGGAAGGCCAGGCTATTAAAGTCATTGCCAACCCGAATTTGCCGTATCAGCATCGGACGATTACTCGCCAGGATATTATTGCTGCTATTAACTATTTATTGAACTTGATGGATGGATTCGGTAATACCGATGATATTGACCATTTAGGCAACCGTCGTCTGCGTTCCGTCGGCGAGCTTTTGCAAAACCAGTTCCGTATCGGTCTTTCTCGTATGGAACGGGTTGTTAAAGAACGTATGACCATTCAAGAGGTCGAAGGAATTTATCCGCAGGCTTTGATTAATATTCGCCCTGTTGTAGCGGCAATTAAAGAATTTTTCGGCTCCAGTCAGCTTTCTCAGTTTATGGACCAAACCAATCCTTTGGCGGAATTGACGCATAAACGTCGTCTCAGCGCCTTGGGACCTGGCGGTTTGAGTCGTGAGCGCGCTGGCTTTGAAGTCCGCGACGTTCACCATTCTCACTATGGCCGCATGTGTCCGATTGAGACGCCGGAAGGTCCGAATATCGGTTTGATCGGCTCGTTGTCTACTTTTGGCCGTATCAACGCTTTTGGCTTTATCGAAACTCCTTATCGGAAAATCGACAAAGTTAATCGCATTGTTACCGAAGAAGTGGTCTATTTGACTGCCGATGAAGAAGACGAGGGCATTTGCGCTCAGGCGAACGAGGAAATTACGCCCGAAGGCTGGTTTGCCCATCCGCGCGTAACGGTTCGTTATCGCCATGATACGCTGGTTGTCCCTGCCGAGCAGGTCGACTATGTTGACGTGTCTCCGAAACAGGTTGTGTCCATTGCTACGGCGATGATTCCGTTCTTGGAAAACGATGACGCCAACCGTGCTCTCATGGGCGCGAACATGCAACGTCAGGCAGTACCGCTTTTGCGGACTCAGGCGCCGCTGGTCGGAACTGGCATGGAATATCGGGCTGCCTGCGATTCGGGCGTTGTAATTCTAGCGAAAAGCGACGGCGTGATTGAACGGGTTAGCGCCTTGGAGATTGGTCTGCGCTGTGATGACGGACGTCTGGAAAGCTACCGGATGACCAAATTTATGCGTTCCAATCAGGGAACTTGCATTAACCAAAAACCCATTGTGCGCAAAGATGAGCGCGTGGTGCGCGGCCAGGTACTGGCGGACGGACCCGCTACTGACCGGGGCGAACTGGCCTTGGGCTTTAACGTTCTGGTGGCATATATGCCATGGGAAGGCTACAACTACGAGGATGCCATCCTTTTGAGCGAAAAGCTGGTGAAAGAGGACGTCTATACATCCATTCATATTGAAGAGTATGAGTGTGAGGCTCGGGATACCAAACTGGGGCCGGAAGAAATCACCCGCGATATTCCCAATGTGGCGGAAGAAGCGTTGAAGGATATCGACGAACGCGGTATTATCCGCATCGGCGCCGAAGTACGGCCCGGAGATATTCTTGTCGGTAAAGTTACCCCTAAGGGTGAGACAGAGCTGACCGCGGAAGAACGCCTGCTGCGGGCCATTTTCGGTGAAAAAGCCCGCGAAGTTCGCGATACGTCTTTGAAAGTGCCTCATGGCGAAGCCGGTAAAATTGTCGACGTGAAGGTGTTTACCCGTGAAAATGGCGACGAGCTGCCGCCAGGCGTCAACCAATTGGTGCGCGTCTATATCGCTCAAAAGCGGAAAATTTCCGTGGGTGATAAAATGGCTGGCCGTCATGGTAACAAGGGTGTTGTTTCACGCATTATGCGCGAAGAAGACATGCCTTTCCTGCCGGACGGCACGCCGGTGCAAATTGTGCTTAACCCCTTGGGCGTACCATCGCGTATGAATATCGGTCAGATTCTAGAGACGCATTTAGGGATGGCGGCGCACGCGCTGGGCATGCAGATTAAGCAAGGAGCGCCGGATATTGCCGAACGTCTTGAAGGTTTGGGCTATGATGTCAAAGCCAAAGGCATGCCGCAGCCGGATGTTGCTGGTTTGCATTTAGCAACGCCGGTTTTTGACGGCGCAGGGGAAAGCGAAATCTTCCAAACGTTGCGTGCGGCGGGTCTGCCTGACAACGGCAAAACGGTGTTGTATGACGGACGTACCGGGGAACCCTTCGACAATCCGGTTACGGTTGGTTTTGTGTACATGCTGAAACTGGCTCACTTGGTTGACGACAAAATCCACGCTCGTTCCACCGGTCCGTATTCACTGGTGACGCAGCAGCCTCTGGGCGGCAAGGCTCAGTTTGGCGGCCAGCGTTTTGGCGAGATGGAAGTGTGGGCGCTTGAAGCATATGGCGCAGCCTATACCTTACAAGAATTGCTTACGGTTAAGTCCGATGACGTGGTTGGCCGTGTTAAGACGTACGAAGCCATTGTCAAAGGCGAAAATGTGCCGGAGCCTGGCGTGCCGGAATCGTTCAAGGTTTTGATCAAAGAATTACAGAGCATCGGTCTCGATATCAAAATTTTGACAGAAGACGCACAGGAAATTTTGATTCGTGATACCGACGAAGATATTCAGGAAACGGCCAAAGAGTTGGAGCTGAACCTGGCGGGCGAAGCGCCGCATGCCCCGGCCCACCCGGAAAGTCATTACGCCGATTCGCCCAGCGAGGAAGCGGAAGAAGCAAGCGATGAGCCGGACGTGCTGGAGGGCTTTGATATTATTGCCGAATTGGGAGATCTTTCTTCTGCCGAACCAGAACACGGCGAGTCGGATGAAGATGGCCAAAAGGGTGCCTCCAAAAAACTGAAATTAAAAGAAAAAAAGCTCAGTCAAAAAGATTTTCTGGCTGATCTAGAAAATTACGACGAGTAATTTGGGAAGGGAGTGACCACCCTTTGTTGGACGTGAATAATTTTGACTCCATGCGTATTGGATTGGCTTCGCCGGAGCAAATCCGCAAGTGGTCCTATGGGGAAGTGAAGAAACCGGAGACAATCAACTACCGGACCTTAAAACCGGAACGGGACGGTCTCTTTTGTGAAAAAATCTTCGGACCTACGCGCGATTGGGAATGCCACTGCGGAAAATACAAGCGCATTCGTTACAAAGGAATTGTCTGCGATCGCTGCGGCGTCGAAGTGACCCGCTCTAAAGTGCGCCGCGAACGGATGGGACATATCGAACTGGCAGCGCCGGTTTCGCATATTTGGTATTTTAAAGGCATCCCTAGCCGTATGGGTTTGATTTTGGACATTTCTCCCCGCTCTTTGGAAAAAGTATTGTACTTTGCTTCCTACCTGGTGTTGGATGCGGGTGAAACATCGCTGATGAAGCAGCAGCTGCTCAGCGAAAATGAGTACCGCGAAGCCAGGGACAAATATGGGGCAGCTTTCAAAGTGGGTATGGGCGCGGAAGCGGTCAAACAATTACTGGATGAGCTGGACCTGGAATCCATGAGCACAGAACTGCGCCGGGAGCTGAAAGAAGTCAGCGGCCAGCGGCGAGTGCGCGCCATTCGCCGTTTGGAAGTGGTAGAGGCATTCCGTAAATCCGGTAATCGTCCTTCGTGGATGATTATGGACGTGGTGCCGGTAATTCCGCCGGAACTGCGCCCGATGGTGCAGCTTGACGGCGGACGTTTTGCCACATCGGATTTGAACGATCTGTATCGTCGCGTTATTAACCGTAATAATCGATTGAAGCGTCTGCTGGATTTGGGCGCTCCCGATATTATTGTACGCAATGAGAAACGTATGCTGCAGGAAGCCGTAGACGCCTTGATTGACAATGGGCGTCGCGGCCGTCCAGTTACCGGTCCGGGAAATCGGCCGCTTAAGTCGTTGAGCGATATGCTCAAAGGCAAGCAGGGCCGCTTCCGTCAGAACCTTCTGGGTAAACGCGTTGACTATTCGGGCCGTTCCGTTATTGTTGTCGGTCCAGAACTGAAATTGCATCAGTGCGGTTTGCCTAAAGAAATGGCCCTGGAGCTGTTTAAGCCTTTTGTGATGAAAAAGCTGGTCAATGCTGGCCATGCTCACAATATTAAAAGCGCCAAACGCATGGTGGAACGGGTGAAACCGGAAGTATGGGATGTATTGGAAGAAGTTATTAAGGAACATCCTGTTCTTTTGAACCGCGCCCCGACGCTGCATAGATTGGGCATCCAGGCCTTTGAACCTGTCTTGACTGAAGGCCGCGCTATTAAGCTGCATCCCTTGGTATGTACTGCTTATAATGCTGACTTTGACGGTGACCAAATGGCTGTCCACGTGCCGTTGTCCGCGGAAGCGCAAGCGGAAGCTCGTCTTCTGATGCTGTCGGCTCATAATATTCTTTCGACGAAAGATGGCAAGCCGGTAGCCGTACCGACGCAGGATATGGTTTTGGGCGCCTATTACTTGACCATTGTCAAGGAAAACCAAAAAGGCGAAGGCAAAGTGCTGACTGATATTAACGAAGCCCTGTTGGCCTATCAGCATGAGGAACTTTCCTTGCAAGCGGAAGTTAAAGTGCGTATGCAGGTCCCGGCGTTTGTTCGGGAAAAGCTAGGCATGGAAGTGACCGAGAAAGAACTCCTGGTTGTTACGACTCTTGGTCGGTTGCTCTTTAATGAAGAGCTGCCCGAAGAGATCCGTCACTACTATCTGGAAGACGGCTTTATTCACCTGGGCAAGCTCATGGACAAAAAGGAACTAGGCAAGCTGGTGGCTGAGTCCTATCGCATGTTCGGCAATTCGCGCACCGCTTCCATTTTGGACAGCGTCAAGCGTCTTGGTTATCATTATGCCTGCCTGGCTGGCGTAACTGTTGCCATTTCGGATATTATAATCCCGCCGAAGAAAAAGGAAATCTTGGCCGAAGCGGAAACGCAGGTCGACAAGATTGACTTGCTGTTCCGCCGCGGCCTGATTACTGATGACGAGCGATATCAAAAAGTGATTAAACTGTGGACGAAAGCGACCGATGATATTACTAAAGCCATGATGGAAAACTTGGACCGCTTTAATAATCCGGTTTATATGATGGCTAACTCTGGTGCGCGCGGTAACATCCAGCAGATTCGTCAGCTGGCTGGCATGCGTGGTCTGATGGCGGATCCTTCCGGTCGGATCATCGACTTGCCGATCAAAGCTAACTTCCGTGAAGGCCTTACCGTGTTGGAGTACTTTATTTCTACCCATGGCGCTCGTAAAGGCTTGGCCGATACGGCGCTTCGTACGGCGGACTCCGGCTATTTGACCCGCCGGCTGGTCGATGTGGCGCAGGATGTCATCGTCCGCGAAGACGACTGCGACGTAGTCGGCATTAACTTGGTGCGTGAACGGGCGCGTCTGGCTAAGCAAGGACGTCTGAATCTCATTGAATTAAAAGAAAAGCTTAGCGGCCGTGTAACGGCGCAGGATGTGCTGGATTATAAAACAGGCGAAGCGGTTGTGGAAGCGGAAACGCTGCTGGAAGACGAGCAACTGCAGCTAATTTATGAAAGCGATATTCTGGATGTTACCGTCTGGAGCATCAATGAAGGTGAAGAAGACGAGTATGTAACCACTACCGTAGGCGAGACCGATGTCAACATCCGAAGCGCCATTCGGACTTCGATGATTCGCGATATGGCGGGACGGCCTGCGGAAGAAGCGGTACGTACGACCGAAGGTGAAGAACTGCTGCCTAAAGGAGAAATCCTTACGGAAGCGATGGTGGATACGATTTTGGACAGCGATGTCCGCGAGGTTAAAGTCCGCTGCAACGACATCAGAGGTATTGAAGTATCGGCGATTACCGAAGGCAACAGTGTTATTGAACCGTTGAAAGACCGTATTGTCGGCCGTATTGTGGCTGAAGAGATTGCGGATCCGGAAACCGGTCGCGTCATTGTGCCTTTGAATACGATGATTGATGAGGCTTTGGCGGATGAAGTAGTCAAGGTGCGTAAAACCGTTAAGATTCGCTCGGTATTGACTTGCCGCTCTCGTTATGGCGTATGTATTCACTGCTATGGCCGTAACCTGGCGACTGGGCATATTGTCGATGTCGGCGAAGCAGTAGGCATTATTGCTGCGCAGTCCATCGGCGAACCTGGCACGCAGCTGACCATGCGTACCTTCCATACTGGCGGCGTAGCTGGCGATGATATTACCCAGGGTCTGCCGCGTGTTGAGGAATTGTTTGAAGCGCGTAAACCGAAACGTCAGGCGATTTTGAGTGAAGTGACCGGCGCAGCGGATGTCAAAGACGTCAAGGGCGCTCGCAAGGTTACTATCATTACGCCCGAAGGGGAAGAGCACATCTATCCCATTCCTTATGGTGCGCGTATTATCGTACAAACCGGACAAGCAGTGGAGCCGGGGACTCATCTGACCGAAGGCTCCGCCAATCCGCATGATATTTTGCGTATTTGCGGCGTCGGCGCTACCCAACGCTACTTGGTGTATGAAGTGCAGAAAGTTTACAAATCCCAGGGCGTTGAAATTAACGACAAGCATATTGAAGTTATGGTGCGCCAAATGATGCACAAGGTCAAAATCGAAGAGTCCGGCGATACGGAAGTACTGCCGGGTGAATATGTGGATGTTAACACCTTGGAAGAGGATAATGCGTTGGTTGTGGAAACCGGCGGCGAACCGGCCGTGGGTCGTCCCATTTTGCTGGGCATTACTAAAGCTTCCTTGGCTACGGATTCGTTCTTGTCGGCTGCGTCCTTCCAGGAAACGACTCGCGTGTTGACGGAAGCTGCCATCAAGGGTAAAATTGATCCCTTGCTGGGTCTTAAGGAAAACGTGATTATCGGTAAATTAATCCCTGCCGGTACCGGCATGAGCCGCTACCGCAATATTCGCGTCATTGATCGCGAGCGTCCTGTTATGGCGCCAGCGGACGAAATGGCGGATGATGCAGTGGCTAATTTGCTGGACAATGGCGAAGAGTAAACAAAAAACTTTATCTACCCTAAAAAAAGCTAGTTGTGTATAAAACACGCACGTCGAAAAAAGACGTGCGTGTTTTGTATAATGGAGTTATTTGCCTGAAAATTAGCGGCAAATAACAACAAAAAGAAACACCTGGAACCGTGGAAATAAAACAAGGCGAAAAACATGAGAAAAATGGCATTTTCTTCGTTGTTTTTTATTGACACTCCACAAGGCGAGTGATAATATTAGGTAGTGCCTTGAAATGGAAGTGTAAATCTGCCTTTTGAAAGAAGTCTTTCAAGCGAGGTGAGTGAGTTGAAACCGGATGCTTTCAAGGTAAACCGCAAGGTTGTCGGGATTAAACAGGTAAGCAAAGCGGTAGAGCGAGATGAGGCGGTCACGGTATATGTGGCGGCTGATGCGGAGCCGCGGCTAGTACAAGGGCTATTGGCTCTTGTGGAAAAGCACAATGTATCCCTGGACGAATCGGCAACGATGCAAGAGCTGGGTCGAGCGTGTGGAATTGAAGTCGGCGCTTCGGCTGTGGCGCTTCTCCGCGATATGTGAGAGGGCGTTCTTTTTTTGTTAAACCTTCCGTGGCGGCTTGCCGACGCGGGATGTTTTAAATTCTAAATCCCAGTGATGGGGAAGGAGGTGCAACAGTAATGCCGACAATTAACCAATTGGTTCGTAAAAGCAGAGAACAAATCGTGAAGAAATCGACTGCTCCCGCCATGAAGGAATGCCCGCAAAAGCGTGGCGTTTGCACGAGAGTATATACGACAACTCCGAAAAAACCGAACTCTGCTCTTCGGAAAGTAGCAAGGGTGCGTCTGACCAACTCGATCGAAGTGACAGCGTACATTCCTGGCATTGGTCATAATCTGCAGGAGCATTCCGTGGTCCTGATTCGTGGTGGCCGTGTTAAGGACTTGCCGGGTGTGCGTTACCATATTGTACGCGGAGCTCTTGATTCCGCCGGTGTGGCCAATCGCAACCAGAGCCGTTCTAAATACGGTGCAAAACGTCCGAAGGCTGCGAAAAAATAAATTTCGCATGAGTAAGGTTTAGGAGGGGTATTATGCCGAGAAAAGGTCCTGTGCCGAAGCGTGACGTGTTGGCAGATCCGGTATACAACTCCAAGCTTGTAACCCGGTTCATCAACAAAGTTATGTTGGATGGCAAAAAAGGCGTTGCCGAAGGCATTGTATATGATGCGTTCGAAGTAATGCGTGCCAAAACTGGCAAAGATCCGCTGGAAGTATTTGAAGCGGCTATGAAAAACGCCATGCCGGTTCTGGAAGTACGTGCTCGTCGTGTTGGCGGTGCGAACTACCAGGTTCCTGTGGAAGTGCGTCCTGATCGTCGCCTGTCCTTGGGAATTCGCTGGTTGGTAAACTACGCGCGTCTGCGCGGTGAGAAAACCATGATGGAGCGTTTGGCTGCGGAGCTGATGGATGCAGCGAACAGCACTGGCGCTACGATCAAGAAAAAAGAAGACACGCATAAAATGGCGGAAGCCAATAAAGCGTTTGCGCATTATCGCTGGTAAAACAGGGTTGTGTTCAAGATAAGGAGTGAAAACAGTGGCCCGTAAGTTTCCTCTTGAGAAAACACGGAACATCGGCATCATGGCACATATCGACGCCGGCAAAACCACTACTACTGAACGCATCCTTTTCTATACCGGGCGGGTACACAAAATCGGCGAAGTGCATGATGGCGCTGCGACCATGGACTGGATGGTACAGGAGCAAGAGCGTGGGATTACCATTACCTCGGCTGCTACTACCTGCCAGTGGGATGAACATCGCATCAACATCATTGACACACCTGGTCACGTGGACTTCACGGTAGAAGTGGAGCGTTCCTTGCGCGTGCTGGACGGCTCGGTAGCCGTTTTCTGCGCAAAGGGTGGCGTTGAGCCGCAGTCGGAAACGGTGTGGCGGCAAGCTGACAAGTACAGCGTGCCTCGTATGGCCTATGTTAACAAAATGGATATTCTCGGCGCGGATTTCTTCCGTGTTGTGGATATGATGAAAAGCCGCCTCGGCGCCCATCCGGTGCCGTTGCAACTGCCGATTGGCTATGAAGATACCTTTAAGGGCTTTGTAGACCTCATCGACATGAAGGCCGTCATTTATACGGACGACCTGGGCAAGACCAGTGAAGCTACCGAGATCCCCGAAGACATGCAGGAGCAGGCGGAAGAATATCGCCAGGCGCTTCTGGATGCAGTGGCTGAAAACGATGACGAGCTGATGATGAAATACTTGGAAGGCGAAGAGCTGACCAAGGAAGAAATCAAAGCAGGCATTCGTAAAGCGACCATTGCTTGCAAAATGACTCCGGTTTTCTGCGGTTCTTCTTACAAGAACAAAGGCGTACAGCCTCTTTTGGACGGCGTTGTGGATTACATGCCTTCGCCGCTGGATATTCCGGCGATCAAAGGCGTTGACCCCGATACCGGCGAAGAAGATGAGCGCGCTGCCAGCGACGAACTGCCTTTCTCCGCATTGGCGTTCAAAATCATGGCAGACCCCTTCGTGGGCCGTCTTTCTTTCTTCCGGGTTTACTCCGGCACGCTGGCTTCCGGTTCTTACGTTTTCAACTCGACGAAAGGCAAAAAGGAGCGCATTGGCCGCATCCTGCAAATGCATGCTAACCGTCGTGAAGAAATCGAAATCGCCTACACTGGCGACATCGCTGCTGCGGTGGGACTGAAAGACACAACGACTGGTGATACTCTCTGTGATGAGAAAGCAAGCATTATCCTTGAGACGATGGTTTTCCCCGAGCCGGTTATTTCCGTAGCGGTGGAACCAAAGACCAAGGCTGACCAGGAAAAAATGGGTATTGCTTTATCGCGGTTGGCAGAAGAGGATCCGACTTTCCGGACCTTTACGGATGCTGAAACAGGGCAGACCATTATTTCCGGCATGGGCGAACTGCACTTGGAAATTATCGTTGACCGCATGCTGCGCGAGTTCAAAGTCGATTGCAGCGTGGGCAAACCGCAGGTTGCTTACCGCGAGACCATTCGCAAGAGTGTCGAAGCGGAAGGCAAGTTTGTGCGTCAGTCCGGCGGCCGCGGCCAATATGGTCATTGCTGGCTCAAATTGGACCCGCAAGAGCCTGGTGCTGGTTTTACTTTTGTCAACAAAATCGTCGGCGGCGTAGTTCCTCGCGAATATATTCAGCCGATTGAAAATGGTATCAAGGAAGCTATGGAAAACGGTGTTATTGCTGGCTATCCGATGGTAGACATTCAGGTTACTGTCTTTGACGGTTCTTACCATGATGTTGACTCCTCGGAAATGGCTTTCAAAATTGCCGGATCCATGGGCTTTAAAGCAGGAGCGGCGAAAGCTCAGCCTGCATTGCTTGAACCATATATGAAAGTGGAAGTCATCGTACCGGAAGATTACATGGGAGACGTCATTGGCGACTTGAACTCTCGCCGCGGACGCATTGAAGGTATGGAAGCCCGCAACGGCGCTCAATCCATTCGCGCCTTCGTGCCGCTGGCGGAAATGTTCGGTTACGCTACTGACTTGCGTTCTAAGACACAAGGACGTGGTAACTACTCTATGGAATTCGACCATTACGAAGACGTGCCGAAAAATATCGCCGAAGCGATTGTCGCCAAAGTGCGCGGCGTCTAAGCGAGCCATATTAGCTTATAGCAAGGAGGCAAATCACAAATGGCAAAACAGAAGTTTGAAAGAAACAAGCCCCATGTGAATATCGGTACCATCGGTCACGTTGACCATGGCAAAACGACGCTGACTGCGGCCATCACGAAAGTGTTGTCCAAAACCGGTGGCGCTCAATTCATGGGTTACGACATGATCGACAAGGCTCCGGAAGAGCGCGAACGCGGCATCACCATCAACACCGCTCACGTTGAGTACGAGACGGCTAACCGTCACTA
>MTLD01001540.1_pt1 | contig 16000 bp, 19 predicted proteins | sample 1982471 | NCBI WGS metagenome assembly MTLD01 (sample SAMN05712604, study PRJNA340218) | biofilm metagenome | isolation source: sample SPM anode biofilm adapted to -50 mV | place: USA | collected 2012-02-03
GTAAGCGACAGTTTTCGATCGCGACCGTCGTATAACGGCTATTACCCCAGCCTTCCAAGCTGGAGACGTGGGTTCGACTCCCATCGGTCGCTTAATATTTAATTCCTTATTCAATAAGCAATTACTAATTTACCAAAGCCTCCAGTTTTCGAATGCCCCACATCAGCGGTATTTAATTGACATGTGCATTTTATGCTCCTATACGTACTTGTTATTTATGGTAGCCAATCAGGATAGCCCTTGTGTCCAAAGGCTCCATTCCAAGTCTGCAGGAGGTTTCCATGAAGCGCATGGTCAAAGTAGCGGCACTCGCCATCGTAGTGCTAGCACTGTCGGCTCCGGCATTTGCGAAAGGCAACCTGGTCGTGTACGCTCCGAACTCGGACGGTGAGATCCAGGGCATCTTGTATCCGTTCGGCGACAAGTACGACGTCAAGATCAGCCTTCAATCCATGGGCACGGGCGAGTGCGTCTCGAAGATAACCGCCGATAAGGCCAATCCCCAGGCCGATGCCATGTTCGGCGGCGTCAATATGGGCGTCTACCAAGGCGAGTACGTCGTCGGCCTCACTTATGAAGACCCCTCCGTCGCGCTTCTGGTCGATGGAGCTACCAATGTCAAGGTCTTTTATCCCAAGGAAGGCGCAGTGTAGCTCCCCGCCGCCTCCGCCATCGTCGCCGGCGCCAAGAACCTCGACAATGCCAAGCTTTTCATGAACTATCTCATTTCCGACGAATGCCAAAAGGCGATCGCCGGTCTGACCAACGGGCCGGTCAATCCCAAGTTCCCGAACACCAACAAGTATCTCCAGCCGCATTCTTCGATCAAAGTCGCCTATGAGGATATCCTGTACACCGCGACCAACAAGAAGGTCATACAGAAAAAGTGGTCCGATTTGTGGGCCAAGAACAACTAGATTTTCCGCAGTCTGCTTGATGCCGGCCCTGTTCGGGTATAGTGCCTTGGACAGGGCCGGTTGAGTATTCCGGCTATATTTCCTGCGAGGATCGACATTCATGAGCGTCACTATCACTATCAAGAACGTCGTCAAACGGTACGGGAAAAGCATGATCATCTCCGGACTTACTCTGGAAATGCGCGAGGGTGAATTCTTCACCCTGCTCGGCCCATCCGGCTGCGGCAAAACCACATTGCTGCGCATGATCGCCGGCTTCAATTCCATCGAGGCGGGTGATTTTTTCTTCAACTGATGTCCAACGGGATCATTTCGGTCTATACCTTCGTCGCCCGCGGCAACTTCGGATACGCCGCGGCTTTGGCGACCGTCTTGACCGCGCTGACCGTGATCTCGCTTTTGATCTTCATGAAGGTTCCGAAATCGAAGGAAATAGCGTTCTGATGGTTTCCATCGATAGAGCCCCGGGGAACTCGCTGGCGCGGCTCAAAGAATTGTCGGCCGTGGATGGCGTCATATTTGATCTCGATGGCACTTTGTGGGATGCTTCCGCCTCGGCGACGAAAGCCTGGAATAGGGCGCTTTCGAAATGCGGCCATTCGGACCATCTTGTCACCATTGAGGAATTGAAAGCATTCACGGGAATCAGAATCGAAATTATTCTGGAAGAAAAATTCGCATTCATGGGGAAAAAAGGAATCCTGGAATTTCTCGGAGTCTATAAGAATATGGAATTGGAGGAGATGAGAAAAGGCGGCGGCGCACTTTACCCCGATGTCGGAAGCGTGGTGAAAACGTTATTCAGAACGAAGAGACTCTTCATTGTAAGCAATTGCCTCGTCGGCTATATCGAGAACTTTTCCCATCATTCCAAGCTGGGTCCCTGCTTCGCGGGATATGAATCGACGGGAAGAACCGGAAGGCCGAAACACGAGAACATTAGAAAGGTTATGAACGAGCATGGCGTGCGCATGGCCGTTTACGGCTTCATCCTTGACGGCCTCTGTTGCAGCTCTATACTCAAAGCAGTGGGAGGTTGCGAAAATGCCGTACGTTCTTGTAGTCTTTTCGATGCTCGTTGCGTGGTGGATTCTCTTCATAATAGTCGGCGCCGCGCGAAAACAGACGCCAATCACCCTGTTTCTGATGATACTTCTTTTAGCCTGGTCGATCCCGGAAGTCCTTATCTTTCTCTCGAACCCTGAATTCGCCTCCGTCCTGTTAATAGTTCCCTTCTTCGTGCTCATCCAGATGATGCGGGTCATTCCCGAGTATCAGCGAGGAGTCCTCTTCCGCCTCGGCCGTATGCAAAAGGTGATCCAGCCGGGATTCAACCTTGTGTTGCCCTTCGGCATCGACAGCATGCGGAAAGTTGACATGCGAACCTTCACCATCGATGTGTCCAAGCAGGAAGTCATCACGCGCGACAATGTGCCGGTGATCGTCGACGCGGTCGTTTACTTCAACGTCTTCGACCCCGTGCTCGCCATCGTCAAGGTGGCTGACTACACCAAGAGCACCAGCCTGCTGGCCCAGACAATCCTGCGATCCGTGCTCGGCCAGCACGAGCTCGACGAGATGCTCGCGAACCGAGCGGAGCTGGGACAAATACTCCAGCGATTGCTCGATGAGGCGACCGATCCCTGGGGAATCAAGGTCACCGCGGTCGAAATAAAGGCCGTCGAGCTGGCTGAAACCATGAAACGCGCGATAGCGCGCCAGGCGGAGGCGGAACGCGAACGGCGGGCGAAGATCATTGCCGCCGAAGGCGAGCTGCAAGCCTCCGAAAAACTCGCGCAAGCTGCCGACGTGTTGGCGGGTTCTCCCGCGAGCCTCCAGTTGAGGTATCTCCAGACCTTGGCGGAAATAGCAGTGGAGAAGAATTCGACGATCGTCTTCCCCCTCCCGATGGATTTGCTGAAAGTGATGTCGAAACTAGCGGGAAACCAAGGCGAATAAGGCTTCCCTGTTGCCGGATCATGAGGTATTATTTTCATGAAGAAAGATGACGACTAAAAACAGCCCGCTGCGCGCGGCGGATGTGCGCAAGCGCAATGAGAATATCGTTCTGCGGCTCATTTATTCGGCTAGAAAGGCCGGGCTGTCCCAGTCCGAAGTCGTCACGGCGACGGGGCTGAAGCCGCCGACTATCTTCCGCATCTTTTCTTCGCTTGAGTCGGCCGGCTATATCGAACCCCTGCTTCAAAGCGCCCCGCAATCCGGAGAGCGGGAGAAGCAGGAGAAAAAAGGACGACGCCCGCTCGCCTACATCACTAAACCCGATGCCTTCTACCTCGTCGGAGTCGAATTCTGGGTTGAGCAGATTTCCTTCGGCATCTTCGATTTCCAGGGCAAGCCGATCTTTACAAAGACCATCCCCCTCGCGCGATCCGAAAATGCCGCCGATGTCGTCGCCATGATCGTAAGCCATCTTAAGGAAGCCATCCGGTCGCTCAGAATTCCCGCCAAGAAAGTGCTCGGAATCGGCATCGGCGCTCCCGGTCAGGTGAACGTCGGCGGTAGAATCGTAACGTCTTATCCGCGGATACCCGGCATGAGGGATTTCCCGATCGCCACGCTTCTGGAAGAGAACCTGGGCTTCCCCGTCTTCCTTCACAATAACTGCTCGATCATCGCGCTGAGCGAATTCCGCTATGGGCGATTGGGCATGGGCGACTCGATGTTCATGTTCCTGCTCCGCTCGGGCATCAACGGCGCCTTTGTCGACGGAGGCAAGATATTCCTGAGCCCCCGGGGAACGACGATCGAGATGGGGCACATTTCCATTGACTACGACGGCCCGTCCTGCATCTGCGGCGCGAAGGGCTGCCTCGAGGCTTTCATGTCCTCCTTGGATCAGGATGGGCACGACAGCCGGCGCTGGCTCTTCGAAAACCTGGAAGACCTCATCGGTGACGAGGCTGGAAACGGTCCCGCGGCGGCGACGCTGGACACAGCCGCCTCCTATCTCGCTTCGGCGGTCCAGACCGCTTCCAGGCTCTTCAGGCCCGCTTCTTTCCTCTTTGTCACGCATTCGGGCGAAATTGCCGAACAGCTCGCCCGGCGCGTCGGCGAGAAAGTCGCGCTCAACGCGTCCATCTTCGACGATGCGGCACCGCGCTTTTTTGGCTGCGCCTATGACCCTGAGCTTGCGCAGCGCGGAGCGGCGGACCTCGTCGTCGACGCCTTCCTGAACTGAGAATCTGCCCCCGCTTCAAACTCGTCCTTCCCCCCAGCTTCACCCTCAGTCTTGATTGGCGCCATCGCCCGCCGCGAGGTTTATGATTGACGAAATCGAAATTATAGTATTTACTTTCATTAAGAAAATAATAGCTTGGAGGGAGCATGAAGCAAAAAATAAGACTTGGGCTTGTCTGTTTCGCTCGCGAAACCTACGATTTCCACGCAGCCGCCGATATATACAAGGCGATCATAGGAGAACTTGCCCCCGTCGATGCGGTGGAATGGGAAATCATCCCCGAACTCGTCATCTCGGTGGAGGACGCGAAAAAGGCCGCGGCTCGGTTCTCCGGAGCCCGCGTCGACGCCCTTGTTTGCATCTCGGGCACCTTCCACCTCGGCCACCTCGTGCTCGAATTGAAGAAACAGGTCAGAGTCCCCGTCCTGCTCTGGGGGCTCGACGAACTCCCCTACAACGGCGGCAAGATCCGGCTCAACTCCGTATGCGGAGTCAACCTGGACGCGTCGAACCTCTACAAGGCAGGCATCGACGATTATCGCGCCATCGTGGGCAAATCCATCGATCAGGACTGGATCGACGCGATAAGGGTCATCGTCGCGCTCAGGGAATCCCATGTCGGCATCATCGGCTATCGCGCCGACGGCTTCTTCAACCTTTCGGTGGACGACCCTTCCCTCTACGGCGCCATGGGCGTTCTCGTCGATCATTTCGAGCTGAGCGACGTCTATGCGGCAAAGATCGAGTCAGCGGCCCTCGCCGAAAGAGAGAGCGCCATCCGATCGCTCTTCGACGTTTCCGAGCTGCGGCTTGAGCAGGTCCAGAAGGTCGCCGAACTTTCCGCGAAGCTCGACGCTTTTTGCCGGAGCAAGAGCATCGACGCCCTGGCGATCCGCTGCTGGCCGGAATTCGCCCGCGATTTCGGCGTTTCGCCCTGCGCCGCGATGTCCCTCCTCCAATCGGAAGGGCGGATCCTCGCCTGCGAGGGCGATCTGGAGGGAGCGCTCTCGATGATCGCCCATCGGGCGATCGGCGCCGAGACACCCTACCTCTTCGATTTCTCGCAAGTCGACTTCGACAAGAATTTCGCCCTGCTCTGGCACTGCGGCGTGGCGCCCTGCAACCTGTGGGACGGCTGCTCCGTCCGCTCGCTCGACACCTACTTCGCCGGGGGCAAAGGCGTCACCGCCGGCTTCGTCCTCAAGCCGGGAAAGGTCTCCATTGCGCGCATAGACTCCGCGAGGGGCAAGCGCCGGCTCTTCCTCCAGCGCGCCGAGGGAATCCCCATGGAGAAGGAGCTGAAAGGCACCTACCTCAAGGCAGTTTTCGAGAGACCCGTCAAGGAAGTGCTGGACCTGATCATCGAGAACGGGATCGCCCATCACGCCTCGATGGTGTACGGCGACTATGTCGAGCCCCTGCGTATCGCCGCAGGGCTCCTCGGCTGGGAGATCATCGAATGACCATGGACGCGAACGAAAGGAAGCGGCTGGAATCGGCGGCGAAGGAAATCCGCAAATGCACGATCGATGCGATCGGATACCTCGGCGTCGGACATATCGGCGGAGCGCTCTCCATCGTCGAGCTCCTCGCCGTGCTGTATTACCGGCAAATGCGGGTGAATCCCGCGGAGCCGCGCATGGCGGATCGGGACCGGCTCGTGCTTTCCAAAGGCCACGCGGGGCCGGCGCTCTACAGCGCCCTCGCCCTGAAAGGCTTTTTCCCTATGGAGTGGCTCCACACGCTCAACGCGGGCGACACGAACCTGCCCAGCCATTGCGACCGCAACCGGACGCCGGGCATCGACATGACGACGGGATCGCTCGGGCAGGGGCTCTCGGCAGCCTGCGGCATCGCGCTCGCCAACAGGATCGATGGAAGGAAGGTCTTCACCTTCGCCGTGATCGGCGACGGCGAGTCCGACGAGGGACAGGTCTGGGAAGCGGCGATGTTCGCGAAGCACAGCAAGCTGAGCCGCCTCATCGCCTTCACCGACTACAACAAGATGCAGATCGACGGCATGACCGAATCCGTGCTGGATCTCGGCGCCCTCGAGGAGAAGTGGGCATCCTTCGGCTGGGCGACGGCCCGGGTGGACGGACACGACGTCGAAGCCATCGACCGAGCGATCGTCGATGCCAAGCGGCGCGCGGAAGCGACCGAGCTCGGCGCGGCTGAATCGGGCGCGGCGTCCCGCTCTGACGGGGCCGGCGTGCCCACGATGATCATTCTCGATACGATCAAGGGAAAGGGCGCCGCCTTCTGCGAAGGCATGGTGACCAACCACAACATGAGTTTCACCTACGAGACCGCGAAAAAAGCCATCGCGGAGCTGGGCTGAAGGACGGAGGAAGCACCATGGCCACGAAAGAAATGAGAGCCGTCTACGCCGAAACGCTCATCGAACTCGCCGCGAACGACAACAGAATCATGGTCGTCGAAGCCGATCTCATGCGGGCATCGGGTACGATGCCCTTCAGGGACGCCTATCCGAACCGCGCCGTCGACGTCGGGGTGGCCGAGGCCAATCTCGTCGGCGTGGCGGCGGGACTCGCGGCCGAGGGGAAAGTACCCTTCGCGGCGACCTTCGGCTGCTTCGCCTCGCGCCGCGCCTTCGACCAGTTCTTCGTCTCCTGCGCCTACGCGAAGCTCCCCGTAAAGCTCGTCGGCACCGATCCGGGCATCTCCGCCGCCTACAACGGCGGCACCCACATGCCTTTTGAAGACATCGGGATCATGCGGACGGTGCCGGGCCTCGACATCGTTGAGCCTTCGGATCCCGTCTCGCTCAAGGCGCTCGTGGGGGCTCTCGCCGCGTCGGGCAAGCCCGGCTACCTCCGGCTGCACCGGAAGGCGATCGAGCCGATCTACGGCGTCGACGAGACATTCCAGCTCGGCAAGGGAAAGCTGCTCCGCGAAGGGAGCGACGTGCTCATCGTTGCCCTGGGAGCCATCCTCGTGCCGGCGGCGATGGCCGCGGCCAAGGCGCTCGAGGCTGAAGGCATCCACGCGGCCGTTGTCGACGCGCTCAGCGCCAAGCCGATCGACGCCGAGCTGATCCTCGCCTGTGCGAGGAAGACGGGAGCCGTCGTCACGGCGGAGAACCACCAGCTCGCCGGCGGCTTCGGCTCAGCGGTGGCCGAGCTTCTCGCCGAAACGGGGATCGCCCGCCTGGCGCGCGTCGGCGTGGCGGAATGCTTCGGCGAAGTCGGCACCCAGGATTATCTCGCGAAGCGCTTCGGCCTCACCGCCGAGGAGATCGCGCAGAAAGCGAAAATACTTCTCGCAAAAAGGACAGAGCCATGAAAATCGCCATCGCCTCCGATCTCTCCGGATTCACCCTCAAGCAGGAAATCGTCAAGCACCTGCGCGAAAAGGGCGTCGAAGTGCTGGATTTCGGCATTCCCAGCGCGGACGCGCCAAAACCCTATTTCATGCAGGCTCCCCTCGTCTGCAAGGCCATCCAGGCAGGCGAAGCCGAGCGCGGCATCCTCGTCTGCGGCACGGGCCAGGGGATGGCCATCGTCGCGAACAAGCATAAGGGTATCTACGCCTGCGTGGTCGACGACATCTTCTCGGGCCAGCGGGCGAAGATCGTCAACGACGCCAATGTCATCACGATGGGCGGCTGGATCACCGCGCCCTTCCTTGCCTGCGAGATCGTCGACGGATGGCTGGCGATGTCGTTCGCGCAGAAGATGGAGTTCAAGAAGGAGTTCCTGGCGAACGCGCTTAACCAGGTCAAGGCGATAGAAGCCGAGAATTTCAGGTAAGGAGCCGATCATGCTCCACGAATTCCTGTCGCCGACGAAATTCCATTCCTGCGAGCGCATAACGCCCGAGGATTTCGCCGCCGCCGTTTTCTATCTCGGCAGGGGACCGCGGCGCGTCGCTTTCCTCCGCGACGCGAGGCTATCGCCCCAGATCGACGAGCTCGTCGCCGCCTCGCGGCGCCGTTTCGACGTCATCGTTCTCGACAAGGTTCGCCCCGATCCGCTGGCGTCGGACATCACGGCGATGGGAACGATGTGCGATCTCGAATCCATCGGTCTCGTGGTCGGTATGGGCGGCGGATCGGTCATGGACTCGGCCAAAGCCCTCGCCATGCTGGCGGTGAACGGCGGACGGCTCGAGGAATACCTCGGCCCCGGCGCCTCGCGGAAGATCGAGAAGAAGGGCAAGCCCCTCCTCCTCGTCCCGACGACGGCGGGCACCGGTTCCGAGGCTACCAAGGTGGGCGTCTACACCTCGGAGGCGGGCAGAAAACATACGCTTGGCTCGCCGCTGCTGCAGGCCGACGCCGCCCTGCTCTGCGGATCCTTCGCCGCGGGGATGCCGCCGGCGCTGACGGCGTCCACCGGCTTCGACGCCCTTTCCCACGCCTTGGAATCGCTGTGGAACAAGAACGCCTCGCCCCTCACCATCGAGGCGGCGACCAGCGCGGCGACCATGGTGCTGAAGGCGCTGCCCGCGGCCTACGCGGCATCGGAAGCCGCGGCGGCCGGCGGCCCGGTCTCGAACAGAGACGCGGTCGCCCTGCGGATGCTGGAAGCGGCCGCCGCCGCTGGAGTGGCCTTTTCCATCACGGGAACGGCGCTCGTCCACGCCCTCTCGTTCGTGCTCTCGGAGGACTGGCACGTGCCGCACGGCGTGGCCTGCGCCTTCACCCTTGAGGACGCGTACCGCCTCCAGTCGAGAAATCCTGAAATCGCCCAACGCTTATCCCGCGTCGCCGAGGCGGCGGGCTTAGCCGGCGACGCCCCGGCATCGACCCTCCTCGACACCATCCTTCGGCTGAAAACCTCGATGCGCCTGCCCTGCTCCTTCCGCGACCTCGGCATCGATCTAGCGGCCGGCGACATTGAACCGCGTTTCGCGCGATCCTTCGACGATCCCAAGATGGCCAACAGTCATCCCGCGGCGGATCCGGCGGAAATCTACGCGATGCTTAAGGCCAAGGCATGACGGTCGTACTCATCGCGGGGCTCGTGATATTCGCGACGCACGCTCTGGAGGCGGTCACGGGCTTCGGGTGCACCGTTCTAGCCCTGCCCTTCATCACCGCGCTGTTCGGCCTCAAATCCGGCGTTATGACGCTCACGGTCCTGGCATGGATTCTCGCGCTCTATATAGCCATTTCCAAGCGCAGGGACATCGACTGGAAGCAGTACGCCATCATCGTCGCCTTCGTCCTCGCCGGCCTTCCCATCGGCATGTACCTCTTCCGCCATGTCGATGCGAGGCCGCTCAAGAAAGCGCTCGCCGCCTTCATCGTCTTGGCGTCGAGCCTGCAGATAGCGGCGTATTTCTCCCCGAAGGCGGCGGGCCGCAAACTGCCAAAACCTCTGGCATACGGCCTGCTTTTCGCGGGCGGCGTCGTCCACGGCATTTTCTCCTCGGGCGGGCCGCTCATCGTGCTCTACGCCTCGGGGGCCCTTCCAGAGAAGGGAAAATTCCGCGCGACGCTCTGCCTTTTGTGGACGACGCTCAATTCGATCCTGATCGGCGGCTACCTCGTCTCCGCCTCCCTCGATCGCGCAACCCTGCTCCGCACCGGGGCGATGCTCCCCTTCCTCGCGGCGGGAATCGTCGCGGGCGAATTCATCCACAGGCGGGTCGCTTCGAAAATATTCAACCTCATCGTCTTTGGAACGCTCTTCTGCACGGGCGTCATAATGCTCGCCTTCTAGGAGAATCGCATGTCACTCGCCGCATTGAGGAAAGCCAATCCCTCGCTTCGCATCCGCGACGCCGCCGATCCCTCGCTCTCGCTCTACGGCAGGCTCCTTGCGCCCGAACCCTTCGCGTCCCTCGCTGCTTTGGCTGATCGGATAACCGGGATCGATCCGGAGAGCAATCGCTATGTCGCGTCGCTGAGCGAGCTCGAAGCCGATCCCTGCGCGGCCCTTCTTGAGGCGCGATTCGGATTCGCATCCATCCAGGTCGGCTACTGCAATGGCCCCAATTCAGCGTTGAACGCTCTCGAATGGCATAAATCCGCGGAAATCGACATAGCCGTTACCGACCTCGTCCTCCTTCTGGGAAAGCGCGGCGATCTCGGCGCCGACGGCCATTACGATTCGTCGAAGCTCGATTGCTTCTATCTCGCGAAGGGTGACGTTCTGGAATTGCTTCCTGAGACGCTGCATTTTTCGCCCTGCAGGGCGCTCGCCTCGGGATTCAAAAGCATCATCGCCCTTCCCGCCGGCACCAACCTGCCCTTGACGCCCGGCGAGTTCGCGGCGGCTGGATCAGCCTGCCCCGCGCTGGGAGACATCGAGCCGCGCCTCCTCTTCATGAAGAACAAGTGGCTCGTCGCCCACCCCGAGCGGAGGATTCTGATCGAGCGAGGAGCCTTTCCGGGGATCATGGGCGAGAATATCGCGATACGGCCGGTTGAAGCGTTGGCCTAGCCCAGCGAGGCCCTGCAGACAGCCTGCTGGAACAATTCCATCCATGGAGAACCGGCCTTCGCGAAGATGGGCGGCTCCCCTATCGGCGCTTCCACGCTGATTTCGCCGCCGCCGCATGCGGCTCCGCTCCACAAGTGCACCCATGCTCCCGCGGGGAGATGGACCCGCCGGCCAACGGCGCCTTGTTCCAGAATCGGCGCCACGAGCAGATCATCGCCGAGCAGATACTCGTCCTTGATCGCCCAGGCGCTTTCGTCATCCTCGTGGTGAAGGAAGATGGGGCGCATCAGCGGAAGCCCGCGCTCCGAATTCACCTTTTCAAGGTGGAGCAGATAGGGTTTCAGCGCAGCATGCAGGCGCGTCATGCGCGCGAGATGCGCTAGCGTTTCGGCGTCAGAATCGAATTGCCAATTGTCGGCCGGACGGTTGCCCTCGTGGCTTCGCATCAGCGCGGTAAGCGCGGCCTGCTCCGTCCATCGCATGAAGAGCTCCTTCGTGCGTTTCATGCCGTAGAGCGTCGTGTAGCCACCGATGTCGCTGTGATGAAGCCCATGGCCCGACATGCCGACGGAGAGCGCGGCGGGGATGACCGAAGGCAGTCCATCGTCCTCTGACCAGTCGACGTTCTGGTCGCCAGCCCACATCATGGGACAGTATCGCTGGCTCCCGGCCGCCCCCGCGCGCATGAAGTAGAGTATCTCGCCCGGAGCGACGAGCCCTTCCCGTTCAGCCTCATCCACGGCCTCGCGGTTGCAACGCGCCCACAGGGCGGGCCATTCGTTGTGCGCGCGCTCGGCGTTCAGCCCGCTGTGGAGGAACGCGTCCGTCGGCAGGTATTCCCCGAAATCGGCCATCCAGCCCGAAAGCCCGAAATCGATCAGGTTTTTCTTGATCACGCCCTTATACCAGTCGAAAGCTCGCGGATTCGTGAGGTCGACGATACCCGCGTCGAACTCGCCGAAATCGACGAGGTAATCGGCGCCGCGCGAATCCTTCGCGAGGTAGCCTTCGGCTGCGGCCTCGTTGAAAAGGCTCATACCCGCGCCTACGTAGGGATTGATGTAGCCGAGGAAGCGCACGCCCTCGCCTTTCAGCGCGCGGATTTCCTTATCGAGCCCAGGATAGCGATCTTGATCCCAGACCCAATTCCAGCGCAGCCTCTGGCCGAAGGATGTCATGTTGATGCCCTGCCAATCCTGCGCCCAGATTCCCGCCGCCGGCACGCCGGCGGCCCTGGCCTTTTCGAGTTTCTCGAGGCAAGTTTTCATGCCCCCCTGGATGCCGAGGATGGCGCCGTCATGGCACCAGTCAGGGAGGGCCCTCTGTCGCCCATACCAGGCCGAGAGGTCGGAGACGGTATCGGCCAACGTCTCCGCCGCGCCCATGACGAGGCGCGAAGGCAGGGCCCATGCGTACAAGCCGGTCTGGCCGGGTGTCCTGAAATCGAATTCGGCGTAAGCTGTCGTATCGAGTCCGCACCAATAGCGTTTGCTGGAAACGAAGCTCGCCTGCGGAAAGAAGGTCCAGAAATAGTCGCCGCCGGACCCGCCGTCCAGGTCGGCGAGGCGCGTGATTTCCGTGGCCTTGTTGCGCCCGACGCCCTGCTCGCTCGTCCAGAGCGGGAAATTCCTGCCCTTTAGATCCAGGTAGGAGAACTGTTCGCCGCAGCCGTAGATATGCTCCGATTCGAACCCCGGCAGGGAAATGCGGAACCTGTTGAAGGCGCGATCCTGCGCCCCGGCGCCGCCCGCCGCATCAGTGAATCGCGCGACGAGCCTTCCTTCCTCTTCGCGCAGCGAGACCGCTATGCGCGGTTCTCCTCCGCGAGAAAAAACCAGGCGCGCCGAATCGCCCGACGCTTCCGCGACCAGACAATCCAACGGCTCGATAGGCTCGTCGATCCGCTCCGAAATCCTGAAATTGCCGCGGTACATCTCGAAAGTCCCCGTCCCTCGCCCGGCGCGCAGGAAAGGCATCCCCGGCCGCTGCGCGATGAGGACTTTCCCGGCGATGCCCGCTTCGAAGCCCCCCGCGGTTTCCCTGAAAAAGAATCCGCCCATGCTCAACCCTTGACCGCGCCCGCGGTGAGTCCCGATATGATTTTATCGTGCAGGATGACGTAGACCAGCACGCTCGGGATGATCGACAGCACGATGGCGGCGAACATGCCGGTGTTGTCGGTGATGAACTGGCTCGTGAAGAAGCGTATGCCGAGCTGTATCGTCCTGGACTTGACGCTCGAAGTGAAGAGCATCGCCATGACGAACTCGTTCCACGCGTAGATGAAGCAGAAGGTTCCCGCCGTGGCGAGCCCCGAGCGCGAGAGCGGGAAAATTATCTTGGCGAAACGCTGGTTGAAGCCGCAGCCGTCTATCGTGGCAGCTTCCTCCAGCTCCTTGGGAATGGCGCGCATGAACGTCGTGATGAGCGAGACGGACACGGGAATATTGATCGCCGCGTACGTGAAGATTAGTGAAATGAGCTTGTCGTAGAGCCCGAACTTGGTGACCATCCAAAAATAGGGAACCATGAAGGAAATGATCGGGATGAGGACGCCCGCGGTCACGATCGTGAAAATGGCGTCGCGGCCGCGGAATTTCTCGCGAGAGAGGATGAAGCCCGCCATGGATGAGATGACGAGATTGAGCACCACCGACCCCGCCGCCACGATCACGGAGTTCAGGAGGAGCCTTGCGAGATCGGCGGTCACCGCGGCGTTCCTGTAATTGGCGAATGAAAGTTTCGTCGGGAAACCGAAGGGCGCCGTCTCGAGCTCGAGATTCGTCCGGAACGAATTGACCACGAGCCAGATGAAGGGAAGTATGGCGATGGCCAGAAAGAACAAAAGCGTGAACCACTTGATCAGCCAAAGGGCTGGCGCCTTCAGGCTGAAGGCCTGCTTTTCGCGATGCTCGCTCATTGGGCGGCCTCCGTCATCGGATCGCTCTTCCCGAGCGCGCGCCTGATCGCCACGATGACGAGCGTGCCTAGCAGGATCAGGATGATGCCCGCGGCGCTCGCCTCTCCGTACCTGAGCGCGTCCATCTTCAGGTACAGCGCGATTCCCATGGTCGAGGTGGAATAGGCGGGTCCTCCGCCCGTCATGAGGTAGGTCGTCTCGAAATGCCTCATGCCATAGGCCATGGCGAGGGTGATGGCCGTCGCCAGCGTGCCGCGGATCATCGGTATCGTTATGCGGAATTCCTGCTGGATTTTCGTCGCGCCGTCGATCTCGGCCGCCTCGTAGAGTTCCTTGGGAATATTCATGATCGACGCGAGTATGATGATCATGAAGTAGCCGATGTATATCACCGTCATCAGGATTATCGCGGGCAGGGCCGTCGACATGTCGCCGAGCCAGTTCCTCGCCTCATCGATGCCAAGCGCTTTCAATATTCCGTTGATGACGCCAAACTGCGGGTTGTACAGCGCGGTCCACACCTTGGCGATCGCCACGGTGGAGATAACGTTGGGGAGGAAATAAATCGTCCGCATCAATTTCCATCCACGCGGGTTGCGTGCCAGGATCAGCGCGACGATGGTCGCCAGGGGAATCTGGATGAACCCCTGGGACAAGGCCCAGATGACGTTGTTCTTCATCGAGAGTAGGAAGGTGTCGTCCTGGAGCAGCTTCCCATAGTTGGCGAAATTGTTCCATGTCATCTCACCCCCGCCCTTCCACTTCATCATGCTCGTATAGACGTTGAACGCTAAGGGGAAAATGAAGAAAGCGAAAAAGAACACTGCCAGGGGGAGCATGTAGACGATTATCCATGGAAGGTTGGCGCCTTTTTTCTTTGTCATCGCGTATCCTTGTCCTCGACGCTCTTTGAAAGAGGGGCGCCCTTTTCAGGCGCCCCTCCAGAATACCACACGCAAGGCTTGGTGCATCAGCCGCTTTTTAGCGGTCGATCTTTTTCTCCACCAGGCTGCAGAACTGCTCGGGCGTAATCTTGCCCAGGGCGAGCGCCGAGAGCTGCTGGGTGAACTCGAGCGTCGCTTCGGCGCCGAGCGCGGCTTCGAGGTCGGTGGCGGTCTCGTAGCCCTTGTCGGCCATGTCGTAGAACTGCTTCTGAAGATTGTTGTCCTTGGGTACGAAGCCGGCATTGACGGCGTACATGCCGCCGGAAACTTCGGCGAGCTTCGCCATGTTCGGCTTGTTGGTCAGGAACTTGAGGAATTTGATTATCGCGTCGTGGCGGGCTTTGTCGGTCGTCGCTCCGGCGGCGATATTGGCCTGAAGCCTGCTGATGATGATGTTCTTGTAGCTGCCGGTCGGCGGAACGGGGGCGATCGTGATGCTGGGGAAGAACGCGGTGGCCTTCAGGTCGGCCCTACCCGCGTACCAGGGGCCGTTAGAGAAGATGACCGTGCGCCCGGCGAGAAAGTGGCCGCCGGATACTCCGGCGCCCGCGCCGATCGCGTCCGGCGTCGTATAGCTCTCGAATATCCTCTTGATCGTCTTGGCCGCGTCGACGAAGGCCTTGTCGGTGAAGGGCTTGTCCCAGACATCCGCGCCGCCGTTCGAGACCGCGAACCAGGAAAACCAGATCATGCTGGTCCAGGCGTTCGTATCGCCCGACATCTGGCTGGTCGGATACATTCCGGCAGCCTTCATCTTGTCCATCGCGGACCAGAGTTCGTCCATTGTCGCCGGAATCTTGGCGACGCCGGCTTTCTTCATCATGTCGCCGTTGTACCAGATCGGGAGGAGCGCAGTCTCGAAGGGGAGCGTCTTGAGCTTGCCGCGGATCGTCGACTGCGTCACGGCTCCGGCGTCGAAGCTCTTTCTCCAGTCGCCGGTGAGATCCTCGTTGAAATCAAGGAGGAGCTTGCTGGTGTAGAATTCCTTGGTGGACGCGTTCAGCTTGAGGGTGAAGATGTCCCCGGGCGCCATGCCGGCCATGATCGCCGTGCGGACTTTCTGCTCATAGGCGTTGTAGTCTGGCTGGGGTTCGATTTCCACGCGGATCTTGCCCGCGTTGGCCGCGTTGAATGCGGCGACGATATCGGCGATTGCCGGCGCCTTGGAGTCCTTGCCGACCCAGATACAGGGCCATTTGAGGACGATTTCGCCGCTCTGCGCGGCGACGAAGAGCGGAAGTGCGAAAAGCAGAACCAAGCAGGCAAATACCGCACGTCGGGTCTTGCTTAGTTTCATTGGAAGCCTCCTGGGAGAGCATTTACTTTCAATAAGAAAGTAAAGCATGACTTCCATGGCTTGTCAATAAACTTTTGCGGACATACAAAGCTGCACCGCAAAACATCGATGCAGGCGGGAGCTAAAGGCCGTAACGCTTGATTTTGTATTGAATCGTCCTGCGGCTCAGCCCGAGCTCTAGGGCGGCCTTGCTGCGGTTGCCGCCGCAGCGTTCCAGGGCCCGCTTGATCGCATCCTTTTCAAGCGATTCGAGCTCGAGCGATGCCGGCAACGCTTCGCCCGCCTCGGGACGCGCCGGCTCTGCGGCGGG
>MTLD01002649.1_pt4 | contig 15995 bp, 16 predicted proteins | sample 1982471 | NCBI WGS metagenome assembly MTLD01 (sample SAMN05712604, study PRJNA340218) | biofilm metagenome | isolation source: sample SPM anode biofilm adapted to -50 mV | place: USA | collected 2012-02-03
CGCCGACGTGGGCATGGGCCGGCGGGAGCCCGCCGGCGACTTGGTGGTGGCCGCGGGCAGCGACCCGGCCGAGATGCTGGCGCGCGGCCTGGCGGCTATGGGCGGCGTGGGGGCGTTCGTGAAGCCGGGAGCGACGGTGGTGCTGAAGCCGAACTTCAGTGTGCCGCGGGTGCCGGAGGAGGCGGCGACGACCAACCCCTTCCTCGTGGCGGCGATGGTGCGGACCTGCTTGGCGGCCGGGGCGAAGACGGTGAAGGTCATCGAGTACCCGTTCACCAACCCGGTCATCTGCCTGGAGAAGTCGGGGATCAAGGCGGCGGTGGCGGCGGCGGGCGGCCAGATATACACGCTGAACGGCGGTCGCGACAAGTATTTCCGCCAGGTGCGGATCGGCGGGAGGGAGCTGCCGACGGCCGAGTATAGCAAGGATGTGCTTGATGCCGACCTGTTCGTCAACATGCCCATCCTCAAAAGCCATGTGGGCACGAAGCTGACGATGGGGATGAAGGGCCTGATGGGGGTGGTGTGGGACCGCGGCCATTTCCACCGCACCGACCTGCACCGCTGCATCGCCGAGGTGACGGCGTTCAAGAAGCCGCACCTGACCGTCCTCGACGCCATCCGCGGCATCACGGACAACGGGCCGATGGGACCGGGGCCGATCCGCGAATGGGGACAGCTGGTGTTCGGCATCGACCCGGTGGCGGTGGACGCCTACGGGGCGACGCTGTTCGGCATGAAACCGGCCGAGGTGGAGTATATCCGCATTGCCGCCGAGCTGGGCGCGGGCCGCATGGACGTGGACAAGCTGACGGTCAGGAAGGTTTAAAAGCCGAGGAATATGAGTAAGACCGCCCCGCTGGGGCGGCCTTTTTGAAGAAAGTGATGGTACGCCAGGCGTAAAGGCAGACAAATATGGGGAAAACCGCCCTTTAGGGGCGGTTTTGTATCGCTGGGCTGATATTGGCGGTTTAGTCAGCCGGTCTGCGGATAACGTCGATGATCGTGCCGTCCCGGTACTCGACCAAGGCGACGATTTCGTCGCTAACCGCCACCGGCGCGGGTTGGCCGGCCAGGTCGCGGGCGATCTTCTGGAGTTCTTCAATTGTATAAAGAGGCAGCCTGCTGCCTTTGAGATTATCGAGCAGATCGCGCCGCCGGGGGTTGACGGCTACGCCCCGTTCGGTGACGATCACGTCGACGCTCTCGCCGGGGGTAACCACGGTGTGTACCTTGTCGAGGACCATCGGCAAACGGCCGCGTAACAGGGGGGCGACGATTATCGACACGCAGGAGCCGGCGGCGGCGTCCGAATGGCCGCCCGACGCCCCCATGACGACTCCGTTGGAGTCGGTTATGACGTTGACGTTGAAGTCGACGTCGACTTCGGTGGCGCTGAGGATGACGAAGTCGAGGTTGTTAACTATTGGCCCGCGGTTGTGGGGGTTGGCGTAAAAGGAGGCCGACATCTCCGTGTGCCGGGGGTTGTTTTTGATGGACTGGACGGAAGTAACGTCGAAGTCTTGGACATCGTAAATTTTCTGCAGCAGGCCTTGTTCCAACATGGCCACGAAAGGCGCGGTTACGCCGCCGACGCCGAAGCCGGCCGTTATTCCCCGGGCCTGCATCTTTTCGGCCATGAACTTGGCGGCCGCCAGCGAGGCGCCGCCGCTTCCCAGTTGCAGGGAAAAGCCGTCCTTGAAGTAGCCGGAGTGTTCGATGACGCCGGCGGCGTACTCGGCGATCAGGAGTTCGCGCGGGTCGCGGCTTATCCTTAGAGCGCCGGAGGCAATGCCTTTGGGGTCGCCGATGCTGTCGACGGCAACGATGTAGTCGACCTGGGTCTGGGGAATGCTGACCGGCGACAAGGGATGAGCGACGAGGTTGTCGGTGATGGCGATGACGGTATCGGCGCAGGCGGCGTCCACCATGGCATAGCCCAACGAGCCGCAGGCCGATGTGCCGTCGACGCCGTTGATGTTGCCGCAGGTGTCGCAACAGGGGGCGCCGATGAAGGCGACGTCAATTTTGAGTTCGCCGGCCTCGATGGCCCGGGCCCGACCGCCGTGCGAGCGGATGACGACGGGTTTGTCCAGTTTGCCGGCGGTGATCAGCCGACCGAGTTCGCCGCGGGCGCCGCTGGTCTCGATGGCGGTGATGACACCCTGCCCGATGTAGGGAATGATGGCGTCGTTGACGCCGCTGAGCGAGCTAGGCGCGAGGGTCAGTCCCTTGATGCCGCGGCGGGCGATGGCCTCGACCACCAGGTTTAGCACATAGTCGCCATTGCGGAAGTGGTGGTGGAAGGATATCGTCATCCCGTCCCTCAGGCCCGAGGCTTCGATAGCCTGATCGATCGAAGCCAATAGTTTGTCCGTCTTCGGCTTGCTCCCCCTGATCCGCGGGCCGGTTACCCGTCCGCTCGGGGTGTACGCGAACGCTCCCATGTAGGGCTTTAATTTGCCTAATCCCGGCAAGGATTCCGGTATTTCTCGACCTACGGCGTTAACCATGATAGGCTCCCTTCCCGTCTACAGCTTCGGCGTATGCCAGTATTCGTTCGGCCCGCGCGACAATGGGCGCGTCGATCATCTTGCCGTCGAGGGCAATGACTCCGGACTTGCGGGCCAACGCTTCTTTATAGGCTTTGAGTATCCGCCGGGCCTTGGTGACTTCGGCGTCGGTCGGCGCGAACAGTGCATGCACCAGGCGGAGCTGCCGGGGATTAATCACCGATTTGCCGTCGAAGCCCATCTGTTTGATGGTTTCGACTTCCAGGCGAAAGCCCTCGTCGTCGTTGACGTCGGAAAACACGGTGTCGATGGCCTGGATGCCGGCGGCGCGGGCTGCCAGTACCAGGTGGCCCCTGGCGGCGAACATTTCCGTGCCGGTACGACTGCGGCTGGTTTTTAGGTCGGCCACGAAATCCTCGCCGCCGATGGCGATGGCTACCATCCGCGGGCTGGCCGCGGCGATGGCCTGGGCGTTCAGCAGGCCCTTAGCCGTTTCGATGGCGGCCATCATTTTTATCGACCCGGCCGTGTAGCCGTGGGTCCTTTCGGCTTGGTCGATTATTGCCGCAACTTCTTCGATATCGGCAGCCGTCTCGGCTTTCGGCAGACGGATGAGGTCGGGCTTGGCCGCCAGGACGGCCGCCAGGTCGGCGTGACCGAAGGGGGTCTGGATATGGTTTATGCGGACCGCTACTTCGCAGGGGTATTTGATGCATTTTAGGGCATTGTGGACAAGCTGGCGAGCGGCGTCCTTTTCGGTTATGGCCACCGAGTCTTCAAGGTCGAATATTACGGTGTCGGCGCCGTAGATGCCGGCATTCTGCAACATCCCGGGATTGTTCCCGGGGACGAACATCATCGATCTGCGCATTTTTTTCCTGACGCCTCCTATGCCTGCGCCCTGGACAGGGCCGTTTTCAGGCGTGCCCGGATGGTGCAGTCGAGCGCCCCTTTGTCGCTGGCGTTGACGATTAGGTCTTTGATGCCTTCTGCTGCGAGTATTTGCAGTATTACTTCGCGAATCCGGGCGCCGTATTGTTTAGCCACTGGGCTGGTAAGTTCGATGCTGATGCCGTCGCCGGCCGCCGCCGGCGCAACGGTAATCATGATATCGCTCGATTCGAGCGTACCGGCCTGTCCATTATGCGTGATGCGTGTCATCGCGATTCTCCTCTTCAGTCGATTAAGCATAATGATGTAATTCGGGCGCGACCTTAGGCAAGGGGGTTAAGCAATTCGCGAGAAAATAAACTGCTGAACATTCGGCATGTTCAGCAGTGCTTGCTTATAAAGCCCAAACTCCCTGCAAGGAAGCTCGTATTAAGAATGAACATGCGATACAAGGATAATAGTAATCTAATACTCGTCGAAGATCCGTTGCACTTCAAGCGGATCGCTTGTTTTTGTTAAAGCCAGCATTAAAAGGATTCTTGCTTTTTGCGCATTTAACGAACCACCGACAACAAAATTAGTCGCATTGTCGTCCTCCACCCTTGTGACTATACCGCTGCCGCAACGGGACGTCTTGACGATGACGACACCCTGCTTCCGGGCATTGATCAGCCCTTGTTTAATAGTTTGCGACATGGTTCCATGACCCGGCGAGGCGATGACGATCCCTTTGGCCCCGGCTTTGACGGCGGCATCGACATGAACTGTATCATCGTTGAGATAGCCGTAGACAATGTCCACGCGCGGAACAGCGGCCAGATCATTTACCGTAAACGCAGAGTTCCCGGTATGGCGTTTATTGGTACTACGGAAAAAGTAGGGCGTATTGTTTTGAATATAGCCGATAAAACCTAGTTCCGGACACTTAAAGGTCTCAACCGACATGGTGTTGGTCTTTGTTACATCACGGCTCGGGCTGATCTGGCCGTTCAACATGACAAGTACACCCTTGTCGATCGCCTGCGGGTGGCCGGCCAGCATAACCGCGTTCAAAAGATTGACCGCTCCGTCTGCGCTGAGCGCTGTCGCCGGGCGCATTGCGCCGGTAAAGACGACTGGTTTTTCAGTCTTGATCAACAGGTTGGTCAAATAGGCTGTTTCTTCCAGAGTACTTGTGCCATGGGTCACAACGATACCGTCGATATCGCCTGCAAGCAGCTCGTTAATACGTTTGATAAGTTGGCCAACAATTTCAAAGGTAAGTGACGGACTAGAAACATTGGTGATTTGTTCGCCGCTGATATTTGCGAATTGTTGAACCTCCGGGACGGCAGCGATTATTTCTTCTACGCCGACCAGCCCGGATTGATAGCCTGTCATCTGGGTGGCTGTTTTTCCCCGCGCGGAAATTGTACCGCCGGTAGCCAGTATGGCAACATTGGGAAGTTTATTAGTCTGCATCAAATACACCCCTGATTATTTCGTTTTTACCACAGTCCGAGTACTTTCCACCACAGTGAGCCGATACCAAACCAAATAGCCATATTGAGCAAGGACATCAGAAAACCATTTCGCCACCACTCGGATTGGCTCACATAACCTGAGCCATAGAAGATAGGAGCCGGGCCAGTGCCGTAATGGGTAAGGCATCCGCAAAGATTTGCCGCGAGAGCAACGATGAATGCGGCCAAAAAAGCCGGGGCGCCGGCGCTTGTAGCAACAGCGACCAAGGCCGCGTACATAGCGGTTACGTGAGCCGTCATACTGGCAAATCCGTAGTGGGAATACAGATATATGGCACCGGCGGCAACGACTGCGACAATCCACGGAATTCCAACCAGTGCACCGCTGACGATTTTCGCAAACCACCCGATAAAACCAAACGAGTTAAGGAAGCCGGCTAAGGCAACGATCACACCCATCCATACCAAGTTGTCCCAGGCGTTATTTTCCGATAAAACGTCTTTCCAAACCAGAACATCAGTAACCAGCATCAGCGAAATGCCTAAAAGCGCCACGGTAGTTCCGTCGAGACGGGGAAGTTGTCCACCTATGATCCAGCCTGTAAGTGTTACCGCGAAAATGGCCGTCATAGCCTTTTCTTGACTGCTCATAGGCCCCATTTTAGCCAATTCGTCCTCAGCCAATTGTTTAGCTTCAGGTGTTTTTACTACTTCTGGCGGACTCAACCGGTAGATAGCATATGGGACACAAATTAGGGCGATTACTCCGGGAACCACGGCTGCCAAGAACCACCCACCCCAGGTGATGGTGACACCGACTGTCTTATGAGCCAATTCGGCCATCAAAGGATTTGCCGCCATAGATGTGAGAAACATTGCGCATACAACTATGTCGGCCTGGAATACTGCCATCATCAAGAAAGCGCCTATGCGGCGAGCGCTTGTACCCGGCTCGGAATTGAATACTACGCATAGGCTCTGCACCACGGGAAAAAGTACGCCGCCAGCCCGGGCGGTATTCGACGGAATAACGGGGCCAAGCAGTAAATCGGCAGTTGCCAGCGAATACGCCAGTTTAAGAGAGTTGTCCCCGAAGCGGCGCATAATAAGATAAGCGATTCGTCGTCCCAGGCCGGTCTTAATGAACCCGCGGGCAAACATAAATGCTGAAACAACCAGCCAAACGGTACCATTGGCGAAACCAGATAGTCCTTGCGACAAGGTTAGCGTTCCTGTAAGAATACACGTTACAGCAGCGATCATGGCAACCACGCCCATTGGTGCCGGTTGGAGGATAAAGCCAACTACGGTAGCGAAAAATATGGCGAACAAATGCCATGCCTGGAGTTTCAGGCCGTTGGGTACAGGCATAAACCAGATAATCAGTAGTATGCCAATACAAATTAAAGAGTTAATCGCTTTTTTGGACAAATTCTCGTCCTCCTATCGTACGTTTGTTTAATTATGAGTATATACTATATTATAATAAGTTTAGAAATACTCAGTTACTATTGCCACCTATAACCAATAAGAATGGGCGCATGAGCAGCTGCAGCCCCCTGGAGGGTAGGAACCGTGGAAGACAGAGATTGGCATATTTTAGAGACTCTTTATGAAAAAAAGAGCATGACCAAAACGGCCGAAAGTTTGTTTATCTCTCAGCCCGCGATTACGAAGCGTTTACGCCATATGGAGCAAGAATTCGGCGTAAAAATCGTCCACCGCGATAGCAAAGGTGTCCAGTTTACCCCACCGGGCGAATACTTGGCGAAATCTGCCGAAGAAGTATTATTGAAAATACGTCAAATAAAAGATTATGTTTTCGACATGGAGGTGGAGGTCGCTGGCACCTTGCGGCTGGCTGCTTCCTATTATGTAACAAAATACCGGCTTCCCGGTATCCTGAAGTCTTTTCAGAATAAATACCCCAAAGTGGAATTCAAAGTAACCACCGCCTGGAGTAAGGAAATTTTCAAGCTATTGTCCAGCAGGCGGGATGTACATATTGCCTTCATTCGGAGCGAGGACCCCTGGGTTGGGGAAAGGCATTTATTGTTAAAAGAGCCCATCTGTATCGCATCGAAGGGAAACATTTCGGTAGTCGATCTTCCGAATTTGCCGCAGATCGACTACCATACCGACCCTGGCAATAAGCAGGTTATTGATAATTGGTGGCGGCGAAACTTCGTGCAAGCGCCATCGGTCAGGGTAAACGTAGACCGGGTTGACACGGCCAAGGAAATGGTGCTCTGCGGCTTGGGCTATGCCTTTCTGCCGGATACGATTGTTTCCGCTACGGACAACATACAAAAGGTGTATATTACCGACAGCTGCGGGGAATTCATTGTGCGAAACACCTGGATGATATACCAGCAAGAAGCCTTGGATTCAAAAGTCGCCCGAGCTTTTGTCAATTATGTAAGATCCCTCAAATTCTAATGTTATTTGCAGTGATGGTCCCCGGAATTATCCGGGGACCATCATATTTCCAGAGGGGGTCTTTGCCTTGCGACGTTTAGGAGGGTGGGAGCGGGACGGGGGTTAGGTGGCGCCGGAAGTAATAATCAAGCACCTTCATGCCTTCCACAGCCCCTGCCCGCGGATATTTGTGGCTTATTTTGTACACGGCCCGTTCGGGCGGGTTTTCGGCGAGGGGGAACATGTGGAAGTCGTCTTTGGTTTTGGCCATTTTGGCGACGGAGAGGGGGACGATGGCCCATTGCTGGTCGTTGCAGAGGAAGGAAAGGACGAGCTGGGCGGTGTCGAGACGGACGCGGCTGGTGTGGAGGGGGTTCCACCACTGGTCGTGCCAGATCTTGTAGCTGGCGCCGCCGGTCTGGTAGAGCTCGTGGTCGGGGTCGAGGGCGTGGGGGTGGACGAGCTGGTGCTCGGTGCGGTCGGGGGAGGCTTTGCGCAGGACGACCATCGGCTCGCTGTAGCATTTTTCGACGCGGATCATGGGGTGGGTGCGCTCGAGGAGGGTGAAGGCGACGTCGACTTCGCGCCGCTCGACGAGGTCGTAGAGGTTGGCGGAGTGGGTGGTGATGACGGTGAGGCTGATTTTGGGCTCGTGGGTGCTGAGTGACTGGTAGACGGGCGGCAGGAGGGCGAAGTTGAGGCTGTCGAGCGTGCCAATCGACAGGGAGAGCGAACGGTTTTTATTTTTGAGACGCTGCGATTCGTTCCAGAGGGAGTTGAGCCGCTGGGCGATGTCGATGAATTCTTCGCCGGCGGCGGTGAGGCGGAGGGACTTGGCGCCTTGGCCGCGTTCGACGAGGGAGGTGCCGAGCTCGGCTTCGAGGACGCGCAGGCGTTTGCTGACGGTGGACTGGGCGAGGTGGAGCTGTTCGGCGGCGCGGCTGATATTAAGCGTCCGCGCGACGGCGAGGAAGGCTTCGAGGCCGGTGTCGTACATGGTGTATTCACCTCTCTGACATATCGCGATTCGCGATATGTGCAATCGAAATAAGTCGCTTTACGAACAGGTTGGCATGTCTTAACATTATCATTAGGTAGAATATTGTGTCAATGGCGAGGGGGCTATATTCGGATGTCAAGACCGATGAACAGGGTTCTGGCGATTTCCCTCGGGGTGGCCCTTTGCGTGCTTATGGCGGCCTGTGGCGGCCAGCAGAACGCGCCGAAAGGCCAGGAAGCCAAGAAGGCGGATTATCCGAAGAAGGCCGTGCAGGTCGTTCACGGGTTCAAGCCGGGCGGCGGCAGCGACCAGCTATCGCAGCTGACTCAGCCGTTCCTGGAGAAGATCCTGAAGGTGCAGTTCGCCAATACTTACAAGCCCGGCGCCGACGGGGCGATCGTCTGGAAGGAGCTCGCCCACGGCACGAAGGCGGACGGGTATACCCTGGGCACGCTGATGACGCCGAAGACGCAGCTCAATTCGCTGACCGCGGACAGCGGCTATAAGATGGAAGATTTCGTGCCGATCGCGAATATGCTGTACGACCCGGGGATTTTCGTGGTGCCGGCGGACAGCCGGTTCAAGACGTTCAAGGATGTGCTGGCGTACGCGCAGCAGAACCCCGGCAAGCTGAAGGTCGGCAATTCGGGGACGGGCGGCAACGGCTGGTATAACGCGCTGATGATCCAGAAGCTGACGACGACGACGTGGAACAATATCCCGTTCGAGGGCGACGGGCCGGTGATCGTGGCGGCGGCCGGCGGCCATGTGGACGGGGCGACGACGAATACGGGCCAGTCGCTGGCGCTGATCAAGGGCGGCAAGCTGCGCGCGCTGGCGGTGTACAACGACAAGCGCCTGGAGTCGCTGCCGGACGTGCCGACGCTGAAGGAGCTGGACGTGAATTTCTCGGCGGCTTCGTACCGGGGATATCTGGCGCCGAAGGATACGCCGCCGGAGGTCGTGGCCATCCTGGCGGACGCGATGGAGCAGGTGGCGAAGGACCCCGAGTTCATCAAGCTGTGCGTGAAGAATAATCTGTTCGTCGCGTTCATGAAGGGCGACGAGTATAAGAAATACCTGGACAACGAGTATCGGCAGCTGAAAAAGGTGGTCGAGGAGAACAAGCTGAGGAAGCAGTGATCCGCCTGGCGGCCGTTTGAATTGCAGTTGCGCCAGTTATGGAAGCTGGTAATTCAGAATAAGGAGTGGTAAGGATTGGAGACGATGAAGGCACTTGTTTCGTACCCGAGCGCCGAGCTCAAGCTCGAGGAGGTTCCGGTTCCCAAGCTGGGGGAAAACCGTTATGCGCCGCACGATGTGCTGGTGGAGGTGGAGTACTGCGGCATCTGCGGCAGCGACATCCATATGTGGGGCAAGGATAAAACGGGCGTGAAGACGCCGCCGCGCAAGGTGGTGTCGGGCCATGAGATCGTGAGCGTGGTCAAGGCGGTGGGCCCGGCGGTGACGACGGTGAAGCCCGGCGACCGCGTGGTGCATGAGATCGTGACGATGTACTGCGGCCATTGCCCGGCCTGCCTGGAGGGGCGCTTCAATATCTGCAATACGCTGCCGCCGATGGAGGGCAGGGCCCATTTCGTTACGGGCGGCGGCTTCGCCAAGTTCACGGTGTGGCCGGAGTGGCAGCTGCACAAGCTGCCGGACAGCGTTAGCTCGCTGGCGGCCGTGCTGTGCGAGCCGACGGCCGGGTCGGTACACAGCATCGTGTCGCGGGTGGACGTGAAGGCCGGCCAGTCGGTGGCCATCCTCGGCCCGGGGGCCCGCGGCCTGCTGCTGGCCCAGGTGTGCAAGGCGATCGGCGCGGGGCCGGTGATCATTTCGGGCCGCGAGCGCGATATCCCGTTCCGCCTGGCGATGGCCAAGAAGTTCGGCGCCGATTATATCGTGAATGTCGACAAGGAGGATATTCGCAAGCGGGTGGCCGAGCTGACGGGCGGCATCGGCGTGGATGTGGTGCTGGAGAATACGGGGTCCGTCGAGCCGATCGACGAGTCGCTGGATATCGTGCGCAAGGGCGGCAAGGTTATGTGGGCCGGCGGCGGCATCCGCGGCGGCATCATCGCCCCGGTGGATACGTATAAGGTTATCGTGAAGGAGCTGACGATCGTCGGCGAGATTTCGCAGATCCCGTACGACTGGACGACGGCCATTAAGCTGATCGCCGCCGGCAAGGTGGTGACCGAGCCGCTGGTTACGCATGTGTTCTCGCTCGACGACTGGCATCAGGGCTTCGAACTGGCGGCTACGAGCGCCGAGTGCCTGCGGGTAGCTATTAAGCCGTAACAGGGGAGACGACATATGAGCACGATCGACAATTTGCTTGATAATATAATTCTGCCGAAGATGGTGAGGGTGAAGCAGCGCTTCGAGCGGCCGGTGATCGCCGACGTGGCCGGGGAGCTGACGGCGAAGCTGGCGGCCGCCAAAGCGCTGGCCAGCGTGAAGCCGGGCCAGACGGTGGCCATCACCGCCGGCAGCCGGGGGATAACCAATCTGCCGCTGATGATTAAGGTGCTGGCGGCGGAGATCAAGAAGGCCGGCGGCGTGCCGTTCATCGTGCCGGCCATGGGTAGCCACGGCGGCGCGACGGCCGAGGGCCAGAAGTCGATGCTGATCGGCATGGGGATCACGGAGGAGTACGTGGGCGCGCCGATCAGGGCGACGATGGAGACGGTGGAGATCGGCACGTCCGAGAGTGGGCTGCCGGTGTATCTCGACAAGTACGCCTACGAGGCCGACGCCATCGTGGTCATCAACCGCATCAAGCCGCATGTCGCGTTCCGCGGCAAGGTGGAGAGCGGCCTACTGAAGATGATAACGATCGGCCTTGGCAAGCAGAAGGGCGCCGATATCTGCCACGAGCTGGGCTTCGGCAAGATGGCGGAGAATATCCCGGCGATCGCCGCGGTGACGCTGGCGAAGACCAACATCCTGTGCGGCGTGGGTATTCTCGAGAACGCCTACCATGAGACATGCCGCATCGAGGTGATGGGGAACCGCGAGATCGAGGCCGGCGAGCCGGCGCTGCAGGAGGAGGCCAAACGCCTGGCGCCGCGCATTTATTTCGACAGCCTCGATGTGCTGGTGATCGATGAGATCGGCAAGGATATCAGCGGCACGGGGTTCGATACGGGCATTGTGGGCCGGTACCATACGCCGTTCATCAGCGGCGGCCCGAGCATCACCCGCGTGGCGGTGCTGGACGTGACGGACAAGTCCCACGGCAACGCCAACGGCCTGGGGATTCTGGATTTCACGACCCGCCGGGCGTACGAGAAGGTTATTTTCGAGCAGACGTACCCGAACGCGCTGACGTCGACGGTGCCGATGAGCGTGAAGATCCCGATGGTGCTGAAGAGCGATAAGCAGGCGATCCAGGCGGCGATCAAGACGTGCAACATCCTCGACAAGACGCAGGTGCGGCTGGTGCGCATCAAGAATACGGTCGCCCTGGGCGAGATCGAGGTTTCGGAGAACCTGCTCCCGGAGGTGGCGGCCAATCCGTATCTGGAGAGGGCCGGCGACGCGTACGAGTGGCGCTTCGACGCGCAGGGCGGGCTGTTTTAGGCCGTCCGCGGCACTGACGGGGAGGTTAGCTGTGAAGCCGATACTGGGGATTACGATGGGCGATGCCACGGGCTGCGGCCCGGAGATTATCGTGAAGGCGCTGGCCGACCGCGAGCTTTACGAGGCCGCGCGGCCGGTGGTCATCGGCGACAGGAAGATCATGGAGCGGGCGGCGCGGATCGTGGGTGCCGACCTGCTTTGCCGTACCGTGGCGAAGCCGGGCGACGGCGGCCGGGAGTTCGGGACGATCGATATCGTCGACCTCGACAATCTGCCGGCCGACCTGCCGTTCGCCAGGGTGGACGCGCGGGCGGGCAAGGCGGCGTACGAGTACGTGGCCAAAGCGGTGGGCTATGCGCTGAAAAACGAAATCCACGCCGTGGTGACGGCGCCGCTGCATAAGGAGGCGCTCAACCTCGGCGGGTACCATTATCCGGGGCATACCGAGATCCTCGCCGACCTGGCGGGGACGAAGGATTATGCCATGCTGCTGGTAGGCGGCCCGCTGCGGGTCATCCACGTGACGACGCATGTGTCGCTACGCCGGGCGTGCGACCTGGTGAAGAAGGAGCGCGTCGGCCGGGTTATCGGGCTGGCGGACGAGGCGATGCGGATGCTGGGATTCGCGGCGCCGCGCATCGCCGTGGCCGGGCTCAACCCGCACTCGGGCGAGGGCGGCCTGTTCGGCAGCGAGGACCAAGAGGAGATCGCCCCGGCGGTGGCGAAGGCGAAGGAGAAGGGGCTCGACGTGAGCGGCCCCATCGCTCCGGATACGGTGTTCCACCGGGCGGCGATCAAGAATCATTTCGATATCGTCGTGGTGATGTACCACGACCAGGGGCATATCCCGCTGAAGGTGCTGGGCTTCGAGACGGGGGTCAATATCACGGTGGGGCTGCCGTACATCCGGACATCGGTGGACCACGGCACGGCGTACGGCAAGGCCGGCAAGGGCACGGCCGACAGCCGGAGCATGACCGAGGCGCTTGTCCTCGGGGCCAAGATGGCGCAGGTAAAGTTTTCCTGAGGGAGGAACCCTATATATAGACAAAAAAATCTGAGGGGGTATGGAAGGTGAAAGGCAAAAGGATACTGGTTTGGTTGCTGGTGGTGATCGTGGCCGTCGTGTTGGCGGGCTGCGGCGGCTCGCAGCAGCAGCAGGCGGCTCCGGCCAAGAAGATCGAGTACCCGACGAAAGCGGTTACCGTCATCCACGGGTTCAAACCGGGCGGCGGCAGCGACCAGTTGTCCCAGCTGACGCAGCCGTTCCTGGAGAAGGTCCTGAAACAGCAGTTCGCCAACGTTTATAAGCCGGGGGCGGACGGCGCGATCGCCTGGAAAGAGGTGGGCAAGAGCAGCAAGCCGGACGGCTATACGCTGACGACGGTGCTGACGCCCAAGACGCAGCTGAATTCTTTCATCCTCGATAATGCCGGCTATTCGATGGCCGATTTCGAACCGGTCGCCAATATGGTTTTCGACCCCGGCATCCTGGTGGTGGGACCGAACAGCAAGTATAAGTCGATGAAGGAGCTGCTGGACGACGCCAAGGCCAACCCCGGCAAGGTCAAGATGGCCAATTCGGGCAAGGGTGGCGACGACTGGTTCAACGCCGTGATGATCGAGCGCCTGGCGAAGGTGCAGTTCAACGATGTGCCGTTCGAAGGCGACGGGCCTGCGTGCCAGGCGGCCGCCGGTGGCCATATGGACGCGGCGACGACGAATATCAGCGTGGCCGTGCCGCTCATTAAGGCCGGCAAGCTCAAACCGCTGGCCGTGTACACCGAGAAGCGGCTGCCGGAGTATCCGGATGTGCCGACGCTGAAGGAGCTGGGCATCGACCTGGTGGAAGGCTCGTACCGCGGTTACCTGGCGCCGAAGGGGACGCCGAAGGAGATCATTGATATCCTGGCCGACGCGCTGGAGAAGGTGGCCAACGACCCCGAGTACAAGAAGGTGTGCGCCTCGACCAACCTGCTGGTGGATTTCAAGAAGGGCGATGCCAACAGGACCTGGCTGAAGAGCCAGGAGCAGAAGCTGGCCAAGGTCGTGGAGGATATGGGCCTGAAGAAAAAGTAAGCGGATAGGTGACGGTATAAAGTGAAGGAACGAATCGTTGCTTTATTGATCGTAATATTCGCGCTGGTCTTCGTGGCCGCTTCGGTGGCGCTGGACGTGGGGACGGTGGCCCAGCCGGGGCCGGGGTTCATGCCGGCCGCGGTGGGCGTCGCCCTGCTGGTGGTGGCGGGCCTCAACCTGGCGGCCCGGCTGCGCGAGCCGGCGGGGGAAGGCGGGCCGAGACTGACGCCGGCCGCCGCCGGGATCGCGGCGGCTACGCTGGTTTATCCGGTGCTGCTCAGGTGGCTGGATTATTTGACGGCCACCTTCGTGGTCGTGTCTGCGTTGCTGCTCATCATGCGCTTCAAGTCGGCGCCGGCGGCGGTGGCGACCGCTCTGGCGGTGACGCTGCTGTCGTTCGTGTTGTTCGCCAAGCTGCTGGGCGTGGTGCTGCCGAGCGGATTTCTCGAAGAATTCATCTTGAGGCTGTAGGGGGGCGCCATGGAAGTACTGCAGCATTTGATGTTCGGTTTTCAGACGGCGGCCACCCCGATCAACCTCTTCTACGCCCTGTTCGGCGCGTTCGTGGGTACGGTGGTCGGCGTGCTGCCGGGCATCGGCCCGCTGGGGTCGATGGCCATACTGCTGTCGTTCACTATGAACATGGACGCGACGTCGGCGATGATCTTTTTCGCCGGCATCTACTACGGGGCGATGTACGGGGGGTCGACGACGTCGATCCTGCTGAATATCCCCGGCGAGGCGGCGTCGGTGGTGACGTGCCTGGACGGGTACAAGATGGCCCGCAAGGGCCGGGGCGGCGCGGCGCTGACGATCGCCGCTTTCGGGTCGTTCGTGGCCGGGACGCTGAGCATCATTGGCCTGATGTTCGCCGCGGCCGCGCTGGCGGACGCGGCCCTGAAATTCGGGCCGCCGGAGTTTTTCGCCATCGGGCTGGTCGGCCTGATTTTCCTCGTGTGGCTGAGCGGCGGCAGTCTGCTCAAAAACCTGGTGATGCTCATCCTCGGCCTGGCGGTGGCCTGCGTGGGCACCGACCACCTTGTCGGCACTTCGCGGTTCACGTTCGGCATCGACGAGCTGGGGCAGGGGGTGGAGTTCCTTCCCGTGGCCATGGGGCTGTTCGGCATCGCCGAGGTGATGTCGACCGCGGCCAAGCCGGACGGCCAGGGGGACGTGATAAGGGTGAAGATGCGGGAGCTGCTGCCGCGGCTGGACGAGTGGCGGCGCTCGGTCGGGCCGATTTTCCGCGGCTCGGTGCTGGGGTTCTTCATCGGCCTGCTGCCCGGTCCGTCGCCGGTTATTTCGACGTTCGTGTCGTACATGACGGAGAAGAAGCTATCGCGCCATCCCGAGGAGTTCGGCGAGGGGGCCATCGAAGGGGTGGCCGGGCCGGAGTCGGCCAACAACGCCGCGGTCGGGGGCGCGTATGTGCCGCTGATGGCTTTAGGCGTGCCGTTCACGCCGGCGATGGCGGTCGTGGTGGGCGCGCTGATGCTGCACGGCATCACGCCGGGGCCGATGGTGATGGTGGAGCGGCCGGAGCTGTTCTGGGGGCTGATTGCCAGCATGTATATCGGCAACGTGATGCTGGTGGTGCTCAATGTACCGCTGGTGCAGGTGTTCGTGCAGATCCTCAAGGTGCCGGCGCGGCTGCTGCTGCCGTTGATCGTGCTGACCTGCCTCGTGGGCGTGTACAGCGTGAACTCGAGCTATGTGGACCTATATGTGCTGGCGCTGTTCGGCATCGCCGGCTTCTTCCTGCGGGAGATGGGCTATTCGCCGGCGCCGCTGGTGCTGGCGCTGGTGATCGGACCGATGATGGAGACTGCGCTGCGCGAGTCGCTGATGATGTATCAGGGCGACGTGAGCCAGATGGTCTTCCGGCCGATCGCCGGGGCGATCTACGCGCTGGCGGTGGTTGCGCTGGCGGCGCCGTGGCTGTGGAAACGCCTCAAGGGCAGCCGGGCGACGGCGGAGACGCCGCAGGGATAAGAAATAGGAAATGTGAAGCCGCCGCCGGGAGACCGGCGGCGGCCTTTTGTT
>MTLD01001849.1_pt1 | contig 15929 bp, 10 predicted proteins | sample 1982471 | NCBI WGS metagenome assembly MTLD01 (sample SAMN05712604, study PRJNA340218) | biofilm metagenome | isolation source: sample SPM anode biofilm adapted to -50 mV | place: USA | collected 2012-02-03
CGCCGGCGTCGTCAGCTCGATTATTGAATAAAGTCCGGAATGGGAAGTAGTTTTTTGCTTATCTCCGTTAATGTTTAAAGGACAATGTAAATGAGAGACATAATTACCCTTGGTTGCACTGAGTGCAAACAGAAGAACTATACAACAACAAAAAACAAAAAAACGACACCAGCGAAGCTTGAGTTCAGCAAATACTGTCGCTTCTGCCGTAAGCACACTCCCCATAAGGAAACCAAGTAGCTCTGTCGAATTGTTTGTCAGGGTATGCAGGCCAGTAGCTCTAACGGCTAGAGCACCGGTCTCCAAAACCGGGTGTTGTGGGTTCGAATCCCTCCTGGCCTGCCAATTTTCTGATATTTGCGACAGTCTCAGTACACAAGTCAATGACACGAAACATAAAGTGTTGCCGTACTTGATCTCAAGGGGATAGCGTGCAAAAAATCAAGAATTTTCTTGAATCTGTAAAGATCGAGCTTGGCAAAGTTACATGGCCAACACGCAAAGAAACAGTGGCGACTACAGGTGTGGTAGTTGTTATTATTCTTTTGATCTCGGTCTACCTGGGTATCTGTGATGTTTTCCTCGCCAAGCTGATGCGAACGATACTGGGGTAAAGGAACTATTGATATGTCCAAAAAGTGGTATGGTGTACACACTTATTCCGGTTTCGAAAATAAAGTTAGACTAAATCTGTTTGAGCGAATCAAGAATGAGAGGATGGAAGACTATTTCGACGAGATATTGATACCGTCGGAGACCGTTGTCGAGCTGAAGAAAGGCGAAAAAAGGACTTCGTCCCGTAAATTTTTTCCTGGCTACATTCTTCTGAAAATGGAATTGAATGATGAAACCTGGCACATCGTCAAGGAAACTTCGAAGGTGACGGGTTTTGTGGGCGGCAACACGCCTTTTCCCATTCCTGATGATGAGGTGTTTAAAATAACCCGCCGTATGGAGGAAGGAGCTGAAAAGCCCCGTCCAAAGGTTTTGTTCGAAGTCGGAGAAACGGTTCGAGTAATTGATGGTCCTTTTCTTAATTTTTCCGGCGTTGTAGAAGACGTGAAACCGGACAAGGGAAAGCTTCGGGTTACGGTTACCATCTTCGGAAGGGCTACACCTGTAGAACTCGAATTTATACAGGTAGAAAAAAACTGATTCCTTTAACTGTATTGCCAGATAAAGTTTTGGATACAAAGGAGCATCAACAATGGCTAAAAAGATAACTGGTTACATCAAACTACAGGTTCCTGCCGGAAAAGCAAACCCATCGCCGCCAATCGGCCCTGCTCTTGGTCAGCATGGTGTAAACATTATGGAGTTTTGCAAGGCCTTCAACGCCAAAACTCAAGGGGATGAAGGTACCATCACACCCGTTGTGATCACTGTTTATGCCGACCGTTCATTTACTTTCATAACGAAAACTCCTCCAGTTCCGGTTTTGATCAAAAAAGCTGCCGGCATTGCAAGCGGTTCGGCCGTGCCGAACAAGACCAAGGTCGGTAAGCTTACCAAGGCGCAAGTCGAGGAAATCGCCAAAACCAAGATGCCTGATTTGAACGCTGCGTCTCTCGAGGCAGCTATGCGCACTGTTGCAGGCACAGCACGCTCTATGGGCGTCGATATCGTTTAGAGATAATATTCATTTGATATAAAGAGAGGTTGCACCATGTCTAAGACTGCAAAAAAACATTCCGCGGCATCCGCGACAATTGACAGGTCAAAGGTCTATCCTGTAGCGGCAGCCATTGACGTCGTCAAACAGGCGGCTTACGCAAAGTTTGACGAGACAGTTGATGTCGCGGTGCGTCTTGGGGTTGATCCTCGACACGCAGACCAGATGGTGCGCGGTGCAGTTGTGCTTCCCAATGGCTTGGGCAAGGACGTTCGTGTACTCGTGTTTGCAAAGGGCGAGAAAGAAAAAGAAGCCCTTGATGCAGGTGCTGACTATGTGGGCGCTGAGGATCTTGTTGCAAAGATCCAGGAAGGGTGGTTCGAGTTCGATACTGCCATCGCAACTCCCGATATGATGGGTGTTGTTGGTAAGATCGGCAAGCTGCTTGGCCCCCGCGGACTCATGCCGAACCCAAAGGTCGGAACGGTTACCTTTGAAGTGGGCAGAGCGGTCAAAGAGTCAAAAGCCGGTAAGGTTGAGTTCCGTGTAGAAAAGGCTGGTATTGTGCATGCACCGGTTGGTAAGGTTTCTTTTGATGCTGAGTTGCTAAAGGGAAACTTGCTTGCTCTGGTGGAGGCTCTTATGAAAGCCAAGCCTTCGGCTGCTAAAGGGATTTATCTCCGTAAGATATCACTTTCGTCCACCATGGGCCCTGGAATCAATCTTGATGTGAGTGAAGTTACTTCGCAGCTTTAATATTTTTAGTAAAGAGTTGAGCCAAAGTTAAAGACAGCAGGTGCAAACAAACTTAATTCGGCGTAGTTAACCGTGCCTGCCGAGACTTGGGTGTGTCGCGACCATAATCGCGCTTTCCTAGCTTTGGCCGGGGCTTCGGTCCCTATACCAAAAGAAAGGAGGAGGTCTCTTGAACAAGGATAACAAGCAGGAACTAGTCACGCAAATGCATGAAAAACTTACGCGTGCCAAGGCTGTTTTCCTCGCGGATTTCCGTGGCATGAATGTTGGTCAGGCTACAAATCTTCGTGTTGAATTACGAAACGCTTCCGTCGAGTACAAAGTTTTCAAAAACACACTTCTTGACTTGGCTGCCAAGGACACTGATGTGGCGTGCCTTTCGCCCTATCTGGCCGGTCCTACTGCTATCGCAATCTCGTATGATGATCCTGTCGGCGCTGCCAAGGTTCTCAGCAAGTTTGCAAAAGACCCTGCGGGCAAGTTTGTGCTCAAAGTTGGGGTTCTTTCCGGCAAATTGCTGGATGTAAAGCAGATACAGGCTTTGGCCGATCTGCCCTCGCGCGAGGTTCTCATTGCCAAAATGCTGGGATCCATGCAAGCTCCAGCAACGAATTTTGTCGGTGTTCTTGCTGCGCTTCCCGGCTCACTCGTACGGGTTCTCGATGCAATCCGCGCGCAAAAAGCCGAAAGCTAGTCATATCTCGTAACGTTATTTATCACATTTCGCCTTTGGAGGAATAAACACATGGCAGATATCACCAAGCAGGATGTAGTTAGTTTTATTGAAAAAATGACAGTTCTTGAGCTTTCCGAACTGGTTAAGGAACTTGAAGAAAAATTCGGCGTCTCTGCAGCCGCTCCTGTAGCTGTTGCTGCAGCTGGCCCGGCAGCATCTGCTGCTGAACCCGCTGAAGAAAAGACAGAATTCGATGTCATTCTCAAGGCTGCTGGTGCCAATAAAATCAATGTCATCAAAGCAGTACGTACTTTGACCAGCCTTGGCCTGAAAGAAGCCAAAGATCTGGTAGACGGCGCTCCTGGTGCTGTCAAGACTGGCGTCTCCAAGCAGGAAGCTGAAGATGCCCAAAAGCTTCTTGTTGAGGCTGGCGCCGAAGTAGAAGTTAAATAGCAGCTTATTCTGCTACGATGTAGAAAGCCAAGGTCGCCATGCGCGGCCTTGGCTTGTCCTATTTGGGCAGTTATCCCCCACCTTCTCGAGTCAGTAATTCCAGCCGGTAAAACCTTTTCGGCCGGATGTCGTCACGATAATCGCCAAAGGAGAAGCTATGGCTTATTCGATCGCCAATAACCACCTGCTACGTAAAAACTTCGCAAAGATAAAGAACATTATTGATATCCCTAATCTCATTGACATACAGAAAAATTCCTACAGTCGTTTCCTTCAGCAGGGGGTTGTTTCCGAATCTCGTACAAACACCGGACTAGAAGCCGTTTTTAAAAGTGTCTTTCCGATCAAAGATTTCAGCGAGAGTGCTTCGCTGGAGTATGTATCCTATTCACTGAGTAAACCAAAATATGACGTTGTGGAGTGCCACCAGCGGGGCATGACCTTTGCGGCACCCATGAAAGTCAAGGTTCGCTTGGTTATTTGGGATTCAGGTAAGGAAAGCGGCATTAGGGCAATAAAGGACATCAAGGAACAGGAAGTCTATTTCGGTGAAATTCCTTTGATGACTGACAACGGGACCTTTATCATCAATGGGACTGAACGGGTTATTGTTAGCCAGCTGCACCGCTCTCCTGGTGTGTTTTATGATCACGACAAAGGGAAAACGCATTCCAGCGGAAAAGTATTGTATTCCGCTCGGGTTATTCCGTATCGTGGCTCTTGGCTTGACTTCGAGTTTGACCATAAAGATATCCTTTATGTGCGTATAGACCGGCGCCGCAAAATGCCGGCTACGGTGTTACTCAAGGCCCTTGGTTACTCTGCAGAGCATCTCTTGAACTATTACTACAAGAGCGAAGAAATATTTGTAGCAGGTGAAATGCTCTCTAAAAGTATCGATTCGGAACTTTTGACGCTTCAGAAGGCGCCAATCGATGTTGTTGATTCAAAGACGGGTGAGGTAATTGTAAAAGCCAATAGAAAATATACGAAGGCTTCTATCAAGAAGATGATAGAGCATGACATCAAAACAGTTCCGGTTACCCTGGATGGGGTGGTTGGGCGCTTTGCCTCGTCTGATGTCGTTGATCCTTCAACCGGCGAGATTCTGCTGGAATGTAATGAGGAAGTTACCGCTGAGAAATTTGAGGAAATCAGATCACGAGGTGTTGAAAGTTTTAAAGTCCTCTTTATAGACAATCTTCACATTACTTCATCTTTCCGTGACACGCTCCTCATGGATAAAATCACTACAACTGATGAAGCGTTGATTGAAATTTACAGACGGCTCCGCCCCGGTGATCCGCCTACATTAAAAAGTTCGCTTGCACTGTTCGAGAATCTTTTTTTCAATCCCGAGCGCTATGATTTGTCAGCAGTCGGCCGTTTAAAGCTGAATTTCAAACTTGGTCTCAAGGTGTGGCCGGAGTGCACCGTACTAAATGCTCCGCGCATGTTTGCCGGAGATGATGTGGCGAGCTTTGAGGAACTGGTGAAAGCGCTGGTTTCCGAAGATAATCAGTTCTCGCAATATGTAATGTCACGGCTGCCCGGAGAATTTGCTAAGGCGTTGCTCAAGCACGACCCAGTTCAGCCGGCGTCTGACAAGCTGAAAGAACAGTTACTGAAAGAAATCAACAACCTTATCAAGGATGCGGATTTATACCAGCGGGATGTGCTTTCCGGCTTAGCGTTGAGCGAAGAAACATCCAAACTGACTGAAAAAATTGAGCTTGGCTTTTTTGATGAAAATCGCCGTGCCATTGAGATTCTTCGACGCAATCGAATGATTTTCGAAGATTCATACGGATCGGTATTTCTTAAGAGCGCTAAAAACGATATTCTCGAAATTGTACGTTATCTTATTGAACTTAAAAATGGCCGTGGTTCGATTGATGATATCGATCATTTGGGAAATAGGCGTGTCCGGGCAGTGGGCGAATTACTGGAAAATCAGTATCGCATAGGCCTTGTGCGTATGGAGCGGGCCATTAAAGAGCGCATGAGCTTACAAGAAGTAGAAAATCTCATGCCTCATGATCTGATTAATTCCAAACCGGTTTCAGCGGTTGTTAAGGAATTTTTCGGCTCATCTCAGCTTTCGCAGTTCATGGACCAGACCAATCCTCTTTCAGAGGTGACCCATAAACGCCGCTTGTCGGCTCTCGGACCTGGTGGTTTGACCCGTGAGCGCGCCGGGTTTGAAGTCCGCGACGTTCATCCAACCCATTATGGCAGGGTATGTCCAATCGAGACGCCTGAAGGGCCGAATATTGGTCTGATAGCCTCTCTTTCGACGTACGCACGAATTAATGAACACGGCTTTGTGGAAACACCCTATCGAATTGTGCAGGATGGCATCCTTACGAACGAGGTACGTTTCTTTTCGGCGCTTGAGGAAGAGGGACATGCCATTGCTCAGGCAAATGCCGAAGTTGATGCGGATGGCCGGTTCGTAAACGATTATGTATCTGCACGTAAAAGCGGCGAATTCATTCTTGTCCACCGCGACGAAATTGAACTGATGGACGTGGCCCCGAAGCAACTTGTTTCTGTGGCGGCGGCTCTCATACCGTTCCTGGAGAACGACGACGCCAACCGCGCTCTCATGGGCTCCAATATGCAGCGTCAGGCAGTTCCGTTGTTAAGGGCCGATTCTCCTCTGGTTGGCACCGGTATGGAGCGTATTGTTGCCAAGGATTCCGGTGTTTCTGTTATCGCTCGGCATAACGGTGTGGTGGAGTCGGTAGATGCCTCCCGTATCGTTGTTAAGATTGACGAGTCTGAACGCGACGAGACTGGTACTGGCGTTGATATTTATAATTTGGTCAAGTTTGCCCGCTCGAATCAGAATACCTGCATCAACAACAAGCCTGTGGTTAAAGTCGGAGACGTAGTCAAGCGTTTTGATGTTATCGCCGACGGTCCTTCCACCGATATGGGCGAGCTGGCTCTTGGCCAGAATATCGTTGTGGCGTTCATGCCGTGGGGCGGCTACAACTTTGAGGACTCCATCCTGGTTTCCGAAAAGCTTGTAAAGGATGATCGCTATACATCGATTCACATTGAAGAGTTTGAGTGCGTTGCGCGCGACACGAAGTTGGGCAAGGAAGAGATCACTTCCGATATTCCCAATCTGGGAGAGGAAGCGCTTAAAGATCTTGATGAATCTGGCATCATTCGAATCGGCGCAGAGGTTAAGCCTCAAGACATTCTGGTTGGCAAGATTACACCCAAGGGTGAGACACAGCTTTCCCCTGAAGAAAAACTTCTTCGCGCCATTTTCGGCGAGAAGGCGGGAGATGTGCGTGATACTTCGTTGACGGTTCCGCCAGGTGTTGAGGGAACGGTCATCGGTGCCAAAGTTTTTTCTCGCAAGGGAGCTGATAAGGATTCACGTACTGAATTAATTGAGAAGGCAGAAGAGGAAAAACTGCGCAAGGATGAACAGGACGAAATCCGAATTATCCGCGCTTCTACCGAAGGCAAACTGCATCGCCTGCTGATTGGCAAAACATTGGCTGTCAAGCTTGAGGACGGCGATGCTAACCTCATTTTGCCGAAAGGCGCGGAAATTACCGAAGAGGCCCTTAAGGGCTTGGCAATTTCGGTTTTGGAAACGATTTCCGTGAGCGACAACGGGGAAACTGAAGAAAAGATCAGCCAGGTGATTGATACGCTCAATCGCCAAATTGACCTAATCCAAAGTGTTTTTGAAGACAAAATACAGAAGCTTCGCCGTGGAGACGACCTTCCCCCTGGCGTTATCAAGATGGTCAAGGTTTACATCGCCATTAAACGTAAGCTGCAGGTCGGTGACAAGATGGCGGGACGTCACGGCAACAAGGGTGTTGTATCGCGAATTCTGCCAGAGGAGGACATGCCCTATATGGAAGACGGGCGTCCGGTCGAAATCGTGCTTAACCCGCTGGGGGTTCCATCGCGTATGAATGTCGGCCAGATTCTTGAAACACACCTGGGCTGGGCGGCGAAGGGAATCGGCTGGCGTATTGAAGAAATGCTTCAGAAACACACTTCCGCAGAAAACCTGAAGAATTATCTGAAAAACGTTTATGGTGACGAAGAAGTCGGAACATTTATCGATGGGCTCGGACAGGAAGAACTTATGCTGGTCTCCAAGCGCCTTCAGCGTGGTGTGCCGATGGCGTCGCCTGTTTTCGAGGGGGCGTCTGAAGACAAGATCAAGGGCATGCTTGGAAAAGCGGGCTTTCACTCATCCGGTCAAGTGACCTTGTTCGACGGCCGTTCAGGTGACCCGTTTAAACACAAGGTTACGGTTGGGGTGATGTATGTGCTTAAGCTGCATCACTTGGTTGATGACAAGATCCATGCACGTTCAATCGGACCTTACAGCCTTGTAACCCAGCAGCCTCTCGGCGGAAAGGCCCAGTTTGGTGGTCAGCGGCTTGGAGAGATGGAAGTGTGGGCGATGGAGGCCTACGGGGCAGCCTATGCATTGCAAGAGTTCCTTACTGTCAAGTCGGATGATGTTTCCGGCCGTACCCGTATGTACGAAGCCATCGTGAAAGGAAAACACACGCTGGAGCCGGGCTTACCCGAATCCTTTAATGTTCTCATCAAGGAATTGCAATCGCTTTGCCTTGATGTTGAGTTGTTAGAGGGTGATGACGAGTAAAATTGCGTGCGATGACCTTGCACACTACCTTAAACCTATGTTGCCAGCCGCACTTGGCAAGCCTGGACGTAGCTTCAGATATATACGGAGGAGAGCATCGTGGAAGATTATTTCAGTTTCTTTGATAAACCCAAGGATCCGCTCCATTTTTCAGCAATACGGATATCTGTTTCATCACCGGAAAAGATCCGTGAGCGTTCTCACGGAGAGGTGAAAAAACCGGAAACAATAAATTACCGCACCTTTAAGCCGGAACGTGACGGCCTGTTCTGCGCCAAGATATTTGGTCCGACAAAGGACTACGAATGCAATTGCGGAAAATATAAACGCATGAAGCACCGCGGCATTATTTGTGAGAAATGTGGTGTAGAAGTAATTCCATCCAAGGTACGCCGCGAACGGCTCGGTCATATCGATCTCGCCACGCCGGTTGCCCATATCTGGTTTCTCAAATCCTTGCCTTCGCGAATTGGGAACCTGCTTGATATCACTCTTAAGGATCTTGAAAAAGTTCTTTATTTCGAAGCATTTGTTGTTAGCGATCCCAAAAATACCCCTCTTCAGTTCTGCGAAGTAATGTCGGAAGAGAAATTCATAAAGGCTCAGCAAGAGTATGGCTATGATGCTTTTGCAGGCGGCATGGGTGCTGAGGCCATTAGGGAGTGCCTGAAATCACTGGATCTTGACGAGCTTTCTGTTCAACTGCGCACCGAGATGATGGAGTCGACCAGCGAGGCAAAACGCAAAAAGACGGCAAAACGTCTTAAAGTTTTGGAGGCTTTCAAATCTTCCGGCAACAAACCTGAATGGATGATTCTTGAATGCATACCTGTGTTGCCCCCCGAATTGCGTCCTTTGGTGCCACTGGATGGCGGACGTTTCGCAACGTCGGACTTGAATGATCTCTACCGTAGGGTGATCAACCGTAACAATCGATTGAAGCGGTTGGTTGAGTTGCAGGCTCCCGAGGTGATCATACGCAACGAAAAGCGTATGTTGCAGGAAGCGGTGGATGCGTTATTTGATAACGGACGCCGCGGCCGTGCAATTGCCGGTCCGAACAAGCGTCCGCTGAAATCCCTCTCCGATATGCTTAAGGGGAAATCAGGCCGTTTCCGCCAGAATCTGCTCGGAAAACGTGTCGATTATTCCGGCCGTTCTGTTATCGTCGTTGGTCCGGAGCTCAAGCTTCATCAATGCGGTCTGCCGAAAAAGATGGCTTTGGAGCTGTTCAAACCATTTATTTACAATAAACTCGAGGAGCGCGGCTACGTAACCACCATTAAAAGTGCCAAGAAAATGGTGGAAAAAGAACGCCCCGAAGTGTGGGACGTCCTTGAAGAGGTTATCAAGGAACACCCCGTGATGCTAAACCGTGCTCCGACTCTGCATCGTCTTGGCATCCAGGCGTTCGAACCGGTGCTGATCGAAGGTAAGGCGATTCAGCTTCATCCACTGGTTTGTACGGCCTTTAATGCCGACTTTGACGGTGACCAGATGGCCGTGCATCTGCCGCTATCTGTTGAAAGTCAGGTCGAGGCACGCGTTCTTATGATGTCGACAAACAATATCCTTTCTCCTGCGCATGGAAAGCCGATAATTGTGCCATCACAGGACATGGTTCTTGGCGCATATTACATGACGCGCGACAGGCTTTACGAACCGGTAGTGGACGAAGAGACCGGCAAAGAGAAGTTCGATAGTACTACCGGCTTGCCGATTTACCGGAAAGTGAAGGGGACCGGCAAGGTCTTTTCCGGTCCGGACGAAGTGCGTATTGCTTTTGATGCTGGCGAGGTCGACATGCAGGCTACGATTAAGGTCCGCATGAAAAATTTTGCATCCGATGAAAAGCCGCAACTGATCGACACAACGGTCGGGCGTATTATTTTGAAGGAAATTCTTCCCGATTCGGTTCCTTTCAGTGCTGTCAATAGGGTTATGAACAAGAAAGAGTTGTCCAATCTTGTTGATACCTGTTACCGCATGGCAGACAACAAAGAAACGGTTATTCTTGCTGATAAATTGAAAGATATCGGATTCCGCTACGCCAATTTGGCAGGTATTTCCATCTGCCTCGATGACATGGTTATTCCTGAAGGGAAAACCGCCATTCTCACCAAAGCTGAAGACGAAGTTAAGGAAATTCAGAATCAGTACACCGAGGGTCTCATCACCGATGGCGAGCGTTACAACAAGGTCATCGATATATGGGCAAAGGCGACTGAAGACATCGCAAAAGAGATGCTTGATAACCTCTCAAAAGAAAAGTTCATGGTTGAGGGCGCAGGTGTTTCAGAGGAATCATCGTTTAATGCCATACATATGATGGCGGATTCCGGTGCAAGGGGTTCTGCACAACAGATTCGCCAGTTAGCAGGTATGCGTGGTTTGATGGCTAAGCCGTCGGGCGAAATTATTGAAACACCCATTACTGCAAACTTCCGTGAGGGGTTGACAGTGCTCCAGTACTTCATTTCTACGCACGGAGCACGTAAGGGTCTTGCAGATACGGCTCTCAAGACGGCTAACTCCGGTTATCTGACGCGTCGTCTTGTGGATGTTGCTCAGGATGCAATCATTGCAGAGGACGATTGTGGAACGTTGGACGGCTTGATAGTGTCATCCCTGACAGAGGGTGGTGAAATTATCGAGCACATCGGTGACCGTATTCTTGGCCGTGTGGCATTGGACGATGTCCTTGATCCTATCACCGGCGAAGTGCTGGTGGCTGCTAATGAGGAAATCGATGAAAGCTTGGTAAAACGAATCGAGGATTCCGGTCTTGAGAAAGTTAAAATTCGATCCGTTCTTACGTGCCAAAGCCGTCGCGGGATCTGCTCGAAGTGCTATGGCCGCGATTTGGCACGTGGGCACAGTGTCAATATGGGTGAAGCCGTCGGAGTTATCGCAGCCCAGTCAATTGGTGAGCCCGGTACACAGCTTACAATGCGTACATTCCACATTGGTGGTACCGCGTCCCGGCGCGCGGAACAGACCTCTCTGGAATCCCGTACTGATGGTATTCTCAAATTTATTAATTTGCATACGGTTGTAAATGCCGAAGGACACCATATAGTCATGAACCGTAACGGTGAAATTGCCGTGACGGATGACACGGGCCGCGAGCGCGAAAAATATGTGGTTGTATATGGCGCTAAAATCAAGATTGCTCCCGGCGACAGAGTTACCCAAGGAGCAATCATGGCGGAATGGGATCCGTATACCATGCCGATTCTCACCGAGGTTGCCGGAAAGGTGAAGTTTGGGGACATCATTGAAGGTGTAACGATGGAAGAACAGCTCGATGAGGTTACCGGACTTTCCCGCAAAGTAATTGTAGAATCAAAAGACAGTGACAAGAGGCCCCGCATTGCCATTAAGGGTATTGGTGGCGAATCAGCTGAGGCCTCGGGTGGTACAATTGGACGCTATTTCTTGCCGGTAGGCGCCAACATTGCCGTTCAGGACGAAACAGTAATCAGCGCCGGCGACATTATCGCGAAAATTCCTCGCGAGACAACGAAGACCAAGGATATTACAGGGGGCTTGCCTCGCGTTGCGGAACTGTTTGAGGCTCGCAAACCGAAGGATTTCGCCGTTATTTCCGAAATTGATGGTCGTGTTTCGTATGGCAAGGATGCCAAGGGCAAGCGCAAAGTAATTGTAACGCCGGAAATGGGCGAGCCCAAAGAATATCTTATTCCCAAGGGCAAGCACATCAGCGTTCATGAGGGCGACCATGTGCGTGCCGGCGAACCGCTGATGGATGGTTCATCCAATCCCCATGATATTCTGCGTGTTCTGGGGGTTAAGGAACTTGCCAAGTATCTCGTTGATGAAGTTCAAGAGGTTTACCGTTTACAAGGCGTTAAAATTAACGATAAACACATTGAGGTCATCGTACGTCAGATGCTCAGACGGGTACGGATTAAAGATGTCGGCGATACCGGATTGCTGGTTGATGATCAGGTTGAGCGCTGGGTGTTCGAATCCGAGAACCAAAAAGTGCTCAACGAAGACAAACGGCCTGCGATTGCCGAGCCGCTGCTTTTGGGCATTACCAAGGCATCTCTTTCAACGGAGTCTTTCATCTCAGCGGCTTCCTTCCAGGAAACTACGAAAGTGTTGACTCAGGCAGCTATTGAAGGGAAAATTGACTATCTGAGAGGCCTCAAGGAAAATGTAATCATGGGACGTTTGATTCCGGCTGGTACAGGCCTTTCCAGCTACAGAAATCTCCGTATGACAGCGGAGGCTGCTGAGCCTGAGAGTATTCCTGCTAACACACAAGAGGAAGTTCAGGAAGCAGCTTAAGACGACGCTCTGACTGGCCGTAAGGAGAAAACCCCTTGCGGCCAGTTTTTTGATATTTATTGCGGATGATTGTTTTTTTGTGTTGACAAGCGATAGATAATCCTGTATTTAAATTGTCTCTTTAAGATCAGGTGCCCAAGACAGTTCCAAGTCTTGCGATATGAATGGAGATGCCGGATGTTTACGGCCCTACACCTATTCCATTCCCCACCTTAGCTTGTGAGTAGAAACACAGAGCACTGATCTTAAGCAATTATCTAGTGGTAGAATGTTCGTTTGGCTGTTGTCTGGCTATGGGCGCCTTGATGTCTGTCTGTTGCAAAAAAAGCGTCTTGTTGGAAAATGGCTTGACATTGTTTGTTTGAATTTGCTATAAAGTTCGTTCGCCCTTTGGGCTTAAAGCTTAATTTTTAGCTGGGAGATATCATTAATTATGCCAACGATTAATCAGCTGATTCGTGTCGGCAGGGAAAGCAAGCGCGATAAGTCAACCGCTCCTGCTCTCAAGTGCTGTCCTCAAAAACGTGGTGTTTGTACGAGGGTGTATACAACAACTCCCAAAAAACCGAATTCCGCGCTTCGTAAGGTTGCTAGGGTCCGTTTGACCAACGGGATTGAGGTGACATCCTATATACCTGGTGTTGGTCACAATCTTCAGGAGCACTCGGTCGTGCTTATTCGTGGTGGCAGGGTTAAGGATCTTCCTGGTGTTCGTTATCACATCGTGCGCGGTACGCTTGACTCCGTGGGTGTGAAAGACCGCAAGAAAAGTCGCTCGAAGTACGGCGCTAAGCGGCCTAAATAACTGCTCACCGATTATACCGAGGGGATAGAGTATGCCAAGAAGAAGAGAAGTTCCCAAAAGAAATATACTGCCGGATCCAAAATTTCATGACAAGACGGTTGCCAAGCTTATTAACGTTTTGATGCTTGCTGGCAAGAAGAGTATTGCAGAGTCGATTCTCTATGGTGCGCTTGACATTGTTGCGCAGAAAACGAATGACGAGGCTGTCAAGGTGCTCAAGAAGAGTCTTGATAATATTAAGCCGGCTCTGGAGGTTAAATCGCGAAGGGTTGGCGGTTCGACCTATCAGGTTCCGATTGAGGTTCGTCCTGATCGTCGTGTTTCGCTGGCTATGCGCTGGTTGATAAAGTACTCGACTGCCCGTAGTGAAAAAACAATGACAGACAAGCTTGCTGGTGAGATACTTGACGCTTTCAATAATCGCGGCGCTGCTGTTAAGAAACGTGAAGACGTTCATAAGATGGCAGAAGCAAACCGTGCGTTTGCTCACTACCGTTGGTGATTCGCTAATTAGATCCGGAGGAATTTGTGCCCCGTTTAGCACCATTAGATAAATACAGAAATATAGGTATCATGGCTCACATTGATGCTGGTAAAACCACAACAACTGAGCGGATACTTTATTACACTGGTGTTTCGCATAAAATTGGAGAGGTTCATGAAGGCACCGCCACCATGGACTGGATGGAGCAGGAGCAGGAAAGAGGTATTACAATTACTTCGGCTGCCACCACATGTTCATGGCGCGATTATCATATAAATATTATCGACACTCCCGGACACGTGGATTTTACCATTGAGGTGGAGCGCTCCTTGCGTGTTCTCGATGGTGCTGTTGCGGTTTTTTGTTCGGTTGGTGGAGTAGAGCCTCAATCTGAAACGGTCTGGCGGCAGGCTGATAAATATCGCGTTCCGCGTATTGCGTTTATTAATAAGATGGATCGCGTCGGCGCAGATTTTTATCGCGGCGTGCAGATGATTAAGGATCGTCTCAAAGCAAATCCCATTCCCATCCAGATACCAATTGGCAGGGAAGAGCACTTTAAGGGTGTTGTTGACCTTGTTACTATGAAGGCTGTGGTTTGGGATGATGAGTCCTTGGGAGCCACGTACCATGAGGAAGAAATTCCGGCTGATCTTTTGGAAGAAGCAAAAGAATACCGGGAAAAAATGATTGAAGAGATTTCGAGTCATGACGATGCTCTTATGGACAAGTATCTGAGTGGCGAGGAGTTGAGCGTTGAAGAGATTATGTCCGCAATTCGGGTGTGTACCATAAACATCAACATATGCCCGGTGATTTGCGGTACAGCTTTTAAGAACAAAGGCGTTCAGAATCTTCTTGATGCCGTTGTTGATTATATGCCATCACCGCTTGATGTGCCTGCTATAAAGGGTGTCAAGCCTGACTCTGATGAGGAGATTGAGCGTCACGCTTCTGATGCTGAACCTTTCTCTGCGCTCGGATTTAAAATTATGACTGATCCGTTTGTTGGTCAGTTGACATTTTTCCGGGTTTATTCTGGCGTTATAAATTCTGGTTCTTATGTCTATAACTCCACCAAAGGCAAAAAAGAACGTATTGGCCGTATCCTTAAGATGCATGCCAACAAGCGTGAAGAAATTAAGGAAGTTTTTGCCGGTGACATCGCGGCTGCGGTAGGTTTGAAATATACGACAACCGGCGACACACTTTGTGATGAAGAAAATGAAGTAATATTAGAATCTATAGAGTTCCCTGAGCCTGTTATCTCCATCGCCATCGAGCCTAAAACAAAAGCAGACCAGGAAAAACTTGGTCTCAGCTTGCAAAAGCTAGCGAGTGAAGACCCTTCTTTCCGCGTGAAGACGGATGAGGAAACTGGTCAGACCATAATTTCCGGCATGGGTGAACTACATCTCGAAATCATTGTTGACAGATTGATGAGAGAGTTCAAAGTTCAGGCAAACGTTGGCAAGCCCCAGGTTGCATACCGCGAAACAGTCTCGAAAAAAGTCAAAGTCGAAGGCAAGTTTGTTCGGCAGTCAGGCGGGCGTGGACAGTATGGCCATGTGTGGCTCGAAGTCGAACCACAGGAACCTGGCAAAGGCTACGAGTTTGTTGATGCAATTAAGGGTGGGGTTGTGCCTCGTGAATATATCCCGGCTGTCAATAAGGGAATACAAGAAGCATCAGAAAATGGCGTACTGGCCGGCTTCCCGGTTGTTGATTTTAAAGTAACTCTTATCGACGGTTCGTATCACGAAGTTGACTCTTCCGAAATGGCGTTCAAGATTGCCGGATCGATGGGTTTTAAAGAAGGTTGTCTAAAAGCCTCTCCCATAATCCTTGAGCCTATTGTTTCAGTTGAGGTCGTGGTGCCGGAAGAGTATATGGGCGACGTAATTGGGGATTTAAACTCAAGACGTGGCCGCATAATGGGAATGGACACGCGTGCTGGAGCACAGATAATAGGTGCAATGGTTCCAATGGCATCCATGTTTGGTTATTCGACTGATTTGCGGTCGGCAACCCAGGGACGTGCAACCTATTCAATGACATTTGACCACTACGAGCCGGTACCTAAATCGGTTGCTGAAGAAATCGTCGCAAAAGCAAAAGGCTAAGAATATAAGAATAAGGAGGGCCTGTTATCATGGCGAAGGCTAAATT
>MTLD01002508.1_pt3 | contig 15903 bp, 13 predicted proteins | sample 1982471 | NCBI WGS metagenome assembly MTLD01 (sample SAMN05712604, study PRJNA340218) | biofilm metagenome | isolation source: sample SPM anode biofilm adapted to -50 mV | place: USA | collected 2012-02-03
ATGCGCTTTTCCGACCTGCAGCGGCAGTTCGCGGACACGACGAGGAAGATGCTCACCCAGCAGTTGCGCGAACTGGAGGGCGACGGGCTGGTGCACCGCAAAGTCTATGCGCAGGTCCCCCCCAAGGTAGAGTACTCGCTGACCGAGCAGGGAAAGAGCATCTTTCCGATCCTGGAGATGATGTGCGACTGGGGCTCGAGCTACCTGAAGGCGGCTAACACGCCGTAACACCGTCCCGGCAAAATTTACCGAGAATTCCTGGGACCAGGCTGCCGCTGCCTCCCTCCTGTGGGAGGGGGTGCAGGGCCATCATTTCCTTTGGCTTGCGGCTTCAGCCACCCCCCTCCCCCTCCGGTCAAGGGAGGGGGAGGGCCGAGTGACGGTTTCATCTGGACTCCAGAGTAACCACAGTAAAAGGGCCCCTCACCCATGTCGGGGAGGGGCCCTTTCGTGCTACTGGATCACCTCGCGCTACCGGCCACGGCCCTCATCCTTGTCCTGTCCGTGCCCCCTGCCCGGGCCGCCGCCCCTCTCGGGGCCGCCACCTCTTTCCATTCTCTCCGGCATCCTTTCCTGGCGCTGTTCCATGCGCTGCTCCATGCGCGGCTCATGCCCCCTTGGAGGCTCCATGGCCTTCGGCACGTGCTGGGCTGGAGGCTGCATCCTCGGTTCACGCTGCATCGGAGCCTGCCGCTCACGTTCCGGGCCGCGCTGCATCTGGGCCGGCGGCATTGCTCCCGGCCCCCTCATCTCGGGACGCTCCTGGCGAGCCGGCGGACCCGACGGACGTTTTTCCGCCTCCCTCAGATGTTGCCTTACCACGGTGCTCTTTGGCTGGTAGCGGTAGCTGTCACGGCGTACCCTCTGCTGCTGTTCGTAAGTACCTGGATAGCGCTCCCCGGTATAGCGGCGCTGGTAGGTGGGAAGGGGAGCCCTGCTCGGTACGCGGCTTCTGTCCCAACGGTTCCAGCCGTGGCGGCGTTCCTCCCATCCACGCCCCCAGTGCTGCCCCCAGCGCGGCGGGTAGTTAGGCGCCCAGGATCTGAAGTAGACCGGCGGTTGCACGTAGTACCGCACCGGTATGCGCAGTATGTAGACCGGTACAACGTAGGGGTCTACGAGAGCCCATGGCCCGTTGTACCAGGAGCTCACGTACCAGTTGTCGTCCCAGAAGGACCAGTACATGCCGTCATAGAAGAAGTAGTTGCCGGACACGTTGGGGGCATAGTAGACCGGATATCCAGGTATCGGGCGCAGGTCTGGGTAGCCACCGAGATTGATCCCGATGCTCACGTTGGGAAGCCCGATCCCTATGCCAACGCTGACCGAGGCCGTTGCGGTAGTGGACAGACAGAACAACAAGCCCAGTACTAAGAAGCAATGACGCAATGTTCGCATATTGTCCTCCATTTACTCAACAGGTGTTGTAGGTATCTCACAGCACGGCGCTGCTTTCTCTTACAGCATCGCGCCGCCTAACAGCATACCACAATCCGGCGGCTGCACCAAAAATGGCAGCTGACTTTAAAGGTAGGGCGACTCATCATTCGCGCACTCTGTCGCACCATGACCTCTCTCGCCCATTGATATGGTACAGGAGCAGGGCGAACGATTATTCGTCCCTACACACAAGAAAAGCCACCCCGTGGGGTGGCTTTTACGTACTGCTGCTTAGGTCATAACGAATTGCGGTTAGTGCTCTTCGGTATGCCCGCTGGTCATCCCCGCACTGAAGGTATGGCAGTTGCTGCAGTCATACCCTTTGCTTTGGACGTGCTTACTGTGAATCTCGTTAGCGTTGGTGAAGGTCTCCCTGCTGTGGCAGTTGTCGCACAGCGTGGTGGTCGGCTCCTTCAGGGCATAGCCGGTGCCGTGGCAGGCAACGCAGTTTTTGATGTCGCGGTGCTTGCTGTGCAGCGAGGTGAAGCCCGGGGAGCTCTTGGCCGAGTGGCATACGTCGCAAAGTTGCGCGGTGGTGCCGCGACGGGTGTAGCCGAGGCTTGCGAACGGAATGCGGTTCGCGCCCGCGGTGATCTGCGGATGGCAACCGCCGTTGGAGCAGGAAACCGCGGTGTTCTTCGGACCAACGCCGTGGAAGATCCCCTCGTACTGCTCGGTCGGGATGAAGCTGTGGGCGTTGTAGGTCATCCCCTGCGCGGCGGCGCCGAGCTGGATGGCGGTGGTTACGTCACCTGTCTCGAAGGCGTACTTGTTCTTCAAGGGGAGGAGCTGCTTGGTGGTCGTCTCCATCGGCTGCGAACCGGTGTGGAGCTTGAAGGGATAGAGCTTGGAGACCTTGCCGACCGCATCCTCGAAGGCGCCGTCAGGCTTGCTGATTACCTGCACGCCGCGGGAGTCGAGGCTGACGGGATCCTTGAACTTGTAGAAGTGGCTGAACCCGTTGAACCAGGCGTAGGTCGGCATGATGTTGGTGCCCTTGGCCATCTCCGGGTCCCACAGCGCCTTGGCGGTGTCGATCTCCATGACCTCCCAGTTCCTGTGCGTATCGGTCGGGATGGTCTTCGCGAAGGTCGGCACGTGGCATACCGAGCAGTTGACCTTGTCGCTGTGGCGGTTCAGGTCGTTGTAACTTACGTTGGTGGAGCGGTGCGGAATGCGGGAGTGGCAGTTCTCGCAGGAAAGCACGCGGGTGGTGTCGAGAGCGCGCATGTCGGAGCCGCGGCCCGCCATCCTGTGCCCCTCGGTCCTGTGGCACTCCTGGCAGGCGAAGTTCTGCCCGTCGCTACCCATGTGGACGTCGTAAGCCTTGGTGCAGACCTTGTTGGTCGATTCGATGTCGCCGCGCTTGTAGTTGTCGCCGCCGCCGGACTTCTCGTGGCAGCGCATGCAGGTGGTGCGGGTCGGGCGGATCACGTTCTGCGCGATGGACAGTACGTTCAGGCCGTCGGCCGGGACCATGGAGAAGGTGCCGTCGGCGTTCTGGATCACCTTCCTGGAGTAGCCGTTGCCGTGGCACATGAGGCAGTCGATGTTCTCAAGCTGCGCCTGGCTGGAGGTTGCGGAGGGCTTCAGACCGTTGCCCGCGTGGCAGACCGCGCAGCCGCCGGGACCGGTGGTCCCGTCGGTCTTGGCGAAGATGGTCAGCCAGTTCATGTCCGGCTGGATGCAGAAGTTGTTGATGCCGCCCATCTTGGAGGCTTTGGAGCCGGAAGCGGCGAGCTCGATGGCCTTCTGATTGTCGCCGGTCCACTGGTAGTGCACCGAGCCGAACATGGCGCTCGCCTGACTTGCGTGGCAGGCGCTGGTGATGCAGGTGGCCGGCCCGTTGTAGGCGGTCACGTAGCTTGCGTGGCTCGGCACCGGGAGCTGCACCTTGAAGGTGGTGGAGCCGGAACCGGTGTTGCTGCTCGTGTCGGTGAAGCTGACCGTGGCGGTGTAGGTCCCTTTCGGTGCGGAGCTCGAGAGGGTGTAGTTGTAGTAGGCGAACCCGGTGTACGGGTCCTTGCTCATGGCGACACCGTTCAGGAGCGTGGTCCCGGTAGGGCTCTTGATGGTGACGTTGGCGTAGCGGATCTTCGAAGTGGTGATCCTGGTGGTACTGAGTTCGGCGTTTGCCTTCACGGTGACGACAGAGCTGCGACCATAGTTCAGCTTGTTGGTCGCCGTCTGCACCGAAAGGGTCGCCGCGAAAGCGGTGCCGTAGCAGGAAGCGGCCAGCAGCACGCCTCCAACCAGTGCGGTTTTCTTCATGTCAACCTCCTTGGATGTGTTCCCTGCAGTGCGAACAATCTGCCGTGGCCACGGTCTGTACGTTCACAAGAGGGCATAATAAGCAACACTTATACCAAGATGAGCTGATTCTAATAAGTCGGCGATCCAGAAAGGAAAATGTCTGATCTTCTCCTACACGTCCGGCCAGACCGGATGAGCCCCAGCGAAAAACTGGGTGTTATACACCACAAACCAGGGTGAAATCCCCATCAGCAGAGAAACGTTGACATATTAAGTTAAATCTCATACAAGTCCCCTGCTGGCCATCACCTGCTCCAAGAGAGCCGTTCCAAGAGGGCATCATGAAGAACGCCATCCGTGTCGTGATAACCGCCATCCTTCTTTTCCCGACGTTCGTCAGCGCCGGTAACGTCAACATCACCCGTATCAGCAGCGGCGCGGGGACGAAACAGTTCCCGGACATATACGGCGGCCGCGTGGTCTGGCAGGACAGCCGCAACGGCAAGGCGGACATCTACCTCTACGACATCGCATCAGGCACGGAAACGCGGATAACCCAAGGTGGGCACGACCACAAGAAGCCGCGCATCTACGGGGACAGGATCTACTGGCAGGACTACCATAACGGGGTCTCGGACATATACATGTACGACCTTGCGGAGAAAAAGGAGCAGCCGGTGGTGGTGTCGCCGACCCAGAAGATCGACCTTGCCGTCTCGGAACGCTACCTGGCCTGGACCGACCTGGGCGACGGCAAGGGAACGGTCTGCCTTTACGATGGGGCAACGAAAAAGGAGAAGCGGATGATGTCCGGGCAGGCGTCGCAAGGATTCGCCGCCCTGTCGGCGCAGTACCTGGTCTGGAAGGACGAGCGCAACGATTCGGGCGACATCTACCTTTACGACATCGCGAAGGAGAAAGAGGCGAGGATCACCAGCAACCCGGAGGCCCAGTGGTCGCCGGCCACGTACGGGAACCTGGTGGTGTGGGAGGATAACAGGAACAAGGACGTGCTGCCCAACTACGACATCTACCTCTATGACACCGCGACGGGGAAGGAGAGGCAGCTCACCAGGAGCGACGCCAACCAGCGCTTCCCGCGCGTCTGGGGGACCAGGATCGTTTTCGTCGGCAATTCACGGGCCGAGGCCGAGGATATCCACCTGTTCGACCTGGCGACCGGCAACGAGACCGCGCTGACCCGCGGGAGCACGGATTACTACACACCGGCGATCTACGGCGATCATGTCGTCTTCAGTGACCTGAAGAACATATACCTGGCGAAGATACCAACCGGCGGAGCCAGATAGCCGCACCGGCGAGACGGCTACGCGGGATTATCATGACTCGGAAGGCTTCTCCCATTTCGCCTGCAGGCCGTCTTTCAATTCCTTGAAGCATGAGGGGCAGATGCCGTGGCTGAACATGGCGTCGGTGTGCTCCGAGATGTACTGTTCCATCTGTTGCCAGATCTCCTCGTCTTTACGGATCTTCTTGCAGTAGGAGCAGATCGGGATCACCCCCTCGAGGATGCGCACCTTGGCGAGCGCAGCCTCCAGTTCCTCCACCTTTGCCGCCAGCTCACCCTGGATCACCTTGCGCTCCGCCACGTCCTGCTCCAGGGTCCGGTTCAGCGTTTCCAGCTCTGCCGTCCTCTCCTTCACCTGCTCCACAAGCCCGTCTTTCTCGGCCCGCAGATGCCTGGACAGATCGTTGAAGGCGCCGGTCAGCTGCCTGAGTTCCTTTCCCTGGGACGGCAACACGATATCCTCCCCGAGCTTACTGTCATCGCGGATGATGGCCATGGTCCGGTCGCGAAGCTCGCCGAGAGGCCCGAGAAGCAACCGGTCCATGAACAGGAACTGCAGGGCCGATGACACCCCGAGAATGGTCAAGAGCAGCACGGAAAGCTTGAAGGAGAGTTCGTTCGCGCTGGCATAGGCCTGCTGCAGCGGGATACGGATCGAGATGGCGGAGACGAGCTCGCGATCCTGCCGGTTGAAACTTCGCGTCTCCCCGTATTGCCTGACCAGTTCCGCGGGGGCCGACTGCGGCATGCTATGGCAGCGCAGGCAGCTCTTCTCCATGCTCTCCCCGCGACGCATGACGACGAAGTACGGCTTGCCGTCTATTTCCCGGATGTCGGAACGGGCATTGAGGCCGATGTCATGTTTCAGGTCGGCGATGAAGGCGCGCTCGAACGGGTCCGCCTCGTTCTTCGGGCTTCTCGCGTTCACCGCGCATTCCTTGTAATAGTAATCACTCCTCGAGAGCGCCTTATTGTAGGCGTCGATCTCGCGCACCGCATAGGTGGACGACATCCAGACAGGATCGAAGTACTCCGGCGTACGGTAGCGGTCGCTCAGGTCGAAGACATGCGGCTTAAGCTGGTTTGAGAAGTAGCTGTGGATGGCCATGTTGTGGTCCAGGATGAGACGCGCCTTTTCCTGGGCCTCGGCCAGTGCCTGCCCGCGCTGGTGATAATTAACCGTAACGACAATGGCGACCGCGACCACAACAAAGGAGGTCACATACAGAGCCAGGAACAGTTTTTTTGTCGATATCGCGCGCATTTGCCTGCCTAAGTCAGTTTTTTAGCCACCCTACTGTCAGCTACAATGGCTGTCAATGGGTTTTTTAGTCGCTCCTGCTTGATCAGCAGTAGCGGACGGCATGACCACACTCAAGCGGACGGCAGACTCAAATGCCTTCAGGGACTCGCCGACATCACGAGGTACGCCGCGCATGCAACAAGTAGGAGGGTTGTTTTTCACCGAGAGATCGGTTATAAAGTGTTGTCTGCCTGTAAATCGTCGGCAAACCTTCACTATGATCAATAAAACCCTGCATCATAGATCACTGCTGTTGTTCCTCACCTGCGCCACCACGCTCTGTGTCCTGTTCTTCGGGATGCGAGTGCCGGACCTGTCGCAGCCAAGGCGCCATCCCAAGCCGAAACCCCGCGCCTACATCGAAGAGCAGTTCAAGAAGCACCACGAAACGGCGGCCAAGAAGTCACTGGACCACGTCCAGGCCGAATTGCCGCCGGCTGTCGAACCGGTGCTTCATGCAGCCTATCGCACCGAGCTCCCCAACGCCTTCCACGGCGCGGCGCTCTCCCCGTATTTCCCCAACCTTTCCCGGGCGCCACCTCACTCCGCAGCCTGACCCGTCAAAACATTCACCACAGCTCCGTTGCCAGGAGATGGCAATCATGCGGTCGCTTGCGTCCGCGCGCGCCCAGTCGCGTCCCATAAACTACAGAAAGCAGAAAGATGGAGGTTTCCATGAAGATGTCTCTCAAGCGGTTCGTTCCCGTTCTTTGCACCGGCCTTTTGATCGCAGGCGGCTGCGCCAAGCAGCAAGCCGTGAAGACCGACCAGCCCATCGCTCCTTCGGCCACCACCCAGCAGGCGGCAGCACCCGCACAGGCTAAGCCGGTCGAGTCCAAACCGGCGGCGGCTCCCACGACGGCCCTGCCGGACACCAACATAAAGAGTGAAGGGCTCGCCCAGGGTCAGGCAGCCTCCTCGAAGGCCGCCGCCGTTTCCCAGGCTCTGGAGAAGATCTACTTCGACTTCGACTCCGACGTCCTGAGCGACACCGCCCGCAAGACCCTCGCGTCCAACTTCGACAAGCTGAAAGGCATGGGTAACGTCAAGATCCGCGTCGAAGGTAACTGCGACGAGCGCGGCTCCGACGACTACAACCTCGCCCTCAGCGAGCGCCGTGCCCAGGCTGCGGTCAAGTACCTGACCGCCCTTGGCATTCCCGCGAGCCGCCTCTCCTTCATAGGCTACGGCGAGGAGAAACCCGTCGACGCCGCACACGCCGAGGATGCCTGGGCCAAGAACAGGCGCGACGAATTCACCATCAGCAAGTAGAGAGGAAGACATCAGGAGGGGCAACGACAGCGATGGCTGCGGTGCCCCGTCCCCCTGCGAACCCGTCAACGAAGGTTCTTTACGGCATTGCGGTGGACGTAAACGACAGCTGGCCGCCAAACACTGCACGCCCCCCTGGCGTTCCCCCCTTTGCGAAGGGGGGGCAGGGTGGATTTGCCTTAGTCAGACCATACAAGCTCTTTCTGACGCTGCGATCACGCATGCTGCGCACGGAAATAGCAACGCTCAACAGCCGTCCTGGTCCAGTCTATGAGTAAAGCAAGTCCAAGTTCAGCCGGCGAAAACTGAGAAAGAAAGAGCAAAACCCCCCCGCCCCCCTTCGCAAAGGGGGGAGTGCCAGTTTAAGCGCAGCGCTTCGTGGAAACTTTTAATACCTTCACAGAGCTTGCCGCAGAACCAATAAGCCGGGGGACGGCAACGGCTCTTTCAGCATTAAAAGGTGTGTCAATGAAAAGTAAGTCAACTGGCCGTGCCTTGCGCGCCGCCCTCGTCCTTGTCGCCTTTCTTTCCTGCGGTTTTACCTGGGGAGGCAAGGACAAGTGCACGGAAGCACGCGAAACGATAGAAAAGATCACCCCGGAGAGCGCCGCCTCCGAGCGGGCGGAAGCGGAGCACAAGGTCCGCGCCCTCTGCCCCGACGGAGGGGCGCCGCTTTACCTGAAGGGGATTTCCATGGAAGCGGCCCGCGACAGCGACGGTGCGGTAACTGCCTACCGGGACGCCCTCGCCAAGGATCCGCTCCTTTTGCAGGCGAAGGGGCGCCTCGGCCTTTTGCTCATGGCGAAAGGCAACCGCGAGGAGGCTTCGGTCGCCCTCTTCGAAGCGGCGCGGCAAACCAAAGAGCCGCGCTACGCACGGGCGCTCGCCGACATCTTCCTGGACGCCAAACTTTACGCCCTGGCCCTCAGCCAGTACCGCCAGGTCCAACCCTCCTTGCCCGACGATGCGAGCCTGTACCTCGGTATCGCCCGCAGCTACCGCGGCCTCGGCGACCAGGACCATGCCCTGGAGGCCCTTCAGGACGCGCTCCGCCTGCAGGCGGGGAACGCCACGGTCCATCTCGAACTGGCCACCCTGTACCAGGAGCGCAATGACTACATACAGGCTGCGGCACATCTGCGCCAGGCGATCGCCGCAGCCCCCGACAACGCCAGCTACCATTTCCGGCTGGCCCAACTGCTGGAACTCTCCGGGAAACGCGACGAAGCCGCCAAGGAATACGCGCGTTCCGGCGTGAAGCGCGCCGACACGCTCGCCGACCACCTGAAGCGGGCGGCCAAATACGAGGACGAAGGCGAGTTCGCCCTCGCGGCGACCGAATATCGCGCCATGCTGGTGAAAAATCCCGATGCCGCCGGTGTGCGCGAAAAACTGGGCGACGCCGAACTGGCCGCCGGCCACGACGCCGAGGCGATCGCTGCCTATGAGGATGCCCTGCGCAGGAAGGAGGACTCCGGGCGGGTGCGTTACCACCTGGGCACCCTCTACGAGCGCAAGGGGGACCTTGACGAGGCGGTTCGCAACTTCAGCGCGTCGCTCAGGCTCGATCCGGCCAATGGCGACGCCCGCAGGCGGCTTGCCGACATCTACGCCCTGCGCGGCGACCTTGAAGAAGCGATCCGGGCCTATCAGGACCTCATCTCGCGGCAGGCGGACAACCCGCTGAACTACCTGAAACTAGCGCGGCTGCAGGAAAAGCGGCGTACCTACAAGGACGCGGTCGGCTCCTACGAAAAGGCGCTCGCCCTGGACCCCGCGAACAGCGAGGCGCACCGCAGCATCGCCTTCCTGTTCCTGCGCCTGAGGCAGCCCGAGCAGGCCGAGCAGCACCTGCACGAGGTGCTGAAACTCGACCCGAGGAACGCGCAGGCAAGGGACGCGCTCATCTCCTTGTCGGTGAAGCAGAAGAAGTACGACCAGGTGACCTCCCTCCTCGAGGAGGACGCGCAGCTGAACCCGCAGAGCGCTGACAGCCAGTACCGCCTGGGGGTGATCTACGCCTTCAAGCGCGAAGACGAAAAGGCCCTGCAGCAGTTCGACGCGGCATTGAAGCTGAAGCCGGACCATGCCCGGGCCCTGAACGCGCTGGGCAAGCTCTACCTGAAGGAAGGGGACCGCGACAAGGCGAGGGAGGCTTTCGCCGCGGCGAGAAAAGCGGATCCGGACCTGATGGAACCGGTGGAGCTTTGGAGCAAGCTAAGCGCACCAGCGAAGAAATACTCGGAAAAAAAGGCGAAAGTCAGCAAGTCCTCGAAGAAGAAAAAGGGGAGCTCCAAAGCGGTTTCCAAGACAAAGAAGAAAAAAGGGAGTTCCAAAAGAGCTTCGAAGAAGGGGAACAAGCGGAAGTCCAAACGGTAGGGTGACCGCTTGAGTTGAGAAAAAAAAGGAGGCGCTGCACAAGGCGCCTCCTTTTCACCATCGATGGCTTTTCATCACCAGCGCCAGCCGGCCCAAACGGGGACCCCCGCCGCGTCGCGCAGTTGCAGGACCGCGTCCCCCTTTTTGACCTCCGCCGCGATGATGGCGGGCTTCCCGTCGAAACTGACCCGAGCCCCCTTGACTTCCACCCGGTCCCCCTTTTCGATCTTCGTGTCGAGACGCTCCACGAACCACGCCGGTCCGAGATGCACCGGGATGGTCCCCTGGTCGGTCTTCAACTGGAGATGCACGCCGTTGCCCGGGCCCTTCCTTGCCGACATGACCTCGACCCTCACCACTTCGCCGGCCACGGTCTCCACCTTCGCCGGGTCGTAGAGCCGCTGGTAGGCGCCGTTCATCCCCCATCCCCCGCTGCCGCGCCACCCTTGCCAAGGTGCGGCATAGGCTGAAGCGGTGATGGTTAAGGCGAGCAGAGATGTCACAACTACGGAGACGCTTCTTGTTCTCATAAGAACCTCCTTGTGTGAAATAGGTTAAAGCATACCACCGCCCGGGACTTCCTCAGCTAAAGTTCGCATGAACTCTCAAAGAAGCCATCCGCCAGTTCGCTAATAGCGTTATCCAATCAGCAGCTATGCTCCCTGGAAGAGCGAGCTCCAGGCTGTCGCCGGGTCATCTCCCAGCAGCTTGTACCAGACGTTCACGCTCTCCGGCGCGCCGTAGATGCAGGTACTGTTGGTGAGGGTCCCCCCGAAGCGATATCCTCCCCTGGCGAAGGTTATGTTGATGCCGGGCGTGTAGGCGCGCACCGACGACCACAAGAGCCTAGTTCCACGCGCAGCCAGGATCTCCCCCATGCGCTGCAGCAACAACAGGGCAAGTCCCTTTCCCCGGTGTTCCGGCTGGATGGCGAAGTGCGCGAGCTCTGCGGTACCGGACGGGGCGTCGTGGATTGCCGCACAGGCAGCGACCAGGGCTCCTTCCACCCATAACCCGAGGAACTGGTCTCCGCGGCCCAGGACGTTGTCGAGAAAGAGGGGATCGTCTATTGCGGCTCCCTTTGCCGCTTTGATGTCTCGATAGAAGAGGGCCACCTCTCCGATGTCGCCAACCTCGGCAAGTCGCAGTATCCCCCCTTCGGGCAGCGGCACCGCCCCGGAGAGATGCTGCGTCTCGGCGGCGGACAGGACCCTTTTCAGCAGCAGCGGCATGCGCTCCTGGTCCGCCGGTTCGCCCAACTCCCTGGCGAGGAAGCAGGCCGTCCCCCCTTCCCCGTAGAAATGGGGGATGGCCGCTTCAAGATGGTAGCCGGCGGCTACGAAGTGCATGGCTTGAGCCGCGGGGACGCGTGCACTCAGCCTCGTGTACCCGCGCGACCCGGCGAGCAGTTCCAGATGCCCGACGGCATCCATGGCGTCCTCCGAATCAAGCAGCACCAAACAGGCCTGCCTCGCATCGGGATCATGCTGCACCAGTGATTTCTTGAAAATTTCCACCTGCATAGCCATATTCCCTCCCGTTTTGGTCACCCTTTCAGCCGTCGGCGCACTGACGGCCGCTCTCGCAACACGTTTCCAGGATGCCGACCATAGAGTAAAGCAGCCCCAGTATCTCGGACTGCTGGTTGAGGTAGTAAGCCGCCGCCGATAGATCGTTCCTGCCGACGTGAACGCCGAAGACGTCGCCGCGGCCGAGCCGGAAGACATCCTCGTCGGTCTCGTCGTCGCCGAAATAGATCGCCCTGCTGCACCCGAGTTCCTCCATGGCGGCCGCGAGCGCTTCCCCCTTGCCGAAGGCCCCCGTGGGAACCACGTTGACCACATACTTCCCGCCGATGGTGCGCGGCCGCGGCTCAAGGTCGTCAATCGCTGCGTTGATCATGGCAAGTGCGCCTTCCGGGTCCGGGCTCTTCCGGTAATGCAGGCTTAGCGACTCACCCTTGAATTCGATCTCGACGCCAGGCTCGTAGAAAAGGGCCGTGTGCAGCCGGTCACGCCACTTCAGGCAAATCTGGACCAGCTCCCAGCGCCGCCCTCTCTCCTGGCCCGGCCACTCTGCGCCGTGGTTTCCGATCACCATGTGCGGCTCGAATCCCAATATGCCGATGGCGTCCTGGCGAGACCTGCCGGTGATGACGGCAACCCTTGCAAGCCCGCTCAGGCGCTGCAGCGCGCTGCGCACCGGTTTGGCGACCTTGGCTTCGTTGAACTCGCTGACGATGGGGGCGAGGGTCCCGTCCAGATCGAAGGCGAAAAGGGTGTCGGGCGCCACGTGGCGTGCAAACGCGGCGAGTTCCTGTGATTGAAAAAGATACGTGGGCATCTACTGCTCTCTCCTGATGAGGGCCGAGAGTTTCTCGCGCTGACGCACGCGGGCCGCGTCGAGGAGCATCCGTCCGGCCCAGCGGTACACGTTGAAGTCACGCACGAGGGCCCGCATGCTGCGCATCCTCTCCCCCTGTTCGAATGGGGGCATGGTGAGGGCGCGGAATATGCTCTCGGCCGTCTGTTCTATGTGGTATGGGTTGACCACGAGTGCCTCGTGCAGCTCGTGGGCGGCGCCGGTGAACTGGCTTAGGACCAGCACCCCCTGCTCGTCGTCTCTTGCGGCCACGAACTCCTTGGCGACGAGGTTCATCCCGTCGTGGAGGCTCGTCACCAGGCAGACGTCGGCGCCCCGGTAGTAGCGGTTTACCGCCTCCGGCTCGTGGTGTTCGGCCTTCAGCAGGATGGGGAGCCACTCCCCCTGTGAAAAGCGCTGGTTTATGCGCTGCGCCAGGGCGTGCACCCGGGCGTCGAAGGACTGGTACTCCTCCAGCGCCGAGCGCGAGGGGGCGGCGATCTGGATGAAGGTGAAGGAACCGATCATCTCGGGATGCAGCTCGAAAAGCTTTTCGACGGCCCGGAAGCGCTCCAGTATCCCCTTCGTGTAATCGAGGCGGTCCACACCGATGCCGACAAGGTGCGTCGACGGCATGCCGAGCTCCCTGCGCAACTCATCCCGGCACGCCGTCACCGACGGCTGGGTATCCTGCCAGGGAGACGGCCACTGGATCGATATGGGATAGCTCTCCACCTTGGTCAGGTTCCCTTCCCGGCAAACCGTGGAGGACTCGTGCTCGATGCGGGTCTCCAGGTAGCGGTCCACCGTCTCGAGGAAGTTCTTGCGGTGGAACGGGGTATGAAACCCCATGATGGTGGAACCGAGCATCCCGCGCAGCAGTTCCTCGCGCCAGGGACAGATCCCGAAGGACTCCGGGTTGGGCCAGGGGATGTGCCAGAAGGTGATCACGGTCGCCTTGGGAAGCGCCTTGCGGATCATCCCCGGCAGGAGCGCGAAATGGTAGTCCTGGACCAGCACTACCGGGTTGTCGCTGTCGGCCTCCCGCACCACGGCGTCGGCGAAGCGCTGATTCACCTTCACGTACTGCTCCCAATCGCCGGAGCGGAAGATCGGTCGGACGTGGGCTATGTGACAAAGGGGCCACAGTCCCTCGTTGGCAAAGCCGTAGTAGTAGCCGTTTTCCTCCTCCTTGGTGAGCCAGATGCGCCGCAAGGTGTACTCGGGACGCTCCGGCGGGACCCTGACCCGGTCTTGCCGGTCCGTTACCATGCGGTCTGCGCTGCCGCTGCCGTGGGCGATCCAGGTCCCGGAGCAGGCGCGCATCACCGGCTCCACCGCGGTCACCAGACCGCTCGCGGGACGGTGCACCTCGATCCCCTCCCCCTTCTTGCTATGGATGTAGGGTTCGCGGTTGGAAACCACGATGATGCGCTCTCCGGTCAGCTCCTTGTGCAACAGGGCCCGCAGACCGTCCGGGCTCCAGCTGATGGTGGCGTCGTCGGCAAAGCGGCGCTCGCGGTCCATGGCGGCAAGCAGGGCCCGCAGGTCCCCGACCAGCGGCTGCAGCTCCGGGTGCACCGCCGGCCGCGCAAAGGGTTTCACGATCCCCTCCCCCCGCAGCATCGCCCGCACCCCGTCGAGCCAGCCGCGCCAGCTAAGGTGGGCGACGAAGACGGTGATGGCAGAAATTACCACTCCCAGGAGCGCGAAGAAGGCGATGATGTAGGTGCGGGTGTCCTCGCTCCTGCGCTCCACGAAGCTCATGTCGTGCACGAGGATGAGCGACCCCGCCTGGGGACCCGGCACCCCCACCGCGTGCACCGCGACGTGTACCGCCCCCTGCGGGAGCTTGAGCAACTCACCCTTTTCCCCGGTGTGGGTAGGGAGCGGGCATCCCAGCGACTCGGGGAAAGACGGGGTCCGGTAAAGGAGCTTGCCGTTGCGGTCACAGTAGCCCAGGGCCAGCAGGCGCTCGTCCTGCACCGCCCTGCTCAGGAGGGCGTTGATCTTGACGCGGTTTTTCTGTTGCAGGAGCTCCACCAGTTGATCGTGGAGCGTGTTCGCGATCAGGCGCGACCTTATGTCCATGTCGCGCACGAACCAGTGCATGGTGAGCCGGTCGACGAGCGGCACCACCGCGATCGCGACGAGCCCGAGCACTGCCGCCAGAGGGACGATGAACCTCAATGACAGCCTTAGCGATTTCAGTGATTTATTGGTTACCACCTTCTTCATGGGAGCCTCGTTGCGGTCCGCCCCCTACGCCGCCTGGGCCGATCCCGCGTTGAAATAGGGAAGCATGAGATCCTCCATGCTGTAGAGTCCGACGGCCTTGTCGTGCAGGTGCTTTGCAGCGAAGAGCACGCCGTTGCCGAAGGCCTCGCGGGTAATTGACTCATGCTTCAGGCGCACCGTCTGGTAGGGAAAGCCGAAAAGGATCTCGTGCACGCCGATGATGCCGCCGGCCCGCACCGTCTTGATGGTCTCTTCCTCGAGCCCGAGCGATGAGGCGATCTTTCTCGCTGTCCCCGAGACCTCGGGCTTTGCCTTGAAATGTTCCTCTACCACCTCGATGTCCGTGTATGGAGCGATGCTCTTGAGTATCCTCGCCGCTATGATGAGGAAGTTGATGCCGATGGTGATGTTCGGCGACCACAACACCCTGGTCTTTTGCGCCAGGTGTTCCAGGTACGCCACCGTATGGCGGGAGTAGGAAGAGATGGCGCTCACCACGGCCACGCCGCGGCTGCGCGCCGCTTCCCCGTAATAGCGCACCCCCTGCTCCGAAGAGAAATCGATGATGACATCCACTGGAAACCGATCCAGAAGCTCCGCTGCGGTGAACTCCTCCGCCGAATAGATGTACCCGGGCTCGTCCGACTCGATCCCCAGAAACTCCGGCACCGATCTGTGTTCCAGGTTGTGCGACTTGCGCAAAACCCACTGCAGGTTGGTTTCCTTGCTTTGCAAAAGTACCGACGCCACTGCCTTTCCCGTCTTTCCGAATCCTATCAATCCTACTTTCATGATCACCTCTCGTTTTCGTATCTGACTACGCGCAGCGTCACCGCCGCCCCCTTCCGTTGCGGTGTCTTGACCGTGGTCACGGCTTTAACCGGAACGGAGAGTTCTTGAGCCAGGTACCGTCTAAGGGAGCGAACCTCCCCGCCGCTCTCATCCGGGGCGGCAACAACGAAGCGGAACGCGGCCGGCCCGTCAGGAAGGCGGCGCACCACTTCAAGCTCGTTTCTACTTTCTGCCGTGATGGATCCGTCTTCAGCGAAGACCACGGGATGCAGCATAGGGGCGAGGGCAACGGAAAGCCGCACCGGGACGCCCAGCGCCTGCTGCAGTTGGCGGCTCAGAAGCACCAGCTCATCCCCGCTCACCCCGTAGTCCCTGCCTAGCGTCGCGCTCACCCAAAGAGCACTTTCCTCGCCGGAGAGGGACACCCTCGTGTTTGAAACCGCGAAAGGGGCGAGGGCGCCGGCAAGCTCCCGTTCGATCCGCGCAACTACCGGCCTCATCTTCGCGGCAAGTTCCGCCGGGGCCTCCTGCCCCCCCTGCGTCTTGCCGGAGTCCT
>MTLD01002823.1_pt5 | contig 15896 bp, 8 predicted proteins | sample 1982471 | NCBI WGS metagenome assembly MTLD01 (sample SAMN05712604, study PRJNA340218) | biofilm metagenome | isolation source: sample SPM anode biofilm adapted to -50 mV | place: USA | collected 2012-02-03
AAGCCGCGGCTCGGGAGGCTTATGGCTTCTCGCTCGAGCCGGAAGTGCTCTTCATGGGGGAGTTCTAGCGCGTAGCGGCGGCCCCCGCGGCGCGCGGCGTCGCTTTCTCCTTGCGTTCGGCGGGCTCGCCATTTACACTAGGATTATGAATTCGCTCAACGAGCCGGTTGGCATTTTCGCCTTGATCATGGGCATCGCCGTCGTCGCGCCCTATCTTTCGGACGCGCTCGGAATCCCCGTCGTAGCCTCCATGACCTTGATCGGCATACTCCTCGGCCCCCAGGTGGCCGGCGTGCTCGAACCCAACATACTCCTCCAGTTCATGGGTTCGCTCGGCATGGTCTACGTCTTCTTCTCGGCGGGCTCCGAAGTCAACATGGGCGTCATAAGGAAAAGACCCAAACCCGTGCTGATTTTCGGCGCCGTGACCTTCGCCCTCCCCTTCATCGTCGGCGTCGCCTTCGGCCTCCTGCTCTTCGGACAGAAACTCCTCTCGGCAATCTTCCTCGGCGCCTTTTTCGCCTCGTCGGGATCGCTCGCCGTCCACAGCCTCCTTCGCGGCGACATCGCCAACCGCGAATCAGCCGAAGTGGCGCGCAGCGGCGCGGGCCTTTCCCGAGTGCTCGTCGCGGTTACGGTCTTCCTGGCCGGCATCGCCATGCCCGGCGCGACGGCGGCTTCGGCGCTGAAGACCATTGCGCTCTGGGCCGTCTATTTCGCCGGACTCTACTTTTTCCTGCCCCCCTTCGCCTCGTACATCATCCGCAAAACCAAGATACAGGGCGGCATCGACGCCGTCTTCATTCTCTTCCTCCTCTTCGCCAGCGCCTGGCTGGGAAGCTTCGTCGGGGTGCCCGACTACCTGGGAGCCTTCTACGCGGGGCTCCTCATGGCGCCGGCATTCTCCTCCTCCAAGTCGGCGGCCTCGAGGATAGGGCTCCTGGGCGACTCGATTTTCCTGCCCTTCCTCCTCGTCTTCATCGGAGCCTCGGCCGATTTTTCGCAGATTCCCTCCCTGCCCCTCGCCGCGGCCCTGATCGTCGGCTCGGCGGTCTTCGGACTCGGCTCGAAATACCTTGCCGCGGCGATCTCGGCGAAGGCGCTCGGCTATACCAAAGCCGATCGCGGACTCCTGTTCGGGTTTTCCGCGATTTTCGGGGCTTTCTCGCTCGCCATTACCTCGGTGGCCGGCAGCTCGGGGCTCTTCGACCAGCCCCTCGTGAGCGGCGCCATCATCCTCGTCGTCGCATCGAGCAGCATCGCCGCCTTCGCGGCGAGGAATTCAGGCTCCTCGATCCTCCTCCGCCGCGAACTCGCGCCGGCCGGCCATTCGCCCAAGGCGGGTGAACGCATCATGGTCGCGCTCTCCAAGCCCGCCAGCGCCCACCACCTGATGGATCTCGGCATCGCCCTCCACGGCCATGATTCCCAGACCCCCTTGTTCCCGCTCTCGGTCATATCAGAATCCGATGTCGACGACGAGGCTCGCCAGCATGCGGAAACCATGCTCGCCGCGGCGATCATGCAGGGGGTGGCGTCGCAGATCTCGGTCATACCAGTCTCCCGCTTCGAGGCCAACGTGGCCCAGGGCATACTCGACAGCGCGGCGGAACAGAACGCCGATACGATCATCGTCGGCTGGAATCGGCCTCCGCGGCTCGCCAACGCCTTCTTCGGTTCGGTGATCGACCAGATCGTCAACGGCGGCGGGCAGATGGTTCTCGTGACAAGGGCAGTCGAGCCCTTCAATGCAACGCATATCGTCGTCATCCTGCCCTCCTTCTGCGATGCCCACCCGGGCTTCCCGCGCGCCGTGCAGGCGGTCGGGGCTCTGGCGAGGAAAAACCAGGCGAGGATTCACCTCCTCGTCCTGAAGGGGCAGGGAACCAAGCTCGCGAGGGCATTCAGGGAAGCCGGAAGCGCCCTCCCCATCCAATCCACCGAGATCGATTCGTGGAAGGAAATCGTCAGGGAGCTCAAACGGCTGCCATCGGCGCCGAAGCTGCTCGTGCTGTTCAGCGCCAGGCCCTCGGAGCCGTCGTGGCATCCTGCCATCGAGCGGCTGCCTCACCGCCTGGGCGAGGAATTCCCGAACGCCAACCTCGCGATGATCTACATGGCGAGCCCTGCCGGCGCTCAACACGGCGAAACGGCGCATGCCGATTTCGTCCCGGCGCGGGAAGACCTCGCCGTTGCGGTGCCGCCCAAGCCCGCCGCGCCCTCGAGCATCCTCGAAGGCGCCATCAGCCGCGGGACCGTGCGCGTGGACATGAAGCACGCGGCCATAGCCGACGGAATTTTCGAGCTCGTCTCCTCAGCCTTCCCCTTCGATCGGAAACGCTCGAGCAAGCTCAGCGCCCGGCTCACCGAGATCGTCCAGCGGCAGCCAATCGAGATCGAGCCTGGGGTCGTCCTGATCCATGACCGCGTCGAAGGCATCGACGCTCCCGTGGTCTGCCTGGGCGCGCACCGCCAGGGATTCCGCATTTCACTCCTGGAGCAGCCGGTCAGGGTGATCATCGCGCTCCTCGTTCCCGAAAACGAGAGCGCCGAGGATCATCTCGCCTTCCTCGGGGAGATCGCCCATTTATTCAAGGAAAGGAACCTGACCGAGCGGCTGGTGACCGCGTCGGAACCCGAGGACCTGCTCTAGAAGCCGGCGGTCCAGGGCGGGGGCGGAAGGGAATTCGAACCGCCGCTCCCTGCGAAAAGCGGGGGCCGTCATGGAAGCGCGACGCTTCCATGACGGCCCCCGCTTGCTTTGGCAGCGCCGGGCGCCCGCCTAAATCCGGCGGGGCGACTTTCCTCAATTCTTTATCAGCACGAACTCCACGCGGCGGTTCTTCCACCGGTTCTCGACATCGCTGAAGCTCACCACCGGCTTGCTCGAGCCGAGGCCTTCGACCGACAGGCGTCGGGCGTCGACGCCGTTCTTCACCAGCATCGTCCGCACCAGCTCGGCCCTTCCCGCCGACAGCGGGATGAGCTCCTTGGTCTCCTCCGCGTCGATCTTGGCCTGCGGATAGCCCAGCATTTTGCCGACGTTGTTGGCGTGGCCTTCGATCAGGATCCTGTAGTCCGGGAACTTGTTCAGGATCTGCGCGACGCGCGCCACGACCTTTTCGTTCCTCGCAACGATATCGGACGAAAGGCCGACGAAATCGGCGTAATTCGCCCTGAACACGATGGACGGGATCTTTATCTTGAGCCGGTCGCCGTCGCGGATGACGAGGACGTCCACCGCTATCACGCCCGACACCGTCGTGCTGTTGCCCAGCGCGTCGTGCGCCACGAACTTGAAGGGATAGTCGGTCGCCGCCTCGACAAGCTCTCCGCGCGTCGACTTGCCGTCCCATTCGATCTTGGCGGGAGGCTTGCCCTTCCCGCTCCACTGGGCGAAGAGGCGCTCGGAACTCATCGCGTTCGGGTTGCTGGATTCCACGACCGCCTGCTCGCTGACCTCGAGCTTCCAATCCACGATCCCGGCCGCCGCGTCGACATCGACGAAGAAGCTCAGCTTGTCGCCCACGCCGTCGCCGTCGGGGCTGAAGTATTCGGGATCCACTTTGATGCCCACGTTGGGCGGATCGACATCCACCAGGACGCTCGAACTCGTCGCCTGGGCCACGTCGCCCTTAGTATAGCGGACGACCAGCTTGCCGGTGTAATCGCCCTGGAGAATGTTGCCCTGGAGATCGCGGCCGTCCCATACCAGGCGGGCGGGCACTTCCGAGCCCGTGCCGCCGAAGAAGCTCTTTTCGACTCCCTGCTTGTCGAGGAGGGAGAAGCGCCAGGACTCGATGCCTTCGCGCTGCTCGACCACCAGGGTGAAGGAGACTTCGTCGCGCACGCCGTCGCCGTTGGGCGACATGCCGTTGTCGGAGGCCGTAACGAATACCCGCGGCCGCGTGGCATCCACGACAATTCCATCGATTCGCGCCGAGGCCGTGTTGCCGGCTGCGTCGGTCGCCGAGACATCGTAAGTGTACGCGCCGTCGCGGACAAAGGCTCCGGAGGCGTCCTTGCCGTCCCATAGGAAGCTCTTGGCCTCGTTCTTCCAGGTCCAACTCCGCACCATGGCGCCCGAGGCGTTCCTGACGCGGCCGGTCCAATCGTCGCCGACCGAGGAGTTCTGGGTTATCGCCAGCGTATCCTTGTTCCCGTCGCCGTTCGGCGAGAAGAGCTTCGCGGCGGCCGAGGCGGCGATCTTGGGCGCCACCGTGTCGAGGACCACGGGCGCGCTCGCCAGCGAGAAGGCGTCGTCGTTGTTGTAGAGGAGGCGCATCGTCGCCATGTAGGAACCGTCCGGCGCCATGATGCCCGAATCGGTCCTGCCGTCCCACACATACTGGTCCTGGAGTCCGGCGCTTTCGCCCGAGGCGCCGCGCCAGGCTCGCACAGGGTTTGCCTGCCGCTTGCCCGCCGCGTCGAGGCCGTAGACCGCGACTTCATACTCGCGCAGGGACTGGGCCTTGGGCGCCTGGATATTGATGTACAGCGCATCCTTGACGCCGTCGCCGTTCGGGCTGAACGCCTTCTGGTCGACGTCGAGGCGCACCGTTTTCTTCGAGGCGTCGATCTCTACGGGCAGGCGCTCAGACACGAAGCTGTTGTCAGCCTGGTCTATCGAGCGCAGCTCGTAATAGTAGAGACCGTCGGGCGCCATTGCGCCGGCCTGGTTCCTGCCGTCCCACACCACGCTCTCGACCTTGCCGTTCCATGTCCATGTTTTGACGATCTTGTCGGCCGAGGAGATGATCTGCCCCTGCCAATCGTCGCCGGGCACCGAGTCCTGCGCGATGGTGACCGTATCGGACCGGCCGTCGCCGTTCGGCGAGAAGATGGCCGAGGAGAGGCGCACCGTAGCCTGCGGCGCGATGCGGTCCAGGATGAAGGGACCGACCTCGCTGCGCGCCGCGTCGTCGTTCCGGTAGAGCACCGACAGAACGGCGCGGTAAGCGCCTTCGGGAGCCGGAATGCCGGAATCGGTCGTGCCGTCCCATGCGTACTGCCCGCGGATATCCGTGGAGCCCTTCCAACGCCTGACGGGCAGCGCTGAAGCGTCGGCGCCATTCTGCAGGATGAGGAGCTCGAATTCCTTGATGCGCTCGGGGTACTGGGCGCTCACGCCGAGGACGATCGAGTCCTTCTTGCCGTCGCCGTTCGGGCTGAAGGCAAGGGTATTCGCATCCAGGCGGATCGCTTTCTTCTCCGTCTCCACGGCGATCGCGATTTCGGGGCTCGTCGTCTTGTTGCCGGCGCCGTCCACGGACTCCGCGCCATAGCGATAGACGCCATCGCGCACCGTGGCGCCCGTGTCGTCGCGGCCATCCCAGGTGAAGCTCTTCACCTCGTTTTGCCACGTGTAGTTCTTGACCACCGCGCCGTCGGCGGCGCGGATCGAGCCGACCCAGTCGTCGCCGGGCGCCGAGGACTGCCGGATGTCGACCGTATCGGACCTGCCGTCGCCGTTCGGCGAGAACATGTCGAGCGAGGCTGAAACCTCGATCTTCGGGAAGACGCGGTCCATCAGGACGGTCGGCGCGGAAGCTTCGACCTCATCGCCGTTGAGATAGTTCACCGTGGCGCTCACCGCGTACCTGCCGTCGGGAGCCTGCACGCCGGAATCGGTCTCGCCGCGCCAGACCGCGCGCTGGGAGATCGGACCCGAGCCCTTCCACTGGCGCACCGTCGTCATGGCCATCGGGCCTTCCTGGGCGACGATCCTGAGCTCGTAGGCTTTCACCTTTTCCGGGGCCAGGACGGCGATGCCGATGGCGAGCTCGTCGCGATAGCCGTCGCCGTTGGGGCTGAACGCCCTCCGGTCGAGGTCGAGGCGCACCGACTTCTTTTCGGTTTCAATGGTCACTTTGAATTTGCCCGAGGCGTAGCGGTTGCCCGCCGCGTCCGCGGAGGTGAGTTCATAGAAATAGTCGCCGTCCGGCACTTGGCCCTGCGACGAGTCGGTGCCGTCCCAGGTGAAGGAGGCGGGAGCGTCGGTCCATGTCCAGCGCGCCACTTCCTCGCCCCTGGCGTTCTTCATCGTGCCGAGGTAGAGGTCGCCGGAATTCCCCTCCTGCGTGAAGGTCACGCTGTCGAGGACGCCGTCGCCGTTCGGCGAGAAGAGCGCCACCGAGGCCTTGACGCTCGCCCTGGGGGCGATCCGGTCGACGATGAAGGGGCCGACGGCCGCTTCAGCCGAGTCGCCGTTCGCATAGGTCAGCTGGAGAGCGGCGCGGTAGGCGCCGTCGGGGGCCGCGACGCCCGCGTCGGTCTGGCCGTTCCATTCGAAGGTCCGCGGCATGTTCGCCGCGCCCTGCCACGACTTGACCGCCTGCAGCTGGGCCGCGCCGTCGGCGTCGGCCGGGGTTATCCGCAGCGACCAGGAGGTCAGTTTGGCCGGAGCCGTCGCCTCCGCGGTGAATGAAAGCTTGTCCTTGACGCCATCGCCGTTGGGGCTGAAGGCCGCGCCGTCGGCGGCGAACTTAGCCTCCTTGCGGAGCGTGTCGATCTCAAAGGGAAGCGCGGCGGATGAGAAGGCGTTGCCCGCCCTGTCCGTCGATGAGACCACGTAGCGATAGGCGCCGTCGGGCACCGCGAGGCCGCCGTCGCTCAGGCCGTCCCACGTTATCGGCGCCGGTTCGCCCGCAAAGGTCCAGCGCTTCACCGCGTTGCCCGAAGCATCCAGGATGCGGCCTGTCCACGATTCCTCGACGGAACCGGATTGGGCTATCGAGAGCCTGGCCTGGCCGGCCGAGCCGGCGGGATTGAAGGAGCCGCGGTCGAGCTTGGCCTGTGCAGCGGGGAAGGTTCGGTCGAGGATGATCTCGGAGCTTTCCGCGCTGGCGCGGTAGCCGTTGATGTAGGCCACGTCGAGCTTCGCCTTGTAGGCGCCCTCGGGCAGCGCGGATCCGTCGCCGCCCCTGCCGTCGAAGACATAGCGCGCCGCGGGGAGCTCGGCTCCGTCGCCGGAGAAGGCCAGACCGACCGAGGCGCCCTTCGCCGCGGGCTGGATCGAGAAAGTCCATGACACCAGCCCCTCAGTCGTCGAAATCTCGGGAACGATCGCGGCGCTTTCCGCGACGCCGTCGCCGTTCGGGCTGAACGCTTCCTTGTCGGGCGTCAAGGCGATCGTCGGCCGCCTGGTGTCGACGCGCACGCTCTTCGACGTGGTCGCGAAGCTGTTGCCGGCCCTGTCCACCGCGAAGACGTAGACTTCGTAGTCGCCGTCGGGCACCACCCTCCCCTGGTCGTCCTTGCCGTTCCATTCGAGGGCCTCGGGCAGGAGCTGGGCATAGCGGCGCACGACTTTCTCGTTCTTTTTGGAGTCGCGGATCACGAGGTTCCAGGTGTCTTCCTCGCTTCCGGAGAAGGCGAAGGTGAAGGTGTCCCTATTGCCGTCGCCGTCGGGGCTGAAGATAGTGTTGGCGTCCGCGAGGGCGATCGTCGCGCTCGGGGGCGTCCTATCCATATAGAAGGGAGCGGAGAGCTTCTGAGGCGAGTAGCCGTTCACGTAGCGCAGCTCGATGCCCGCCTCGTACTGGCCGTCGGCCAGGACTTCGCCCTTCGAAGAGCGGCCCGAGAAGAGATAGGAAGCGTCGGGATGGCTGTCTCCGGCGCCGGAAACCGTCCAGACTTCCTTGCGCTCCGGGTCGAGCACGAAGACCCGCCAGGATTCGAGGCCGTCGAAAGATTCGACGGAGGAGACGATATGCAGGGTGTCGCGCGCGCCGTCGCCGTTCGGGCTGATCACGGTTTCGTCGGCGGCGATGGCGACGGCGGGCTTCGACGTATTGACGATGATGCCGCGCACTTCGCTCGAAGCCTGGTTGCCCGCCTCGTCCCTGGAGGAGAGCCTGAAGGAATAGCTGCCGTCGGGCACGCGCTTGCCCTCATTGTCGGTGCCGTCCCAGGTGAAGTCCGAGGGCGCCGTGCCGTTTTCCTTGCGCGTGCGGACCGTTTTGCCTTCCGAGTTTACAACCTCGGCCTTCCATTCGTCGCTTTCCTTGCCGTTCGCGTTCCGCTTGCTGTTCCGCAGCGTGAAGCTGTCCCGGCTTCCGTCGCCATCGGGGCTGAAGATCATCCTGAGCGCGTCCACCGGCTTGGCCTGGGGTTCAGGCTTCTCCTGGTCGACGACCACGACCATGCAGCTCATGTAGTCGACATTGGCGTTGCCGTTGTCGTCCACGGCGGTGAGGCTCACGGTATAGGTGCCGTCGGGGACTAAGGCGCCCTTGTCGTCGCGGCCGTCCCACGCGATGGATTCCGGAACCTCGACGCCCTTGCGGGTGTAGACGAATGCCTGCCCCAGCGCGGCGAGCCCAGTGATGGAGTCGGGCCTGTCGTCGCTCGCACCGATCGTCCTGAACACCTTGCCCGAAGACTTGTCCTCGATCTTGAGTTCCCATCCGGAGAGGTAGCGCTCATCGGTGATCTTCACGGGAATTTCGAGCATGTCCTGTTGGCCGTCGCCGTTCGGCGAGATATAGTCCACGCCGCGGAAGGCGACCGGGAGCTTGGCGTCGATCACGGGGGCCGACTTGTCCTTGATGCCGAAGCTCAGGTTGAAGCCGGCGCCGACGGCGACGAGGCCGTCATAGAGAGGGGCGGCCGACGCCGCGACGCCGATGGAAGCGTCCTTGTAGCGATTCTTGCCGAGGGCGAAGCCCTTGCCGAGGGGAATGGTGCCCGAAAGGCCGAAAGCCGGCAGGTAGCTGCGGCCGCTTCCGGCGATGGCGTCGCGAAGGCCGACCGACCAGCCGAGCCGCAGCGACGCGAAATCTCTGAAACCGAGGCCGACGGAGAGGCCCAGGCCGAGATCCTGGAAAGCCGGACTCCACAGGTCGACGGCGACGTCGACGTTCCAATTGTAGGTCTGGAGGAGGTAGCTCCTCATACCGAGGCCGAGCGTGAACGCCGAGGGATAGGAGGACGCGGTTCCGCCGAAGATTCCGGCGATCGGCGCCGCGGCGTAGCCTTTTCCGATATTGAGGATGGAGAGGCCGAACCGGGTATCCTTGAGGAAACCGAGGTTGCCGGCGAACCAGGTGGCGCCCAGGTCGAGGCCGACGCCCCAGCCGAAGGAGCCGTTGCCGCCCATGGTGATGTCGAGGGCGCTGCCGACGTAGAGGTTGGGAAAGAGGTCCTTTGAAAAGCTGCCCCTGAGGCTTCCGAAGGTGCCGAGCGGCATGCCCGTCATCGTGCCGGGAGCGGAGAAGAAGCGGGCGCCGCCGCCCCAGACGCCGTAGGGCACGGGCAGGGAGAAGGACAGCGACGCGGCCGAACCCCAGCCCTGGCCGCCGGCCTTGAAATCGCTGATGCCGGTATAGGCGGCCTCGAACTGCGTCAGCTGAGTCCCGCCCGTGACGGAAGGATTCATCATCGCCGCCCAGGGCGACGCGTCCCCCGTGACGGTCGGCGTCGAAGCCAATCCCCACGGCGCATAGATCGACGGCAGGAAAACGCCGCCCTTGGGAGGGTCATATCCGAACACCGCAAACGCGCACGCGAAAGCAGCGACGATCACCGCGACAAGAGTTCTCTTGAAAAAGGACATGGCCCGCTCCCTATGTTGACACTAAGCTACGTATATAGGTATCACGCATTCCCGAAAAAAACAAAGCCGAATCGGTTTGGAACTGTTCCGGGCAAGGCGCGATCCGCCCGAGCGCGTCCGGCGGACAGAGTGCCGCCGACGCGCCGGGTTACCTTATAGTATCGGTCTGAAGACGGGCATTGTTAACGACAGGCGCCTACTGGTAGATGATGAGGCTCGGGCGCGGATCCAGGGCCATCACCTCCGCCGGGGAGAGGATCGGGTTGTCCCAGCCCGCCAGGGGGAAATCCGACTTGAAGAAGAGCTTGAAACCCTTCACGGGCATGTTCTCGGCCCTCGCCACCTGGGCGTAGGTATTGCGCTTGAGCGAGGGGCTTCCGAAACCGTCGGCGGTATGCACGAGGATCACGCGGTCCGGGTTCGGCTTCACCCGGTCGCGGTTCGTGATCATCTTCTCGTGGAACTGGTGGACTACCAGCATCCTTATGCCGGGAATGCCGTTGGCGACGATGTAGTCCTGCATGAGCTGCTGGGCCTGGTTCAGCTCCTCGGCGGTGATCGAGCCGATTTCCTTCATGGGGACCAGCGTGCGCCATTCGGGATCGATGGCGAGGTGTACGTTCGGGTACTTCAAGAAAGGCAGGATCTTCTCCATGGCTTCCTTGACGGTGTACTTGCCGATCTGATGATCGACGAAGACGATCATGCCCCGCGATTGGGCGTAGGCGATGTATTCCTCGAGCGTCGAGTCCTTGAGGTAGCCTATCTCGCCGCCTGGCCAGCAGGTGCCGTAGATGAGGTAATATCCGCCGATCACTCCGGCGGAGCCGTTCACCTCGTCGTAATACCGCGCGTACTGCATGATGCGGTCCGCGAGCTCCTCCTTGGAATAGAGCCCCAGGATGCCCATTTTCTTGGAGAAGGGATGGCCGTAGAAGGTCACGATCGTGTTGCCGGCGATCATGGGGACCCTGTCCGCGAGCGCGCCCGTGCCGCCGCGCTGGGAAGGCTTGTCCACGGTCTGCGGCAGCGAGAGCTGCGAAGCTTTCAGGTACAGGGAAGGAAAGAGCCTATAGGGAGCGTTGCCGGTGGCGGAGGCGCCCAAGGTCAGCGCGAGCGCGAATATGGCGGCGATGCATGCTTTTCTGGGGAACATTGGTACTCCGTTGTGCGTGCCCACGCGAGGCACTTCTACAGTATCGTCAGCCGTCCCGCTCGGCTTGAATGGAGAAGGCGGCCGATCGCCGCCGGGCGCGCGGGCAATTTTTTCCCTTGGCGCGCAGTTTTTTCCTGCGCGCCGACAGGCGAACATCCTCGCTGGCGATGCGATCGTGAAAGCCGCCACCATAGCAATACTATTATTTATTTACATTGCATATACTTAAAATTTAGCTTTCAACAATAATCTCAGATGGCACGCGATCTGCATATATAAGAGTGTCCGGAAAGGACCGGAGCGGGCACCGGAGCCGTCGACGCTACGCCGCGGCGCGGATGCCCGCCCGAAACCGTTTTCAAGGAGTATCATTATGAAGAAAGCACTTATCGCCATCGCGATCGCCTTTATCGCCCTCGGCGCCGCATCGGCCCAGCCCTTCGCCCAGCCGAACCAAGTTCCCTACGGCATGGGACAGATGGGCGGCCCCGGCGCCGGACGCGGTTTCGCTTATACCCAGCAGGCGGCGCCGATCGTCGTAGAGAAGGTGACGGTTGACGGCAAGCTCGAACTCGTATCCGGGCACGTCGCGATCAAGCAGGACGCCAAGACCTATTTCGTGATGATCCCCGCCCGTCTCTACAGCTTCATCGACGGCCTCAAGGAAGGCGCGACGGTGAAGATCGAGGGCTATGCGCACGCTATCCCCAATGTCAAGGACAGCTTCGCGCTCCGCGCCTCCACGCTCACGCTCAATGGCAAGACCTACGACCTCGGCCAGACCGCGGCGATAGGCGGCATGGTGGGCGGCAGGATGGGCGGCGGTATGATGGGCGGCAGCCGGAAAGGCAACGGCATGGGAAATCGCTGGTAAGTTGCCGGTCGAATGCCAGATAAAAGAACGGGCGCCTGCAAAGGCGCCCGTTCTTTTATGTATCGGCTCCCCAAGTTTCTGGCTTGAAAGCCTCCTGCCGCATCCAGCCTAAAAACAACGGGACTGGCAACGATGTTCTCGCTGCCAGTCCCGTTCTTCCGACCTCGGGCGTCCCCGGATCATCAGCGCGTAATTACGACGAAAAGATCAGGGAGAATCAGACGTACTTGACGACTTTCCCGGCCTTGAGGCACTTCGCGCAGATCTTCACCTTCTTCACGGTGCCGTTTTCCTTGGTCCTCATCGAGATGAGGTTGGGAAGCCAGGTTCTTCTCGTGCGGTTCTTCGCGTGGGAAACTTTATTGCCAGAAAGAGGGCCTTTGCCGCAAATATCACATACTCTCGACATAGTTGGACTCCAAACGAAATAGTGGACGTACTTTACCGGAAACCGGAAGAAATGTAAAGCCCTGGAAAGGGATGCCTAGCCGATAATCATCGTCAATTGCCGGCGCCGTTGCTCGCCATGTATTTCGCCATGGCCGCCTTGCCCTTGGAGGAGGTCATCTTCTTCATCATCGCCCGGCTTTTTTCAAATTTTTTCAGGAGCCGGTTCACCTCGGCCACCGAGGTTCCCGAGCCTTTTGCGATGCGCGAGCGGCGCGACGGCCCGATGATCAAGTAGTTCTGGCGCTCCTTCCGCGACATGGACTGGAGGATGGCTTCCTCGTACTTCATCCCCTCGAGGTCGAGCTGGTCCTCGCTCACCTGGCCCGCGAGCCCGGGAAGCATGTCGAGCATCGACTTGACCGAGCCCATCTTCTTCATCTTTTGGAGCTGCTCGAGGTAATCTTGGAGGGAGAAGGTCTCTTGCGAGAGCTTTTTCGCAAGGTCCTCGGCTTCCTTCTGGTCGTAGACGGTCTGCGCCTTTTCGACCAGGGAGACGATGTCGCCCATGCCGAGGATGCGGCTCGCGATGCGGTCGGGGTGGAAGGGCTCGAGGCCGTCGGGGCGCTCCGAGGTTCCTATGAACTTGATCGCCTTGCCCGTCACGGACTTGAGGGAAAGCGCCGCGCCGCCGCGGGTATCGGAGTCGAACTTGCTGAGGATGACGCCGGTGATGCCGATTTTCTCGTCGAAGGTCTTGGCGATGTCGACCGCGGCCTGGCCGGTCATGGCGTCCGCCACCAGGAGCGACTCGATGGGATTCGCGGCGTCGCGCACGCGGGCGAGTTCGGCCATCAGCGCGTCGTCGATCTGGAGACGGCCGGCCGTATCCACGATCACCGTATCGAAGGACTCGCGCCTGGCGCGCGCGAGGGCGGCCTTGGCCACCACGACGGGGTCTTTCGTATTCTCGGTATGGACGGCCACGCCGATCTGCTCGCCGAGCACGGAGAGCTGCTCGACGGCCGCCGGCCGCACGAGGTCGCAGGCGACGAGGAGGACCTTCCGTCCTTTGGCCTTGAGCCGATATGCCAGTTTCGAGGCCGTGGTCGTCTTGCCCGAGCCCTGGAGGCCCAGGAGGAGAATGACCGAGAGCGTGTCGGTCCCGCGCAGGTTGAGATCCTGGTCGGCGTCGCCGAGGAGGGCGACCATTTTATCGTGGACGATCTTTACGAATTGCTGGCCGGGGCTGACGGCGCGCAGAACCTTCTCGCCCCTCGCCTCTTCCAGCGTCGAATTGACGAACCGCCGGACCACGCGCAGGTTGACGTCGGCCTCGAGCAGGGCCATCTTGATCTGCTCGATCGCGTCCTCGACGTTCTTTTCGGAAATCGAGGCCTTGCCGCTAATACCGCGGAAGGCGTCGACGAATTTTTCGGTAATCTTCTCAAGCATGGGGGAACCGCCCTCTTAAGGAAATCGGGATAATCGCGGAGAAAAATGTATAGCCAAACGGACTGATGGTCAATCGCGCCGCGCCGGCGCCAGCGTCTAGAGCGTGCCCTTCAGCCCGACCGCCTCCGCGGCCTCGCGAAGGGCGAGTATCGTCTCTCGGATCAAGTCCTCGAGCGGAAGGCCCATCATGGCGGCGCCCTTCTCGATCACCCCGCGGTTCACTCCCGCCGCGAAGTTGGCCGAGCCCCACTTCTTCTTGACCGATTTGACTTCCATATCCAGGACGCTGCGCGAGGGCCGCACATAGGCGCAGGCCGCGATGAAGCCGGTGAGTTCGTCGACGGCGTAGAGCGTCTTCTCCATTCGCGCCACGGGCTCGACCTCGCTGCAGAGCCCCCAGCCATGGCTCAGGACGGCGTGGATGAGCGCCTCCTCGCAGCCCGCTTTCTCGAGTATTTCCCTTGAATGGGCTAAATGCTCCTCGGGGTACTTCTGGTAATCGACATCGTGGAGGATGCCGACCGAACCCCAGAAATCCTCGTCCTCGCCGTAGAGCCGGGCGAAGTGCCGCATGGCGGCCTCGACCGAAAGAGCATGCCTGAAAAGCGAATCCTCGCTGTTGTATTCGCGCCAGAGCGCCAGAGCCTTTTCTCTCTCCATCGTTCACCTCACTTCAAACTGAAGGTAAGCAGCGCACCCTGGCTTATGGGACTGCCGGGGGCCGGCTGTTGCGATACGACATATCCATCGCCCTCGATCACGACCTTGAGGTCCTTGCGCTCGAGGAGGGGCAGAAGCGCGCGCTTGGATCGGCCGGTCAAGTCCGGCATCACCTCGCCGACCTCGACGGGCGCCTCGGCCGAAAGGACGACGGATCCCTCGTGGACGACCGTCGGCGACTTGCCGCGCTCGATGTCGATGCAGGACAAAACGGCTTCGGCCGCGTCGTGCAGGACGGGGGCGGCGATCTGCCCGCCCAAATAGGATGCTCCGCGCGGTTTGATGATCGCCAGGTAGAGGACGATGCGCGGCGCGTCCGCGGGGAAGATGCCCAGCGTGCTGGCGATATAGTCGGTATCGGAATACGCCCTCGTCTTGGGGTCGATCATCTGCGCGGTGCCGGTCTTTACCGCCATTCGGATGTCCGAAACCTTGGCACGCCAGCCGGTGCCCTGCATGGACGCCGTCGTCTCCATGGCGTCGAGGATGGCTCGCGCCGTCTCCTGGGAAACCACTCGATTGATCGCCTGAGGCTCGTGCACGAAGACGGGATCGCCGTCGGCGGTGTCGATCCGGCGCACGGTCGTCGGCTTGATGAGCGTGCCGCCGTTGGCGATGGAGGCGGCCGCCGTGATCATCTGGAGCGGCGTCACCAGAACTTCCTGGCCGATGGCGATCGTCGGCTTGGAACGGGCCGACCATTTCTCCGGCTCCTTGAGGGCGCCGGCGCTCTCGCCCGACAGGGCGATGCCCGTCTTTGCCCCGAAGCCGAAGGACTTGAGCCGCGTGTAGAGATCGGCCTCGGACACCCTGTCGGAGGCGTAGCCGACGCCCGCGTTGCTGGAATGGGCAAGCACGCCCGAGAGGGTCTGCTTGCCGTAGACGCCGAGATCCTTGATCACGATCTTCTGCCCGTTGGGCAGGGTGCGGCGGTAGGCACCGTCGCAATCGAAAACGGTCTGGGTCGTGATGGCTCCCATGTCGAGGATGGAGGCCATGGAGAACATCTTGAAGACCGAGCCCGGCTCGTAGGAATAAAGGGAGAGCAGATCCCTGCGGACTGCCGTATCGTAGGAGCCATAGGCGTTCAGATCGAACTCGGGAGCCGATACATAGGAGAGGATCTCGCCTGAATTCACATCCATAGCGATGGCGAAGGCGGATTCGGCGCCGTTCGCGGCCACCGCCTTTTCCAGGATATCCTCGATCATGTATTGAAGGTTGGCGTCGATGCTCAAAGTTATCGTATCGCCGCGCGGGACCTTGGCCGAGGCTTCGAGGCGGCGCCCCGTGCCGTCGGCCAGCTTTCGCGGCTTGGGCTGCAGTTCCGCGTCATATTTCAGCTCGATGCCGTCGAGGCCCACGTTGCCCTCGCCGGTGAAACCGATCAGATGGGAGGCCAGCCTGCCTTCGGGATAGAGCCTGCCTGAAATCTCCTCGACCTGCACGCCGCGAAACTTGCCCGGCATTTTTTTACCGTCGGGACCGACAACGGGCTTCTGCGCCTCCTGGATGGGGGCGACGGTCTCCGCCGGGAGCCGCTTGGCGAGGTAGAAGTAATTCTGGCTGCCGTCCTGGAAGCGCGAGGCGATGTCGGCGGCGGGGATCCCGAGGAGGCGCGCGAGTTCAGGAATTTCCTTTATGAAAGTCTCTGGCTTCGTCGAAGGCCGCCAGATCGAGACGTTGTATTTCGGCACGTCCATGGCCAGCTCGCGCCCGTTGCGGTCGACGATCGAGCCTCGCTCGCC
>MTLD01003142.1_pt2 | contig 15842 bp, 15 predicted proteins | sample 1982471 | NCBI WGS metagenome assembly MTLD01 (sample SAMN05712604, study PRJNA340218) | biofilm metagenome | isolation source: sample SPM anode biofilm adapted to -50 mV | place: USA | collected 2012-02-03
GCTCTGAGGAGCAACGCCGCAGATGGGCCTTTCTAGACAGCCTGAGGCGCCCCGTTCGCGGGGCGCCTTTTGTGCGTAAAGGCCGAGGCGGCGGTGTGACCGCAAAAAGGGACCCGGTTTAAAAGGAAGGGGTTCTTTAAACCGGGTCGGTGGCGGCCGGCGTGAGCCGGCTGGGAGGTTTTGTTATTTGGCGGTTGTGGCGATTTTTTCGAGTTCGGTTTTTTTGCGGTGTGGCTGGTCAGACCCCGGAGTAGGCCATGAAGCCGCCGTCGACGGGGACGACGACGCCGGTGACGAAGCCGGAGGCTTGTTCGTCGGCGAGCCAGACGAGGGTGCCGAGGAGGTCTTCGGGCTTGCCGAAGCGGCGCATGGGGGTGTGGGCGATGATTTTGTCGGCCCGCGGGGTGAGCGAGCCGTCGGGGTTGGTGAGGAGGGTGCGGTTTTGTTCGGTGAGGAAGAAGCCGGGGGCGATGGCGTTGACGCGGATGCCGGCTTCGGCCATGTGGACGGCGAGCCAGTAGGTGAAGTTGCTGATGGCCGCTTTGGCGGCGCTGTAGGCGGGGGTTTTCGTCATGGGGCTGAAGGCGGCCATGGAGGAGATGTTGATGATGGTGGCGCCGGGCCGGCCTACCAGTTGGGCGGTGAAGATCTGGGTGGGGATGAAGGTGCCCATGAAGTTGAGGCGCAGGACGTAGTCGAAGCCTTCGATGGTCATGTCGAAGAAGGTGCGGATGTTTTCGTCCTTGGTTTGCAGGTCGGCGGGCCGGAGGGTTTCTTTGCTGGTGGTGCCGCGCGGGTCGTTGCCGCCGGCGCCGTTGATGAGGATGTCGCAGGGGCCGAGTTCGTCTTTGATGATGCTGGCGGCCTTGGTCATGCTGTCGCGGCTGAGGACGTCGCAGGAGAGGCCGATGGCGCGGCCGCCTTGCTTGACGATGCTGTCGGCGACGCGTTCGGCTTTTTCTTTGCTGCGGCCGAGGATGGCGACTTTGGCGCCCAGGCGGCCGAGCTCGCGGGCCATGGCGCTGCATAGTATGCCGCTGCCTCCGGTGATGACGGCGACTTTTCCCTGTAGGTTGGTATTCATTGTTTTTCCCCCTCGCTTTGTTTTTTGATGGCATCCCAAAGTCCGTGGAGATATACGGCGCCCAGTGCCCGGTCGTAGAGACCGTAGCCCGGCATGCCTTCTTCGCCCCAGATCATCCGTCCGTGGTCGGGCCGGATGGGGCCGGTATAGCCGATGTCGTGGTAGGCTTTCATGACGTCGTACATGCTGATGGAGCCGCTGTCGTCCTTGTGGGCGGTTTCGTAGAAGAGGCCGGGGCGCGCGACGATGATGTTGCGGACGTGGCCGAAGTGGAGGCGGCCCATGGCGCCGAAGTGGCGGATCATGGCGGGGATGTCGTTCCTTGGGTCGGCGCCGAGGGCGCCGCTGCAGAGGGCGAGGCCGTTAAAGGGGCTGTCGACGAGGCGGACGATGCGCTCGAGGTTGGCGCGGGAGACGACGATGCGCGGCAGGCCGAAGACGGGCCACGGCGGGTCGTCGGGGTGGATGGCCATTTTGATGCCGCACTCTTCTGCGGTGGGGATGATGCCGGCGAGGAAGTAGCCGAGGTTGGCGAACAGTTGCTCTTCGTCGAGGTTTTTGTAGAGGGCGAGGAGTTTTTTGATTTCGCCGAGGCGTTTTTTTTCCCAGCCGGGAAGTTCGAAGCCGTTGGCGCCTTTTTCCATCTGAGCGACGAGGATTTCGGGCTTCAGGCCGGCGATGATTTCTTCGTCGTAGTAGAGGGCGGTGGAGCCGTCGGGCAGGGGTTTGGCGAGGTCGGTGCGCAGCCAGTCGAAGACGGGCATGAAGTTGTAGCAGACGACTTCGATGCCGGCCTGGGCGAGGTTTTTGAGGGTGGCGCAGTAGTTGGCGATGTAGCGGTCGCGGGTGGGCAGGCCGAGTTTGATGTCTTCGTGGACGTTGACGCTTTCGACGGTTTTAAGGGTGAGGCCGGCGGTTTCTATTTCGCTTTTGAGGGCGAGGATGTCGGCGAGCGGCCAGGTTTCGCCGACGGGGATGTGGTAGATGGCGCCGACGATGTTGGTGACGCCGGGGATCTGCCGGATGTATTTGAGGGGGATGCTGTCGTTTTGGGGTCCATACCAGCGGAAGGACATTTGCATTGTTTTTTTCTCTCCCGTTACTGCTGTTGTTTCGCTGTTGACATTTCGGCGGCACCCGTTTTGCGCGGCAGGAAGTAGTGGCCGTATTCGCCGCGAAGGTATTCGAGGTCGACGACGACTTTGTTGAGGTGGGTGTCGAGGGTGCGCCGGGCGAGGGCTTTGTCTTTTTCGCGGATGGCGCGGACGAGTTCTTTGTGCTGGTGGATGAGCTGGTCCCAGTCGTAGCCGACGGCGAGGTTGAGCATCCGTACCCGGTTGTAGTGGGCGTTCATCGACTGGAGCATGGTCCAGGTGCGCGTTTTCATGCAGCCTTTGAAGATGGTGCCGTGGATGGTTTCGTCGAGCTCGAAGAATTTGTGGTAGTTTTTTTCGCTGCTGCACAGTTCCTGGAGGGCGACGCAGGAGGCGAGCTGGAAGAGGTCTTCGGCGGGGAAGGCGATGCAGGCTTGCTGGACGACTTCCCGTTCGAGGGTCTCGCGGGCGAATTTGGCTTCGGCGACTTGGTCGGGGTCGATGAGCGAGACGTAGGAGCCCTTTTGGGGAAAGATGTCAAGCAGGTTGTCGTGGGTCAGCTTTATGAAGGCTTCACGGACGGGCGTGCGGCTGACGTCGAGCCGTTCGGCGATCTCCTGCTCGGAGAGGCTTTGCCCGGGAGGGAGGGTAAGGTTGACGATGTTGGTCTTGAGCAGTCTGTAGACGTACTCGCGGGCCGATTCGTGCTGTATCCGGTCATAGATTATCAATTTTCCATTTACCCCCTTTACCTTCTCAAGGAGATTCTACCATACTACCATGGTAGTGTAAATAGTATGGCAATATTACTCCGTATTCTAAAACAGGGCGTACTGGAAGACGTTGTCTAAATTGTCTGATATTTGCGATAGCTTGGAGAGGAATAAACTGACAATATGTCGAAAGGTTTACAGTGAGCGCGAAAACAAGGGGGGTTTCAGGTGAAGAAATCGGTCTCGTTTTTTATCGCGCTTTGTGTCGCGGCCGCCCTGACGGCCGGCTGCGGCAATACGAAGAAGGAGCGGGCGCAGCCGCCGGATAAGATTTTTTTCAAGTTCGGGCATCTGGCTGACGAGCGGAATACCTGGAATCTGGGGGCGCTCAGGTTCAAGGAGCTGGTCGAGAAGAATTCGGGCGGCCGGATTCTGGTGAGGGTGTACCCGAACGAGCAGTTGGGCAGCGAGAAGGATCTCGTGACGAGCATCCGGACCGGGGCGGCCGATATCGGCATTTTCGGCGAGACGCTGACGATGTTCGGCGCGAATAAGACGATTATGATGGCGACGCCGTATCTGATCCGCGATGCGGCGCATCTGCACAAGGTGGCCGGCGGCGAGATCGGCAGGGAGATCGAGACGCAGATCCTGGATAAGGTCAAGCTGCGGGCAATCGCTTATTTCGAACGCGGGCCGCGCGAGCTGACTTCGAATCGCCCGGTCAGGAGGCCTGCCGATCTGGAGGGCATGAAGCTCCGCATCCCCAATGTGCCGCTATTCGCGGCCGCCTGGCGGGCACTCGGCGCCATGCCGACGCCGACGGCCTTTTCCGAGGTTTTCGGCAGCCTGCAGCAGGGTTTGGTGGACGGCCAGGAGAACCCTTACGCCCTGATCAAGAGCGCGAATTTATACGAGGTGCAGAGGTACCTGAACAGGACGTCTCACGTCCGTTCCTGGATTTATGTGTGCATCGGCGAGCGGCAGTTCGCTGCGCTGCCGCCCGACCTGCAGAGGGTTGTCTTGGAGGCCGGCCGGGAGATGCAGCGGTACGAGAACGAGCTTTTCGTCCGGGAGGAAGCCGAGTTGGAGAATTTCCTAAAGGGCAGGATGACGTTCGTGACGGTGGATACGGCGGCGTTCCAGGCGCAGACCCGGGACGCGGTGCTGGCCAATCTGGACGCCGAGCAGCAGGATATGTACCACCGGATCGCCGCTGTCAAGTAGGCGGCCGAGGGCGCAAAAAAAGGCGCACCCGCGCGGGTGCGTTTTTTTGCTGTCCGGCCGGTTTATTTGCCGGCGAGTTTCGCTACTTTGTCTTGTATGATGTCTTTGCCGATCTGGTCGGCGAACTGGGCGGCGACCGGGCCGTCGAGCACTTTGTAGGCGGTGGTGGCGCGAATGGCTTCGGTGGCCTTGACGTCGTCGCCGAGCCGGGCGTTGGCGTACAGTTGGACGGTGTAGCGCCCCTGCGAGTTCTTTTCGACTTCTGCCTTGAATTTCTTGAGGCCCTGGTACTCGTGGCTGTTTTCGTTCAGCCCGATGCTGATCTTGATGTTTTTCCTGGCCGAGGTGGCCTGCGGTTACTTAGGTATGAACCAGCTCATCGGCACGAGGACGAGGTCCGGGAAGAAGGTGAGCAGCAGGAGGAGGACGATCTCGATCCACAAGTACGGCATGACTTTGGCGATTATCTCTTCCATCGTGACCTTGCCGACGCCGGCCGCCACGTTGAGCACCGTGCCCACCGGCGGGGTGAGGACGCCGATCATGTTGTTGAAGACGAACATGAAGCCGAAGTAGATCGGGTTGATGCCGGCCTTTTGGATAATCGGCATCAGAACGGGCGTGAGGATGAGGATGGTGGGCGTGGCGTCCATGGCGGTGCCGACGAGGAGGACGATGATGTTGATGACGAACATGAGGAGGATTTTGTTGTCCATGATCGGCGCCAGCATGTTGGCGATCCACGCCGGGATGTTGGCTACGGCGATCAGCCAGGAGGATATCATGGCCGCCGCGCACAGGAACATGACGATGCTGGTGACTTTGGCGGCCGAGACGAGGACGTCGCAGATGTGGCTGAGCTTGAGCTCCCGGTAGATGAATACGCCGACGAACAGGGCGTAGAAGACGGCGATCGAGGCGGCCTCGGTGGGCGTGAAGACGCCGCCGCGCAGGCCGACGATGATGATGCCGGGGAGGATGAAGGCCCAGATGGCGTCGCGGGCCGTTTTGAGGACAACGGACAGCGGCTGCTTGGGTTGGGTGATGAATTGTTTTTTGCGGGCCAGCCAGGTCCAGGTGGCGGCGAGGAAGAGGCACAGCAGCAGGCCGGGCACGATGCCGGACATGAAGAGTTTGGGGATGGAGACGTTGCCGGTGACGCCGAAGATGATCATCGGCACGCTCAGCGGCATTATGGGCGGGATGATGGCCGCGGAGGCGATGAGGGCCGCGGCCATGCCCCGGTCGTAGCCGGCCTCGACCATGATGGGGATGAGGATGGCGCTGAGGGCGGCCGTGTCGGCGACCGCCGACCCGGACAGGCCGGCGAAGATGAGGCTGGCGAGGATGGCGACGTAGCCGAGGCCGCCGCGAACGTGGCCGACAAGGGCCATGGCGAAGGCGATTATGCGCTTGGAGACGCCGCCGGCGTTCATGAGCTCGCCGGCCAGGATGAAGAAGGCGATGGCCATGAGGGGGAAGTTGTCGGCGCCGTCGACGAGGGTGGCGGCCAGTATCTGGGTATCGAACATGTTCATCTGGATGAGCAGGCAGACGCCGCTGATGATGAGCGAGTGGGCGATGGGGATGCCCAGGGCCATGGCGGCAAGGAGCGAACCCAGGAATACGAGCAATATCATTTCCATTATTTTTTCGCTCCTTCCTCGGTTTCGACCGCCGGCTGGTCAATAAGCTGCGTGTCTTCGTTGTCGCTCGTCATTACCAGTTCGCTGTCAGTCATCTTGTTGGTGAACAGCCGGTAGAGGTTAACCAGGGATATAGCGACCATCGCAGTACTGCATATAAACCCGGAGACGTAGACCAGGGACATCGGTATCTGCATCGACGACGACACCTGATCGGCGGTGAGGACGGTCATCTTCCAGGTCCCGTGGACGCACAGGCCCATTGTTATCACAAGAATGATGTTGTTGACGATGAAGAGGATGCGTTTGCTTTTTACGGACAGTCTGTTCACAAGCGTGTCGACGCCCAGGTGGACGTTCTCCTGGTAGGCGACGATGGCGCCGAGGAATATCAGCCAGATAAACAAATAACGGGAGGCTTCCTCCGCCCAGGTCAAGCCTAGGTTGAAAAAGTAGCGCAATATGACGTTGGCAAAAACGAATGTGGCCATGCAGGTCAGGCAGACCGCGATCGCTGCGTGAAGCAGGCGGTTTATCTGTTTGCTCAAGCTGCCCATGTTCCGGCTTCCTTTCGGGGGAAATCTGTATCCCCGCTTTCAGTTTGTGCGTGGCGATATATGATTGCGGCCAGAAAAAATGCGGGACTGCCGAAAGCACTCGCTTCCACGGATACTTGTCAACAGTCCCGCCGCTACTACTCGGTCTTACTTAACTTTGGCGATTTCCGCTTTCACTTCGGCGATGACGTCTTTGCCGATGTCACCTTCGAATTGGCCGGCGATGTCCTTGGTGGCTTCCTGGAAGGCTTTGGTCTGTTCCGGGGTGAGTTTGGTGACGGTCATGCCGGCTTTGCCCAGGCCTTGGAGGGCTTCGGCGTCAACCTTGCGGTTGTATTCGCGCTGCCATTTGCTGGCTTCTTTGCCGGTTTTCTTCAGGAGTTCCTGGTCTTCCTTCGGCAGGGTGTCCCACAGCTTCTTGCTGTACATGATGACGAACGGGGTGTAGACATGGTTGCTGATGGTGGTGTACTTCTGGACTTCCTGGAATTTCTGCAGGAAGTTGGTGGTGTTCGGGTTTTCCTGGCCGTCGATGGTCTTCTGCTGCATGGCGTTGAAGACTTCGCTGAACGGCATCGGGGTCGGGTTGGCGCCAAGCTTGCGCCAGGCGGCGAGGTGGACGGGGTTTTCCATGGTCCTGATCTTCAGGCCTTTGATGTCATCCGGGGATTTGACTTCGCGCTTGCTGTTGGTCAGCTGGCGATAGCCGTTTTCCATGTACATGAGGCCGATCAGGCCGTGGGCAGAAAGCGAGTCGAGCATTTTCTGGCCGAAGGGGCCGTCGAGAACGGCGTCGACTACCTTTTCGTTGGCGAACAGGAACGGCAGGTCGAATACCATCCATTTCTTGTCGATGGTGGCGATCGGCGAGCTCGAGGGGCCGGACATTTCCAGCGTGCCAGCCCGCAGCGCCGTCATGGTTTTGATGTCGTCGCCAAGCTGGGCGCTCGGGAAGATCTGGATTTCAATACGGCCTTTGGATTCCTTGGCTACAAGCTCTTTCCATTTTTCCAGACCCTTGTATTCGGGGCTGGCATCGTTCAGGCCGATCGAGACGCGGATGACTTTCTTCTCGACCTTCTGTTCGGCCGCCGGCTTCTTGTCGCCGCCGCAGCCGGCCAGCAGGGTGGCGGCCATGGCTACCACTGCCAACACACTTACGAACCTGAGAATCTTACCCATCGCTTTTCTTTTCCCTCCTATTTTTTTTATACAAAATACCAGGTCCCGGATCTTTCCCGGTATTTCGCATCTAGGTCGGGTCGCCGGCCCGGCGGCCGGCAACGCGGAGCCAGTGGAGCCCTTTTCCCGGTAGCGGCCGGCGCCGCCGGTCGGCGGCAAACAATTGGACTATTCTTGCAATACGCTGCCTTTTCCTGCAATGGATTGCATATTGAAAAATGTTTGCTGCGCCGAACAATTAGCGGCCGAGCATCTTTTTGACGCGCGCGGCGACGGCGTCGGCGGTCAGGCCGTAGTAGGCGAGGAGCTCGTCGTAGCCGGTGGCCGAGGTGCCGAAGCGGTCTTCGATGCCGACCATGCCGAGGGGCAGGGGCTCTTCGCTCATGGCTTCGGCGATGGCGCCGCCGAGGCCGCCGATGACGCTGTGCTCTTCGGCGGTGACGATGGCTTTGAAGCCTTTGGCCATGGCGATGACGGCCTGTTTGTCGAGCGGTTTGACGGTGGGGACGTTGACGACTTTGACGGAGATGCCTTCCTTGGCGAGGCTTTCGGCCGCTTCGAGGGCTTTGGAGACCATGACGCCGTTGGCGAAGACGAGGACGTCGCTGCCGTCGCGGACGGGGTAGAGTTTGCCGATTTCGAAGTCGCCCTGTTCGGTGGTGAGGAAGGGCAGCTCGTTGCGGTTGATGCGTATGTAGCAGGGGCCGGGGCGTTCGGCCATGGCCCGTACTATTTTACGGGTCTGGTTGGCGTCAACGGGGACGAGGACGGTCATTTTGGGGATGGCCCGCATGATGGCCACGTCTTCGACCGATTGGTGGGTGGAGCCGTCGCCGTAGTCGGACAGGCCGGCGCTGGAGCCGCAGATCTTGACATTGAGGCCGGCGATGGAGATGGTCTGGCGGAGCTGGTCGAAGCAGCGGCCGGTGGAGAAGACGGCGAAGGAGTTGATGAAGGGGATTTTGCCGGTGAGGGCGAGGCCGGCGGCCGTGGAGGCCATGTTGGCTTCGGCGATGCTCATTTCGAAGTAGCGCTCGGGGAATTCTTTCTGGAAGAGGATGGACATGGTGGATTTGCCGAGGTCGGCTTCGAGCACCACGATGTTTTTGTTTTCGCGGCCGAGTTCGACGAGCGTTTCGCCGTAGGCCTGACGCAGGCTTTTCGTAGTCATCTCTGTTACCTCCGCAGCTTCTGTAAGTCGGATTTGGCGGTTTCCCACTGCTCGGCGGTCATGGAGCCGTTGTGGAAAGCGGCGTTGTTTTCGGCGAAGGAGATGCATTTGCCTTTGACCGTCGCGGCGATGATGGCGGTGGGTTTGCCTTTGATCTGGTCGGCTTTGTCGAGGGCGGCGAGGATGGCGTCGATGTCGTGGCCGTCGATTTCGATGACTTCCCAGCCGAAGGCGGCGAATTTGGCGGGCACGGAGCCGATGTCCATGCGCTCGGCGATCGGGCCGGTGGCCTGGAGTTTGTTGCGGTCGATGATGGCGACGAGGTTGTCGAGTTTGTAGTTGGCGGCGGCCATGGCGGCTTCCCAGTTCTGGCCTTCGGCGAGTTCGCCGTCGCCGACCATGACGTAGACTTTGCTGCCGATGCCGTCGAGGCGCAGGCCGAGGGCGATGCCGCTGCCGATGGAGAGGCCCTGGCCCAAGGAGCCGGTGTTGGCTTCGATGCCGGGGGTTTTGGTCATGTCGGGGTGGCCCTGGAGCATGGCGCCGAGGTTTTTGCAGTTCTTGAGTTCTTCTTTGGGGAAGTAGCCGGCCTCGGCGAGGGCGGCGTATTGGACGAGGGCGGCGTGGCCCTTGCTGAGGAGGAAGCGGTCCCGGTCGGGAAGGGCCGGGTTGCCGGGATCGTGCTTCATTTTATGGAAGTAGAGGGCGGCGACGATTTCGGCGCTGGAGCAGGAGCCGCCGAGGTGGCCGACTTTGCCCACGCCGATGAGGTCGTTGACGATGTGTTCCCGGAGGGTCAGGGCTTTTGCTTGCAGTTTTTCCACTGTTGCCGGCGATGCCAATGCGATTACCCCCTTTTTGTCAGTCTATGGGCGTGAGGACGATCTTGAGGCCTTTTTTGGCTTCCATGAGTTCGAAGCTTTCGGCCCATTTGTCGAGCGGCAGTTCGTGGGTGATGAGCTTGTTGACGTCGATGAGTTTTTTGTCCATGAGGACGAGGCTCTTTTCCCAGACGTCCCAGTTGTGGCTGAAGGTGCCCTGGAGGGTGACGGCTTTGGCGATGAGCGGGTCGAGGGAGAAGCCTACCGGGGCCGGTCCCCAGCCGATCTTGGTGATCTGGCCGCAGGGGCGGACGACGTCCATGGAGAGTTTGAGGGTCGGGGAGAAGCCGGCGGCGTCGATGACGGTGTCGGCGCCGTATTTGTCGCGCATGCCCATGATGATGGGCACGGGGTCCTGGCGGGTGCTGTTGATGGTGAGGGTGGCGCCGTATTCTTTGGCGAGGGCGAGGCGTTCTTCGTCGCCGTCGGTGCCGACGAGGACGATGTCGGCGGCGCCCATGACGCTGGCCATTTTGGCGCAGAGGATGCCGATGGGGCCGGGCCCGATGATGACGACGAAGTCGCCAGGGGCTATTTTGGATTGCTTGGCCAGGGCGTTGTAGGCGACGCAGACGGGCTCGGTGACGGCGGCTTCTTTGAGGCTGACGCCGGCGGGGAGCTTGTGGAGGATGCGGCTGGGTACTTTGACGTATTTGGCGAAGGCGCCGTCGGCCTGGAAGCCGTAGCCTTTGCGCTCGCGGCAGACGTGGTAGCGGTTGGTGCGGCAGAGGACGCATTTGCCGCAGTAGTCGGCGTGGGTTTCGCAGGTGACGGCTTCGCCGGGCTCGTAGCCCTGGACGTTGGCGCCGATTTTTTCGATCGTGCCGGAGAATTCGTGGCCGAGGATGAGCGGCACGTTGACTTTGTAGGAAACACGGTTGTGGTGCATGTGGGGATCGCTGCCGCAGACGCCTATGTAAGCTACCTTGACAAGGACGTCGTCCGGGCCGATCTGCGGTACGGGCACTTCGCGGAGCTCGGTGGCGCCAGCCATGTTGTCGTACTTTACGACGGCTTTCATTTTCAAGATGATTCCCCCTTATGTGTTTTCGCGCCGTGCCGCCCCAAAAAGCCGGGGCGGCAAATGAGAATAGGGCACCGTCCGCGTATGCTGCTGCTTATGCGCGGACGGCGCCCCTGTCGAACACGTCCATAATGTGGGCCTTGATGGCTGCTTTGGCTTTGTCGGCGTCGCGCTCTTCGAGGATGCGCAGAAGCCGCAGGTGGTCTTCGAAGACCTGGGCCTGCTTGTTTTCGATGCGGGGGTGGACGAAGTTGATGAAGCGGCGCACATGGCCGTTGAGCATCGACCAGATGCGGTTGTAGGCTTCGATGCCTGCCCAACTGACGATGGTGCGGTGGAATTCGATGTCGAGGGCGGATATGGCCGAGTAGTCGGCGTGGGCTTGTTGCTTTTCGCCCATGGCGTCGACGATGTCGTGGAGGGCGCCGAAGTCTTTTTTGGAGAGGGTGGGCAGGGTGATTTCGAGGGCCGAGGCTTCGATGTAGGACCGTAAAAGATGCATATGGTACATCTCCCGGTTGTCGATTTCCGTGACGAACGACCCGGTGTATTTGATGGATTTGATGAGGCCTTCCTCTTCGAGGCCGCACAGTGCTTCGCGCACCGGTATCTGGCTAACCTGAAGTTCCCGGGCGATCTCGGTTTCGACGATCCGCTGCCCGGGTTGGAGTTTGTTTTCGATGATTTTCGCGCGGATGACCTGCTTTATCGTCTCTTTCAAGGAATTCGCCGCTCCGTTGCTGTGTTTCATGGCAAAACTCCTAATATATAATGTCGTTTATTATATATTATCATCTTGATTATATATACTCTTTCAGGCAGTGTCAACGGCAAATTTGTGCGAAAATTCGGCTCATAATGAATTTTTCGTGCCGAATGATGGACCCAGTGCCCTGTGAACGGCATATCCGGACCACATCATGAATTATCATTGTCAACAGGCGACACGCCGGCAGGAAGACAGCCCATTTTTTCGTATTTTCCAGTATATCTTAGATTTAGCAATTAATTGTTTGTCTGCCTTTGGATTCCATATTGCCCGGCAGCCACGGGCGGAATGCCGCACATATCAAGAGGAGGGAGCGTACTTGTCGTTTATCAATAGCCTCGTGACGAAGTTCGAGCAGTACTGCCTCGTTGTCATGCTGATCATGATGACTTTCCTGGGGCTGGCGCAGGTTTTCAGCCGGTTCGTGATCGAGAGCCCGATTCCGTGGACGGAGGCGCTGCTGACCTATATGTTCGTGTGGGTCGGTTTCCTGGGGGCCAGCCTGGCGGTCGAGCAGGGCGCGCATTTCAGCGTCGAGCTGGTCGTCGTGCTGCTGCCCGAGCGCATGCAGCGGTACATCGAGATCGTGGTCTTGCTGCTGATCATCGTCCTCGCCGGCCTGATGATTTACAAGGGGATGCTGTTCGTGGAGGGCAACGCCGACCAACTGATGGCCGCGATGCCGTTCACGATGATCTGGCCGTACCTGGCTCTCCCGGTGAGCGGTCTGTTCATGGCCATCCATGCTCTGAACGCAATAATTATTAAAGTGAAGGGGCTGACAAAGTAGCATGGCGGCGACGATTTTCGTTTCTTTTTTCCTGCTGCTTTTGTTTAGGGTGCCGGTGTCGTTCAGTCTGGCGCTGTCGTCGCTGCTGGCCCTGGCGCTGTTCACGACGACGGATACGGCGGCGATCGTGCAGCGGATGTATACGGCGACCGAGTCGTTCGCGCTGCTGGCGGTGCCGTTCTTCATCCTGGCCGGCGGCCTGATGGAGAATGGCGGCATTTCCCGCCGCCTGGTGGCGTTCGCCACCGCCCTGGTGGGCCACGTCCGCGGCGGCCTGGCGATGGTGAGCATCGTGGCGTCGATGTTTTTCGCCGGCGTATCCGGCTCGACGGCAGCCGACACGGCGGCGGTGGGCAGCGTCCTTATCCCGGCGATGGAGCGGCGAGGGTACGGCAAGGACATGGCGACGAGCGTGGTGGCCTGCGCCGGAGCGATCGGCATTATTATCCCGCCGAGTATCCCGATGGTCATCCTCGGCGTGACGGCGAGCATTTCGATCGGCGGCCTGTTCCTGGGCGGCTTTATCCCGGGCATCTTCGTGGGCATCGCGCTGATGGTTACGAGCTACATCTTCGCGAAGAAGCGCGATCTGCCGGCTGAGCCCCGCTGCTCGGCCAAAGAGCTGTGGATAAGCTTCAAGGACTCCATCCTGGCGATCATGACGGCGGTCATTATCCTCGGCGGCATCCTGTCGGGCGTGTTCACGGCGACCGAGGCGTCGGTGGTGGCGACGCTGTACGCCTTCGTCGTGGGGTTTTTCGTCTACCGGGAGCTGAAGTTGTCCGATCTGCCCCGCATCATCGCCCAGACCGGGGTGACGACCGGGGTGGTGGTGATGTGCATCGCGACGGCGTCGGCGTTCGGCTGGATTCTGGCGATCGAGCGCGTGCCGGCGATGATGGCCAAGTTCGTGTTTTCGCTGTCGACCAACCCGTTCGTGGTGCTGCTGCTGGTCAACGCGCTGATGCTGCTGATGGGAATGGTCCTGGATGTGACACCGATCATTATCATTCTCATCCCGATCGTTTACCCGATCATCATGAAGCTGGGCATCGACCCCATCCACTTCGGGGTGATGACGATCGTGAACATGGCCATCGGCCAGTGTACGCCGCCGGTCGGCGTGGCGCTGTTCGTGGCGACCGGCATTTCGAAGATTTCGCTCGGCCGGATGATAGGCACATATTACCACTTCATCGGCGCGATGGTCGTGGTGCTGGTGATTATCACACTGATACCCGATCTGATCACGTTTTTACCGAGGCTGTTCATGGGCGGCAAATTATAAGCGCCGCCGGCGAGGTCGCGCGCCGGGCGGCCGGGAGGTGGTCGAACCGCAAAGGGTAGCCCTTTTCCACATCTATTCATTTTGCGGATATTAAGGAGGAAGTAGTGTGAACAAGAAGTTTGTGGTCATCCTGACGGTGGTCATCGCCCTGGGCCTGATATTCGCGGGCTGCGGCGGCGGCGACAAGAAGGCGGCGACGCCGGAGAAGAAGGCGGAGAAGAAGGTGCTGAAGCTGTCGTCGGTGCTGCCGGATTCGCACCCGACCCACAAGGCGATGGTGTTCTTCGCCGACAAGGTCAAGGAGAAGTCCAAGGGGTCGGTCGAGGTCCAGGTCTTCCCGAGCAGCCAGCTGGGCGAACAGCGCGACGCGCTGGAAGGCATGAAGATGGGCACGCTCGATATGGCTATGACGAACTGCGGCCCGCTCGGCCAGTTCGTGCCGACAATCGATGTCCTCAACCTGCCGTTCATGTTCAAGAACCCCGAGCACCAGGCCAAGGTGCTCGACGGCAAGCCTGGCCAGCAACTGATCGAAGATATCAATAAGGGCGGGTTCGTGTTCCTGTTCTGGGCGGATTCGGGCTCGCGCAGCGTTATCAACAACAAGCGGCCGATCAATAGTCCCGAGGACCTCAAGGGCCTCAAGATCCGCGTTATGAACAGCAAGCTGATGGTCGATACGCTAAATGCGATGGGCGCGATCGCCACGCCGATGGGCCAGGGCGAAGTGTACAGCGCGCTGCAGCAGGGCGTCCTCGACGGCTGGGAGAACAACCCGACCACGCTGTACACCCTCAAGCTGTACGAGGTGTCTAAGTACTACTCCTGGACCCGCCATTTCAGCACGCCGGACGTCATCCTGATCAGCAGGAAGGTGTTCGATAAGCTGACCCCGGACGAGCAGAAGGCGATGGTCGAGGCCGGCAAGGAGGCCTCGGTCGAGGGCCGCAAGCTGTGGGCGGCGGCCGAGAAGGGCCATATCGACGAGCTTGTCAAGAAGGGCGTTATTTTCAACGAGGTCAAGGATATCCAGCCGTTCGTCGAGCGGGTGAGGCCGGTATGGAAGGCTTACACCGACAAGTTCGGCACGAAGTTGATCGACGAGATCCAGAACACGAAATAAGCGATTAACGCGCAAAAAAGGGAACCGCCTGACGGCGGTTCCCTTTTTTGTGGGCATGAGCGGCGGGGAATAATATATTCCAGCAGGCAGAATCAATTTTTGTCTTGATATTTCATAGATATAATTCTATAATATCTATGTATCCAATAGATATTTTTGGGGAGTGTTTGCTATGAACGATGTGTCCGAGCTTTTTTGGCAGGCATCGCTGGCGGAGATAAAGCAGGGCTACCGCTACGACGGGGCGGTCGGCGAGTTCACGTGCCTTATCTGCGGGCGGACGTTCGCGGACGGGGTGGTGTACCCCCACGGGGAGACGCTGTACGAGGCGCGGCGGTATGTGGCCGTGCATATCGGCGAGTGCCACCGGTCGGTGTTCCATTTTCTCCTCGATCTGGATAAGAAGCTGACCGGTTTGACCGAGCACCAGAAGACCATCCTTGAGCTGTTTTACGCCGGGATGGCGGATAACGAGGTGGCGAAGGAGCTGGGGGCCGGCAGCACGTCGACGGTCCGCAACCACCGCTTCGCGTTGCGCGAACGGCAGAAGCAGGCCAAGGTTTTCCTGGCGGTGATGGAGCTGCTGGCGGAAAGGGTGCCGAAGAAGAGCAGCTTTATCGAGCTGCCGCGGGCGACGAAGAATGTCGACGAGCGGTTCGCGATCACGGAGGAGGAGAATGCGAAGATTCTCGCCGCTTACCTCCCCCAAGGGCCGGACGGGCCGCTTGACCATTTCCCGGGAAAAGAGAAGAAGCGCCTGGCCATCCTGCGGCATGTGGTGAAGTTTTTCGACCCGACGGCGACGTATACGGAGAAGGAGGTCAACGCCATCTTGAAGAGGTTTTACGAGGACTATGCGCTGCTGCGCCGCTACCTGATCGATTACGGTTTTATGGACCGCAAGGTGGACGGCAGCGCGTACTGGATCAAACCATGACGAAGGAGCTGAAGAAGATGAACCGCAAGGAGCTAATACGAGAGTATAAGGATACGCCCCGCCCGATGGGGGCGTACGCGATCAGGAACAACGCCACCGGCAAGGTGCTGGTGGGCGGGAGCATGAATCTGACGGCGGCGTTCAACAGCCAGAGCTTCCAGCTGCGGACGGGCTGTCACCGCTGTCCGGCGCTGCAGGCGGACTGGAACAGGTTCGGCGACGAGGCGTTCGCGTTCGAGGTGCTGGAGCGGGTGGACGCGGCCAAGGTGCCGGAGGAGGACTGGCGGAAGGCGGTGGCGGCGCTGGAGGAGAAGTGGCTGGCGACGCTGCAGCCGTACGGCGAAAAGGGCTATAAC
>MTLD01004867.1_pt1 | contig 15814 bp, 14 predicted proteins | sample 1982471 | NCBI WGS metagenome assembly MTLD01 (sample SAMN05712604, study PRJNA340218) | biofilm metagenome | isolation source: sample SPM anode biofilm adapted to -50 mV | place: USA | collected 2012-02-03
GGCCGCCCGTCCGCGGACGGGCGGCCGCCGCGAGACGGGGCGCCACACCGGCTTTGGCGCGGGTTCTCCCGGAAGCCTCCGCCCCGGCTATGACAAAAAGACGAAATATGTTAATGTGGCTCATCGGTTGACGCCAACGGCCTCGGGGACTGACTTCCCGGGCGGCGGAGCCGAAGGAGCGTTAGCATGAGCGATAGAGCGATACCATCCCTCGTCATCGGCGACCTGGTCGCCAGGGTCCCGATCGTGCAGGGCGGGATGGGCGTGGGCATTTCCCTTTCCGGCCTCGCCGCGGCGACGGCGAACGCGGGCGGCATCGGCGTGATCGCGGCCGCCGGCATAGGTCTGCTGGAACCCGACGGCTTCAAGGATTTCGTCGGCGCGAACATTCGCGGCCTGCGCCGCGAGATACGGACAGCCCGCGCCAAAACCAAGGGCATCCTCGGCGTCAACATCATGGTCGCGCTGAGCGACTTCGCCGATCTGGTCAGGACGGCCATCGAGGAAAAGATCGACGTGATCTTCTCCGGAGCCGGCTTGCCGGTCAATCTGCCCGAATTCCTGAAGGAAGGGGTCAAAACCAAGCTGGTGCCGATCGTCTCATCCGGGCGCGCCGCGACGCTGCTGGCGAAGCGCTGGCTGGATAAATACAACTATGCGCCGGACGCCTTCGTGGTGGAGGGGCCGATGGCGGGCGGCCACCTCGGCTACAAGGCCGAGCAACTCGATGATCCGGCGTACGCCCTCGAGGCGATCGTGCCCGAAGTGATCGCGGCGGTGAAGCCCTTCGAGGAAAGGGCGGGCAAAAAGATCCCCGTTATCGCGGGCGGCGGGATCTACACCGGCGCCGACATCAGGCGTTTCATCGAAATGGGGGCCTCCGGCGTGCAAATGGCCACGCGATTCGTGGCGACGGACGAGTGCGACGCCGATCCCGCCTTCAAGGCGACGTACGTGGCGGCCGGGCGAGACGACCTCGAAATCATCAAGAGCCCCGTGGGAATGCCCGGCCGCGCCATCCGCAACAAGTTCCTGGACGATGTGGCCGAGGGCAGGAAGAAGCCCTTCGCCTGCCCCTATCACTGCATCGTCACCTGCGACGTCGAGAAATCGCCCTACTGCATCTCGCTGGCGCTTATGAACGCGCAGAAGGGCAGGCTGGACAAGGGGTTCGCCTTCGCCGGCGCCAACGCCTGGAGGACCGAGAAGATCGTGCCCGTGCGGGAGCTGGTCGACGAGCTCGTCAAGGAATACGAAGCTTCCTGATCCCGCGCCGGCCGTTCGCGGGGGAGTCCCCGCGAACGGCCGGCGGCATCGAGCCCCGCGGCGCCGCCGCGGGGCTTTTTCATGCCCGGAGGGTACGCCGCGGGGGTCGCGGTATGGCGCCACGTGCGTGCCGGCATCGCTTGACCCGGTTTCGTTAAGAATATAACAATTCTGTAAGATTTATAAATATAATACATATATATAAATAAAACGTATTGGATAAATATGTACTTTATAGTTATTAAAAAAGCCGCAAAAATCAGTTGACAAAAAATCCATAAAAAAGTTTAATATGTATCGATATTAAATTATTCAAAACACGACGCGCTCCGCCTCAAGGGGCCGTCGCATGGAGGAAAAAGGTGAAGAAACGGATGAAGGGCTTTGCGGTCCTGGCGGTCGTGGTCGCGGCCATGCTGACAATCTCCTGCCAGCAGGTCAAGGAAACGGTCAAGGCCGAAGCGCCGGCGCCGACCGCGATCAGCGCGATGAAGCCGGGCGTCTACAAGCAGACCGTCAAGGGCATGCACGAGGGCCTCGTGGTGGAAGTGACGCTCTCCGAGAAGAAAATCGAGAAAGTCGCCGTGGTCACGAACCCCGACACCCCCGGAATCTCCGCGGGCGCCATCGCGACCGTTCCCGGCGCCATCGTCGCCGCCCAGAGCCTGTCGGTCGACACGGTTTCCGGCGCGACCATGACGAGCCGCGGCATCATCGCCGCCGTCGCCCAGGCCATCACCGCCGCGGGCGGCAAGGTCGAGGAATTCAAGAAGGCCGGCGCCGCCGAACCCGCGGTCGCCGCCACTTCCGGAGCCACCGAGGCCGCCGAGTCCAAGGCTCTGCCCGCCAAGTGGGATTACGAGTACGACATCGTCGTCGTCGGCGGCGGCTTCGCGGGCCTCTCGGCCTCGCACAGCGCGGCCACCCACGGCGCCAAGACCGTCCTGGTCGAGAAGATGCCCTTCGTGGGCGGCAACTCGCAGATCAACGGCGGCGTGTACGCGGCTTACACCAGCAAGCTCGCGGCCGACTTCCAGAAGAAGTTCAACCTGGTGCCGGACACCGCCGAGGCGCACATCGCCGACACCATGAAGGGCGGCGACTACATGAGCGACATCAAGCTCGTGAAGAACATGGTCTACGGATCGCCCTTCTACCTCAACATGCTGCTCAGCAACGGGCTCAAGGTTCGCGAGAGCCTGACCAGGCCGGGCGGGCACTACGGCTACCGCACCTACACCACCATCAACGGACAGGGCAGCGACATCGTCGAGGTCCAGAAGAAGATGTGCAAGGAGGCGGGCGTCGAAACCCTCGTCAACACCAAGATGGTGAAGATCTACCGCGAGGGCGAGCTCAAGGGCAAGGTCGTCGGCATCGGCGTGGAAACCAAGGCCGGCTACAAGACGATCAAGGCCAAGAAGGCCGTCATCCTGACCACGGGCGGTTTCGCCGCCAACGTCGAGATGCGCTCCAAGCAGGTGCCCGCGCTGACCGCGGATCTGCCCACGACCAACCACGTCGGCGCTACGGGCGAGGGCATCGTGATCGCGCAGGAAATCGGCGCCAATACGATGCAGATGAGCTACATCCAGCTGTACCCCTTCGCCGACCCGAACAACGGCGTCCTCGACGCCTTCGCGGTCATTCCCTTCTCCGGGCCTTCCGCCGGCATCGTGTACGTGGACGAGTGGGGCAAGCGCTACGTGAACGAGGGCGAGCGCCGCGACGTCTGCGCCAAGGGCGCGCAGGACACCAAGGGCTACCCGACCTTCTCGATCTTCGGCGAGGATATCTGCAAGAAGGGCGGCTTCATCACTCCCGAGCAGCTCGAAGCGGGCATCAAGGCCGACCGCATCTTCGTGGCCGACAGTCTCGAGAAGCTGGCCGCCGAGATGAACAAGCGCACCTACAAGGGCCACGCGATCAAGATGGACGCCGCCGCCCTGGTCGCCACGATCGACCAGCACAACGGTTACGTGAAGGCGCTCAAGGATCCTGATTTCGGCAAGCGCATCGACAAGGGCGTCATGATGACGATCGAGAAGGGTCCCTACTACGCCATTCCGCAGTGGCCCTCGGTCCACCACACCATGGGCGGCCTGACGATCGACGAGAAGACCGAAGTCCAGGACATCTACGGCAAGGTGATCCCCGGCCTCTTCGCCGCGGGCGAGGTTACCGGCGGCGTGCACGGCACGAACCGCCTGGGCTCGAACGCCGTGGCCGACTGCGTGGCCAACGGCTACATCGCCGGCCAGTACGCGACGACCGGAACGCTCCCCGACTTTATCATCGGAAAGTAGGGAAACGTTACCGCCTCACAATGGCAGGGCCCCGCTTCGATTCGAAGCGGGGCCCTTTTCATCATGCGGTTGAAGGATGGGGCGCGATCCCGCGGCGGATGCGGCGGCCGCGCCGAAGCTTACTTCCCTGCGCGCGGCGAAGCGTTGAAAAGCTCGTCCAGTTTCTGCTCGTAGGCCGTATAGCCCAAGAAGTCGTAGAGTTCGGCGCGCGGCTGCATCAGCTCGATCACGCCGGCCTGGCTGCCCTCGGCGCGGACCGCGCGCATCACCTCCAGCGCCGCCTTCTGCATGGCGCGGGTCGCCGAGAGCGGATAGAGCACCATGGCGACGCCCTGGTCTCCCAGAGCCTCCGCGGCATAGCTGGGCGTGGCGCCGAATTCGGTCATGTTGGCCAGGACGGGCGCTTTGACGGCCGCGCAAACCTTGCCGTACATCGAAATATCGGTCATCGCCTCGGCGAAGATCGCGTCGGCGCCAGCCTCAACGTAGGCGCAAGCCCGGTCGATCACGCCCGAAAGGCCTTCAGACTGGAGGGCGTCCGTGCGCGCCATGAGGACGAAGTCCGGGTCGCCGCGGGGTCCGGACTTGGCGTCGGCGGCCGCCTTGATCCTGTCGGCCATCTCCGCGGCGCTCACCAGCGCCTTGTTCGGGCGGTGGCCGCAGCGCTTTTGCGACACTTGGTCCTCGATATGGACGGCCGCCGCGCCCGCCGCGATCATTTGCCGTATCGTTCGCGCGATATTGAACGCGCCGCCCCAGCCCGTGTCGATATCGACCAGGAGGGGCAGGTCGACGGCTGAAGTGATGCGTCTGACGTCGGTGAGCACGTCGTCCAGGGAGGTCATGCCGAGATCGGGCAGGCCATAGGAGTAGTTCGCCACGCCCGCGCCCGAAAGGTAAATGGCCCGGTAGCCGACGCGCGCCGCCATCATCGCCGCGTAGGCGTTGACGGTTCCCATGATCTGAAGGGGTTTCTCCGCCGCCAGCGCGTCGCGGAAGCGCGCTCCGGCGCTTTTTCCCGCCGCGCTCATTTGGTGAAGAAGGAGGCCAGGAGCGGCGTCAGGATGAGGACGAGCACCATCCTGAAGAGGTGGAAGGTCATTGAAACGGGCGTTTCCGCGCCGCCGTCGGTCATGGAGAGGGCCATGCCGGAGAGGCCGCCGGGCGCCGTGGCGAAGATCGCCGTCTTGATGTCGAAGTGGAAAACCTTGTTCAAGACGAGCGCCAGCCCGAAGCAGAAGAGCGTGAGCACGGCAATGTAGCCGAGGGCGACGGGGATCACCTCGGGATGGTGCTTGATGACGTCGAGGTCGGAGTTGGAGACGACGACATAGGCGACCAGGAGCTGGGAGATGATGGAGAGCGCGCCGCCCGCGGGCACGTTGGATGAAAGAAAGCCCTTCGCTATCAGGCCGGCGATCATTCCCCCCGTGAGATATCCGGAGGGCAGCTTGAGCTTGTTGCCCAGCCAGGCTCCGCCGAGTATGGCCAGGATGATGAGGATCCCTTTCTCTTTCATGGCGCGCTCCTTGGTGAAAAAAAGACCCGGCCGGAGCCGGGTCCGCAATCATTTCGTCTTGTAGATGGAGTCTATGAAGGTTCCGTCGCGATATTCGACCAGGCCCACGATTTGATCGGTGAACTCGACCTCGTCCGGAACGCCGGTCGTGCGCTCGATCTCCGCCTTGAGCTGGCGGATGTCCTTGACGGGAAGGCCGGCGTTCCTCGCCTTGGCGAGGAGATCCTCGCGGCGCGGGTTCACCGCTATGCCCTTCTCGGTCACGATGACGTCGATCGTCTCGCCGGGGGTGACGATGGTCTGCACGTTCTCCTTGATGGACGGCACGCCGTTGCGCATGGAGGGAATCGTGATCACCGAGAGCTTGGCTCCGGCCGCCGTGTCGGAATGGCCGCCCGAGGCGCCGCGAAGCACGCCGTCGTGGCCGGTGAGCACGTCGACGTTGAAATCGACGTCCACGTCCAGCGCGGCGAGCACCACCACGTCCAGGTCGTTCACCAGGCAGCCCTTGTTGAAGGGGTTGGCGTACCAGGAGACGTCGGCTTCGATATGGTTGGGATTGCCGGCCAGGGAGCTGGTGACGGCGGCGTCGAAACTTTGCACGTCGAAGAGGCTGCGGAAGAGGCCTTCCTTGAGCATGTCGGCCATGTAGCCGGTGATGCCGCCGATGCAGTAGCTGCCCTGGATGCCGCGCTCCTTCATGTAGTCGCGGACGAAGCGCGCCACCGCCAGGCTGGGGCCGCCGCCTCCCGTCTGGAAGGAGCAGTCGGGGGCGATGTAGCCCGACGCCTTGATCAGCCCGAAAGCGAGCTCGGCGATGCGGAGCTGGACCGGGTCGCGCGTGATCCTGGTGGCGCCGGTCGCTATTTTCGAGGGATCGCCGATCGAGTCGACCACGACGACCTGGTCGACGAGGTATTGCGGCACCGAGATGCGCGGGGCGAGGGGATAGGCGACGAGGTTGTCGGTCACGGCGATCACGTGCCCCGCGTAGCGCGCGTCGTGGATGGCGTAGCCGAAGGAGCCGCAGGCGGTTTTGCCGGCCGAACCGGTCATGTTGCCGAGGCGGTCGCAGGCTGGCGCAGCCAGGAAGGCCACGTCGATGCGGAGGCTGCCCTCTTCGATGGCGCGTGCGCGGCCGCCGTGGCTGCGGATGACGGCCGGCGTTTCGAGCAAGCCGTTCGTGATCGCCTTGCCCACTTCGCCGCGGACGCCCGAAGTGTTGAGCCGCGTGACGACGCCCTTGCGGATGGCGTCCGCCACGCAGTCGTGCGAATCGCCAAGGGAGCTTGGCGCGAGCGTGAGGCTTCGGAATCCCATGCGCTCGAGTTCGGCCAGGACGAGGCCGACCACGGCGTCGCCGTTGCGCAGGTGGTGATGGAAGGAGATGGTCATGCCGTCCTGGAGCCCGGAGCGCTCGATCGCGGCTCTCAGGCTGGACGCCACTTTGTTCGTGCTCGGAGCGGGAACAAGGTGGGGGCGGGCGGAGGGTGTCCAGGCATAGGCGCCATCGAGCCTGGCGAAAGCTCCCGCGTAGGGAGCGAGCGCGCCGAGGCCGGGGACTTCCCTGGGAATGGCGCGTCCCAGCGCGTTCTTCTGGCATTCGAAGTTCATAGTTCGGGGACCTCCATCCCGGCCAGGGCGGCGAGCTCGAGCGTACGCTCGGCCTGGGCGACGACGGGAGCGTCGACCATGCGCCCGTCCACGGCTACGACGCCGAGTCCGCGGGCCGCGGCGTCGCGCGCGCCGGCGACGATTCGTGCGGCTTTGGCCACCTCTTTCTCGCTTGGGGCGAAGGCCGCGTGAATAATGGGGATCTGCGAGGGGTGTATGGCCGCCTTGCCGGTGAAGCCGAGCGCCACGCTGGTGGCGGCGGCTTCGGCCAGGCCCGCGAGGTCGGCGACGTCGGTGTAGACGGTGTCGAACGCCTGGAGCCCGAAGGCTTTCGCGGCGATGACCACGGCGCTCTTGGCGAAGAGCAGCTCGAGGCCGCCCTTGGTGGCTTTGATGCCGAGGTCGGCCGCCAGGTCCTGCCCGCCGAGGGTCAGTCCGACCAGGCGCGGCGACGCCGCGGCGATCGAGTTGACGTTGACGATGGCGCGCGCGGTCTCCAGCATGGCCTGTATGCCGATGGCGCCGGCTTCGAGGCCGCGGTCCCGCTCAATTTCCGTGATGATGCGGTCCGCCTCGATCACGTCGTCGGCGGAGTCGACCTTGGGGAGACGTATGGCGTCGGGCGCCGCGGGGATGATCTCGGCGAGATCGGCTTCGAAGTAGGGGGTATCCCTGCCATTGATCCTGACCACGCGTTCCACCGCGCCGAAGTCCAGGCTGAGCAGGGCGTGCCGCACCAATGAGCGCGCGGCATCCTTCTCCGAAACCGAAATGGCGTCCTCCAGGTCGAGGAGAACGCCGTCCGAGCCGTAGATTGAACAATTCTGCAGCATCCCGGGGTTGTTCCCCGGGATGTAGAGCAGGGACCGCCGAGGGCGGTCCTTTCTGCGCTTCGAGTTCATGCTGCCTGCTTTTTCCTCTTCAGGATCGCATAGGCGAGCGTGCCCACGGCGAGAACGAGGAACACGGCGGAGATGGGCTTCTGGAGGAAGATCATCGGGTTGCCGTTCGCGAGCACGATGGAATTCCTGAGATTCTGCTCAGCGGCTCCGCCCAAGATAAGCGCCAAAACGAGCGGCGGAAGCGGTATTTCCAGCTTCGAGAACATGTAGCCGACGACGCCCGCTATCATGACGGTGATGAAATCGAAGGAACTGTAATTCAGGAAGTAGGTTCCGATAAGCGCCAAGCCCATGATGATCGGAAGCATGATGCGAGTGGGAACCCTGAGGAGCTGGACAAGGGGAATGGCCAGCGGCAGGTTGATGATGATCAGGATGATGTTGCCCAAAAGCATGGAAGCGATAACGCCCCAGGCGATCTCGGGATGGTCGGTGAAGAGCGTCGGACCAGGTCTGACGCCGAGCATCATCAGGGCGCCGAGCATGACCGCCGTCGTGCCGGAGCCGGGAATTCCGAGGGTGAGGAGGGGAACCATGGCGCCGCAGGAGCAGGCGTTGTTGGACGCCTCCGGGGCGGCGAGGCCTTCTATGGCGCCCTTGCCGAATTCTTCGGGATGCTTGCTAAGGTTTTTCTCGAGCGCGTAGGACATGAAGGTGGCGATCGAGCCGCCCATGCCGGGCAGGACGCCGATCACGAAGCCGAGGGGAGAGTTGCGCAGCATCGGTTTCCAGCTTCGCTTCCAATCTTCCTTCGTGATCCATACCTTGCCGATGGATTTGGAGTCGAGCTTGTAGACGGCGTTGATGTCCTTGAAATTCTTGTAGACTTCGGTAACCGCGTAGACGCCGATGATGATGACGAGGAAATCGATGCCGTCGTTCAGGTCGCTTATGCCATAGGTGAAGCGGACAAGTCCCGTCATGGCGTCGATGCCGACCGTCGAGAGCATGAGGCCGAAGGCGATGGCGACCAAGCCCTTGAGGAGGTTTCCCTCCGAAAGCGTGATCGTCGCGACCAGGGCGAAGAAGAGGAGCGAGAACATCTCGGCGGGGCCGAACTTGAGGGCCGCAGAGGCGATGGGCTGGGTCAGGAAGATCAAGAAGAACATGCCGATCGTGCCGCCGATAAAGGAGGCGATGGCAGAAATAGCGAGCGCCGGGCCCGCGCGGCCTTGCTTGGTCATCGGATAGCCGTCGAAGCAGGAAACGATGGCCGATGCGTCGCCGGGAACGTTGATCATGATCGAGGCGCGCGAACCGCCGAACATCGCTCCGTAGTAGACGGCGCACATCGTGATGAGAGCCGTCGCCGGATTCATGCCGAAGGTGATGGGAATGAGGATGGCGACGCCCGTCGCCGGCCCTAAGCCGGGGAGCATGCCGATGATAGTGCCCAGGGAGCCGCCGACAATCACCCAGAGGATATTGGTCCAGGTCATCGCGGTCTGCATCCCTAACGCCAGATTGCTGAATATTGCTTGCATACTAGTCATCTCCTCCTAGAAGGGCAGCAGCTGCTCTATGAAGCCGCGGGGAAGGCTGAGCTTGAGGGCCACGGCGAACACTCCATAGGTTATTATCGCGAACGCGATGGCAATGACCGCGTTCTGAACCAACCGACCCTTGTTTATCAGGGTAGAGATGAAAAACATGAAGAGAGCGGTGGGAAGCAGGAAGCCCAGCGAGTCCATCACCAGGCCGTAGGCAATGCCGACGATCGTCGAAAGCAAGATCTTGATCCAGACTGTCTTATACTTGAGAAAACCGAAATCCGTCTTTTTTGACTGGTGTTTCGGGTTTCTGTCTTGAATGATGAGGACGACTCCCGCGACGAGCGCGAGTACGCCGACAATGATGGGGAAAAGCTTGGGGCCGAGCTTGTCGCCCATGGCCATCTGCGGGAGCAGCATCGTGGTGACGAGATAGATGCCCCCGATGACTATGGCGATGATGCCCGTCAAAGTATTCATGGTCACGTTAGCACCTCCTGCGTACGCGCCGAAATTGATAAAATAAGATTGTGGAAGGCGCGTTCACGCGCCTTCCACAGTTTTGAGATGATCCTCGATCGCTTATTTCTTCAAGCCGACCGCGGTCAGCAGCTCGTCGAAGGCGATCGTCTGCTCGCCGAGGTACTTGGTGTGCTCGGCCGAGTTCTGGTAGAAGTTCGTCCAGCCGAGGTTGGCGATCTGGTCTTTCCAGGTCTTGGTCTGCACCATCTTGGTGAAAACCTCGTCCCAGTAGGCGATCTGCTCAGGCTTGAGCCCGGGGGCGCCGATCATGCCTCTCCAGTGCGGGAACACCACATCGATGCCCTGCTCCTTGAAGGTGGCGACATCGGACAGGAAGGAGAGGCGCTCGGGCGAGCTGACGCCGAGGATGCGCATCTTGCCGGCCTTGTGCTGCTCGAGGACTTCGGCGAGGCCGATGACCGTGGCCTGGATGTGGCCGCCGAGGAGGGCGGGAACGATCTCGCCGCCGGCGCCCGGGTAGACCATGAACTTGATCTTGGCCGGATCGACGCCGAACTGCTTGCCGACCTTGAGGATGGTGATGTGGTCGTCATTCGCGAGGGAGGGGCCGATGCCGACCGCGACCGCCGTGGGGTCGGCCTTGATCGCCTTCATGAGGTCCGGAAGGGTCTTGTAGGGGGAGTCGGCCTTGACGGCGACGGCTTCCCACTCGCTCTGGAGCATGGCGATCGGGGTGAAGTTCTTGTAGGTCAGCTTGCTCAGGCCCGTGAGGTTGTTGAGCATGAGGAGCGTGGAGGTCGCGGCGAGATACTCGCCCTGGCCTTTCTTGCCCTCGAGGTAGGTCCAGCCGACGGCGCCGCTCCCGCCCGGCTTGTTCACGACGATGACGTTCTTGTCGACGAGTTTCTCGTCCATCAAGGACTTCTGCACGACGCGGCAAAGCATGTCCCAGCCGCCGCCCGGATTGGCGGGGGCTACGAGTTCGATCGTCTTGGTGGGCTTCCAGGACGGGGCCGCGGCCACGGACGACACGGCGCCGACCAGGGCTACGATCAGCATGAGCGAAGATAGCTTCTTCATTGCTTCTCCTCCTATAAAAATATGCATTCACCGACTGAGCGATGCCCGGCCGGAAAGAGCCTAGAAAAAGGCGAAGTCCTTGAGCTGCTCGGCGTAGCCGGACTTCTCCCGCCAGATGATGAAGGACTCGTCGAGGTGCTCGGCCCAAATGGCGCTCGCGCGATCCGGATCGTGATCGCGGAATGCTTCGAACAGGTCGCGGCGGCGGGCGATGCTGCGCTCCACGCGGTTGGGCAGCACGATGCGCATCACGCGGTAGCGGTCGAAAATTTCGCGCTGGGTCCAGACGGCCTCCGTGATGCGGGAGGACTTGCAGGCGTCGAAAGCCAGCTCGTTGAAGCGCTTTATGAGGGGGAAGAGGCTCTCCAGGAGCTTGTCGCCCTTCAGCGTGTCGTGGATCGCATCGAGGTCCCGCAAGACCTCCTCCATCTCGGCGAGCTCCCCGTCGGTGATGCGGAGCGCCGAATACCGCACGGCGAGCGTCTCGAGCGCTTTCCTGATGCTGAACGAATGGGCGAGCTCGTAGGGCGATATGCCGAGAACGCGATTGCCCTTCATGGGGACGCGCTCGATGTAGCCGTTGCTCTCGAGCTTCTGCAGGGCTTCCCTGGCCGGGGTCCTGCTCACGCCGAATTCCTCGGCGATTTCGGCATCGGTGAAGAATTCGTCTGGCTTGAGTTCGTTGCGGGCTATCGCTTTTCTGAGATGTTCATAGATGACTTCCCTCATCGGCTGCGCGCGCAGATCGGGAACATCCTTCAGCAGGCTCATGAACAACCTCCGGACGCTTTTCATAACGAGAAAGCGCTAAAAATACAAAATTCCGTATTCCGTATTCTGTATACAGGGTGTAGAATAGACCGAGTCTACGAATCTGTAAAGTGGAAATCGTAAACAAGGAGGCTGCCATGGCCGGAAAGAACATAGTCCAGAAGCTGATCGACAGTCACAGGGTGGAGGGTGGCGCCGGAAAGGGAGCCGAGGCGATCGTTCGGATCGACCAGACGCTCACGCAGGATACGACGGGCACTATGGCCTACCTGCAGTTCGAGGCTTTGGGCGTGAAGCGGGTCAAGACCGAGAAATCGGTCAGCTACGTCGACCACAACATCCTCCAGGTGGGATTCGAGAATGCCGACGATCACAACTTCCTGCAGGACATCGCGGCCAAGTACGGCATCATTTTCTCGAGGCCCGGCAACGGCATCTGCCACCAGGTCCATCTGGAGCGCTTCGGCGTACCCGGCAAAACGCTCCTCGGGTCGGACAGCCACACGCCCACGGCGGGCGCCCTGGGCATGCTGGCGATCGGCGCCGGCGGCCTGGACATCGCCCTGGCGATGGCGGGCTTCCCCTTCTCCTTCCCCGAGCCCAAAGTGCTGCATGTCGAACTCAAGGGCGCCCTTCCCCCGATGGTGAGCGCCAAGGATATCGTGCTCGAGGTGCTCAGGCGTCTTACCGTGAAGGGCGGCGTGGGCAAGATCCTGGAGTACGGCGGCGAGGGCGTTGCCGCCCTGAGCGTGCCCCAGCGCGGAACGATCACCAACATGGGTGCCGAGCTGGGCGCGACCACTTCGGTGTTTCCGAGCGACGAGGTGACGAAACGCTTCCTGGAAGCCCAGGGGCGCGGGAAGGACTATGCGCCGCTGGCGGCCGACCCCGGCGCGGCCTACGACGAGGAGATCGTGATCGATCTCTCGGCGCTCGAGCCTCTCGTGGCGCTGCCGCACATGCCGGACAAGGTCGTAACCGTACGTTCGGTGGCGGGCAAGCCGGTGGACCAGTGCTTCATCGGGAGCTGCACGAATTCTTCCTATTATGATCTCGCGGTGAGCGCCTCTATCCTGAAGGGGCGGCATGTGGCGGACCGAACCAGCCTGGTCGTCGGTCCCGGCTCGCGCCAGACCCTGCTGATGATCACCAGGGACGGCATCCTCACCGACATGGTGACCTCGGGGGCGCGGATTCTGGAATGCGCCTGCGGACCATGCATCGGCATCGGGCAGGCGCCGCGGACGGACGGCGTCTCGCTGCGCACCTCGAACAGGAATTTCGAGGGGCGGTCGGGAACGAAATCGGCGCAGGTGTTTTTAGTGAGCGCGGAGACGGCGGCCGCGTCGGCCGTCCGCGGCGTCATCACCGACCCGAGGGAATTCGCGGGAATCGCGTCCGTCGGGATGCCCGAGCGCTTCCTCGCCGACGATTCCATGTTCATTTTTCCGCCGGAGTCGGGCGAGGAGTTGCCGGTCAGGCGCGGGCCGAACATCATCGCGCTCCAAGCCTTCGAGCCCCTTTCCGACGCGATCGAGGGAGAAGTGCTGCTCGCCATGGGCGACAACATAACGACCGACCACATCCTGCCCGCGGGGAGCAAGATCATGTCGCTGCGCTCCAATCTGCCCGCGATCTCGGAATACTGCTTCGCGGCGGTGGATCCCACGTTCCCCGAGCGGGCGCGGGCCGCCGGCGGCGGCCTCCTGGTGGGCGGCGAGAACTACGGCCAGGGATCGAGCCGGGAGCACGCGGCATTGTCGCCGCGCTTCCTCGGCGTAAAGGCCGTGATCACGCTCTCCTACGCGCGCATCCATCGCCAGAATCTCGTCAATGCGGGCATTCTGCCGCTCGTGTTCGAAAAACCGGAGGATTACCGCGCGATCAAGCAAGGCGACAGGCTCTCGATACTGAACATCGGCGAGGGATTGGCTCGCGATCGTTTTGCCGTGAAGAATGAGCGGAGCGGGGCGACTTTCATGGCCAGGCATGGGCTTTCGGCGCGTCAGATTGAACTTCTGCGCGCGGGCGGCGCCCTCAATGCGGCGCGACGCGAACTCGCCGGCGGCTGAGCCGGCGAGGCGAGAGGCAAACTGAACATGGGCGCCGAGGCTTTCGGCTGGGAAGAACGGGTCCTCAAGGGCCGCGACGAACTCGCCGCGCGCGAGCGTCTGCTTGAAGAATCGGGGCTCGCCGTCCCGGGCGGCGAGGAGGTCATACTCGGCCTCTACGAGGGCGACCGCCTGATCGCGACCGGAGCCTTGGTCGGCTCGGTGCTGCAGGGCATCGCCGTTTCCCCGGCGGCGCGGGGCGAGGGCGCCGCGGCGTCGATCGTCTCGTCGCTCATCACCGCGGCGGTGGCGCGCGGCAAGGAGCAGCTTTTCCTGTTCACCCAGGATAAAGAAGCCGCGCGTTTCGAGGCGCTGGGCTTCTCCCTCGTCGCCACCGCGGGAGCGGGCGGCGCGGCGCTGCTCGAATGGGGTTCCCGCGGCATCGAACGCTGGCTCGCCGGCGTCCGGACCTTGGCGGAAGGCAAGCCGGAGGGCGCCGGCGCCGTCGTGGTCAACTGCAATCCCTTCACCCTGGGGCATCGGGCTCTTATCGAGCGCGCCGCGTCGAAGGTGCCCTGGCTCTACGCGCTCGTCGTCGAGGAGGACCGCTCGCTCTTTCCCTTCCGGATTCGCCTCGAGCTGGTGAGGCGGGGCACGGCGGACCTGCCCAATGTCACGGTGATGGCAGGCGGCCCCTATGTGATCTCCTCGGCGACCTTCCCGACCTATTTCATCAGGCCGGCCGCCGACGGAACCGACAGGGCCGACAAGGCGATCGAGATGCACGCGTCCCTCGATCTGGCGATCTTCCGGAGGCGCATCGCGCCGGCCCTCCGCGTGACGGACCGTTTCGTCGGCACCGAGCCCTATTGCTCGACGACGGCTTCCTACAACAGGCTTATGAAGTCTATTCTGGCTTCGCCGGAAGGGGAAGGCGCTCCCCTTCGCGTGCACGAGATGCCCCGTTTCGAGCGGGGCGGCGAGGCGGTGAGCGCCTCGACGGTCCGCGGCCTGATCAGGTCGGGGAATCTCTCGGCGGTCGAGGATATCGTGCCCGCGACGACCTGGGCATGGCTGAACTCGCCGGAGGCGGCGCCCGTGCTGGAGCGGATCAGGACCAGCGACTCCCGGCATTGATGCCGGATTTGAAATCGAGGAGGAAGGATATGAACGCGAAAAAGCAGGCGGTCGCCGGTTCGCTCGAATCGAGCGACGCCATGGTCACGATAGCGCCGTCCGGAGCCGCGAAGGTCGAATACGAGATCGAGAGCATCGTGATCAAGCAGTTCGGCAAGCGGATTCGCGCGGTCGCCGAGGAAGTCGTCGCCGCTTCGGGCCTTGAAGGCGTGAAAGTGCATGTGCAGGATCGCGGCGCCCTGGAATGCACGCTGCGCGCCCGCCTGGAGACGGCCATCGCCAGGGCGGCGGACAGGGTCTGATGGAATCCATCCTCGAGGCGAGGGAAGCTCGCTGGGCGGGGAAGCTCGCGCTCGTCGGCGCGATGGCCGGGAACCGGGACGGCCGTGGATTCACGCACGAGGCCGCCCTGGCCGCGATGACCCTGCGCATGCCGGCCGGCTTGAGGCTTTCCGGACAGTGCGCTACCACCGCGCTCGCCCTTCACGCCGATTTCTCCGCGATGCTCCGCGATCGGGGGATCGAAATCGAGCGCGAGGAGTTCCGCATCGGCGGCGACGGACCGGAATCTTATTTCATAGCCTCGCTGCCGGCCGAGGGCTTGAAGCGCCTTTCGGTCGACTTTGAGCGGACCCATCCTTTGGGCGCGCTCGCCGACATCGACGTGATGGATCATGAGGGGCGGCCGCTGGGGCGAGCCGAGCTCGGGATGGGGCCGCGCGAATGCCTCGTCTGCGGCGGCGAGGCCGCGGTCTGCTGCGCCGGCCGGAACCATTCGGGCGAGTCGGTCGCGGAGCGCGTCGACGGCATCGTCGAGGCTTTCGAACGGCTGCCCCGCGCCCGCGAGAGCATTATCGGGCGCGCCGCCCTGGCGGCCGCGGTGTGGGAGGTGTCGGCCTCGCCCAAGCCGGGCTTGGTCACGCCGCATTCCGCGGGATCCCATCATGATATGGATTATGCCACCTTCCTCGCGAGCTCGGCCGCCCTGGGGCCGTGGTTCGCCGAATTCGCGCGCCTGGGGCGGACGAGTCCTGGCGAACCTTCAGCGCTCCTGCCTTCGCTGCGCGAAGTCGGCAAAGCCGCCGAGCGGGACATGTTCGCCGCCACGCGGGGCGTGAACACGCACAAGGGGCTGATTTTCTCGCTCGGGCTGCTGTGCGCGTCGGCCGGCCGCCTTCAGGCGGCCGGCCGCGGC
>MTLD01001134.1_pt1 | contig 15811 bp, 14 predicted proteins | sample 1982471 | NCBI WGS metagenome assembly MTLD01 (sample SAMN05712604, study PRJNA340218) | biofilm metagenome | isolation source: sample SPM anode biofilm adapted to -50 mV | place: USA | collected 2012-02-03
TGTACCCGGCCATCAGGTTGGTGACAGTCGGCTGATCGGGGGTTGTCCTGCGAGCGCGCTGTGACGGCGTTCAGTGTTGTAGTGCTCGAGCCAGGGGGCAAGGGCTGCGGTGCGCTGGTCATTGCTGGTGAAGGGTTGCCGGTAAGCCCATTCGGTCGCGAGGGTGCGGTTGAGGCGCTCAACCTTCCCGTTCTGCCAGGGGCAGTGGGGACGGATGAACTTCTGGGTGATGCCGAACTCGGTACACACGTCGCGCAGGGACCAGCGGTAGGCCCAGGCGTTGTCGGTGATGAGGCGTTCGATCCGGGTGATGCCGTGGGCGGCGAAGTAGGCGATGCCACGGGTCAGGAACGCGGCGCAGGTGGCGCCTTTCTCGTCGGGCAGGATCTCGGAGTAGGCCAGTCGGCTGTGATCGTCGAACAGCGAGTGGACGTAGTCGTAGCCGATCCCACGACCGCGGACCTGCTCGCTGCGGCCGTGGGCCTTCCAGCCGCCCCCGGCAGGGATCCTGGCGAGCTTCTTCACGTCCATGTGGACCAGCTCACCAGGCCGGTCCCGTTCGTAACGCACAGCGGTGGCCTTCGAGGCCCGGATCGCCAGGCCGGTCATCGGGTCCAGCATCGCTAGGTGCGGCACTTGGTGACGGGCCAGGATCCGCGACACCGTCCGGGCCGGCACCCCGAGCTCGGCAGCGATCCAGTCCCGTCCCCGACGCTCCTGCACCCGTAGCCGCACCACCCCGGCCTCGACCATCGCCGATGTCTTCGCCGGCATCGTGTGTGGCCGCGATGATCGGTCCTCCAAGCCGGCCACCCCCTCGCTATCGAACCGGTCGATCCACTTGCCCACGCACCGGCGTGAGATCCCCATCGCCGCGGCGATATGGGCCTGCCGCCACCCCTGCCGGTACCGCTGAACGATCAGCAATCGTCCGTGAATAGTTGTTCGAGCATTACCGTGGGACACGAGAACCTCCGATCGGTGTTGGGCCTTCGACAAGCCACACCTCACTCGGGGGTTCTCACCTGTTCAAGCAGCCACGCCTGTTACCAACGTCCTGGCCGAGTACACCTAGAACAGGACCGTGGCGAACTCCCCCACCTGGTCGAATCCGACGCGCTCGTAGCAGCGGATCGCCCTGGTGTTGAAGTCATTCACGTAGAGGCACGCGGTCGGGTAGTCGGCCAGGACGTACTCGGTGACGCCGGCGACCGCCGCCTCGGACAACCCCCGGCCGCGCAGGGACGGGTCGAGCCAGACACCCTGGATCTGCGCCACCGGCCCGCTGCATGCGCCGATGTCGCTCTTGAAGACCACCCTGCCGTCCTGGACGATGCCGAAGGCGCGCCCCGCGTCGACCAGCCAGCGACAGTAGGCACGGTAGCTGCCGTCTCCGCCCACCAGCGGATCGGCGCCCACCTCCTCGGTGTACATCGCGACGGAAGCCGCGAAGTAGGACTCGAAGTCGGCCGGGGTGATCGGACGCACCCGGGTGTCGGCCGCGATCCTTGGCCCCTCGGTGATCGCCATCACGGGCTGGCGCGGACGCACCTCCCGCGTACGGCTGTACGCCTTGCCCCACCGCTCCCCCAGCGCCCGCCAGAACGGCAGCGTGAACCAGGACGGCCCCACGATCGACTGGAAGGTGCGGTACCGGCCGGCCGCCTCGACGAAGGCCGGCAGCGGCTCGGCGTCCGTCACCACCGGGACGAGGTTCGCTCCCACGTGCAGCAGTGCGGCGACATCGTCGCCCGGCCAGCCCCAGATCATGCCCGGCGAGCCGGGGTTGAGCACGCCAGCATCCAGGCGGGAGCCGACGAAGACGTTCGCGACCGGGTCCGCAGCGACCAGCCGCCGGGCCGTGGCGGCGTCCCAGCTGGTCAGGATCCGGGCGGACACGGGCTAGCCCACGGAGACTTCGACAGGGCCGGACTCGCGCACCGGCAGCTCGGCCGCGAGCCGGTTGGCCTCCTCGATCAGGGTCGCGACGATCTCGGACTCCGGGACCGTCTTGATCACCTCGCCCCTCACGAAGATCTGGCCCTTCCCATTCCCGGACGCCACCCCGAGGTCGGCCTCGCGCGCCTCGCCCGGCCCGTTCACCACGCACCCCATCACGGCGACCCGCAGCGGCACCTCCATGCCCTGCAGTCCTTCGGTGACCTCGTCGGCGAGCTTGTAGACATCCACCTGGGCGCGTCCGCACGACGGGCAGGACACGATCTCCAGGTGCCGCGGACGCAGGTTCAGCGACTCCAGGATCTTGATCCCGACCTTCACCTCCTCGGCCGGCGGTGCGGACAGCGAGACCCGGATCGTGTCGCCGATGCCCTGCGCCAGCAGCGCACCGAAGGCGACCGAGGACTTGATCGTGCCCTGGAACGCGGGCCCTGCCTCGGTGACGCCGAGGTGCAGCGGGTAGTCGCAGGCCTCGCTGAGCTGCTCGTAGGCGCGCACCATCACCACCGGGTCGTGGTGCTTGACCGAGATCTTGAAGTCGCGGAAGTCGTGCTCCTCGAACAGGCTCGCCTCCCACAGCGCGGACTCGACCAGCGCCTCCGCCGTGGGCGCGCCGTACTTGGTGAGCAGCCGCTTGTCCAGCGAGCCGGCGTTCACGCCGATCCGGATCGACACCCCGGCATCGGTGGCGGCCTGGGCGATCTGCTTGATCTGGTCGTCGAAGGCACGGATGTTGCCCGGGTTCACCCGGACGGCCGCGCAGCCGGCGTCGATCGCGGCGAAGACGTACTTCGGCTGGAAGTGGATGTCGGCGATCACCGGGATCTGGCTCTTCTTCGCGATGATGTGCAACACATCCGCGTCGTCCTGGCTGGGCACGGCCACGCGCACGATGTCACAGCCGGTCGCGGTGAGTTCGGCGATCTGCTGCAGCGTCCCGTTGATGTCGGTGGTCTTGGTGGTGGTCATCGATTGCACCGAGATCGGCGCGCCACCGCCGACCAGCACCTTGCCGACCCGGATCTGCCGAGTGGGTCGGCGCGGGGCGAGCACGGGCGGAGGGGTTGCGGGCATCCCGAGATTGACGGTCATCCATTCCTCGATCTGTCGGTGTCGGTGCCGTGGGCACCATGCGCAGACAGCCTACCCAGCGGGTAGGCGCGGGAGCGGATGCGGTGCGGATCATGCGCAGAACTCCGGCCTCCGGGCAGGATGGACGCACAGCACAGCCCAGGGGGGACCGATGTCGCAGCGCACCGACCGGGACGCGGAGTTCACCGCGTTCCTGGCCGCCGACTCCGCGAGTCTGGCCCGCGTGGCGTTGCGCCTCACCGGCGACCCGGAGGCTGCTGCCGACCTGCTGCAGTCCGTGCTGGTGAAGACCTACCTCGCCTGGCCGCGGGTGGGCCCGGACGGAGCGCTGGCGCACGCCCGCGCAGCCATGGGCGCCCGCAGCGGCGGCGAGGAGCCCGACACCGGGGATGTGGACGTCCCGCTGGACCCTGACCACGTCCTCGCCGAGGGCCACAACGCGCTCCGGGGCCGCCGGATGGGCTGGACGGTGGCGGGCCTGGCCGCGCTCGCCGTCGTCGCGTCCATCCTCACCCCGATCCTGATCGCCGCGACCGTGCCCCCGGCCCCCGGAGCGTCCCCTGCCACGTCGGCCACGGCCCAGGCCACCCCTTCGGTGCGGCCGAGTCCGGTGCCGGAGCTGCTCGGAACCGTGTGGCAGGTGGCCGGCTTCGATGGCGTCGCGTTCGGCCCGTCCCGGACCATGACCGCGCGGTTCGACGGTGGCGTCGTCTCCGGGTTCTCCGGGTGCAACACCTTCCGCGGCAGCTACTCCCTCGACGGGAGCACGCTCGTGGTCGAGTCGGTCGCCTCGACCGCGAAGAGCTGCCCCGGCGCGGCAGGGAGGGAGGAGAGGGCGTTCCTGAAGGCCCTGGCGCGGGTCCGCGGCTACGAGGCCGGCCTGAACGGGCCTGTCCTGGTCGGCGAGGACGGGTCGCCGGTGGTGGCGCTGGTCCCGCTCACCCCGGACGCGACGACCTGGCGGCTGGTTGACCTGGCCGGGACGGAGCAGGTCGGCGCAGGCATCACCTTCACGGTCACCGGCGACCAGCTGAGCGGCGACTCCGGCTGCGGCGAATACGCCGCCGACCTCACCCGCGAAGGGAACGCCTGGACGGTGTCGAACCTCGCCCTCTCCTCCACCGTCCGCTGCCCGGAGGCGGCGAACCGGCGCGCCACCCACTACCTCGCCGCGCTCGGCCAGGTGACCAAAGCCGAACTGGACCCCTTCCGGCTCACCCTGACCGGCCCCGACGCCAAGCTGTCGTTCGCCCCCGCCGCCGCCAGCTGAGCTCGCCGGCACCGGGCGTCAGAAGATCTGCACCGGGCTGATGATGTCGGCCAGGATCAGCGCGACCCCGCTGAGCAGGAGCAGCCCGCCGACCGCGTAGGCCACCGGCAACAGCCGGGCGGTGTCGAAGAAGCCGGGGTCGCGGCGTCCGAACAGCTTCGCCAGCCTCCGCTTGGCGCCCTCGTAAAGGGCCCCGGCGATGTGGCCGCCGTCCAGCGGCGGCAGCGGGATGAAGTTGAACAGCGCCAGGAACAGGTTGACCGATGCCAGCAGCGACACGAATGTCGCGATCTTGTCCGGCCAGCTCACCTCACCGGAGGCGACGACCTGCCCGGCGACCGTGCTCGCGCCCACGATGCTGATCGGGTCGTAGGGACTGCGCGGCTGGCCGGTGACCATATCGGCAACCACGTTCCAGACCCTCGCCGGGAACTGCACGAGCGCGACGGCGCTCTGCGCGGTCATCGTCCACATGTCAGAGAGCACGTCGATGGGGCCGCCCCGGACCAGCGCGCGGTCGGGGCTGACGCCCAGCCAGCCCGCCTGCACCCGGGCGCCGGGGTCCAGCGTGCCGGGCACAGAGCTCACCACGGTGTGCACGGGGGTGAGGTTGACGGTCTGTCCGTTCCGCTCGACCGTGATCCGCGCCTCGCCGCCCAGGTTGGCCCGGATCAGGCCGCTGAGCTGGTTGTAGGAGCTGATCGGGGTGCCGTTGAAGCTCACGATGCGGTCCCCGACCTGCAGCCCGGCCTGGGCTGCCGGGGACTTCGGGTCCGAAGCGGAGCACTCGGTACGCGACGCGTCGGTGATGATGCACTGCTGGACGTAGGCGATCGTGGTCTGGGGACGCACGACGCCGTAGCCGGCGGTCACACCGAGGAGCAGGAAGAAGGCGATCAGCAGGTTCATCATCGGGCCGCCGGCCATCACGATCAGCTTCTGCCAGGTCTTCTTCTGGTAGAACAACCGCTGGTTCGCCACGTCATCGGGAGTGATGTCCTCCCACTCCGCGTCGCGCGCGGCGTCGGCGAAGTCGGCCAGCCGGGTGCGCCGCCGCCTGCCGTCCGGACGCGGCGGGTACATGCCGAGCAACTGGACGAACCCGCCGAGGGGGAAGCCCTTGATGCCGTACTCGGTGTCGCCGCGCCGGGTCGACCACAGGGTGGGCCCGAAGCCCACGAAGTAGCGGGGCACCCGGACACCGAACAGCTTGGCCGGCACCATGTGGCCGATCTCGTGCAGCGCAACCGAGACCATGATCAGCGTGAAGAACGCGATCCCGAAGGCGATCACGGTGAGGGTTTCCATTCAGTGCTCCTGGTCGATCCGGCTCGTCGCCGCAGCGCGGGCCCAGGCATCGGCGGCCAGCACCGTCGCCACACTGAGCGATCCGGTGACCGGCCGGGCGAGATGGGCGTCCACCACGTCGGCTACCACCTCAACGATGCCAGCAAAGTCCAACTTCCCGGCACAGAAGGCGTCCACGCAGACCTCGTTGGCCGCGTTGTACACCGCGGGGGCGAGGTCGTCGGCCTTCCCGCAGCGCCGGGCGAGTTCGACGGCGGGGAAGGCCTCGTCGTCGAGCGGCTCGAAGGTCCAGGTGGCAGGGCTCCCCCAGTCGCAGGGCAGGGCCGCGTCCTGCACTCGTTCGGGCCAGGCCAGCGCAAGCGCGATCGGCAGCCGCATGTCCGGCGGTGAGCACTGCGCGATCGTGGAGCCGTCCCAGAACTCCACCATCGAGTGCACCACCGACTGCGGGTGCACCACCACCTGGATCGCATCCAGGTCGACGTCATAGAGCAGGCCGGCCTCGAGCAGTTCGAGGCCCTTGTTCACCAGCGTGGCCGAGTTGATCGTGATCACCCTGCCCATGTGCCACGTCGGGTGGGCCATCGCCTGCTCCGGCGTGACCCCCCGCAGCTGCTCGCGGGTGCGGCCGCGGAACGGACCCCCGGACGCGGTGAGGATCAGTCGGCGCACCTCCTCGGCCCGGCCGGCGCGAAGCGCCTGCGCGAAGGCGGAGTGCTCGGAGTCGACCGCGACGATCTGGCCGGGCGAGGCGGCCTCGGTGACCAGGCGCCCGCCGATCACCAGCGACTCCTTGTTGGCCAGGGCGAGGGTGGTGCCCACCCCGAGCGTGGCGAGGGTGGGTTCCAGTCCCGCCGCGCCGGTGATGCCGTTCAGCACCACGTCGCACTCCAGCGCGGCCAGGCGCGTCGCCGCGTCCGGGCCCGCCCACACCTCGACACCGGGCAACTGGTCCGCGACCCGGTCGGCCGCCGCAGCATCGCCGACCGCGACCACAGCCGGACGCAACGCCCGGGCCTGCTCGACGAGCCGCTCCACCGACGAGCCCCCCGCGGCCAATCCGACGACAGCGAAGCGTTCCGGTCGGGCCGACACCACGTCGATCGCCTGGGATCCGATCGATCCGGTGCTGCCGAGGATCACGACTTCACGCATGGGGCCCTTTCCGCCGTCCTGCCTACCGTTGCAGCTTATCCGCGGCGGATAGTGTGCTGTCGTTCAGCCGCCACGCGCAGGAGCAGCCCGATGCACGACGACCGTGTCCTCCTTGAACGACGCCTCGACCGTTTCGTGCGGGAGCGTCTGCAACCCGCGCTGTACGCACCCGGGCACCCGGTCACGGTCGAGCGCTGGGACGCCCCCGGCGAGCCCGTGTCGATCTACCGAGCGGTCGTCCAGGAGTTCGAACCCGCGCACCCCGGCGACGCGTGGGGGGCGCCGTGGTCCACCACCTGGTTCAGGCTCACCGGTGAGGTTCCGGACGCGCTCGGCCAGGCCCCCGGCACCGAACCCGAGCTGCTCGTCGACCTGGGCTTCACCGCCGACCAGCCGGGCTTCCAGGCCGAAGGTCTGGCCTGGCGGGCGGACGCGACGCAGGTGAAGGCGATCTCACCGCGCAACCACTACGTGAAGCTGTCCCGGCTCGGTACAGCGCTGGTCGGGGACCGGTTCACCCTCTATGTCGAGGCCGCGGGCAATCCGAACATCCTGCAGCTGCAGGACCTGCGTCCCGCCCTCAACGGAGACCCGGCCACGGCCAGCCGGGAGCCGCTGTACCGGCTGGGCGAAGTGGTGCTGGCCGAGCGTCGCACCGAAGTGGCCGAACTGCTCGCCGACGTCGCCGCGCTGGCCGGGCTGATGCACGAGCTGCCTCTGGACGCACCCCGGCGCCATCAGCTGTTGCGCGCGCTGGACGCGATGGTCGAGACGGTGGATCCCGACGACGTGCCCGGCACCGCTGCGGCCGGACGGGCGGTACTCGCGCCGGCGCTGGCTGCGCCTGCGGTCGCGTCCGCACACACGCTCGTGGCGACCGGCCACGCACACATCGACTCGGCCTGGCTGTGGCCGGTGCGGGAGACGATCCGCAAGTGCGCGCGCACGTTCAGCTCAGTGGCGGCACTGGCAGAGGACGACCCCGCCTTCGTGTTCGCCTGCTCGCAGGCCCAGCAACTGGCCTGGATCAAGGACGGCTATCCCGACCTGTTCGCGCGGCTGCAGGCACTCGCTGCGCGCGGCCAGTTCGTTCCGGTCGGCGGCATGTGGGTGGAGGCCGACACGAACATGCCGGGCTCGGAGGCGATGGCCCGCCAGTTCGTGCAGGGCACGCGGTTCTTCGCCGAGGAGTTCGGGACCGACTGCGAGGAGGTCTGGCTGCCGGACACGTTCGGCTACTCCGCCGGGCTGCCCGGGGTGTGCGTCGCGGCAGGGATGAAGTGGTTCCTCACCCAGAAGATCTCCTGGAACCAGACCAACAAGATGCCGCACCACACGTTCTGGTGGGAGGGCATCGACGGCTCCCGGATCTTCACCCACTTCCCGCCGGTGGACACCTACAACGCCGAGGTCTCCCCGGCCGAACTCGCCCACGCGGTCCGGAACTTCTCCGACCACGGCCGGGCATCGGTCTCGCTGCTGCCGTTCGGCTACGGCGACGGGGGCGGCGGGCCGACCCGCGAGATGCTGGCGTCCGCCCACCGCGCGGCCGACCTGGAGGGCTCGCCGAAGGTCGTCCTGGGCAGTCCGCGGGACTTCTTCGCCCGAGCGCAGGCCGAGTACCCGGACGCACCCGTGTGGCTGGGCGAGATGTACCTCGAACTCCATCGCGGGACGCTCACCACCCAGGCCAACACCAAGCGCGGCAACCGCCGCAGCGAGCACCTGCTGCGTGAGGCGGAGTTGTGGGCGAGCACGGCAGCGGTCCGGGTCGGGTTCCCGTACCCGGCCGAGCGCCTGCAGCAGTGCTGGCGCACCGTGCTGCTGCAGCAGTTCCACGACATCCTGCCCGGCAGTTCGATCGCCTGGGTCTACGCCGACGCGGAACGGCACTACGCCGACCTCGCAGAGGAGCTCGAGGAGCTGATCGCCGACGCCCTCACCGCGCTCACCGGCACCGGCGAGGTCCTCCTGGTCGCCAACGCGGCCCCGCACGCCCGCGCCGGCGTCCCCGCACTCGGCGTGAACTCCTCGACCACCACCCCGCAAGCTGCAGTCGAAGAGCACCCCGACGGCACCTTCACCCTCGCCAACGAGCACCTCCGGGCCGTGGTGGACGCCACCGGCGAACTGGTCTCCCTGGTCGACACCGCCACCGGGCGGGAGGCGATCGCCCCGGATCGCCCGGGGAACCGTCTGGAGCTGTTCCGCGACGTTCCCAACCAGTGGGACGCCTGGGATATCGACGAGTTCTACCGCCGCGGTGCCGTGCCCACCGAGCCCGGCACCGCCGCCCTGGACGAACGGGACGGGGAGCCGGTCATCACCATCCACAAGCAGGTTGGCGACTCAACGGTCACCCAACAGATCAGCCTGCCCCCAGGCTCACCCGCACTCGTGATCCACACCGAGGTCGACTGGCAGGAACGGCAGAAGCTGCTCAAGCTCGGCTTCGGCCTCGATGTCCGCGCCGACACTTCCGCAGCGGAGACCCACTTCGGCCACTATCGGCGTCCGACCCACACCAACACCAGCTGGGAAGCCGCCCGGTTCGAGTTCTGCGCGCACCGCTGGCTGCTCGTCGACGAACCCGGCTACGGGGTTGCCATCGCCAACGACGCCACCTACGGCCACGAGGTCACCCGCGACGTCCGCGCCGACGGCGGCACCACCACCACGGTCCGGCTCTCGCTGCTGCGCTCGCCCATCTACCCCGACCCCGAAGCCGACCGCGGCCGGCACGAGTTCACCGTCGCCGTCCGACCGAACGCAGGCGCCCCGGAGGCCGTCGAACTCGGCTACCGGACCAACCTGCCGCAGCGCCTCGTCCGCGGGGAGAACCCGGTCCAGCCACTGATCACCGTCGACACCCCCGGCATCGTCGTCGAGGCGGTCAAGCTCGCCGAGGACGGCTCCGGCGACGTGGTGGTGCGGCTCTACGAAGCCCACGGACGCCGCACCTCCGGCGTGGTCACGCCAGGCTTCGACGCCGCCTCCGTCGTCGCCACCGACCTGCGGGAACGCACCGTCGACACACCGGGCGTGACCCTCGACCCGACCAGCATCCGGCTCGCCCTGCGCCCGTTCCAGATCGTCACGCTGCGCTTCGCCCGCACCCCGACCGCCGATCCGGCGGAAGCCCTAGCCGCGGAGGCCGATCCGTCATGAATGAGGAGCGGAACGTCTTCGGCGAGCCGCTCGAGCCGTGCGGCGACGACCCGGTCACGGGCTTCTACCGGGACGGCAGCTGCACCTGCGGCCCTGCCGCCGCGCAACACCTGGTCTGCGTGCTGGCGACCCGGGAGTTCCTGGCGCACCAGCGCTCCCTCGGCAACGACCTGACCATCCCCGGACCGGGCTTCCCTGGCCTGAGCCCCGGCGACCGCTGGTGTGTGGTCGCGCAACGCTGGGCACAGTCCTACGCGGCCGGAGTGGCGCCGCCGGTGGTGCTGGCGTCCACGAACCTGCACGCGCTCGACGTGGTGCCGTTCGAGATCCTCGCCGAGTTCGCGGCGGACGTCCCCGACGACCCGGGTTCGCTGGCATGACCGCGCCGGCGCCGGACGGCGGGATCGAGATCGAATCGCTCGACCAGCTCGACGAACGGCTCGCGTCCGGCAAGGGCCTGGCCGAGTGCTCCCTGCAGTCGCTGGACCTGACCGGGCACGGCGAGGCTCTGCTGGCCGCGGACGTGACCCGTGCGATGTTCCTCGGCTGTGATTTCGGCCCCGGTGTGGAGCACGCGCTGGAACGGCGGGGCGCCCTGGTCTTCCCCACGCTGCCCGATCTGCCGTTCAACCCCTACCGCTCGGGGCTCTACACCGCCGACGAGTTGTACGCCGGCCTGGAGTCCGGCTACCGCTACACCCTGGACGCGCGGAACTACCGGTGGTGGAAGTACGTGGGACGGCATCGCAGCCTGACCAGCGAGCTCGCCATGACGCTGCACGACCACGCGATCTCCGAGGCGCTGGACGACGTCGGCCTGCAGGGCGCGGTCGGGGTGATGGGCGGCCACCAGCTCGTACGTGGGGCGGAAGGGTACACCGGGGCGGCGCGGCTGGGGCGGGCACTGGCCGCGTCCGGTCGCACGGTGATCACCGGCGGCGGCCCGGGCGCGATGGAGGCGGTGAACCTCGGCGCAGCCCTGGTCGGGACGGAGGCCGAGCTCGATGCGGCGCTGGCCCTGCTCGCCGAGCGTCCGCGGTTCGCAGAGGACATCGCATCCTGGGTGGGCGCCGGCATGGCCGTCCGGGATCGCTGGGAGCTCGGCGGGCGCAGCTACGGCATCCCGACCTGGCTGTACGGGCACGAACCGCCGAACGTGTTCAGCGCGGGGATCGCGAAGCTGTTCTCGAACGCGATCCGCGAGGACGTCCTGCTGCGGCACGCCTCCGGCGGCCTGGTCTGCCTGCCGGGCGCGGCAGGCACGGTGCAGGAGGTCTTCCAGGCGGTCACGCCGCGGTTCTACGCCGCGCCCGACGAGCCGATCCCGCCGCTGGTGCTGGTCGGGATCGACTACTGGACGCGGGTGCAGCCGGCCTGGCCGCTGCTCACCGCCCTCGCGGACGCCCGTCCGATGGCCACGGCGATCCACCTGGTCGAGACCGCGGCCGAGGTGCCGGCACTGCTCGGCTGAACGAGCCGCGCGCCACCCTCACCGCGTCCGCTGAGGAGCGGGCGAGGAGGCAGCCGGCGTCACGAACGCCCTTCAGCCCGCCGCGCGCCTGATCAGCTCGATCAGCTTCCTCTCCTCTGCCGGCCCGATGGTCGTCAGCGCATAGGAGGTCGGCCACATCGCGCCGTCGTCGAGCTGTGCGCCATCGTTGAAGCCGAGCGTGGAGTAGCGCGCCTTGAACTTCGAGGCCGGCTGGAAGAAGACGATCGCCCTGCCGTCCCGGTTGTAGGCGGGCATTCCGTACCAGGTCTTGGGCGCCAGCTCGGGTGCGTGCTCGCGCACCAGCGCGTGCACCTTCTCGGCGAGAACCCTGTCGTCGCCGGTCAGCTCGGCGATCTTGGCGACCAGGTCGGCCTCGTCCTGGGCGGCCTTGTCCGCTGTGCCCTTCCGCTTCTTCTCCGCCTTCAACTCGGCGGCGTACTCTTTCATCGCCGCCCGCTCCTCTGCGCTGAAGCTGACCTTCTCGTCCGTGGCCATGTTGTTCCTCTCGTCCGTTGTCCGGCAGCCAGTCTGCTCTGACAACCTCGGGCTCCGCTTCTCCATTCCTGCCCGATGAGAGTGTCAGTGGCGGGTGCTTGGATGGACACATGTTCGAATACGTCGAGTGGCCGGGCTGGACGCCGGCGCTGCCCTGGCTGTACTCGAGCGGGCGCGGGCGGCCAGGCGTCGAGCCGAGGTGCAGGAGGCGCTGGCGATGCTGCAGGTCGTGCGGACGTACCGGCACCAGATCCCCACCGACAAGGTGCAGCTGGCTGGCGAGGGCACCGGGCTGGCCCCACGCTGCGGCCCTCAGCGGCCAGGTCGGCCGCCCCAGCCCGCGGGCCGGGAAAGCCCCTTACGCGCCCTGCGCGGCCAGCTGGCCGCAGGCGCCGTCGATCTCGCGGCCACGGGTGTCCCGGACGGTGACGGGCACTCCCCGCGCCTCCAGCCGGTGCACGAACGCGGCTTCGTCCTTGCGGCGCGACGCTGTCCACTTCGAGCCGGGCGTGGGGTTCAGCGGGATCAGGTTCACATGCACCCACCCGTAGCCGTCGGTGCGGGAGTCGGCCGAGGCTCCGGCCGTGGCCAGCACGTCCGCCAGCGCGTCCGCCCGCCACGCCTGGTCGTTCACGTCGCGGATCAGGGCGTACTCGATCGACACCCGGCGTCCGGTCGCCTCGAAGTAGCCGCGCGCCGCTGCGACCACCTGGGTCACATTCAGGCGGGTATTGATCGGGCACAGTTCGTCGCGCAACTCGTCGTCGGGCGCGTGCAGGCTCACCGCGAGAGTCACCGGCAGGCCCTCGGCGGCCAGTCGCCGGATCTGTGGCACCAGACCCACCGTTGACACGGTCACCCCGCGCGCGGAGATGCCTAGCCCTTCGGGGGCGGGCGCGATCATCGTGCGCACCGCTCGCAGCACCGCAGGGTAGTTGGCCATCGGCTCGCCCATGCCCATGAACACGACGTTGTTGACCCGGCCCGGCCCGCCGGGAAGCTCGCCGTCGCGCAGGCGCCGCGCCGCGTCCATCACCTGGGCGAGGATCTCCGCCGTGCTGAGGTTGCGCCGCAACCCACCCTGTCCGGTGGCGCAGAACGGGCAGGCCATGCCACACCCGGCCTGGGAGGAGATGCAGACGGTGGCCCGCTCCCTCCCCGAGCCGCTCGCGGCCACCCCCGGCACGCCGTAGCGCATCAGGACGCTCTCCACCAGCGACCCGTCGTGCAGCCGCCACAGGGTCTTCACCGTCGTGCCCGCGTCCGCGCGCTGGTCGCGCACCCGCTCCAGCAGGGATGGTACGAACCGATCCGCGAGCACCGCCCGCTCTGCCTTCGGGATGTCCGTCCACGCCTCCGGATCGGACTCCAGCCGGTCGAAGAGGTGCCGGGTGAGCTGCCCGGCCCGGAACCGGGGCAGGCCCAGTTCCGCGATCGCCTCGGCACGCTGCGCCGCGTCCAGGTCGGCCCAGTGTTTCGGGGGTCTGCCCCGTCGGGGTGCGCCCAGCCGAAGCGGCACCGTCCGGCCAGCCTCGGCGTGCGCGATCGACTCGGCGTAGGCCGACTCCTCCTGCGGAGTGAGCCCGCTCACCAGTTGATCCCTGCCAGGACGAACACGAGCCAGGCCGCCGGGGCGGCCACCAGTGTCGAATCGAGCCGGTCCATCACGCCGCCGTGCCCGGGCAGGATCGAACTCATGTCCTTGATCCCCACATCGCGCTTGATCAGCGACTCGATCAGGTCGCCCGCCGTACCGGCGAACACCACGACCACCGCGAGGATCAGGCCGAACCACCACGCCTGGTGCAGCACCCACACGCTCAGCCCGATCCCGAAGGCGCTGGCCAGCACGACCGACCCGGCCATGCCCTCCCAGGTCTTCTTCGGGCTGATGTTCGGTGCCATCGGGTGCTTCCCGATACTCGCCCCCGCCGCGTAGCCGCCGACGTCACTTGCGACGATGCACACGAACACCGCGACCGTCTTCGCGACCCCGTGCTGCTCGGCGAGGATCAGGCCAACGAAGGACGCCAGCAGCGGGATGTAGCCGATGATGAAGACGCTGGCAGCGCTGTCCCGCACGTAGTTCTCGGCGCCGCCGAACATCCGCCAGACCAGTACGAGCAGTACGGTGCCGCCGATCGTCCCGAGCAGCACGATGTGCCAGGGCAGCCTGGTCACCGGTTGCAGCACCGCGGCCGCGTACGAGCCGCCGATGATGAAGATGTTGCCGAGCACGACCGGGACCACGGCGGACGTCATCCCCACCCGCTTCAGCGCCCCGTGCACCTCGTAGGCTCCGAGGCTGGTCAGCAGCACCAGGAGCACGATGAACCCGACCGGCCACCAGGTCAGGGTGATCACCACGTAGATGAACAGGGCGAGGCCCACCCCGATGGCTGCAGGCAGGTCTCTTCCGGCCCGCGACGTGCGCGGGGACGGCTGCTGGTCGCTGTCGGCCAACTCAGACCTCCAGGAGTTCGGCTTCCTTGGCCTTCAACAACTCATCGACGAGCTCGACGTACTTCTTGGTGACGGCGTCCAGCTGCTTGTCGGCGGAGCGGGCGTCGTCCTCGCTGACCTCCTTGTCCTTGACCAGCTTGTTCACCGCCTCGATCGCGTGCCGGCGGACGTTGCGGACGGCGACCCTCGCCTCCTCCGCCTTGTGCCGGGTGACCTTGATGTACTCCTTGCGCCGCTCTTCGGTGAGCTGCGGCATGACCAGGCGGATCACGTTGCCGTCGTTGGCAGGATTCACGCCCAGATCGGAGTCGCGGATGGCCTTCTCGATCCCGTGCATCGCTCCGCGGTCGAACGGGCTGATCAGCACCGTACGGGCCTCCGGCACCTGGAAGGTCGCCAGTTGCTGCAGCGGCGTCGGCGCGCCGTAGTAGTCCACCATCAGCTTGCTGAACATCGCCGGGTGGGCGCGTCCGGTGCGGATGGCGGCGAACTCCTCGCGAGCATGGTCGACGGCAGCCGTCATCTTGTGCTCGGCGTCCTTGATGATCTCCGGGATCACGTCGTCCCTCCCCTTCTCGTTCCCCTGCACCCCGGTCTAGGCGTGCAGCGTGGTTCCGATCTTCTCACCTGCGACCACCCGGGCGATGTTTCCCCGCACACCGAGGTCGAAGAACACCATCGGCAACTGGTAGTCGCGGGCCAGGCTGACCGCGGTCGCATCAGCCACCTTGAGGTCGCGGGCGAGGAAGTCATCGTAGGTGAGGTCTTCGAACTTCTTCGCGTCCGGGTTGGTCCGCGGGTCGGAGTCGTAGACCCCGTCCGTACCCTGCTTCGCCATCAGCAGCACCTCGGCGTGGGTCTCCAGGGCGCGCTGGGCGGAGACCGTGTCGGTGGAGAAGAACGGCATCCCGGAGCCGGCGCCGAAGATCACCACCCGACCCTTCTCCATGTGCCGGATCGCCCGCAGCGGGACGTACGGCTCGGCCACCTGGCCCATCGCGATGGCGGTCTGCACGCGGCTCGCGGCGCCGGCCTTCTCCAGGAAGTCCTGCAGGGCGAGGCTGTTCATCACCGTGCCGAGCATGCCCATGTAGTCCGCCCGGGCACGGTCCATGCCGCGCGTCTGCAACTCGGCGCCGCGGAAGAAGTTCCCGCCACCGGTCACGATCGCGACCTGGACGCCGGTCGCCACCACCTCGGCGATCTCCCCGGCGATGCCGGCGATCACGTCCGGGTCGACGCCCAGCTTGCCGCCGCCGAAGGCCTCACCGGAGAGCTTGAGCAGAACACGGCGGTACGGGCTGGTCATGGCTTCTCCTCGTGGCAGGCGGATTCAGCTGTCGTCGGCGGGGGTGCGTGCCCCACCTTAGTGGCAAAAGCCGGAGCGGCCGTCCAGCAGTGCTGGACGG
>MTLD01002171.1_pt1 | contig 15804 bp, 16 predicted proteins | sample 1982471 | NCBI WGS metagenome assembly MTLD01 (sample SAMN05712604, study PRJNA340218) | biofilm metagenome | isolation source: sample SPM anode biofilm adapted to -50 mV | place: USA | collected 2012-02-03
CCGTGCTCGACGAGGCGCTTGGCCTTTTCCAGGACCATCTCGGCGACCTGCACGTGGCGGGTCGCCTGCTCGTCGAAGGTGGAGGAGATCACCTCGGCATGGACGGAGCGCTCCATGTCCGTGACTTCCTCGGGACGCTCGTCGATCAGGAGGACGATGAGGTAGACCTCGGGGTGGTTCTGCGTGATCGCGTTGGCGATCTTCTGCAGCAGGATGGTCTTTCCGGTCTTCGGCGGCGAGACGATGAGCGCGCGCTGTCCTTTCCCGATCGGGCAGAACAGGTTGATGATGCGGGTCGAGATTTCCTCGGTCGTCGTCTCAAGATTGAGCTTGTGGTTGGGGTAGAGCGGGGTGAGGTTCTCGAAGGGGATGCGGTTCTGCGCCACGGCCGGCTCGTCGAAGTTGACAAGCTCGATGCGGAGCATGGCGAAGAAGCGTTCGCCCTCCTTGGGGCTCCTGATCTGCCCATAGACCGTATCGCCGGTCTTCAGGTTGAAAAGCCTGATCTGCGAGGGCGAGATGTAGATGTCGTCGGTTCCGGAGAGGTAGGAGTTCTGGGGCGACCTGAGGAAGCCGTAGCCGTCGGGCAGTATCTCCAGCGAGCCGTAGGCGTAGATGATGCCGCCGCGGTCGGTGTGCGACTTCAGTATGTAGAATATGAGCTCCTGCTTGCGCAGCGCGATGAGCTCGTCGTGGATGATCCCGTATTTGGTGCCGAGATCGCGGAGTTCCTTGATGCCCATTTTGGAGAGGTCGTTGATGAGGAGCTTGGCGCGGGAATCGGCGTGCTCCTGCGGGCGTTCGGCCGCCGCGGGGCGCTCGCCCGGCGCGCGATCGAAGGTCTCCTGCCTGCGGACATAGCCGCTCCTGGTTTCACGCTCGATCGCCGCGGCCGTCGCCACGTCGAATGAGGGGTGCGTGCCTTGGTCAATGCCCTCGGGCTCCGCGACCTGGCTATGGGCGAAGGCTTCCTGCTCCTGCTCGCCATTGATGCCCTGCGATGAAGCTTCGTCATCCTGGGGCGATCGCGCTTGATGTCCCGGCTTTCTCCGCAATTTGATCTTCTTCGCCATTTTCGAGGCTGGCTGCGGATTCGCGGCGCTTTCGCCGCCGATGTTCTGGGCTGAGGCAGAGGAGAGATCCTGCTCGCCGAAGAGCGACTGGTCCTGGATAGGGGTTGGGGTAGAGGGTTCGGTCTCCGTTTCTTCCATCTGATCCTTCTTTTGGCGTTCCCGTATATGAGTTTTTCGTATAAAGGCCATTAAAACTCCGTAACAGCGCGGGTATCGGGCGTACCCGCGCGCAATGCCGCGCTGGCCGCTCTAAATTTTCTTGGAATGTCTATGGATTCAATGTGCCATCAAGTCCGGCACTGGCAGTACCGGCGCTGCGGAAAGCAATCGCCTGCTTTTTTAAAAAAGGCGCAACGTCACGTGCCATAATTACTATAGTGTCCACGATGCGATCTGTCAATCGCCGATTTTGGGCATCGTTATTCGGCCTTCGAAATGCGCGGTCTCGGCGATCGCCACGATGGGCGCCTCTATTTCGGCGCTGACGCTCGCCCTGCCGGTGATTTCCACCGCCGACGAGGCGACGATCCGCCCGCTGAAGCGGCCCGAAGCCGTGACTTCCCGCGCGGCAAGCGTACAGGATTGGATGACCGCCTCTCTATCTATCGTGACCTGCGAGGCGGCGATGATCGAACCCGAAAAACTTCCTTTCAGGAGAAGGCTCTTTCCCGCCGTCAATGTCCCGTCCATCTTCACGTTTTCGCTGATTTCAGTTGAGTGGAGGAGGGGGCGTCTAGGTCGTCGCGCTGGCATGGGCAAAATGATTACATGTCGAGTATGGGCTGTCAATCTGTGTTCGTTCGCATGCGCTCCAGTTTTGGCGCGAATCGAAAGGGCAAAAAAAAGGACAGGGTCCGCGAAGGCCTTGTCCTTTCGATGTCAAGGTGCCGGCGCCGCGAAGGCTTCCGGCTTTAGCGGCGAGCTGTGATCAGGACTTCTTGAATGTCCTGGAGATGATGGAGGCTTCCATCTCCCAAGCGGCTTTCTTGAGTTCGCGGCCGGGCCGGAATCCCGCGACGCCGTGGTCCTGGACCGACACGATCTCGCCGGTTTTGGGATTGCGCGCCTTCGTCCTGCCCTTGCGGAGCTTGACTTCAAAGGTGCCGAACCCGCGCAGCTCAACGGTCCTGCCGGTGAGGATGGCGCCCTTTATCTCGGAAAAAAGTCCATCGATCAGCTCGTGGATCTCCTTCCGGGTTGTCTTGCTCGATGGAGAGAGCGTCGCATACAGCGCGTCAATCAACTCGGCTTTGGTTAGTTTTTCAGCCATCTTGCGTACTACTCCCATGATCCAGATTTACCGCGACGCGAGATCGCGGACTGGTCGTGATCCCCGGTTCCTCGAAAAAGCTTCAGGCGCCGAGTTTGTTTACGAGTTTCTGCATCCTCGATTTCTTGCGCGCAGCGGTGTTTTTCTTGACAATGCCTTTGCGGGCGGCGGTGTCGATGCTCTTGACCATATCGAGCAGCGCGGCCTTGGCGGCGGCTTCGTCTTTCTTCTCCGAGGCCGCGACCACTTTCTTGGCGGCGGTCCTGATGGCGCTCTTGGCGCTCTTATTCCTGATGCGGCGCTTTTCGTTCTGCCTCATCCTCTTTTCAGCGGACAGATTCTTCGTGCTCAAAGGGAGTCCTCCCAGAAAAATTCTCGATTCATAATGAACCGGTAAAGTCCGACAATTCGAGAAAGAAAATTAGCAGAGAGCGAGGTGGAATGTCAAGACTGTAATTGACTCCGTCACCTCAATCTGATTAAATAGGATAAAGAATTAGCCTGTTCCCAGAGAAAACGCCATGAATGTCGTCATAGTAATAGTGCTCCTGAGCACCTTCGCCTTGTGGGAGATTCCGCTCCTCTTCATCATCATCTTCGGATCGAGGGAAACCGCGCGCCGATGGAAATTTTTTTATGAAGACAAGGCCATCAATCTCATCTTCCTGATGTTTCGCCAGTATCGGGGCTTTAGGATACGGCTCGAGAACAAACTTTCGGAACCGCTCCCCGAACGTTGCATCGTCCTCTCGAACCACCAGAGCCTCCTCGATATTCCCATCATCATGCATGTCCTGCCCAAGGGCTCCCACGCTCGATTCGTCGCCAAGCGCGAGCTGGGCTATGGCGTCCCCCTCATTTCCCTCCTGCTGAGGACTTCTGGACATTGCCTCATCCGCCGCAGGGGCGACGCTCTTCAGGCGATGCGGACGGTCACTTTGATGGCTCAGCGCTGCAGGCGCGAGGCTACCGTGCCCGTGGTTTTCCCCGAGGGGACGCGATCCCGCACGGGCGAGCTTGGCTTTTTCCACTCCGCGGGGGCGCGGAAGATCCTGGAAGTCGAGCCGCTCCCGGTCCTGGTCGTCGCGGTGGACGGCGGTTGGGATGTCTCAAACCTCGCCGAGTTCATGAGCAGTTTTGGCAGAAAGCCTTATCGGATCCGATTTATCGAGGTTTTGCCCGCTCCGGAAGGCCGGAAGGAGGCGCTAGAAATGATGGAAAAGTCGAGGGAATTGATCGACGCATCACTCGTGGCGATGCGGAGGGAAGCAACCCCCGACAAGGCTGCCAGGGGCTAGCGGACGATCAGTTGAAATCGCTAGGTCTGCGCTCGACACGCTTGCACTTTTCGCACTCGGCGACATTGCGGACCTTGCCGTTCTCGAAGATGGTCTTCATCTTCACTTCTCCACCGCAGGTGCAGTAGAAGTGGTGCGTGGTGCTGGAAGTACGAGAGTTTTTGGAAACTTGTGCCATTGCGTTCTCCTTGGAAAGACGAGATAAGATATACGCTCGACGCCCTCCGTGTCAACCTTTCCGATGCCGCCGCCCCTTGCTCGGGAGGGAAAAAAAGACCGCCGGGTAAGGAGGAATACCCGGCGGTCAACGCAAATGGAGGTGCATGAAGAGCGAATTGCTGTCGTCCTGCACTATTAAAAATAACGCAAATCCATCCAGGTTACCAACGGATTCGGGAATTTTTCAAATAATTCAGGAATTTTTTCATCATCGTGATGGGCGGGAAGTCTTGGCGCGCCCTTCCTCGGGCGGCCTGGGTCTTGAAGTCTTTGGCCGCGTCGCCTATGCCGATGTCCTTGCTCGAGCGATGTTTCAGCTCATCCCAGTGATTCACGAGGTATAGGTAGAGGTCGGCGCTTGTCCTTCCGGGAAAGAGCGAGAGAATGTTTTCTTCCGCGATGGCGAGGACGATCGGGGCGAAAACGTTCTCGTGCCAAGAATAGAGGGCGCTCGACAATTCTATTTCGGCCGATTCATGTTCGTTGAGATAGTATTTGTGGACGGCGATGTGCTCGCGGATCGTGTCGTAGCGGCCGGGCTCGGAAAAATCGAGATCGTCGGCGCCAACCACGGCGAGGTAATCGGTAGCCTCGAGAAAGAGCCTCTTTTCGTAACTGATGACGGCGCGCTTGAGCTCGTCCAGCCCCATGTCGGGACTGATCGCGATCTTCGACTGGAGGGAGGAGACTTCCGCGTCTATCTCCAGCTGGCCTAGGGATCGAGCTACCGAGACGCGGTGATTGCCATCGCGTACGAAATAGACTCCCCCCATCTCGTAGAGCCGAACCGGAGGCAGGGTGATGTCTTGGTAGTGCGTCTTGTCGACGCTTACCCATCGCTGGCGCAGGTGCTCTTTGCGCGGCAGGAAGTGGCGGTTGAAGTCGCGATACCGCCCCTCGCTTCCAACGATCTTCTCCAAAGGCACGGTGACGAGGCCGGCGTACACTTCGCCCTCGGGTTTTAATAGCTGGCGCGCGGCATCGAAAGGAAGAAGGTCTTCCTTGGCGGGGCTGAAGACATGCGCAATGCGCGAGAGGAGGGCTCTCGTCTGGGCGCGGTAGAAATCCTGCTCGGCGGTGGTGTCGATCATGGTCTTCACGCTTCATTTCTCCTTGGCGAGCGTCAGCACGCGGTGGCCGTATACGTTGACGATGGTGGTCCTCCCCAGCTTTTTTTCGCGGAGTTCGCGGTCATCGTAAAGATGGACATGCCCATGGATGAAGTAGACAGGGGCGGCGAGGGTGATGAGCCAGCGGAAGGATGCGAAGCCTTGATGGCAGCGGTCCTGGCCGTCGTGGATGCCCTTGGGAGGGGAGTGGGCCAGGATGATGTCGACGCCGCGGCCGAAGAAAAGGCGGCGCAGGAGGAGCCTGGGTGCGAGGAGGAGGAGGCGGAACCGCATCGCGCGATCGGTGTATTGATTGGGGCCCTTGTTGTACTGCATGCAGCCGGGGATGCCGAGGATGGAGACGCCGGCCTCCTTGCGGATTCCGAAAGCGACCCTGCCGAGCGCGGAACCTCCGCCGCCTTCCATGAGGTCGATGGCCGGAAAGCCTGAAAAGAGGTTCGCGGCAGACGTGTCCTCGTGGTCGTGGTTGCCCGCCACCGAGATGATCGGGCGATTCAGCATCGAGGTGATATAGCCGAGGTATTCGCCAGGAAGATCGCCCGCCGAGAGGATGAGGTCGACGCCGCCGAAACGTTCCTGAATGCCTGCGGAATAGACGAGGAGGTCGACTTCGTCCGCGACGCAGAGCATCTTGATCTCCCTCATGCGATCGTCCTCCCCACCATGCGGTAGAGCGTCGCGCGATCGAGTCGCGCCCAGATGGGACGGCCGTGCGGACAGCGGGGGAATGGCAGCTCGAGGGCCCGGCTGATGAGGTTTCGAGCCGCGGCGTCGTCCAGGATGTCGCCGTCCTTGATGGCGGCCCTGCATGCCATGGTGGCGACGAGCCCTTTGGCGAGATCCTCTCCCTTCCATTCCTCGGAGAAACAGTCGACGAAGGCCTGGATGCCGCGCTCTCCGAGAAGGGCGGGCACCGCGCCGATCACGTAATCCTCTCCGGAGCGTTCGACGCGGTAGCCCATGCGCTCGAGCTGGGGAAGGGCCTCGGCGATGCGCGCAGCGGCGCCTGAGCCGGCTTCGAAGACAAAGGGAACGAGGAGATTCTGGCTCGCGCCCTTGGCACCGGACAGTTCGTCGAAGAGAAGTCGCTCATGGGCCGCGTGCTGGTCCAGGATGAAGAGTTCATCTCCCCTCGTGAAGGCGAGGAAGGGGCCGAACGCTCGGCCTAGGTAGCGGAATTCGGATAATGCCGGGGCCTCTTGGGGGGCCGTTCCCCGCGTCCAGGGTTCGCTGGTCGGGCGCTCCCGGACGAGCCTGTCCCAAAAGGCGCGATCGTCTCTTGGGTCTCTTTGCGGATTGGGCATGGCGGGGGAATCGGAGAAGGCGGGGGACCACGCGGGCCGGCGCGCCTCGGCCTGGCCGTACGTTGGGGGATTGCGCGGGCTGGCTGCCCCGGCTCCCGCCATGCCGGGAAGCGCCGGCTCGCAAGTCTCCATGCCGCGGTTTGAAAGATCGGTGGAGCCCTCGCCGAGCGTCGCGTGCAGATGGGCTTTCAGGGCCGCGAATACCCCCGACTTTATCGGCTCGGGATTCTTGAGCCTGACCTCGCGCTTGGCGGGATGGATATTGAAGTCGGCCTGCGAAGGATCGATTTCCGCGAAGAGGAAGGCGCAGGGCTTCATGCCGCCTGGAAGATATTCGGCGAAGGCGTATTCGAGGAGCCCGAGGAATCCCCATTCGGGGACCCTGCGCCGATTGACGAAGACCTGCAGGTATTTACGATCCTTCCAGTGAAAAGAAGGGTCGACGTAAATGACGCCGATCCTGGCGCCGGCGACCTCGATATCGAAGCGCGAAAGCAGGGCGGCGGGCAGTTCGCGGTAGAGGAGGGCGATGCGCTGTTCGGCGGAAGCCGCGGGGTAGCGCTCGCTCGCGGCGCCCGAGCCCCATACGAAGGCCACGCTTGGATGGGCGGCCGCCCGCTCGACGAATATCTGCCGGCAGAGGGCCGACTCCGACGCGGGGCGCTTGAGGAATTGCTTGCGCGCGGGGAAGCGCTCAAAGAGGCCGCGGACGGTGACCGTGGTGCCCTCGCGGGCTGGAATCGGCTCGATCGATGCCTCTCCGCCCGGCTCCTTGAGGAGTCTCCACCCGACGTCCGAGCCTTTCTCCCGCGAGATTATCTCGAGCCGCGCGACGGCCGCTATCGAGGCGAGCGCTTCGCCCCTGAACCCGAGGGTGGTGGCGCGGAGAAGATCGTCGGCGCTTTCGATCTTGCTGGTGGCATGGTCGAGGATGGACAGCGCGAGGTCCTCCTTTCCCATTCCCCTACCGTTGTCCGAGACGCGCAGGAGGTCGATGCCGCCCTTTTCCAGCTCGACCTGGATCTCGGCGGCGCCGGAATCGATCGCGTTGTCGATGAGCTCGCGGAGCGCCGAGGCGGGGCGGTCGATGACCTCGCCGGCGGCGATCAGGCGCGCGGTTTCCGGCGGAAGGATGTGGATGCTGGCCATGGCTCAACTATACCGATTTTAAGCGAATAAAAAAAGGACGCCGCGAAGGCGTCCTTTTGAAGTAATCAGCTCCGATGCCTAGAACCTGAATCGCGTTTCGATCGTGATCGAGGGAAGCATCTCGACGCCCTTGGAGGGGTCGCCGTTGATGTACACGAGGTTGCCCGTGGCGGCGTCGCGCTTGGCGATCGACTTGAAGATCACGCCCACGGCCAGGTTCGGCGTGCTGGGCACGGGAATCTCGATCTCGCCCGCGAAGGCGGTCTTCTCGTCGAAGAACACGAAGGTGCCTTCCTTGAGCGAGTTGACGAGGCCGCGCTTGTCGTAATACACGGCGCCCGCGACATCGAGGACGGGGATGAGCCCCTTCTTGATCACGAGGCCCGCGTGGAGCTCGTCGTCCGTATTCTGGTCGAAGGTGAAGCCGAGCGCGGGGTTCCAGGGCCACATGTAGCCGGCCTTGAGGGTGAGCTTGTCCTTGAGAAGGGAGAAGCCCGCCTCGCCGTAGATGCCCATGACCGTCGGCGCGTCGGATATGCTGGTCGATCCGTCGAGGTAGCCGATGTAGTCCATCACGTAGGTGGAGCGGCTGCGCTCATAGGTGGAGTCGTAGAAGGACGGCTTGAAGATGCCGGTGAAATAGCGGTACTCCATGCGCCAATCGATGAAGAGCACGTTGCCCATGAGGCCCGCCGCGGCACCCCAGTTCCTAAGCGTGCTGCCGTCCCATACAAGGTCGGTCCGGAAACCCGCGTCGACTGTGCCGTTCGGGCCTGCGAAGGAAGATTTGATATAGGGAACGGTGAGAGCCGCGTCCGCGAAGGCGCGGATGCTCAGAATCTCGTTTGATTTGATGATGGGCAGGTCGAGGTCGAGGCCCGGGGATACGAACATGAAGTTGTCGACGGCCGGCGCGTAGTCCGTCGTGCCCGCGAGGTCCTTAGCCGCAGCCAGATCGGCCACGCCGGACAGTCCGATGGCGAGCTTGAATTTCTTGATAGGCCTGAAATAGATGCGCGCGCCGACGAGTTCGGCCGCGGGCAGGTCATTGGCTAGGGCTTCAAATCCGACAGCGCCGAAATCGATGCCCGTGTTGACGCCGATCCGCCGGATGGACGGGAAGTCCGTATCATTGCGGTAGTCGCGCATGATGAGGCCGTGCCCGATCGAAAGGTCGTGCAGGTTGCCCACTTTGACGAAGAAAGGATCCTCGAGGGGCTGTCCAAACTCGAGATACTTCACCTTGAGGATGATGTCGGCGGCCGTGTCCTTGATCGCTTCAAGGGTGTTCGAGCCCCAGTACTGGGTGCCAAAATCCCATTCGTTGTTCCCGCCCGGCTGGTACCATTTCGAGGGATCGAAGAGATCGTCGCTGTAGATGACGGGCAGGTAGAAGCCCATCTTGAGCCTGCCTATCCGCACTTCGGGTTGGAGGACAACCTTGGAATAGCTGGTGTCATTGATCGTGACCGAGCCCATTTCCATGCCCATGTTCTCGCGCAGCCATTTCATGACCGCTTCGCCAGGTCCGCCGTTCGCGCCCTGAGCGAAGATCGCCGCCGGCGCCAGCAACGCGATGAGGGCGATCAGCGCAATGATTCTTTTCATGCTATGCCTCCTGTCCGGCTTAGAAGCGCACCGTCGCGCTCAGCGACGAGCTTACGTCGAAACCGCCAATCGATAAATCTTCATTGACCTTTAGCGGGTTCCATTTATAGGCATATGCCAGCGTGAGCAAGGTCGCGCCAGTCTTGTAGTTGACCGTGAATCCGATCACCGCGTCGGTCGGGTCGATAAGGTCCTCGAAGAAAGCGGCTTGCCTGCCGATGAAGTACTTCTCGTAACCCGCCTCGGCGGAGAGTCCGCCGATGATTCCTTCCTTAAGGACGAGCTTGCCCTTGAGGTGGGGGTAGGCGGTCACATCGTCGCTGGGGCTGCTGGGGTCGGGAATGAGGGCGAAGGGGCCGTCGAGCAGGGCGCCGAAAGCGAGCTTCTGGTTGAAGAGGTTGAAGCCGAGCGAAGCCAGCCAGCCGGGCGTGAAGTCGCCGGCCGCGGTGTTCGCGATGTACTCGTAGCGATCGGCTCTGTAGAGATCGTAGTTGCCATCGAAGTAGGTGGGGATGAAGCCCGCCTGCAGGTAGCGGATCTGGGCGCCGTAATCAATGAAGCTGAGGAGCTTGCCGCCGACGCCGCCGATCGCGCCCATCGCGCCGTTCATCTCCCTGGCGCCTTCGGTGAAGATGTTCAGGCTGAAGATGGAACCAGTCAGGATGGGCACCGTGACGTCGGCGCCATAGACATAAATCAAATCAGCAGCGCTTGGGGCGTTATCATAGTAGAGGTAGGGATCCTGGTCGACCACGGCCGTCGCGCCGATCTGCAGCTTGCCGAGTATGCTGGAGCCAAGGAAAGCGAGGGGTCGCAGGAATACGCGGCCGCCGATCACGTCGAGTTTTGCGAGGTTGCCGGTCAGGGCCTCGGCCCCGATGTAGGGAACGCCGAAGAGGGTGCCGTCGAGTCCGGCCTGCAGGCCGAAGAGCCTGGTTTCGGGCAGGAAGCGCGTGTTGGCGTAGTTCGATACGATCAGTCCGTTGCCGAGGGTGAAATCGGAGATCGAACCGAGCTTCGCGTAGAGGGAATCCTCGCCGCGCACACCGTATCGCACATACATGATCTTCGGAAGGTAAAGGTCGAAAATCGTCTTGTCGCCTGAAGGTATCCAGTCGGGCGTGTAGAGCACGAAAGGCGTGCTTCCGTCGGGATACAGCTTGAATCGGAAGGTGAGGTCAAGTCCGACGCCGAACTTGCCGATGGCGAGATCTGGCTGGAATCCCAGCTTCGACCAGCTCTCGAGCACGCCCGTGTCGGGATTGGGGAGCAGATCCGAGCCGAGGTTCAGTCCTGCGGTGAATCCCTGGGCGGCGTCGCCGTTCGCTTGAGCCGACAGGGGGAGAAGCAGGGCGACCATCGCGAGGATCAGGATTATTCGCTTCATCGTTGTTGAGCCTCCTTGCAAGGGCTTGGCGCGCGCAAAGCGCACGATACCCTTACCATTATTATATACTACTCAGTTACTGTATACACGGTTGCGAGCGGGAATTCAACGATAGAGTCATAAAACTACGCGCTTTCGGCGAGGAACCTTGCCGGGAATCCGTGAAAAAGGTAGTGTACGTAGAGCCAGGCGGCGCCAGGCGAGCATAAGGGGGTGACCATGGACTTTTTCCAGCGCATCGAGACTATCGTGAAGGACAAGGGGACGAGCCTCTGCGTTGGGCTCGATCCGTATTTCAGCCTCGACGGGCGAGCGAAGAAAGGCGATGAGGCCTGCCTGGACGAGGCCCTCGAAGCCAACCTCCGCATCGTCGCGGCGACGCATCCCTTCGCGGCCTGCTATAAGCCGAACGTCGCCTTCTACGAGGCATTCGGCCAGCGCGGGATCGCCCTGCTTAAAAAGACGATGGACGCGATTCCCTCCGACATTCCCGTGATACTCGACGCCAAGCGCGGCGACATCGACTCGACGGCGCGCGCCTACGCCGACGCCCTTTTCGGCGACCTGGAGGCCGACTGCGTCACCTTGAGCCCTTATATGGGGCGCGACTCCATCGATCCCTTCCTCGCCTGGCGGGACAAGGGCGTCTTCGTGCTCTGCAGGACGAGCAACCCCTCGGCGGGAACCCTCCAGTCGATTTCGGTCGGCGGCGAGCCGCTCTACGAGCGTGTCGCGCGGGAAGCGACCTCCTGGTCGGAGCGTGTCGGCCTCGTGGTCGCCGGCAACGATCCGGCGGCGCTGGCGAGGGTTCGCGCCGCCGCCCCCCAAGCCTGGTTCCTCGCTCCCGGCATCGGCGCGCAGGGAGGAAAGGCCGATGAAGCCATGCGCGCGGGCGCCAGGGCCGACGGCGCGGGCGTCCTCGTGATGGCGGCACGCGCCGTGGCCAACGCCGCCGATCCGGCCGCCGCCGCCCGTACCCTGCGCGACGACATGAACCGGGCTCTCGCCGAAGCCAGGTCGCCCGCGGTCCTCGCTTCAGGCTGGACGCCCGCGGCGGCCGCCCGCGGCGCCCTCAAGGACGAGCTCGTGCGCCACCTCATCGCCACCGGCTGCTTCCGCCTCGGCGAGTTCACTTTGAAAAGCGGCAAGAAAAGCCCCTTCTACATCGATCTGCGCAAGCTCATCTCGGACCCGGCGGCCCTCGAGACGGCGGGTTCTGCTTATGCGGCGCTCTCGCGCGGCCTCGCCTTCGATCGCCTGGCGGGCATCCCCGCGGCGGCCCTTCCTCTCGCCACGGCTGCCGGACTCGCCCTCGCCGTGCCCATGATCTGGCCGCGCATGCCCGTCAAGGAGCACGGCACCGGCAACAAGGTCGAGGGCGCCTACGCCGCGGGCGAGCGGGCTCTCCTCCTCGACGACTTGATCACCACCGGCGCGAGCAAGCTCGAGGCGATCGAGATACTGCGAGGCGAGGGGCTTCTGGTCGAGGATCTCGTCGTGCTCATCGAGCGCGGAAAACAAGGGCGGGTGGATATGGAAAAGGCGGGCGTGCGCCTTCACGCCTTCATCCACGTCAAGGAGCTTTTCGCCTCATGCGAGCGTCTGGGCATCATCGGCGCCGAAAAGCGCGCCGAGCTGGAACGCTTCGTGGATGAGGAGTGAGGGCTCAAGATCGGGAACGAGCCATCGGCGCGGGCGCCGGTGGCCCTGGGCTGGCGGCGCCGCGCTTCGCTTAAAACGCTAGGCGCCGCTGTCCGTAACGGCGGCTCCCTTCGGCAGCAAGTCCGCCAGCGTCTGGGATGAGGCGTAGTCGCGCACTCGACGCTCCAGGGAGTTCCAGAATTGTCCGGCGCCGCAATCCATCACGCCCGCGCAGGACGATTTTCCACCTCTCGGCGTCTCCAGGCAGGGAGAGATTTCGATGGATTCGCCAGCGGCCTCGAGAATTGAAAGGACGCTTATCTCGCTCTTGTCCTTGAGCAGGAAAAATCCTCCGCCGGGGCCACGATAGGCCGCCACTAGCCCGGCTTTCCTGAGGTGGAAGAAAATCTGCTGAAGGAATTCGGCCGAAATGTCGGCGCTGTCCGCGATCTCGCGCAACGCGAGCGGGCTGTCCCTGCTTGAATCGGCGGCCAGCGCCACCATTGCCCTGAGCGCGTAGAGCCCCTTGGTTGTGGTTCTCATGCTGTCTCTCCTTGGCTTTTTTCTATTATGCTGATTTTACTGAAGGAGAGTATAAACCCTATAAAATTGACAGCGCAACTCTTTTTTCCGGACTTTCAGTCCCAAAGCTCTTTGGGCGCGAGGGATGGATCGCCCGCAAGCCAGCAGCGATGGATTTTCCTGTCGCGGAAATCGCGAGGCACCGAGCGTTCCGACAGATCCTCCCAAGGGAGCGAAATCTTGTCCGGCGACCATTTGAGCCTTCGAGAATTCGTCGAAAAGAGGATCAGCCCGCCTTCCGCGAGCACGCCCGAGCAGGCGTCCAAAAGCGCGGGCCAGTCGCGGTTGACGTCGAAATCCTCCTTGGCCATGGTGGAGTTGGAGAAGGTGGGCGGATCGGCCACGATAATGTCCCATCGGGCTCCCGCGCGGCGGGAACGTTCGAGGAATGCCATCGCGTCGGCTTTCTCCGCATGGTGGATGCTCTCGTGAAAGCCGTTGAGCTTGAAATTCTCCCTGGCCCAGGCGAGGTAGGTGTTCGAGAGGTCGACCGAGGTGACCGAGGCGGCGCCGCCCGCCGCCGCGTATACCGAGAATGAGCCCGTATACGAGAAGAGATTGAGGACGCGTTTCCGCGCGGCGATCGCCCGCACGACGGAGCGGGCGGGTCGATGGTCCAGAAACAGGCCCGTGTCGAGATAATCCGAGAAGTTGACGCGGAAGCGCAAGCCCGCTTCCCTGATTACGGTCTCGGCGCTCTCCTCGCCCTGGCGGCCGTATTGCGAGAGGCCCTTCATGCGCTTTCTGGTTTTCAGGTAGATGCGGTGCGGATCGACGGAGAGCGCCTCGGACGCGGCGGCGGCCATGAAGCCGAGCCATGCCGCTTCCTCGGCCTCGTCCTTCTCGTAGGGGCGCTCGTAGAGGGCTATCACGAGGGCTCGCCCCTTTTCGTCGACGCCCTCATCGCGATAGAGGTCGACGGCGAGAGGCACTTCCGGAATCTCGCCGTCATACAGGCGAAAAGCGCCGATGTCCTTCGACCTGGCCCATTTGCGCAGCATCCTCTCGTTTTTCAGGAGGCGATTTGAAAAGTATTCGGCCTGCCGTTCGTTCTTCTCGGCGGGAAAAGCCGCGGGGCTCATGGCTTGGCTCACAGCGCCGCGTTGTCGCCCTTCTGCGCCATCTTCATCATGACCGACAGCATGGCGTATCCGGAGGAGAGGTCCTCCCTCCATACCATGATGTCAGCCGGCACCTTGAGCTTGATGTTGGTGAAGTTCCAGATGGATTTGATGCCCGCTTTGACGATGCTCTCGCAGGTGCTCGTGGCGTAGGGCGAAGGCACCGTCAGTATGGCGATCTCCGCGTTGAGCTGAGGGACGAGTTCGATTAGCCGGTCGAGCGAATGTATCGGCAGCCCGTGGACGGTCTTGCCGACCTTCGCGGGGTCGGTATCGAAAGCCGCGATGATATCGAGGCCGTGGTTTTTGAATTCCTGATAGCCCGAGAGGGCTGAACCGAGGTTGCCGGCGCCGACGATGATCGCCTTGTGCGTGACGTTCCATCCCAGGTAACGCTCTATGGCGGTGACGAGCTCATTCACCGGATAGCCTTTTTTAGGCTTGCCGATGATGCCGGTTATCGCCAGATCCTTCCTCACCTGGATCGGCTCCAGGTTGAGTTCGTTGGCTATGACCGTCCCCGAGATGAACTGGTCGCCGTTGCTCTGTGCGTGTCGGATGATATGCAGGTACGAAGGAAGGCGCCTGATCGAAGGGCCGTAGGATACTTTGTTTTTGTTGGCCATAGTCTCTCCCACAAAAGTAATGGCCTGATTATCGATAAAAGTCAAGCGATTAGACGTATTCAAATTTTAGAATATTTGAAAACCCTAGTCCCACCAGATTTTCGCGCAGAAATCAGGCTTGATCGAGGCGCCGGCGTGGCGGATTGAGCAGGCCGTCCTCGTCTCCCTGAACAGCGGGGCCATCTTTCGAGTGAAGAGATCGAGGGTCCTGCCCCCGGCGACATCCTCATCGTAGAGGATGGCTTTGCGTCCTGAGTAGCTGAAGAGCCAGGCCTGGTCGGAAAAGCTGACGATAGGCTCCTCGTCGCTGCGCTTGAACATGGAGAAGCGGATGAAGTAGAGGGGAAGGCCCAGCATCTCGGCGAGGAGGAGACCGGGCATGATGGAGCCGTGGGCCGCCGCGACGATGAGATCGGGCGAGAATTCGGAGGCGACATGGTCGGCGAGCCGGCGGAGGAGGACGGGTTCCGAGCCGCGCCAGGTGTAATGGTCGCGGATTCCCGTGTAGACGAAGTTCCGCAGTTCGCCGGGCAGGGCTCTCAGGAAGGACTGGGACTGCGCCTCGAATTCGCCGTCGAGCCGGAGCGCGTTCCGCGCGAGGTCGATCGAACGCCGGTAAAGGCGGTTGGCCCGGTCGATCTCCGCGAGGTCGTGGTTGATGCGGTATTTCCCCGCTTCCTTAAGCTCGTAGTAGACGGTAGGATGCAGCGGCAGGCCGTGTTCGACGCAGATCTTGTAGTTGAGCATGACGTTGACGATGCCCGGGGCTTTGAGGTAGAGAGACGCCGCGTCTGCCAAGTCGCCGCGCCAGCGGTCCGGCTCCGGCCGCTCCGGCCGCTCCGGCCGCTGCGAGGCCGGGGAAAGCCTGGCGACGAGGGCGGCGACTTCTTCGACGAGCCTGGCATAGGGCGCCGAGAATTCCATCCCGGCGGGGGGAACGTCCCAGTCGGCGGCGGCGAGCAGATCGGCTATCATCATCGCGGACAATGTATCCGAGCCCTTGTCCCGGCGCAAGCGAGGAGCTCGGGATAAAGCAAGGAGCAGGTGTTGCGAGAATCCGTTACGATCGCCATCCTCGCCGGCGGAGAGAGCCGGCGATACGGCGGAGTCGATAAGCAGGAGCTTGATTTCAAGGGCGAAAGCCTCGGCCGCCGCGCCGCCAGGAACGCGCTGGCCACCGGCTGTTCCGTGCTCATCGTCGGAACGAATCGGGAGCCCTACGAGGGCCTTCCCGTACGATTCGCCCGGGATGCCTTCCCGGGGAGGGGACCGCTGTCGGGGCTGCACGCCGCCCTTGGCGCTTCCCTGACGCCCTGGGTCTACCTTACTGCCTGCGATATGCCTTTTTCCAGCCAGGCGTGGCTCGACGAGCTTCTCGCACGGGCGGGGCGGGGGG
>MTLD01004031.1_pt1 | contig 15791 bp, 12 predicted proteins | sample 1982471 | NCBI WGS metagenome assembly MTLD01 (sample SAMN05712604, study PRJNA340218) | biofilm metagenome | isolation source: sample SPM anode biofilm adapted to -50 mV | place: USA | collected 2012-02-03
ACTCGGGGAGAGCCTTGAGCCGCGCCACCTCGCCCCGCACCACGGCGATGGCCGCCCCGGCCGGGACGAAGCCGGACATGTCGCGCACCGGGAGCGCGGTGAGGATCTGCTGGCGCCCCGCACGGGCGAAGGCCGAATCCTGGTTCATGAAGACGCTTTCCATGGAAGGGACGCTCCCCTTCCCGGTCCCGAAGCTCGTGAACCCGGCGCCCAGCTTGTCCAGCATGAACATTATCTCGGGGAGTTTCTTCTCGTCGCCCGCCACGTACTGATTCATGCTCCCGGTCAGATGGGTGAAGAGGGTCTGCACCGAGGGCGAGGAGGAAAGCGCGCGCAGGACCGGCGCGGCGAGGGTCAGGTTGCGGCGCAGCTCCTTTATGTCCTCAAGCGGCATGAACAGCAGGCCGTTGTCCCGGAAAAACGGGAGCGCGTAAGGGTAGAAGACGTCCGAGAAATGCGCCTTGTCCTTCGCGAGCACGTCGTGCAGCCGGTTTCCGAAGGTCCCCACCCGCTCCGGGTCCTGCCCCTCGATGACGACGACGATGTCTTCCATGCTGCCGAACTCGGCTCGGAAAGCCTGGTAGTCGCGGTTGAAGGCGGTGTTGCGGGGCATGAGGTCGTCCCGGCCGGTCAGAAACTCCATGCGCTGGGAGGTCACCCACAGGGAGAGTACGGAGAGCACGAGTGCGACGGCGAGGACAAGCCATGGGCGCCGCGCCGCGAAGGAGAAGAGGAGGCTGCTTTTAGCCGTTTCTTTCATGGGACAGTTGCCTTTGCGTGGGGAAAGTTAGGACGCAGCAACCTAGCACACACGACAAACACAATCAACACCGCGAAGCAAACCATTGTTTTCATTAGGAAAAAAAATTATATCTCGGAAAAAACAGTGTATTTTTCTGGAAAACCGTGATAGATTTCGATCCTTGTAACTATCTGCAAAGCAGTTACACTGAGTTAATCTAGACCAATCCGGACCAAAGGAGTATGTGGTGAACGCACCATTCAAACACCCCATATCACATGCACTCACCTCATTTAACGGCATCGTTAGTGAGCCGGAACTGACCGTCGAACAAAAGACAGGGGCAACGGTGCATCAGTTCCCCGCGTCGCTCTGGAAGAGTAAGCCGGGAAAGGCAAAGAGTGCCCTCGATGTCGCGATAGAAGGATGCCGCGACTTCTTCTTCAGGGAACAGCTTCCCAAAGGTTACTGGTGGGCAGAGCTCGAATCCAATGTCACCATCACGGCTGAATATATCATGCTGTTCCACTTCCTCGGGCTCGTTGATCATGAGCGCGAAAGGAAGATGAGTGCATACCTCCTCTCCAAACAGACAGAGGAGGGTTACTGGACCATTTACTTCGGTGGGCCCGGGGATCTTTCCACCACCATCGAGGCGTACTTCGCGCTGAAACTTGCAGGGTACCCGGCCGACCACCCCGCCATGGAGAAGGCCCGCGCCTTCGTCCTCGAGAAGGGTGGCATCATCAAGGCGCGCGTCTTCACCAAGATCTTCCTCGCCCTTTTCGGCGAGTTCGACTGGCTCGGCGTTCCGAGCATGCCCGTGGAACTTAACATGTTGCCCAACTGGGCCTACATAAACATGTACGAGTTCTCCAGCTGGGCAAGGGCGACCATCATCCCGCTCTCCATCGTGATGCACCACCGCCCGGTGCACGGGATCGCCCCGTCCCAGCGGGTGCAGGAGCTTTTCGTACGGCCGCCGCGCGCCATCGATTATTCCTTCACCAAGGAGGAGGGGATCCTCACCTTGAAGAACTTCTTCATCGGGCTCGACCACGTGCTGAAGGTCTACGAGAAAAGCCCGATCCGCCCCTTCAGAAAGGCGGGCATTGCGAAGGCGGAGGAATGGATACTCGAGCACCAGGAGGAAACCGGGGACTGGGGCGGCATCCAGCCCGCCATGCTTAATGCGGTCCTAGCCTTGAGCACGCTGGGGTACGAGAACGACCACCCGGTCATGGTGCAGGGACTGAAGGCCCTGGACAACTTCTGTATTGAGAACGACGACCAGATCGTGCTGCAGTCGTGCATCTCACCGGTGTGGGACACGGCCCTCGCGCTGAAGGCGCTGGTCGACGCGGGCGTTCCGACGGATCACCCCTCACTGGTTAAAGGGGCCCAGTGGCTTCTGGAGCGCGAGGTGAGAAGGCCGGGGGATTGGCGCATCAAGTCGCCCGAGCTCGAGCCGGGAGGATGGGCATTCGAGTTCCAGAACGACTGGTACCCGGACGTGGACGACTCCGGCTTCGTCATGATGGCCCTTAAAGACATCAAGGTAAAGGATCCCAAGACGCTTGAGGAATCGGTGCAGCGCGGTATCGCCTGGTGCCTCGGCATGCAGAGCAAAAACGGCGGCTGGGGCGCCTTCGACAAGGACAACACGAAGCACATCCTCAACAAGATCCCGTTCGCCGACCTCGAGGCGCTCATCGATCCGCCGACCGCGGACCTCACCGGGCGCATGCTCGAGCTGATGGGGAGCTTCGGCTACCCGAAGAGCTACCCCGCGGCGGTCAGGGGCCTCGAATTCCTGAAGAAGAACCAGGAGCCGGAGGGACCCTGGTGGGGACGCTGGGGGGTGAACTACCTTTACGGCACCTGGAGCGTGCTTTGCGGCCTCTCCGCCATCGGCGAGGACATGGAAGCGCCCTACGTGAAGAAGGCTGTGAACTGGATCAAGTCGCGCCAGAACATCGACGGCGGCTGGGGCGAGACCTGCGAGTCCTACCACGATCCGTCCCTTGCGGGCATGGGTGAGAGCACCGCTTCGCAGACGAGCTGGGCGTTGCTCGGCCTCATGGCCGCGGGCGAGGTGAACTGCGCCACCGTGGTGCGCGGCATCCAGTACCTCATCTCGACGCAGAACACCGACGGGACCTGGGACGAGACGCAGTACACCGGGACTGGGTTCCCGAAGTACTTCATGATCAAGTACCACATCTACCGCAACTGCTTCCCGCTCATGGCGCTCGGCACCTACCGGACCCTGACCGGCGGGCTGTCCGAGGAGTAGATGAAGGCTTTCGTCACCGGAGCCACCGGCTTCATCGGCGCGAGCATCGCGCGCGAACTGCTGAAGGACGGCTGGCAGGTGCGCCTGCTCGTTCGCCCCGGCTCGGACCGGCGCAACCTCAAGGGGCTCGACGTCGAACTGCACGAGGGGGACCTCTCCGAGCGGGAGCCGCTTGTCAGGGCACTTACCGGCTGCGACGCGCTCTTTCACGCCGCCGCCGATTACCGGCTCTGGACGAAGTCGCCGCAGGCGATGTACGACGTGAACGTCACCGGGACCCGCAACATCCTCTCCGCGGCGCTCGCCGCCGGCGTGGGAAAAGTCGTCTACACGAGCAGCGTCGGCACCCTGGGTAACCCGGGCGACGGCACTCCGGGAAACGAGGAGACGCCGGTCGGCTTCGACGACATGGTCGGGGATTACAAGAAGAGCAAGTTCCTGGCCGAGCGCGCCGCCGAATCGTACCTCGACAAGGGATTGCCGCTCGTCATCGTGAACCCGTCCACACCGGTCGGGCCGATGGACGTGAAGCCCACGCCGACAGGAAAGATCATCGTCGATTTTCTGAACGGCAAGATGCCGGCCTATCTCGACACCGGGCTCAACCTGATCGACGTCGAGGCCTGCGCCCGCGGACACCTGCTCGCGGCGCAGAAAGGAAGGGTCGGGCAGAAGTACATCCTGGGGAACAGAAACCTCACCCTCGCCGAGATCTTCGAGATGCTCTCGGCGATCACGGGGCTCAAGGCGCCGCGGGTGAAGCTCCCGTACTACCCGATCCTCATGGCGGCCTACGCAAACCACGCCATCTCCGCGGTTACGGGACGGGAACCGCTCATCCCGCTGGCCGGGGTGCAGATGGCAAGGAAGTTCATGTTCTTCGATTCAGGCAAGGCGACAGCCGAGCTCGGGTTGCCGCAAACCCCGGTGGAAGACGCGCTGGAGCGCGCCGTGCGGTGGTTCAAGGATAACGGCTATGCGCCTTCGCCCTAAAGGGCTACGGTGCACGAGTTCCCCCTTCGCCCTGAAGGGCTGCGGGGCACAAGGCCAAAATGGTTTCATTTGCTTTTAGCGCGGTTTCGCTTTTCGCTTCTTAACCGTTACGGGTTCTCAAGGAGATCCATGTACACACTGCTAAGCAAGATAAACGGTCCCGACGACCTGAAGAAGCTGGATGCCGAGGAGCTTACGCCGCTCGCCGGCGAAGTGCGCAGCTTCCTCATGGAGAACGTGGCGAAGACCGGCGGGCACCTCGCCTCGAACCTGGGCGTTGTCGAGCTCTCCATCGCGCTGCACTACTGCTTCGATTCCCCAAAGGACAAGATCGTCTGGGACGTCGGCCACCAGGCCTACACCCATAAGATCCTGACCGGGCGGCGCGACAGCTTCCACACTCAGCGCTGCTACAAGGGGATCAGCGGCTTCCCGAAGCGCTCCGAGTCCCCCCATGACGCCTTCGGCGCGGGGCACTCCTCCACGTCGATCTCCGCGGGGCTCGGCCTCGCGGTCGCGAACGCTCTCAAAGGGGGTGACGCGCGCAGCATCGCCGTCATCGGCGACGGCTCGCTCACAGGCGGCATGGCGCTCGAGGCGCTGAACCAGGCGGGACACCTCAAAAAGAACCTGATCGTCGTCTTAAACGACAACGAGATGTCCATCTCGAAGAACGTCGGCGCCCTCTCCTCCTTCATCTCGCGCAAGATGACCGGCACCTACTACCGGAACCTGAAAAAGGAGATGGAGGGACTTCTCGTCGGCATCCCGGCCATCGGCGGCAACATCCTGCACTTCGCCAAGAAGGCGGAGAACTCGCTCAAGGGGTTCCTCACCCCGGGGACCCTTTTCGAGGCGCTCGGCTTCGAGTACGTCGGCCCCATCGCCGGGCACGACATCCAGAACATGCTCGCGGTCCTCGAGAACGTGAAGCGCCTGGAAGGGCCGATCCTCGTGCACGTAATGACCAAGAAGGGGAAAGGCTACGCACCGGCCGAGGACATGCCCGACAAGTTCCACGGCGTTGCCCCGATGAAACCCGCCAGCGCCGCCCCGGCCAAACCGGCGCCCCCCTCCTACACCCAGGTCTTCGGCGACACATTGGTGAAGCTTGGCGAAAAGGACGACAAGATCCTCGCCATCACCGCCGCCATGCCCGACGGCACCGGACTCACCCCCTTCGCGAAGCGCTTTCCGGAACGCTTCTTCGACGTGGGGATCGCCGAGCAGCACGCGCTCACCTTCGCGGCCGGCCTCGCAGTAGAGGGATTCCGTCCGGTCGCCGCCATCTACTCCACCTTCACGCAGCGGGCCTACGACCAGGTGTTCCACGACATCTGCCTGCAGAAGCTTCCGGTCACCCTGGCCCTTGACCGCGCCGGCCTCGTCGGCGACGACGGCCCGACGCACCACGGCGCCTTCGACATGTCGTACCTGCGCCACCTCCCGGAGCTCACCGTGATGGCCCCGAAGGACGAGAACGAGCTGCAGCACATGCTCAAAACCGCCGTCTACCACGGCCGTCCCATCTCGCTTCGCTACCCGCGCGGCGCGGGCTACGGCGTCGCCATGGACAAGGAGCCCAAAGCGCTCAAGATCGGCAAGGGCGAGCTCCTCGTCGAGGGAAGCGATCTGACCCTGGTCGCCATCGGCTCCACCGTCTACCCCGCCCTCGAAGCGGCATCGATGCTGAAGCAGAAAGGGATCTTCGCCTCCGTGGTGAACGCCCGTTTCGTAAAACCGCTCGACCGCGACCTTATCCTCGCCCAGGCGGGCCGTACCGGCTGCATCGTCACCGTCGAGGAGAACGCCCTCATTGGCGGCTTCGGCAGCGCCGTGCTCGAGGCGATCGCCGAGGCAGGGATGACCGCCGTGCGTGTGAAGAGAATCGGGATACCCGACAAGTTCATCGAACAGGGAAGCCAGGCGCAGTTGAGGGCCGACCTCGGCATCGACGCCGCAGGCATCGCCGCCACCTGCCAGGCCTTCCTGCAGGACGCGGGGAGCGCGCATCCCCAGCTTACCGTAGTGAAGTAACGCAACTTTGAAGCGGACCGGCAACTAGAGCGGGACAGGCTGAAAGGAGAGCAACCTCAGCCTGTCCCGCAGCCGTGTCAGAAGCAGAAATAACCAGAGACGAGAAGGATATATCTACGATGCGTTTTCCGATGCGATTGAATTACGACCTGACCCGCTACATCATGAGCAACAAGATGAACAAGGTGGAGAAGTATCCCCTCGTTCTCATGCTTGAGCCGACCCACCTTTGCAACCTGGCATGTTCCGGTTGCGGCAGGATCCGCGAGTACGCCGACACCATCCAGGAGATGATGACCCTGCAGGAGTGCCTGGACTCCGTGGACCAGTGCCCGGCACCGGTAGTCACGATTACCGGCGGCGAGCCCTTCCTCTACCCGCACATCTTCGAGCTCATCGACGCAGTACTTGAGCGCGGCAAGCACATCTACCTCTGCACCAACGCACTGCTTCTGGAGAAGGCGCTCGACACGTTGAAGCCTCATCCGAACTTCGTCCTGAACGTCCACCTGGACGGGATGGAAGAGACCCACGACCGCATCCTGGAGCGTCCCGGCACCTTCAAGATCGCCATGTCCGCCATCAAGAAAGCCAAAGCCCTCGGCTTCCGCCTCTGCACCAACACCACCATCTTCAAGGAAACGAACCTCATCGAGATCGAGATGCTTTTCTCGCACCTGCGCGAAATGGGCGTCGACGGCTTCCTGGTCGCCCCCGGCTTCGGCTACGAGGCGGTAGGCGAGAAGCTCTTCCTGGAGCGTCGTGAAATCCAGAAGAAGTTCGAGGAAGTGTACGAGATGAGCAAGCGCTTCCGTTTCTTCTCCACGCCGATGTACCTGAGGTTCTTGAAGGGAGACAAAGATCTCGACTGCACCCCGTGGGGGAATCCGACCCGCAACCCGCGCGGCTGGAAGGCCCCCTGCTACCTGATCACCGACGAACACTACGGCAGTTTCGCCGAGATGATGGAGAAGACCCAGTGGGACAAGTACGGCGTAGGCAAAGACCAGCGTTGTGCCCAGTGCATGATGCACTGCGGTTTCGAGCCGACCGTCGTCTCCGAGATCGGCAAGAGCTGGAAAGACATGTGGGAAATGTTTTTGTGGAATTTATCTTAGATAAATTTAATTATTAAGCATGATTTTGAATCCAGCATAATACGTAATACTTTCAGATATTTAAGCCTTGACACAGCACCGGAAACCCGCTAATCTCTAAGCCAGATTTAGCGGGTTTTTTAGTTCCGGACCTACCTTTTTCCTACCTAGACCTACCTATGTCCTACCTAATTCCTACCTAGCGAGTCTAGGTAGGACGGAATCAGGGTGGCCGGAAAGGAGCGCATCATGCCGAGGCTGCACCTCACCAAAAGGAACATCGACGCCATCCAGTTTCCGTCCAATGGACAGGTCGACTACTTCGACACCGAGCTGAAGGGGTTGGCGCTGCGTGTTGGGCGTGACGTGAAAACCTTCTTCGTGCAGATCGACGTATTCGACCAGGGTGCTCAGAAGCACCGGACCGTGAAGGGAAAGCTCGGACGCTATGGGGAGATCACGCCGGAACAGGCCAGGCGGGAAGCGCCGAAGGTGCTGCAGAAATTAAGGGAGGGGAAAAGCGTTGCTCCCGAAGTCATTCCCACCCTAGGAGATCTGTACAAGCGCTATCTCAAGGACAAGCCGCTAGCCGCTTCAACCAGGCAGGCATACAGTTACCACGTTGGACCGAAGTTCGCGAGTTGGCTCGAGCTTCCCCTTTCGAAGATCGCCTCCACCCTCACCCCGGATGTGGTCATCAGCCGTTACCAGCAGATCAGGGAGACCTCCGGCTACGGCGCGGCGCAGAACGCCTTCAAGTGCCTGCAGAGCGTCATCAAGTACGGGAGCATCCTTTATCCCCAGTTTCTCGCTGCGAACCCGGTTCGGGTGATCTCCGAGGCGAAGCTCTGGGCCCAACACAGGGTGCGCGATGACCTGCTGGAGCCGGAACAGTTTCCCCTCTTCTGGGAAGGACTGCTCCGGTTCACGCCGGTGCATCGGGACTGCTTTCTTGTGGCGCTGTACCAGGGGTGGCGCCCGAACGAGGCGCAGAGCCTCAGGTGGGAGGATGTGAATCTGGAAACCGGCATCGCCCACATCCGCCACGAGACCGAGTCCACCAAGCGGAGCTATACTGTGCCACTTTGCAGTCAGGTTCTAGAAATCTGCAGACGGCGACTGGAGGCAAGGGAGAAGGAGAACCCGTTCGTCTTCCCGTCAGACTGGCACACCGGCAAAAGAGGACACGTAACCCTCAGGGCCGAGAAGTTGCGCCAGCGGACCGGGCTCGACCTGACCGTTCACGGGCTGAGAAGAACCTTCATTACGACGGGGGAAAGACTTCGGCTAAGGCGGGAGGACATCAACCTGCTGACCGGCCATGTCGACCACAGTGTCACCGGGAGACACTACACTAGGCTTACCGCCGACGACCTGCGCCCGATCCTCCAACGCATCGCCAACGAGATGGAACGACTGATGACGCATGAACCGGGGATGAAAGTAATTCCACTCAATGCATTGGCTGCGAGAGAGTAGCGTCGTTTATCCAACGTCGTAGAGGCGCGCCAGCGTCTGCGTAACCGGCACAGGGCTTGGGAACCACCCTCTAAATCTTAAAAGCCTGACCCTACTCTGGGCTAGGAGTTCGATAAATAGGTAATGTGCTATGTCGCTCATTTTTTAACTCTGTTTTCAAGCTCCATACACAGAGCATCAAAAATTTTTTGCAGTAGTGGAATTTCAACTCGTTCATGCGGGGAAAGGTGCATATCAAGTAGGTACTTTTTTGTTTTAGGCTCTTTATTATCTTCAACAGCTTTGTTAAGTATTGCGGGGAGATTGCCCCCAGCGAGCAGTATCTTTATAATGTTTTCAAATGTGGCAACAGATGCGAAGTGGATACGCTCCAACTGTAAAAAATTCATATCAAGTTTCTTGTCATCGATATATTCTTGAAGGGGTTCTGCTAAAAATTCATCCCACACATCCTTCCCGTCGCTGAGATACATTTCTTTGTAGGTGACTACCAAGGCAAAGAGTTCTTTATTACCCCTTATATTGTCTCCAGCACCGGAGTTGTGCAACAGGTTTGCTACCTCATAGAGCTGTTCAAATGATTTTATGATATTGGTCTTCAGCATCTGAGTCATTACTGCATTGGTAGGATTAATTTGCGAGTAGGGGTGCATTTCGACCCCTTTGATTTCAAGAAGAATGAGTATGTCTCCTACTTCAACAATGGCATCGCACACTCGTTTTCTCGGGAATATTTTTTTCAGGGACTCTTCCTTTATGTACTTAGCCCCACATTCGTCCAAAAGCCTATAAATATATTGTTCAAATAATTCGCCGAATGACTGGGTAAAATTATTTGTATGTCTTGCTTTGAGCAGGTCATATATTACGTTTTTTGCCCTATCCTGAAGAACGTACGGAGAATAGCAGTAATAGTCGGAGCCGACCTGGAGAAACGGGTATTGCTTTAACGGGGTTTGTTCGGTTAATTGGAGAAGTTTATCCTCGGTTTTTTCGTAGTGCTTTTCGAGGTAGTCGACGGTGGCATCAAAGGGAAGTGATACTGTGGCCAGAAATGAATCTATGGTCTCAACCGGATACCCAAGTGGAGCAAACCAGTTTGGGGTTAAATTGATGGGATTCGATTTTTCCAGAAATCGGGTCCATGATGCGACCAGAAGTAGAAGGAAGGTTCTTATCGGCATCCCGGTAATGGCTTCGAATTCGTCATTCCAGGCTTGGCAATCATTAAAAATTATCACTTGCCTCGCGAGATCATAGTTGCTCAACCCTCGTTGAGTCCAGAATTGCTGAAAGGCGAGTGTCCTCATGAATTTCCGAATTCCGCCAGCCGTCCCCGAGCCTAGAAAAGGTGATTCGCTCCCCAGTTCTTTGAGTTGATTTAGCATTTTGTTTATATCGTTGATTACAGCAACTTTCCCCCCGTTTTTACCACCTTCGAGAAAACCTATCTTTATCAGATACAGAAGTTCCCATGGCAAATAGGCAGTTTCTTCGAATACCGGCCTCTTGCTTATCTCGTGAAGTTTCTTGATACAAATAAAGATTATCGATATTGCGGTAAAATTGCGGACTTTATTGCGAAGGACTTTGTACTCATCATACTTGCTCATATTCCTCCAAAGAAAGAACTGGATGCACCAACGGTGTGACACTGACCGGCCCGGCTTTTCAAGGGCCGGTCGTGCCGATGTTTATGCGCCCAGCGCTGTTGGCCTTGAAATGAACCCCATAAACTTATCCCCAAAATCAGTCGTCCTTTTGGCAAGCGCACCGCTTGGCGTCATCATCCCTGCAATGCCCTCTGTGTTTATCAGGCCCTGTCGATAAAGGTCTTTCCAAATAAGTTCGTAAAAAATTCTTTGTCCGGCAAGTCCTGGATATGCGCTTTCTATAACGGCAGTGATACTGGCTGACATAGACCAACTCGGGAAACGATGTCCACGTTCTCTTGCCCACGCCTCTGGTCCGGCGAAGAGTTCAAGCAATTTGATGTGCCATACAGTGCATGTATCGACAATGTTCAAAAACAATTGTTGAACCGAATCGTCCGGTGAAGTCGGTAACGCTGAGTTGAGAGTTGCATTTTTGAGCGCTTCAAGTTTTTCTTCTTGGTGGTTTTTTAGAGCGACACTACTTGCGTGTACGAGCGTGGTAAAAAACTTTTCGTTCGTGCCTAAGTCCTGTTCAGTGACTACACCCTTTTCATATAGTTCGTTGATCGCTTCTGTAATCTGCTGCATCCATGCTACTTTACGTCGTTCCATGGGAGGCACTATGATTGCGTTGAATGCTTCAAGGATTGCCCCTCCAAGGACAGGCACTGACGCAATCGCTGCTCTTGCGACGCGATGGGCCTTTTCCGTATACGGTTCTATCAGCGGATCAATCAATTCTTGATCGATTTTTGGCATTTTCCCTCCGCACATAACTAGTTATTGAGAAGTCTCTTCACATTTCTTGAATTTGTACCTCCGACTCCTCACCTTTTTCATGTCTATTTGTTAAATTGTCATGCAGGTCGTCTTTACAAACAACGCTCTCCTGAGGCTCTGCCTTCTTGCACTTTAATTTATGTAGGCCATCTATTGTTTTATCTATGTAGCTGTAAGCCTTATAGTAAGATACAGCCGCTATGACAGGTGTTGCAAACAGGGCAAGCAGTAATATTGCCATCCATATGGCTGACATTGATACATCCGGTCTAAAACCACTATAGATTAATAATGACAATGATAATATTGACATTGAGATTGAAAATAACTTCAGGATATCTCTAACTTCACCATACGTTAACGCGACTACCAGCCATAGTGTAGATGAGTTCACCGTGACCGGGTCATTAACTGTTTTTCTAAGTTTGCCATAATATTCATTCAGCTTTTTTTGGAGCCTGGTGTCAGTAGCAGGAACTAATTCAAACAGATAGAATAGTGCATTGGTACCAAAGGCTATTTCCAAGACACTACTAAAATTATTGATTTTCACCATCCCTGCTAGTCTCCTAAATTAGCTCAAGGAAATCACATTCTAAAAATCAGGCCCTTTGACGGCCGCCCATAAAGCTTCCTTGCTTTTGTTCGTCTGATTCTTTTTCCTTTTCATCAAATTCACTAAGACGCATCGGCGGAGCGCAGCGGAGATCGTGTGCCGTTGCGGGTTGGGCTATTCTGACTCAAAAAGGAATCTCGTCATTTTGGTTGAATTGCTCTTCAATGACAGGGTCAACAAACGACACCCATTCATCAACCCATTCATTATCAGTGTAGGTCCGAAGTCGTCCTTGTTCATCAAATATATTTTCAGTTAGTTTAAGATACTCTGATCTGCCATCACTTTTCCATTCCATAACACTGTCCTGATCGTACCTTTCTACATCCATTGGTTTCCACTTTCTTGCTTTTAACCATGCATTAAGTTCTGTAACATTGGTAAAGAAAACTCGATAATGTGTGTCTGTAACGTCAGCAAAACGTTTAAAGGCTGGGTGATTTGCCATTAGGATGTTCTTGATTGCATCGTCAGCATTACGTCTTTCGTCGGTTAAAAATTTAACTAATTGTTGGAGCGTACTTGACACAGTCTTCATTTCATCAAGTACTTTAATTTCAGATAGGCGTTTCTGCTCCTGCAAGAAACGCTGAAAAAGTCCAGCCCATTGGGCTTTCAAGTATTTGGTTATATCAGAGGAAATTTCGAAGGAGGAAATTGGATTATTTCTTGGGAGCTGGTACAGGTGTTCAATGAACTCAAAGACTTTTACATTATCTACAAATCTATATTTAGTGGAGGTATTTTCCTTGTTAATCTGGTATGTCGAATACTCAGATAATACATTCTTTTCCACAAAAACAAACACTTGAATTCCTCTTTCTAATGCCTTGCGTAACTCATTTTGAGTTATTGAATAGCCTTGTTCATGTTGAGATGCTGTCCCATATCTGCCGCCTATGACCGTGATTATCATGTCACAAAGTTCTACCTCGCGGTAAGCGTATGCTTCAGGTGCCTCCTCCTTGCCATAAGGAATCGCACCAGTTTCATTTCTGACAGGCTCATAACCGAGTTCACGGACAAAACGTTCTAAATCTTCTCGGACCTGCCTTAAATCATAAAATGTTGAACTAATAAATACCCTAGGGATTGCCATTTGATTTCCTCCATCTATTCATTCGCTTAACAGGTTATTGGCCTGTTAGGAACAGTTGCCTATACCGTTAATCACCATCGACACGGTGCATCCAGTCGCGAGCGCCACCGGTAATGGCGCCAACTGGCGTGCAGCAGGTTAACATGCTCAGTTAGCCGCAATCAATGTAAATGTTTTGTTTTTCCTATTGAAAAATTAAACATTTGCAATATTCTCTGGTTGGTCAAGCGGGAAGATATGCACGGTCCAGCGAGGTCCTCCTTCCCGCCCGCAGAGGGTAAAAGCCATGATGTCCATCTCACCAGGGATGAGCGCCGGACACGCCAGGGGATACTTCTCCAGGGAAGACTATTACCTGCACGGCGATGCTCTGGGGGATAACTCGCTATGGGTTGGCAGAGGCAGCCGGGATCTTGGGCTTGAGGGCCCGGTAAGCGAGGAGGATTTCCGGGCACTGTGCAGAGGGGAAGCCCCTGACGGCAACAGGCTCCTCCTTCAGGGTCTCCAGGGACCCGGATACGGGGGCGCTCATCGAGCGGCACCGGGCCGGGAACGACTGCACCTTTTCAGCGCCGAAGTCCGTTTCCGTCGCTTACGTCGCAGGGGTTTCGGGGATGAAGGAGGCCCACGACAAGGCGGTTCCGTCGGTGCTCTCTCACGTGGAGGATCATTACAGTCATTACCGCTCCCCCGGCGGGGTCATGAGCGGGGGCATGGTTGCCGCAAAGTTCGACCACGCCACATTGAGGAATCGACCCGCAGCTTCACCCCACCGCCTGCCCCATCTCAAGTTTCGAAATCGCCGATACGGCTTCCCAATTTGCCCTACAGAGGCAAAACGGGCAGCCGGCAATGGTACAGGCCAGAGGTGAAAAAATTCTCACCCGGAAAAGGCAAAGCGCGACAGTTGTATCCCGGATCGACGAGGCGGCTTTGTATGGGGCTCGGCAATCCGATCGCCTGCTCGACGTGGCGGACGAGTTGAGGCGACGCGGGGTACAGGTGAAACTGGCAACGTCTTGGGGACTCAAAGCAGATGTAGGTGAGCCAGAATAGAAACCTGCTCGCACCGCTAAGATAGCCAGGGGAGAGAGCCGAAATCAACTACGCGCACCTGATCGAAATCTTGATGCAAGAGAACCCGGAGGCTGTTGGAGATATCGTACAGCCTGAACCGAGTGCACAGGCCGCTTACCAGAACCCGCTCCATGTATTTGACGGGACCTGCTCCCACCAGCTAGATCTAAACGAAGCGGGATGGCCGCCATTGAAAACTGGCTGATGAACTCGTACGGAACGAAGTGGTTCCTCGCACCGGATTCGGCTTCGCCGTTCTCGAAGAACAGAGACCCAGTTGCTATTCCATCTGGCCTTGAAGCTCCATGAGCTACATCGCTTATGATCAACTACCACTGACCTGACCTTTGGGGAATTGCCACAGTACTCCGGGGTGGCAAGATGACCACGTTGCTTGGCCAGTTAACTCACTACTACGAGATCTGGGGAAACTGGCAACTGAAAACGGCTACCAAGGGTGGGGCAATTTGGAACTCCGATAGTGCGTCAATTTTCAAAGCAGATCAAAAGGCAACTAATGTAGCGAAGGATGCCGTCACAGGCGCAGTTCAGCTTCCCGATTTTTTCTTCACTACAGATTGAGGACACGCGCGTTCCGTGCATGTAAAAAGGCACTACGGGCCGAGTTCCACTCGGCTTAGATTTTCCTTGTACACCTGACGCAGCCCTTCCGGTCACCCAGAATGTAAGTGTCTGGAAATGTAGTAAAATGCCGTGGCCAACATCGTTCAAAAGGTACGTCAAGTATCCGAAATGATTGTGGAGCCACGTGGCGCCAGGAAAAAGGAGGAAGATCGGATGGCAAAAGGACGGTTAAATCATCGGCTACATCCAGACCTGATCGAGCGGTTGACGCAACTACAGGCGTCCGAAAGAATCTCGATGGATGACCTAATTTCCGATGCGCTGGACGCCCTTGAACGGGAGATATATCTCCCGGAAACCCTTCTTGAGCGTCTCGAAAATCTTGAGTTTCAGCTCGTTTTGATGATGAAAAAGCTAGAGCTTCTTGAAGAGAACGTACCGAGCGCCGACAAGATAAGATACCTCTTTCAGGTGTTGGAAAAGCAGCTGATCGCCCATGATCAAGCCGAACATGCGCGTTTCCAGCGGGTCGCGGGCCCACACGTTTTCGACTGACGGGAGCGGTTTAAAAAGGCCAAAACCCGTGCGGGAAAATGGCCTTGCATTTTCTCGTACGGGTCATCACAACAGCTACCTTTGAGCGGCTCCCCCCTCCATGCAACTGCGAATGAAAGACGCGAGCTGGCTGATGTCGCCGCGTGAGCTTGCCGCCTCGAGAGCGTCCAAGTACTCCGCGCGCCGCTCGACGCGGATCACCGTCCACGGGTACCCTCCAGAGCCTAGCATGGCGTTCATCAGGAACCTTCCGAGCCTGCCGTTGCCGTCCATGTACGGATGGATGTAGACGAACAGGAAGTGCCCCAAGACCCCGCGCACAGCTGCACTTTCCTCCGCCTGCAGCAGGGCGCAGAGTTCAGGCATCATCTCCCTGACCGCCTCTTTCGAGGGGGGGACGTGGCTCGCGTTCTTGATGAAAACCTGATGGCTGCGGTAGCCTGCGAGATCGACCGGCCTCAGGATTCCCGCAGCGACGCATGGCTCCCAGAGGCTCTGGTACCAACCAGCGTGGTCGGCGCGGAAGGCCGCCCCTGGGTTCGCACCGGAGAAGATCCTGAGCATGGTCTCCTTCACCCTGTTGTGAGCCAGCCAGTACCCTCGCGCCGCCAGGGCGTTCTTCGCCTCCTGGTCTTCCGGGGCCGTGTCGGGGCTCCACCCTCCTCCGGCCACGCGATGAATCAGGGCATCGGAGACCCGGTACCCTTCGATGGAAAGGGAGTGGTACGCGTCGCTCGCATACACCTCCTCGACGGCATCCATGAAGCCGGTGACGTCCGC
>MTLD01004481.1_pt1 | contig 15789 bp, 14 predicted proteins | sample 1982471 | NCBI WGS metagenome assembly MTLD01 (sample SAMN05712604, study PRJNA340218) | biofilm metagenome | isolation source: sample SPM anode biofilm adapted to -50 mV | place: USA | collected 2012-02-03
GCCATCATCGCCCACGTCGACCACGGCAAGACGACGCTCGTCGACGCCATGCTCAAACAGAGCGGCGTCTTCCGCAGCAATGAGCAGGTGATGGAGCGCGTCATGGACTCCAACGAACTGGAGCGCGAGCGCGGCATCACCATCCTCGCCAAGAACACCGCCATCATGTACAAAGGCGTCAAGATCAACATCGTCGACACCCCCGGCCACGCCGACTTCGGCGGCGAGGTCGAGCGGGTGCTCAACATGGTCGACGGCGTGCTGCTGCTCGTCGACGCCTTCGAGGGACCGATGCCCCAGACGAAGTACGTGCTGCGCAAAGCGCTCGAGCAGGACCTGCGGGCCATAGTGGTCATCAACAAGATCGATCGCCCCGACCAGCGGGTGACCGACGTGCTCGACGAGGTGCTCGAGCTGTTTATGGAGCTGGAGGCCAGCGACGAGCAGCTCGATTTCCCGGTCGTGTACGCCACCGCCCGCGCGGGAATCGCCAAGCTCAGCATGGACGACGACAGCCAGGACCTCAAGCCGCTGTTCGACCTGCTGCTCGAGGCCGTCCCCGTACCCCACGGCGATATCGACGGGCCGCTGCAGATCATGGTCACGACGCTCGACTGGGACGACTACGTCGGCCGCATCGCCATCGGCCGCGTCATGCGCGGTCGGGTGCAGAGCGGTCAGACGGTCGCCGTGCTAAACGGCGAAAACGAAACGCGCACTAAGCTCAGCCGCCTGTACATTTACGAGGGGCTGAAGCGCAGCGAGGTCAAGGAGGCCGCCCTTGGCGACATCGTCGCCATCACCGGCCTCGATTCGGTCAACATCGGCGAGACGATCGCCGACCCCGAAAACCCCGAGGCGCTGCCGGCCATCAAGGTCGATGAGCCGACATTGGCGATGATTTTCAGCGTCAACACCAGCCCGTTCGCCGGCAAGGAGGGTCAGTACGTCACCAGCCGCCACCTGCGCGAGCGGCTGTTCAAAGAGGTCGAGACCAACGTCAGCCTGCGGGTCGACGAGACGGGCAGCCCCGACGCCTTCGAGGTGGCGGGCCGCGGCGAGCTCCACCTCTCCATCCTCATCGAGACGATGCGCCGCGAAGGCTTCGAGTTCCAGGTCGGCAAACCCAGGGTCATCTACAAGACCATCCAGGGCAAGAAGTGCGAGCCGTTGGAGCGCCTCACCGTCGACGTGCCCCAGGAGTTCATGGGCACCGTCATGGAAGCTCTCGGCACCCGCCGGGCCGAGCTCATCAACATGGTCGAGCTGGCCGGGTACCTCAGGCTGGAATTTGTAATACCGGCCCGCGGACTAATCGGCTTCCGCTCCGAGTTCCTCACCAACACCAAGGGCAACGGCATCATGCACCACCTATTCCACGGCTACGCGCCCTACAAGGGCGACATCCCCGGCCGCACCCGCGGGGCGCTGGTGGCCTTCGAGACGGGCGAAACGACGACCTACGGCATCCACAGCGTCCAGGACCGCGGGACGATGTTCGTCGTGCCGGGCCAGGCGATCTACGAGGGCATGGTCGTCGGCGAAAATGCCAGGGAAGCGGACATGGAGGTCAACCCCTGCAAGAAGAAACATGTCACCAATATGCGGTCCAGCGCCTCGGACGAGGCTCTCCGGCTTGTTTCGCCCCGCATCCTCAGCCTGGAGCAGGCGCTGGAGTGGATCAACGACGATGAGGCCGTCGAGGTGACGCCGCGCAGCATCCGTCTGCGCAAGACCACGCTCGACCGCCAGCTCAGGGCACGGGAGCGCAGTCGCGCCCAGGAGGCCCGGGAAGGGGAGTGAGCATGTTTTCTCCCGAAGCCATGGCCGTCCTCCGGGCCCGCTACCTTAAAAGCGAGGAGGAGCCGGCCGACATGTTCCGGCGGGTCGCCGACCACGTCGCCGCGGCCGAAACGCTGTACGGCGGCGACGCCGCGCAGGCGGCCGACGAATACCGGCGGTTGATGGACGACCTCGTCTTCCTGCCCAACTCGCCTACCCTCATCAACGCCGGCAAGGCCCGGGCCCAGCTCGCCGCCTGCTTCGTATTGCCTGTCGAGGATTCGCTCGTCAGCATCTTCGAAACGCTGAAAAACGCCGCCCTCATCCACCAGAGCGGCGGCGGCACCGGTTTCTCGTTCTCCCGCCTGCGCCCGGCCGGCGACGTCGTCTCGACCACCGGCGGTGTGGCCAGCGGGCCGGTATCGTTCATGCACGTCTACGACGTCGCCACCCAGGTCGTCAAGCAGGGGGCGGTGCGGCGCGGCGCCAACATGGCCGTGCTGCGGATCGATCACCCCGACATCGAGCAGTTCATCACCGTCAAGCGCAATCACGACGTCCTCAACAACTTCAACCTGTCGGTGGCGATCACCGATGAGTTCATGCAGGCGGTGGAGCGGGGCGGCGGCTTCGCCCTCGTCAGTCCCCGCGACGGTGCCGCGGTGAAGACGGTCGCCGCCCGCGACCTGTTCGCCCTGCTGGTAAAGATGGCGTGGGAAAGCGGCGAGCCCGGCCTGTTCTTCCTCGACACCGTCAACCGCTTCAACCCCACCCCGGCCCTCGGCGCCTTCGAGGCGCCCAACCCCTGCTCCGAGCAACCGCTGCTGCCGTACGAATCCTGCGTGCTCGGCTCGATCAACCTCGCCCGCCTCGTAGCCGGCCGCGGCCGCGAGCGGGCGGTCGACTTCGCCCGCCTGCGGGAAGTCGTGCGCACGGCGGTCCGCTTCCTCGACAACGTCGTCGACATCAACGACCACCCCCTGCCGGACGTGGCCGAGGCCACGCGCCGCACGCGCAAGATCGGCCTCGGCGTCATGGGCCTGGCCGAGGCGTTCGTCCTGCTAGACATCCCCTATGCCAGCACGGCGGCAGTGGAGCTCACCGGACGCATCCTCGAACTCGTCACCGTCGAGGCCCGGCAGGCGTCCGCCGAACTCGGCGCCGCCCGCGGCAGCTTCCCCGCCTTCGCCGCCAGCGTCTACCCGGCGCGGGGCTTCGCCGCCATGCGCAACGCCACCGTCACCACCATCGCTCCCACCGGCACCATCAGCATCATCGCCGGCTGCTCCAGCGGCATCGAGCCGCTGTTCGCCCTGGCCATCTCCCGGCGGGTGCTCGGCGGGCAGGTGCTCACCAGCGTCAACCAAACAGTGATCGACTACCTAAGTCAACGTAACCTGTATACGGAAGAAGTGGCCGCCGCCATCGCCGCCACCGGCAGCGTCCAGGACACCGCCCTGCCCGCGCGCGTCAAACAGGTGCTCGCCACCGCCCACGGCATCGAGCCGTACTGGCACGTGGCCCACCTCGCCGCCGCCCAGGCGTTCACCGACAACGGCGTATCGAAGACGGTCAACATGCCCCACGCCGCGGACGAGGCCGCGGTCGCCGCCATCTTCCGCCAGGCGTACGCCGCCGGCTGCAAGGGGGTCACCGTCTACCGCGACCGGAGCAGGGAGGAGCAGGTGCTGACAGGCGGCATGCTGTGCGAGGAATGCGCCCTGTAACCGTTAATAGCCGCACTCTTTCTTAATTTTCCAGTGATTTTTTACGAAATTTCTTGTCAATTCCATTTTCATGCAGGAATTAGGAAAATAATGTCGAAATTTTACCAAAAATGGCCCAGTCACTAGATTATGTCAAGGAGGTGAGGAACTTGGCTCCCGGTCTTATCGACAAGCTGACCAACTTCCTCATGCCGGTGGAAGAGGAACAGCAGCCGGTTGAGGTTCCGCACGCCGGCGACCGTCGCGCCCAGTTCAGGGTTCACAGCCAGAACCCGGCCGCTCTCAAGGTGTTCGTCGCCACCCCGGCGGAATTCGACGACGTCAAGCTGTGCGCCGACTACCTGAAAGCCAACGTCGTCGTGCTCATTAACTACGCCGACGTCGACAGCGCCGTCCAGCAGCGCATCGGCGACTTCCTCAACGGCCTTATCACGGTCACCGGCGGCGCCTGCCAGCGGGTAACGGATACCGTTGTGCTTTACGCGCCCGCCCACGTCGACATAAACAAGGAAATGTACGCCTTTTCCAGACGCAAGTAGGGCTGATTCCTTAACTTACCCAAGGAGAAAAATGAACTGATAAATAACAGAAGCATAAGTCTGCCTTGCGGCAAGCTTATGCTTCTTTTCGTGGGGCGGCCAGGCTCAACCCCGGCGACGTGCTCAACGACGAGGAAGGCATCGAGACCTTCCGCACGCTGGGCAAAAACATGGCCGGACTGCTGAAGAAGCTCCACAGTTGAGCTGAAAATATTTGATCGAAGGGTTGGAATGCACGATTTTGTCAGATGGTACCGTGATGCCCTCGGGAAAAAGTGGTCAAGGCGCTGACCAACAATAAATTCACTGCCAAGCTCAAGGAGCGCGGCAACCCTATGGGAGACCGACTGCCTGATCGCCAGCCGTCACGGCGAGATCGCGGCCGTCCCCTACGCCGCCGCCGTGAAGGAAAAACCGACGATCGATAAGCCCCTGCACAAGCTGGCCGCCATCCTGGCTCTCTGACGGCCGGCCCGCAATCCAACCCGTGGACAAAAAGCGGTTTGCAAAAACCGCTTTTTGTGTGCCTACCGGCGCGCCGCGCCCAAAGGCGGATTTCATATCGTGAACTATCATTTCACAAAAATGGAATTTCAGCAGGAATTTTCCCTCGCACAGAAAAAAATAGCAATATCATTCTAGAATGCGGCATATGATTTCACGATATGAAACGGTTCACAATGTGAAGAGGTGACGGCGATGGAAAAGCATTTTCTTGAAGTCCAGGTCCTGCAGCGGGCGATGGGCATTCTCGAGGTAATCGGCACAAACGCCGAACCGGTGAGTCTCAAAAACATCACCGAAAAGGTTGGGCTACCCAAGTCAACCGTCTACCGCATCCTTTCGAACCTCGAATCCCGCGGCTATGTCTGCTGCGGCAACGAGGGGGGCTACCGCCTCGGCCTCACCTTCCTGACCTTGGGGCAGAAAGCCGAACGGGGTTTCGAGCTCAAACGTCTCGCCAGGCCGCATATGGCCAAACTCAACCAGTTCACCAGCGAATCGGTCCACCTCGGCGTGCTGGCCAAAAACCAAGTGCTGTACGTCGATTCGATCGACAGCCCTCATTCCATCCGCCTGGTGGCACAGGTCGGCGGCAGCAACTCGGTACACTGCACATCGCTCGGCAAGGTGCTGCTCATCTCCCACAGCGACGACGAGATCAGGCAGATCCTAAGTGAGAGCGAGATGGAGCGGCGGACCCATTACACGCTCGTCACGCCGGAAGCCTTCATCAAAGAAATGGAGGTCGTGCGCCGCGTCGGCTTCGGCTTTGACGACCGCGAGAGCGGCGACGACTGCTTCTGCATCGGCGCGCCTATCTACAACCACCTCGGACAGGTCTTTGCGGCGATCAGCGTCTCCGGGCCGGTGTCGCGCCTGTCGCGGCGCACGGCCGAGACCACCGTCGCCCCCAAACTCCTCGAGGCCACCAAGACCATCTCGCGCTCTTTGGGGCACGTCTCCTGACAAGCAAATTTTCCGAACCCAAAACATAAAGGAGGCCTTTTCATGGAAGTCAGGTACCCAGCCCACCCCAAGGATGCGATCCACTACACCACCGAACGGCTGCGCGAGGAGTTCCTCATCCCCAGCGTCTTTGTCCCCGGCGAGACGAAGATGGTCTACAGCCACTTCGACCGGATCATCGCCGGCGGCGTATGCCCCGTGACCCCGCTGTTGCTCGATGCCGGCAGGGAGATCGCCGCCGAATACTTCCTCCAGCGGCGCGAGATCGGCATCATCAACGTCGGCGCCCCGGGCAAGGTCGTCGTCGACGGCAGCGAATACGCGCTGGAGAAAACCGACGGCCTATACATCGGCATGGGGGCGAAAAGCGTCGTCTTCAGCAGCGACGACCCCAAGAACCCGGCCAAGTTCTACTTCAACAGCACCCCCGCCCACAAAACCTACCCGACGACCAAGATCCTCGTCAAGGGCATCGTCCCCGCCGCCCTCGGCAACATTAGCCGGTCTAACGAGCGAAAGATCTATAAGTACATCGTCCCCGGCGGCGTGCAGAGCTGCCAGCTGGTCATGGGCATGACCGTGCTCGCTCCGGGCAACATGTGGAATTCCATGCCCTGCCACACCCATGAGCGACGGATGGAGGTCTACTTCTACTTCGACCTACCGGCCGATGCCGTCGTTTTCCACCTCATGGGCGACCCCGAGGAAACGCGCCATATCGTAATGCGCAGCGAGCAGGCCGTCATTTCGCCGAGCTGGTCGATCCACTCCGGCGTCGGCACGGCCAACTACACGTTCATCTGGGGGATGGCCGGCGAGAATCAGGCGTTCGAGGACATGGACCATGTGGCCATGCCCAGGCTGAAGTAAGTACCTACTATTAAGGATCTTCCTCCTGTACCCATGACCGACAAGGTCAACACGGCATCGACATTTTCCCGCCTCCCCGCCAGGATTACGCGGAAAGAATCAAAAAATACAGCCAGGACAAATAAACGCAGTATATATCATCCGCTTCATCCCGGTGACCTCCTTCGGCTGGTTCGACGAGATCGTCGAGATGCTCATCGCCCGGGTTGTCTTCCTCGGCGTCGCCGCCCTGCGGCGGGAGAACGAGCATTTCGTCGTCGTCTTCCTGCCCGACTACCTCAAAGGCAAGCGGGCCGGCTCCCTTGCGCAACATCGCGGCCGGCGCCTGGCGCAGGAACTGATACGGCGGCAGCGAAATATATAGCATAATATTTGCCAGCAAGATGAAGGGGAGTGAGGGGTGCCGACCCCGTCCCCGTTTCGGCGCATGAAGGTCATCCTCCGCTCCATCTACGAAGGGCGAGCCTGCAATAGCCCAACCACAAAATTTTGGAGGCGATAAAATGATCCTCGACCAATTCTCCCTTGCCGGCAAAGTCGCTATCGTCACCGGGGCCAGCCGCGGCCTGGGGGCCGGTATGGCCGAAGGGCTCGCCGAAGCCGGCGCCGACGTCCTCGTCGTGGCCAGCAGCGACCGGATAAACGAGACCGCCGCGAAGATCGCGGCTCTCGGCCGCAAAAGCGTGGCCCTCAAGCTCGACCTCGGCGACGTGAAAGCCGTCCCCAAAGTTGTCGACGCCGCAATGAAGAACTTCGGCAAGATCGACATCCTCCTCAACTGCGCCGGCATTATCCGCCGCGCCCCATCCCTCGAATTCAGCGAGAAAGACTGGGACGACGTCATGAACATCAACCTCAAGACGATGTTCTTCATGTGCCAAGCGGCGGCCAAGCACATGGTGAAGCAGGGCAAGGGCAAGATCATCAATATCGCCTCCCTGCTGTCCTTCCAGGGCGGCATAATCGTCCCCTCCTACACGGCCAGCAAATCGGGCGTCGCCGGCATCACCAGGCTGCTCGCCAACGAATGGGCGCCCCTCGGCATCAACGTCAACGCCATCGCCCCCGGCTACATGGCCACCGAGATGACCGAAGCCCTGCAAAAGAGCGCCGAACGGGCGCCGGCCATCCTGTCCCGCATTCCGCAGGGGCGGTGGGGCACGCCGGAAGACATGAAAGGTGCCGCCGTCTACCTGGCGTCCGCCGCCTCCGATTACCTCCAGGGCCACATCATCGTCGTCGACGGCGGCTGGATGGGCCGGTAAAAACCCAGGGAGGATTGATGATGAAAGCGGCAATTCTTTACGGACCCCACGACCTGCGTATCGTCGACATGCCCGAGCCGACCGTCGACGCCCGCGGCGTCCTTATCCGCGTCAAAGCGATGGGCGTCTGCGGCTCCGACGTCCACGCCTACCACGGCAAGCTGGCCACCGTCGCCTATCCGCGGATCATCGGCCACGAAGTGGTCGGCGAAGCGGTCGCCGTCGGCGAAAATGTGCGCAAAGTCAAACCTGGCGACCATGTCGTCATGGACCCCGTCGTCAGCTGCGGGCGTTGCCCGGCCTGCCGCTCGGGGCGCGGCAACGTCTGCAAGGACGTCAAATGCATGGGCGTGGCGGCCGAAGGCGGCTGCGCCGAGTACATCGTCCTGCCGGAAAACAACGTCCACGTCATCCCCGCCGACCTCCCCTGGCAGGAAGCGGCCCTCATCGAACCCTACACCATCGGCGCCCAGGTCACCAGCCGCGGCGAAGTGGCCGCCGGCGAAACTCTCCTCGTCATGGGCGCCGGCACCATCGGCCTCGTAGTCCTCCAGGCGGCCAAGCGGCGCCGCGCCAGGGTCATCGTCACCGACCTGTCGGAAGCACGGCTGGAGCGGGCCCGTCGCCTCGACGCCGACGTCACCGTCAACCCCAGGCACCAGGACCTGGCCGTCGCCGTCAGCCAGTTCACCGACGGTTACGGCGTCAACGTGGCCGTGGACGCCGTCGGCCTGCCCGAACTTTTCGTACAGGCGGTCGAGTACACCGCGCCGGCGGGGCGCGTCGTCATTCTAGGCTTCAACCCCGCCCCCTCGCAGGTGCCTGAGCTGCCCATCACCCGCAAGGAGCTCGACATCCGCGGCTCGCGCATGCACTGCGGCAAATTCCCTGAAGTCATCGGCTGGTTCGCGGCCAAGGAGGTCAAAACCACCCCGTTGATTTCCCACCAGTTCCCGTTCGCGCAAATCCACGACGCCTTCCGGGTCCTCGAGCAGGACCCCGACAAAACCTGCAAGGTCATGGTCACGTTCTGACGCGCCGGGCCGGCTCTCCTGCCGGCCTGGCCGCACATAATCCGCCAAGGAGGGAACCCAAATGTTAGCAAGACAAGCCGTCATCCAGAAAATCGCCGCCGCCGGCCTCGTTGCCGTCGTACGGGCGGAAAGCTCCGAGCAGGCCGCCAAAATTGCCGACGCCTGCATCGCGGGCGGCGTCGCCGCCATCGAAATCACCTTCACCGTCCCCGGGGCGGCCGACACCATCAAAGACCTCGTCCGCACCTACAAATCGGGCGAAATCATCATCGGCGCCGGCACCGTCCTCGACTCCGAGACGGCCCGCATCGCCATCCTCGCCGGCGCCCAGTACGTCGTCAGCCCCAGCATCAACTTCGAAACCATCAAACTCTGCAACCGCTACCAGATACCCGTCATGCCCGGCTGCGGCACGATCAAGGAAATCGTCGAAGCCATGGAAGCCGGCGCCGACATCATCAAAGTCTTCCCCGGCGAAACCCTTGGCCCCGCCTTCGTCAAGGCGGTCAAAGGCCCGCTGCCCCAGGCGCCCCTTATGCCGACCGGCGGCGTCAGCCTCGACAATGTCGGCGACTGGATCAAAGCCGGCTGCGTGGCCGTCGGCGTCGGCGGCAACCTCACCGGCGGCGCCAAGAAAGGCGACTGGCAGTCCATAACCGCCATCGCCAAGGAATTCGTCGCCAAAATCCATGCCGCCCGCGGCCGATAAGGAAGGAGCGAATCAGGATGAAAGTAGTTACCTTCGGTGAAATCATGCTGCGGCTGGCCCCTCCCGGCTACCTGCGCTTCGAGCAGGCCGGCGCCTTCGAGGTCGTGTACGGCGGTGGCGAAGCCAACGTCGCCGTGTCGCTGGCCAACTTCGGCATCGCCGCCGGCTTCGTCACCCGCGTCCCCGACAACCCCATCGGCCAGGCGGCCGTCAACGAGATGCGGCGCTACGGCGTGGACACCGCCTACATGCTCAAAGGCGGCGAGCGACTTGGCGTTTATTTCCTGGAAAAGGGCGCCTCCCAGCGGCCCTCGAAAGTGGTCTACGACCGCAAGCTGTCAGCCATCTCCACCGCCCAAAAGACAGACTTCGACTGGCCGGCCATCTTCCGCGGCGCCGACTGGTTCCACTTCACCGGCATCACCCCAGCCCTCGGCGACAGCGTCGCCGAAGCGGTGCTGGCGGCCTGCCAGGCGGCCAAAGCCGCCGGCCTCACCGTCAGCTGCGACCTCAACTTCCGCAAAAACCTCTGGACGAGCGAAAAAGCCGGTAAAGTGATGGCCCAGTTCATGCCGTACGTTGACGTCTGTATCGCCAACGAGGAAGACGCCGACAAGGTCTTCGGCATCAAGGCCCCCGACTCGAACATCGAGGGCGGCAAGCTCAGCCACGACGGCTACAAGGCGGTCGCCGAAGAGCTCAAGAAACGCTTCGACTTCACCACCGTCGCCATCACCCTGCGCGGCAGCATCTCCGCCTCCGACAACAACTGGGCGGCCATGCTTTACAAGGACGGCGAGTTCCAATTCTCCCGCACCTATCCCGTACACATCGTCGACCGGGTCGGCGGCGGCGACTCCTTCGCCGGCGGCTTGATCTACGCGCTGCTGAACGGCTTCGCCAGCAAAGACGCCCTTGAATTTGCCGTAGCCGCCTCCTGCCTCAAGCACTCCATCGAAGGCGACCACAACCACGTCACCGTCGCCGAAGTGAAAACCCTCGCCGGCGGCGACGCCTCGGGACGCGTCCAGCGCTGACGCCAGCCCGGCAACCGAAATTGCCCCCCCTCAGCCGGCACCCGCAAGGGTGCCTTTCCCTTGACCGGACTTTGCCCGGACTTAACAAACGCCGGCAAATAAGCGATAATATAGTAGAAACCCCGACGTGCCTTCCGTTGGGATAAGTTTTCCTCGGCATAGGAGGGATTGCCTTGCTGTGGCTGACCAGACACCATCTCCTCTCCGAAGTCCAGGCGGGGATGATACTGGCAAGACCGATCGTTTCCAACGACAGGAACATTCTCCTCAACGAGAACACCGTCCTCACCCAGGCCACGCTCGACCTCCTGAAAGCGTGGGGCGTGCAGTCGCTATACATCAAAGAGATCATCCGCGAAGACGGCGCCAACGTATACGGCTTCGTCGCCGGGCGGGAGAAGTTTCTCGCCCGCTACGAAGAGAACGTCCGCGTGCTCAAGGACGTCTTCGAAACGGCTCGCTACCTGCGGGAAGCCCCGCTCAAGAAGATCGAGGCGCTGGCCGACCGGACGGTCGACATGCTGGTGGGCGCGACCGGCCTCATCAGCCACCTTTCCGCCATCCCGCCGGCCAACGACTACACCCTCCGCCATTCCCTCAACGTCGGCATCCTCGCCGGCCTGCTCGGCAAGTGGCTGAAGGTCGGCATCAAAACGCTGCGCGAGGTCGTTCTCGCCGGGCTGCTGCACGACCTCGGCAAGACGCAGGTCCCGCTCGAGATCCTCAACAACCCCGGCCCGCTGTCCGCGGCGCAGATGGCCGTCATGCAGCAGCACCCCGTCCGCGGCTACAAGCTGCTCGAAGACGACGACAACCTGGCGCAGTCGGTCAAGCTCGCCGTCCTCCAGCACCACGAACGCCTCGACGGCAGCGGCTACCCGGCCGCCCTGGCCGGCGACGCCGTCGCCGACTACGCGCGGCTAATCGCCGTCACCGACATGTACGACGCCATGACCTCGTCGCACGTTTACCGCGAAGCCTTCACCCCGTTCGGCGGGGCCAGCGAAATTTTCGCCATGTTCGACAAGCTCGACCCGGCGATCGCCCTGCCGTTCATCACCAGCATCCGCGACGCGCTCGTCGGCCGGATGGTCAGGCTCTCGGACGGCACCGAGGCGCGGGTCATATTCCTTGACACGGCGAGATTCTCCCAGCCGGTCGTCAGGCTCGCCCGCGGCGGGTATGTCGATTTGGCCAGGAGGCGGGATCTGACGATAACGGGCTTAGTTGGATAACTTCGAGGATTTTTGAACAGGCAACGGCTGTCTCGGCCGTTGCTTTTTGCTGTCCGCCGCCTATAGCCGACGGGGAGGATTATCCAAAACCGGGAGCGAAAGAAATGGTAAAGACCAGTTAAGGAGAACCGCGATGAGCGCCGCCAAACCACTTTTCAACCTCCAGACCAAGATCGCCCTCCTCGTCTGCGTCGTCGTCGCCGTGGCGCTGCTCGTCACCAACACCCTCATCACCCGGCAGATCGCCGCCGCCGTTTCCAGCAGCATCGGCGAAAACGCCGCCGACATCGCCCGCATCATCGCCAAATCCCCATCCGTGATCGCCAACCTTATGGACGGCCGGAGCCAGCCCGATATCCAGCCCTTCGTCGAAGACATCCGGCGGGCCACCAACGTCGAATTCATCGTCGTATTCGACATGGACGGCATCCGCAAGACTCACCCCAATCCGGCGATAATCGGCCAGCACTTCGTGGGCGGCGACGAGGAAGCCGTCCTACGCTACGGCCGCGAATACACCTCGGTGGCCAAAGGCACGCTCGGCTTCTCGTTGCGCGCTTTCACCCCGGTGTTCGACCCGTCCGGGCGGCAGGTCGGCGCCGTGTCGGTCGGCGTACTTCTCGACAACGTGGAAGAGGAGATCGCCCGCACGCACTCCCTCATCTACCTCGCCGTCGGCGTCGGTCTCCTCGTCGGCGTGGGCGGAGCGCTACTGCTGGCCGCCAACATCAAAAAAACCATGTTTGGCCTTGAACCCTTCGCCATCGCCCGGCTCGTCGAGGAGCGGAACGCCATGCTCCAGTCGGTCCGCGAAGGCGTGCTGGCCGTGGACAAGGACGCCCGCATCACCGTCGTCAACGACGAGGCGCAGCGCATCCTCCGCAAGGCGGGCATCGACGGCGACCTCATCGGCCAAAAAGTCGCCGACCGGATCGCCAACACCAGGCTGCAGGAGGTGCTGACCAGCGCCGACGTCGAGCTCGACCGCGAGCAGAGCATCAACGGCGTCGAGGTCCTCACCAACCGGATGCCGATAAAGGTCGGCGGCGAAGTCGTCGGCGCCATCGCCACCTTCCGCGACAAAACCGAGATCCGCCTCCTGGCCGAACAGCTCAGCGGCATCCGCATATACGCCGAGGCCCTCCGCGCCCAGACCCACGAATTCATGAACAAACTCCACGTCATCCTCGGCATGGTGCGGATGGAATGCTACGACCAGCTCGCCGCCTACATCACCAGCATCGCCCAGGCCCGCCGCAGCGAAGCCAGCTCCGTCACCGCCCAGATCCGCGACCCCGTGCTGGCCGGCTTCATCCTAGGCAAGCACAGCCGGGCCCGCGAACTCGGTGTCGAGCTCGTCGTCACGCCGGCCAGCTCCCTGCCTGCGCCGGCCGACCCGGAGACCGTCCACGAACTCATCACCATCGTCGGCAACCTCATCGACAACGCCCTCGACGCCGTCGCCGACGCCGCCCACAAGCGGGTCTCGCTCGGCTTCGCCTGCGACGGCGGCGTCCTGACGATCACCGTGGCCGACAGCGGCCCTGGCGTCGATCCTACCGTCGGCCACCTCATCTTCGCCAAAGGCTACTCCACCAAGGCTAACGACCGCGGCCTGGGGCTGTACCTCCTGTCGTGCGGCCTGGAAAGGCTCGGCGGCCGCGTCGCGGTAACCGCCGGCGACGACGGGGGAGCGTGCTTCACCGTCACGGTGCCATATCAAGCAGCGGAGGGAACGGCATGATAAAAGTGCTCATCGTCGAAGACGATCCCATGGTGGCCGAATTCAATCGGCGCTACCTCAACCGGGTCGAAGGGTTCCAACTCGTCGCCACCGCCGCCACCAGCGACGAAGCGCTGGCCGCGCTCGACCGCCAGGCGATCGACCTCGTCCTCCTCGACATCTTCATGCCCGGCAAGACCGGGCTGGAGCTGCTCCGCGAGATCCGCCGCGCCGGCCACGGGGTGGACGTCATTCTCGTCACCGCCGCCGCCGACCGCGACAGCATCCGGGACGCCCTGCAGTACGGCGCGGTCGACTACCTTATAAAGCCGTTCGAGTTCGAGCGCCTCAACGCCTCGCTCGCCGCCTACCGCGACCGGGTGCGGCTCATGCGCCAGAGCGCCGTCCTCACCCAGGCCGACCTCGACCGCCGCGTACTCCACAAGGACCTGCCCGTGCAGGCCGACATGCCCAAAGGCATCGACCGCAACACCCTCCGCCGCATCTGGGCGAAGATCGCCTCCGTCGGCCCGGCCGCATTCTCCACCGAGGACATGGCCCGCATGACCGGCATATCGCGGGTATCGACGCGCAAATATCTCCACTTCCTCACCAGGCAGGGGCTGCTCGACTCCGAGACGGTCTACGGCGCCGTCGGCCGGCCGATCTACAAGTACCGCTGCCCCAACCCCGACCAGGACCTCATCGAAAAATACCGCTAGGGCACTTACATTGATTACAAAATTATTATATTAATTTCATAAAAGATAACAAAGTAACCAAATATAGTCAGGATAATTGCGAAAAGCTATTATTATGACGATACGCCGAGCTGTTTCGCTTGTCCGTTGTCAGAACAGGAGGGGCGTATGAACAAAAACCTCGTCCGGGCCCTGGTGACGATCGCCGTCGGGGCGGCCATCTGGCTCGCGCCCGTACCGGCCGGCGTCAAGCCGCAGGCCTGGCATCTTTTCGCCATCTTCGTGGCCACCATCCTCGGCTTCATCCTTCAGCCGCTGCCCATGGGCTCGATCGCCCTCGTCAGCCTCACGATCACCGCACTCGCCGGCGTCCTCAAGCCGGGCGAGATTCTCAGCGGCTTCGCCAACGGCACCATCTGGCTGATCGTCGCCGCCTTCCTCTTCGCCCGCGGCTTCATCAAATCCGGCCTCGGCCGCCGCATCGCCTATAAATTCATGAGCCTCTTCGGCGGCAGCGCCCTGTCGATCGGCTACTCCCTCGTAGTCAGCGACCTCATCATGAGCATGGCCACCCCGTCCAACACGGCCCGCGCCGGCGGCATACTTTTCCCCATCGCCCGCAGCCTCAGCAGCGCTTTCGGCTCCGAGCCCGGCGCCAGCCCGCGCCGCTTCGGCGCCTACATCATGCAGACCGTCTACCAGGGCAATGTCGTCACCTCGGCGATGTTCATGACCGCCATGGCCGGCAACCCCCTCGTCGTCGAGCTGGCACGGAAAACGCTCAACATCAGCATCACGTGGCTGGGCTGGGCCGCGGCCGCCATCGTTCCGGGGCTGATCTCCCTCGTCGTCGTCCCCTACGTCCTCTACCGCATCTACCCGCCGGAGGTCAAAAAGACCCCTAAAGCCAAAGACATCGCCAGGCAGGAACTGGCGAAGATGGGGCCGATGAGCGCCGCCGAGAAGATCGTCGCCGCCGCCTTCGTCCTCGCCCTGGCCCTGTGGGTTGCGGCCGGCCTCGCGAAAGTCTTCCCCTGGGTGCCGGTCATCGACGCTACCGTCGTCGCCCTGCTCGCCGTCTCCATCATGCTCGTCAGCCGCGTCCTCGAATGGCAGGACGTCCTGGCCGAGCAAGGCGCCTGGGACACCCTCGTCTGGATGGGCACCATTGTCGGCCTGGCCGGCTTCCTCGCCAAACTCGGCTTCATCCCCTGGTTCGCCAAGACCGTCGGCGCCGGCATCACCGGTGCCTCCTGGGTACCGGCCTTCGGCATCCTCCTCGTCGTTTACATGTACGCCCACTACGGCTTCGCCAGCCTCACCGCCCACATCACCGCCATGTACGCCGCCTTCACCGCCGTAGCCGTCGCCGCCGGCGCCCCCGTCATGCTGGCCGCCCTCGCCTTCGGCTTCCTGTCGAACCTGTGCATGTCGCTTACCCATTACGCCGCCGGCCCGTCACCCATTTTCTTCAACGCCGGCTTCACCGACCAGGGCACCTGGTGGCGGCTGGGCTTCATCATCTCCGTCGTCAACCTCGTCATCTGGATCGGCCTCGGCTCCCTGTGGTGGAAAGTCCTCGGCTTGTGGTAAACACCGACTACATAGAGAAAAAAGGGGGAAGAGAAAATGAACATCCGGGAAGAAGCGCTCAAGATCAGGAAGGAAAAACAAGGCATCCTGGCGACGACGCCGAA
>MTLD01000306.1_pt1 | contig 15777 bp, 12 predicted proteins | sample 1982471 | NCBI WGS metagenome assembly MTLD01 (sample SAMN05712604, study PRJNA340218) | biofilm metagenome | isolation source: sample SPM anode biofilm adapted to -50 mV | place: USA | collected 2012-02-03
CAAATATGACCTATTTATTTGCCGTGGTAATATCTGAGGAACGACAAGAAGCTGCATGATAGGCTGGATAAAATAATCTCTCTGGAAGCAGTGCTGGAGCGGGTAGCGGAATACTTCAACCTGGAACCGCAGTCCCTAAAAAGAGGCGGGCGTATGCTGCAGATCGTCGAAGCGAGAGGGGTTGCATGCTATTTTGCCGTCAGGGAGCTGGAATACAGCGGCGTTATTGTGGGTGAAGCGCTGAACATGAAAAGATCTGGAGTCTGTCTGGCAGCACGGCGAGGTGAGGCGTTTGTGTTGCAAAATCCTCGCGTTAGAGAGAAAGTGCTTGGGTGATGGCAAACCAGCCAACAACGTCCAGTTAGCCGCACCCCTTATTAATCATTCCCACCACCCTGCAGTTCCTTAATGACTTAGATGATCTCCTGCTGGTCAGGATGCCTTTCTTCTCCAGAATCGTGACAAGCGCCAGCTCGCTTCCGAACCACGCAAACACTATTACTTTCCAATTAACCCTAACCACCAAGCCACATATCTTTTTGGAATCTTTATTTTATTAATTTTCAATGAAGCCTTGACAACCCATTTTTATAAGTTTTACTTAATTAATAAGTTTCACTAAACCTTGAGCGATCTGTGGATGGAAAGTCACGGAACTTGGGTTTAAATTGCACCCTACCACCTTCTGCGTTCACCCATCACGTTTATGGATGTCGAAGGGCAAGGTGCTGAATAACACAACAAGCAGAGAAGCTGAAGTGCGTAGTTAAATAACAAACTTTAAGAAAAGGAGCAATCATGGCTGATGACAAAAGAGAAGCAAATATCATGACGCTTATTTACAACAAAATAAATGACCTGGTTGGAGCAGGAAATCAATTGTTTTCAATGCAATTTCCTGCGCAACCATTAAACCCTAACCTTTACCGTTACGAGACGCAAGACCGAAACAGTGTACTAACCAAGCCATTTACTGTTGCAGAAGCGGAATTCAGGTTGGCAGACCAGCTATTTGATGTTTCTCCTATCACAGCAGGGTCAAATGGAGAGAAATTATCAGTTGTTTATAATACAGCAACAAACAATTACATTCCAAAACTTGATTACCTGGCACCTTTCATTAGAGACAGGGCTGGTTTAAGTCATTGGTTGCTTGAGAATACAAGTGAGAAAGATGAAAAAGGCAATGTATTAACAAAAATTGAATTATGCAAAAATCTATATCAAGAATATTTAGTTGCCAAAAATGCCTGGAATGAGGAAAAAAACGCTAAATTTGATGAATTAAAACACCATGAAGGCGGTATGGATGAATATGCAAAGTGGCAGAGCTCATACGGCATGGTCAGAACTGAACAGCTCAACAATTTATATAACGATGTTGTCGTAAGCGGCCACTTGCACGAAGTCTTGACTATTTTAGGGTACTTAAATGCATCTTCAATCGCTGAAGAACTTGAATTGGGCAAACAGAAAATGAGAAACTCGGCACGACTTTCTATCGATGAGTCTTTAACTGTTTACCCAGTTCAATTTTCACCAAACAATTGGTTTAAAGCGCTGTCACCGAATTTAAATCCAACCGATTTGACCATGGCGAAAGAATCCATTCGGGATATCTACTTGGACAAACAAAAAGAACTTATGCGCGCCAAGGGTGATTTACAAAAAGCTGAATTAATGTCTACGAGCCCCGATGATGTTAAAAATGCACAAATAGCGGTTGATGGTGCCAAAAAAGCGGTGAGTGATGCGGAAAGTGAGCTCATAAAAAAATTTGGTGATGGAATTGTTGGCGTTGCTAAAATTTATTTCAATACCTATGGGGCATCTGCGATTAATAAAGCCAAAGCATTGGGCTTAGGTGCAGATCCCAATGATAAATATATGGATGCTCTTAAAGAGGCCGTGAAGGGTATAAGTGATACTCAAGCAAAGCAGGATACGCTTACAACGGCGATGGGAAATCTGTCGAGTACCATGGCCAAAAAATCGGAAGTCGAATCCAAAGAGTGGACGTTGAATAAAGAGGCATTGAAGCAGCGTGTCAATGAGTTGGAAGTAGATGTCAACTATTATGCAGAGTTACTTTCCGGAGTTATGAAAGCATCTGCAAAACAATCACGCGTTGAAATCACACGCAAAAGTTTTGCAAACCACACACTTATCTATCAACTTGGCGTTGCAGATTCAATTACGGGTGGAAGTTTTAAGATTAAAATCGGAACGACTGATGTTATCATTACGTTGCCGTCCGTAACTGCACCAGAACAAATTGATTTTACCGCACTTGAAACGAACCTCAATTCAGCTATTAGTACTCATTTTGCGGGAAGTAAAGCAGAGGCTGTTGATAGTACAAATAGCCCAGGCTATTATACGTTAACGATAAATATTACCGATGATAAAGAGCTTGACGTAAGTATTGATGAGCAATCTCTGCTTCCTGCAATAGAAGTAAAAGAACCTGTCACTTTGCCTAAAGAGCTCTCGGTAGACGAAGCTGAACTGCAAGGAATGTTTTCTGATGTTGTATTGAAAATTACCGACTCAAATGACTCTTCATCGACAAGCTCTGCAAGTCAAGCAAGTGCTTCAAAATGGGGAGTTAGTCTATGGTTTGCTTCTGCAAGTGGATCATCAAGTCAATCAAGTGCAAGTTCTCAGCAAAGAAGCGACTTTTTTAACCAAGAGATGGAAATCGGATTTAGAGTTGCAAAAGTATCGTTTGACCGGGGGGGCTGGTTTAACCCGCAGCTATTCAAAATGTCTTATGCATTTACGCGTTTAGCCGATATATTTGTTTCTCCTGGCAAAACAGTAGATGATATTAAAGGAAAAAGCCAAACAGAATTAAGTACTATGTTCAAAGATCATAACGGAAATAGCTATATTTTGCCTGCTTTTCCTGTCGCTATGGCAATCGTTAAGGATGTAACCATTAAAGTAAAGAAATCAAGCATGACCAGTTCGTCGGCAAAATCAGTAGTCGAAAATGCCAGTGCTTCATCAGGTGGTTTTTTATGCTTTTCGGTTTCTAGTTCATCGTCAAGTAAAAACAGTTCAGAAGCAGCCATGCATGGCGCTCATGGTGAATACTATTATATAAGAATTCCAGGCCCTCAAGTAATTGGTTACTTTTTGCAAATGGTTCCACAGGATAATGCAGAAATCTATAAACCCTGCACTGACCCTAGTGGAAAAAATCCAATCATAGAAGCATTTCAACTGTATGATGCTGCACCAGAATTGTTAAAAGCAGCAGATTCAATTTTAAAAGATCAAAAGGCTAAATCCGACGTTCCTGCAGAATGAAGAGACCCATCATCATTGAAGTGCAGCGATCAGGCGATTCGAACTTCGCCGAAAAGTGAATTAGGATGTGAGAAAAAGGTCAGTCAGGCTAAGGAAGGACCCACAAGTTACAGTCTTTCAGGCCTGACCGCACTCTGCCCCAGAATTCATCACGGACAAAGAAACCCCCCGCCCGGAATTACCGGAGCGGGGGGTTTCTTTGTAGCGTTATTTCACTGCTAAGTCAGTCCTATTTGTAACCAGCCATCTCGTCGAACTGCAGATATTTATAGATTTTCTCTTTGTTCGGCTCCACTTTTTCCTTGTAGATCTTCAGGAATTCGGCCGGGGTTGGGAGTTTACCCATTAGCGCGGTAACTGCGCCGAGCTCGGCCGAGCCGAGGAAGACTTTGGCCCCGTCGCCAATACGGTCATCGAAGTTACGTGTCGAGGTGGAGAACATGTTCACGCCATCGGGCACGCGGGCCTGATTGCCCATGCAGAGCGAGCAGCCGGCGATTTCGATGCGGGCGCCAAAGGCGCTGTAGACGGAGAAATATGCTTCGTCTTTGAGCTGGGCCTGATCCATACGGGTCGGCGGGCAGATCCAGGTGCGGACGTTGGGGTTGAACTTGCTGCCGCGCCAGATTTCAGCAGCAGCGCGGAAGTGGCCGATGTTGGTCATGCAGGAACCGAGGAACACGTCCTGGATGGCGGTGCCTGCCACATCAGACAGCAGCTTGACATCATCGGGATCGTTCGGGCAGGCCAGGATAGGCTCCTTGATGTCTTTCAGATCTATCTCGATCACTGCGGCGTAGTTGGCTCCTTTGTCGGCTTTTAGCAGTTCAGGTTTCTTGAGCCATTTTTCCACGTCCTTGATACGCTTCTTGAGGGTGTTGGGGTCGGAGTAGCCATCGGCAATCATTTTCTTCATCAGGGCGACGTTGGATTTCAGGTAGGTAGCCACGCTGGTCTCGGACAGCTGGATGCAGCCAGCAGCGGCGCTACGCTCGGCAGCGGCGTCAGTCAGCTCAAAACCCTGCTCGACAGTCAGTTCGGGCAGCCCTTCCATCTCAAGGATACGGCCATTGAATATGTTGACTTTGTTCTTTTTGGGCACGGTCAAAAGACCCTGCTTGATGGCCCAGTAAGGGATGGCATTGACCGCATCACGCAGGGTGATGCCGGGGTTGAACTTGCCTTTGAAACGCACCAATACGGATTCTGGCATATCAAGCGGCATGAAGCCCATGGCGCCGGCAAAGGCCACCAGGCCGGAACCGGCCGGGAAGGAAATGCCGATCGGGAAACGGGTGTGGGAGTCGCCACCAGTGCCGACAGTGTCAGGCAGCAACAGACGGTTCAACCAAGAATGGATAACGCCGTCGCCGGGACGCAGGGCAACGCCACCGCGCTCGGAAATGAAGCTGGGCAGGTTTTTGTGCATCTTCACATCGGCTGGCTTGGGATATGCGGCGGTATGGCAGAAGGACTGCATGAACATCGGAGCCTGGAATTTGAGGCAGGCCAGTTCCTTCAACTCATCGGCGGTCATGGGGCCGGTGGTATCCTGGGAGCCGACCGTGGTCATCTTGGGCTCACAAGCCGTGCCCGGGAGGATGCCGTCAACGCCGCAAGCAACCCCAACCATTTTCTGGGCCAGAGAGAAGGCCTGTTTGGCCTTTGGCTTGGGATTGACCGGCAGGGTAAAGACATCGGTCGGTTTCAGTCCCAGGGCCTTGCGGGCCTTGTCGGTCACAGCGCGGCCGATGATCAGGGGGATACGGCCACCGGCGCGGAATTCGTCGGGAACGGTGTTGGGGCTGATGGTAAGCTTGGAGAGCTCCTTCTTGCCGCTTTCGTCGGTGATGACGCCCTTTTTGGTGTCAATGACGATCACGTCACCGGTTTTCATACCGGTCACATCGGCTTTGAGGGGCAGAGCGCCGGAGTCCTGAGCGGTATTGAAAAAGATCGGGGCGATGACGCCGCCGATGATCACACCGGCAGTCTTCTTGTTGGGCACGCAGGGGATCTCATCGCCGATTGCCCACAGAACGCTGTTGCAGGCCGATTTGCGTGAGGAACCGGTTCCGACCACGTCGCCCACAAAGGCGACCTGAAAACCCTCTTTGCGGAACTTGGCGATGGTGTCCAGACCGCCCTTGAAACGGGTCTTGCCCATGGCCAGGGCATGCAGGGGGATGTCGGGGCGGCTCCAGGCATCGCCGGCCGGGGAGAAGTCGTCAGTGTTGATTTCGCCGTCAACCTTGAAAACTTTGACTTTGATCTGCTCGGGCACACCTTTGCGGTTGGTGAACCACTCGGCGTCAGCCCATGATTTGAGAACTTTGGCAGCGGCAGCGTTCTTGGCCTTGGCCATGGCTGCGACTTCGTCAAAGGCGTCATAGACCAGGGTAATGCCACACAGGGCAGTGGCGGCCTCGTCGGCCAGCTTTTTGTCCTTGAGGGCTTCAACCAGCGGGGCCACGTTGTAGCCGCCGATCATGGTGCCGAGCATCTTAATGGCATCAACAGGAGTAATCAGGGGGGATTTCTTCTTGGCGGTCACGATCTCGGCCAGGAATTCGGCTTTGACCTTGGCAGCCGGATCGACGCCGGGGGAAACGCGGTTTTTGATCAAATTAAGCAGGAAATCTTCCTTGCCTTTGGGCGGTTTGACCAGCAGTTTGCACAGTTCGGCGGTCTGCTCAGGTGTGAGCGGCAACGCGGGGATACCCTGCTTGGCGCGTTCATTTTCATGCTGTAGATAGGCTTCGATCATCTAGACTTCCTCCTTTGAGTTGGTTACTGTAGCTGACTATCGGGCGTGTCAAGAAGTTTTTACTGGGTTAAAGTGCATACTGTATACACTTTATGGGAAACGATGTCAACGAAATCAGACACAATGTTTGAATCGATTTTCTACCAGACCGTAACCCCGGCGTATCCCACAACCTGACGGTTGTCGCCGGTAACGTCACCACTGGTGGCGTACGCGACCAGATCTGCCTGAGTAGCCCCCAAAGCCCCAGCTGCCGAGAGCATAATCGCCGAAGGCACTACACCGCACATGGTAATCTGTTCCTTGCGGCAGACTTCCAGCAACCCCTTAGGGTCTAGGGCCAAGACACGCCCCAGGGCAAGCTCGTCCTTACGCTTGGCCGAGTCTGCCGACTCGTAGTGGGTCATATCGGAACTGGCCACGATCAGCACATCTTCGCCAAAACTGCGCAAAGCCGTTGCGATCCCCGCCCCAATCCGGCGCACTGCGTCAAAATCGGCGTGGCCCAGGCAAATTGCGGATATGGCAACATCAGGGCGCAAGTAACGGATAAAAGGGAGTTGCACTTCCAAGGAATGTTCGTACTGGTGGGCAATGGCATCGGATTGGACAAAGGGGACATGCTGCAACAGTAACCTGGTCAGATCGGTATCTACAGGGACCGGGCCGAGCGGAGTCAACCATTCTCCGCCTGGATGAAGAGCTGCGGCAGCCCCCAGTCCTCGGTGGTTGGGACCGAGAATCAGTACCCTGGAAGGGATTTCTATGGCTGCGTAAACCTTGCCCGCCACAGCACCTGAATACATGTAACCGGCATGGGGTGCAATAATGCCGGTTACTTTTCTTTTCTTCTCTGTAAAGGGTATCAGCGCTGCCAGCTCGCGGCTCAATTCAGGGCCGCTACCGGTGTAAAACTGACCTGCCACTGCCGGATGACGTTGCATTGTCGAACCTCCCAGTACGATAAGAGACGGCTTGGGCTGGCGTTGGCCCGCACCTGACATAAATGTTATTCCAGCGGCAATTCCTCCTGCTGGTCAAAGTGAGGCGCCTCGTCCAGTGATTGAATTTCCTTAAGTGTAGGAAGACCTTTCAGGTCCTTAAGCCCGAATATTTCGAGGAATTCTTTTGTGGTGCCATAGATCAGCGGCCGGCCCGGGATGTCTTTTTTCCCCAAGATCCTGACCAGCTTCTTTTCCAGCAGGGTCTTGAGAACAGCCCCGCAATCCACCCCCCGCAGATACTCTATCTCGGTTCGGGTCACAGGTTGGCGGTAAGCAACTATGGCCAGCGTTTCCATTGCTGATGGGGAAAATTTGATCGTCTTGGCTTTGAGATGGCGAACCACAAACTGCTGATAGTCGGGACTGGTCCTGAATTGCCAGCCACCGGCAACCTCTTCCAGGACAACCCCCCTACCCGCGTAAAAATCGACAAGTTCTCTCAGCCCTCCCTTTATATCGTCGCGCTCGTATTCAGGGAGCATATCACAGATTCTGTCCAGGGAAAGGGGGGAGTCGGCGGCAAAAACAATGCTTTCGATAATGGCGTTCAGAGACATGCGTGTTAAATCAATCCTTTATTCATGGGGAGCCTCCGCGGCATCGGTGGCCACGGCCGGCACAAACCAAATGTTGCCGTGGGGGTCATTCTGGAAGATGCGGATCAGTTTCAGCCGGCAGAGCTCCAACATTGCCAGGAAGGTGACGATTACCCGTTCCCGGGTTGAATCCTCGCTTACTATTTCGTCGAACTGCAGGGTATCTTGTTCCTGAAGCAAGGCAAGAATTTCATTGATGCAATCCGCGATACTAAAGGTATCTGCTGCAGCTACGTCGTGGAAACTGTCGGCCGGGATCCGGGCCAGCAGGGCGCGGAAGGCGTCCACCAAATCAAAAAGCCCCAATTCCAGCGGTCCTTCATCGACCTGGCCCGCATTCGGCAAGGATTCCGGGCAGCCACGGGTAAAGACCTCGCGCCCCAGGAGCGCCCGAGACTCCAGGACCATGCCGGCCTCCTTGTACTGCTGGTACTCCAGAAGACGACGGATCAGTTCGGCGCGGGGATCCGGCTCTTCCTCTCCTTCTTCTTCCTGCTCTTCCTTGGGCAGGAGCATGCGCGATTTGATATGCAGCAGAGTCGATGCCATCAAAAGGAAATCTCCGGCCACTTCCAGGTTGAGATCCTTCATCAGCTTGATGTAATCAAGGTACTGCCTGGTAATGACCGAGATCGGGATGTCGTAGATGTCCAGTTCGTTCTTACGAATCAGGTGCAGAAGCAGATCCAACGGCCCTTCGAATTTATCGAGACGCACGCTGTAGATCTCCTGGAATCCTTCCAGGCTCGGATTTTCCTCTTGCGCCGGTTTCAGCATCTGTAGACGGTTTCGTTCTTCAAAACTAGATTTTCAGGGCGGCCCTAGCCTCGGTCATAACGGCATCTGAAGTCAGGGAGGCTTTTCGACTGCCATCCAGCAGCAAATCATCCACGAAGCCGGGATTGGCAGCCAATTCGACTCGTTTGGCCCTGCATGGCGCCAGGCGTTCGTTCATGCAGGCTGCCAGGACCCGTTTGCACTCTACACACCCAATGGCAGCGTTGCGGCAAGCAGGGACTATCTCATCCAGCTTCTCCTGGGGCACGTAGATACGGTGCAGGTTGAACGCCACGCAGACGTCCGGTTCACCAGGATCAGTGCGACGAATGCGAGCCGGGTCGGTCATCATGGACAGAACCTTTTTGGTGGTATCCTCGGCCGTATCCGAGAGATAGATGGAATTGCCATAGGACTTGCTCATCTTGCGGCCATCCAGGCCAAGTAACTTGGGGGTTTCGGTCAAAAGCGCCTCGGGCTCGGGAAATACCCGGCCGTAAAGGTGATTGAAGCGCCGGGCAATCTCGCGGGTAATCTCAAGGTGGGGCAACTGGTCCTGCCCCACCGGCACCCTGGTGGCCTTGTACAGGATGATGTCGGCAGCCATCAGCACCGGGTACCCCAGGAAACCGAAGGTGGAAAGGTCCTTGGCCTCCAGGTTATCCTGCATTTCCTTGTATGTAGGGCAACGTTCCAGCCAGGAGACCGGCGTAATCATGGAGAGGATCAGGTTCAGCTCGGCATGGTGCGGCACCAGGCTCTGCCTGAAGACCAGGCATTTTGCAGGGTCCAGGCCGAACGCCACCCAGTCCAGCACCATCTCGCGGATGTTGTCCCGAATCCCGGCGGTATCGGCATATTCAGTGGTAAGTGAATGCCAGTCGGCAACGAAAAAGAAACAGTCGAATTCCTCCTGAATGCGAATCCAGTTTTCCAGTACACCATGAAAATGCCCGATATGCAGCCGGCCGGTAGGCCTCATGCCGCTGACAACTCGTTGTTTCATCAGATCGTTGCTCCTTTGGTATTTATCTCATCATCAGATGGGTTACACCCAGCACCAGCATGCTCTGCGGACCCGCCAGCAGTTGAATCGCAAGATTGAGGAGCGGGGAGATGACATATGAAAACACGTTGGTGAAAAACACCAGTACAATGATGATTATCATCCCATATGGTTCAATGCGCGCCAGGGCGTTTGCCTGTTGTTGCGGCAACAATCCCACCATCACACGGCCACCATCAAGGGGCGGCACCGGAATCATGTTGAAGATCGCCAGCAGCAGATTTATGTAGACCGAAAAGGCCAGCATCATGATCAGGGGTTCCATGAACAGCGCCAAGGAAGATCCGGGCATGGCAGGGCTTCCGAAAGCCACTACTCCACGCAGGAGAAAAGCAGAGACTGTTGCCAGGGTGATGTTTGTGATCGGTCCGGCCGCAGCTACCCAGATCATGTCCCGCTTGGGATTGCGCAGGTTCGAGAATACCACCGGCACCGGCTTGGCCCAACCGATCCCAATGACAAAAATCATTATTGTTCCGATGATGTCGATATGCTTGAAGGGATTGAGGGTCAGTCTCCCCATCATGCGGGCCGTAGGATCACCAAAACGCCAGGCAACCAGGCCGTGGGAAACCTCGTGACAGACAATGGCCAGCATGCCGGGCACCAGCATGACCGACAGTTTGAAAAGCAATTCATCCATTCGGATTCCTTGAAGAAGGGGTGACAAACAAGCATGTAGTACTAACAGAGTACAAGGTTAAAGTCAATTGGACCCGAGATGTGGTGTTGATTCGCCAATTTGATCGTGACATTCCGGGTATGCTTGATAGTATTGTAACTCAACAGCACTACTGTATGAAAAGTGTGTCAAAATAGTTGACCTAAACTTTTCATCAGATAAAACAATTACATATGAAGGGCGGAGAAACAATGACCACTGCACGCGACCTTGGCGAGCATATCGCAGAACTGATGGAAATCGACAAAAGCACACTCCCTCCCGATGGCGGCGACCATTTCAATCGCTTGATCTTTGCCAAAAGCCCCTACCTGCTCCAACATGCCGAAAACCCGGTGGCCTGGTACGAATGGGGTGATGCGGCCTTTGAAAAGGCCAGGAGCGAAAACCTGCCGGTCTTTCTCTCCATTGGTTACGCCACCTGCCACTGGTGCCATGTCATGGCGCACGAATCCTTCGAAGACCAGGAAGTGGCCACCGTCCTGAACCGTTATTTCGTCAGCATCAAGGTTGACCGGGAAGAACGGCCGGATATCGACGACTTCTACATGACCGTCTCCCACCTGCTGACCGGGAGCGGAGGCTGGCCCCTGAACATCTTCCTGACCCCGGAAAAGCGCCCCTTCCTGGCCATCAGCTATCTGCCCAAACATGGCAATGGCCAAGGAAGCGGGCTCATGGAACTGCTGGCCAACGTTACCACGCTTTGGCGCCAGAGATCGGACCTGATCGACAAGAACTGCAACGGCGTTATGGAGGCGCTGGGAAACATCTCCAGCCCTGTTCCGCAACAGAGCGCCGATCTGGCAGAACTCAGCCGCCAGGCCTTTGAACAGCTGCAACGGATGTACGACTGGGAAAGAGGCGGCTTTGGCGCGGCCCCCAAATTCCCCATGCCGATCTATATCAGCTGGCTGATCGACCAGGCCTTTCATAACGGGAACAAGCTGGCCTTGAAACTGGCCCTGCCAACGCTGCAATCGATACGTTTCGGCGGCATCTGGGACCAGTTGGGAGGCGGCCTGCACCGCTACTCAACAGACCGGGAATGGCTTGTACCCCACTTTGAAAAAATGCTCTACGACCAGGCCATGGTGGCCTTTTCAGCCTTGGAGGCCTTCCAGGTTGGCGGTGATGAACTGTTCCTGCAGATGGCCGAGGAGATTTTCGTTTTTGTCGAACGGGAATTGCGCGCGCCGGGCGGCGCCTTCTGCGGGGCCCTGGATGCCGACTCGGAGGGGGTGGAGGGTAAATTCTATATCTGGGACAAACAGGAGATCACGGCAATTCTCGGCCAAGACGCCGAGCTCTTCTGCCGTTTCTTCGATGTGACCGACAAGGGCAACTTCGAGGGCCACACCATCCTCAACACCCCGGCTTGGCTGGATGAGTTCTGCGACCGCGAGGGCTGCGACCAGCAGGAGACCGAACAGACCCTGGAGCGCTGCCGGGCCAGGCTGCTGGCCCATCGCGAAACACGCATCCGCCCGTTCCGCGACGACAAGGTCATCACCGCCTGGAACGGCCTGATGATAGCCGCCTTGGCCAGGGGCGCCTCGGTCAGCGGCAAGAGCGAGTATATGGAACTTGCCTGCCGGAGCGCCAGCTTCATCCTGGCAAACATGCGCCGGGACGATGGCAGGCTGCTACGCAGCTTCCTGAACGGCGCCTCAGCAGTGCCAGCCTTCCTGGAGGATTACGCCGACTTGGCCTTTGGCCTGCTGGAACTATTCGAGGCCACCCTGGACTCTAACTGGCTGGATGAATCATTGCGGCTGACCGAGGAGGCATTGCAACTGTTCCGCGATTCGGCCACCGGCTATCTCGTCACGATCGGCAATGATGCGGAGCAGATGCCGTCACAATTTTCCCTGGATCATGACGGAGTAACACCCTCGGCAGTTTCCATGATGACGCAGGTCCTGGCGCGGCTCTCATACACCTGCGACCGGTCGGATCTGGCCGATTATGCCCACCAGGCCCTGTCGGGGCGACTGGCAGTGGCCGAACACCAGCCGCTGGCCCACCTTGGCGCCCTGCGTGCCTTGGCAATGCTGGAGACCGAACCGGTCACCATCACCTTCAATGGCAGCCCGGATAAAGGGGAAATCAGCCAGATGATCGCCATTGTCAGGCGCCACACCCTGAATGGCTGCACCATCAGGAGAGGCCAGGAGTCCACTGAAGCGGCCGGCGTACAGGTATGCGGGGCCGGCAGTTGTCATCCAGCCATCCGGGACGCCTCTGAGCTGGAGACCCTGTTGGGAAGGTTGTTCAGCGCGGTCAGGTGACCTGGTGCAAGAGACCCGTGAAAAAAGCGGCGTGATTCGAGGTAAAGAATGGGGGGTCATGCTTCAATATGGCCGCCACGGCCGGTTCCCGTTTGAATTCATTGGCCAGGAAGCCGCGCACCTGTTTCCGGTCCCATCCCCGGGGATGCTTGAAAGCGGTGTAAAGCGAAAGGTCACCCTCGTAGAATGGTTCGATTTCCAATCCTGCGGCCTCTTCCCCACAAATTGGCATATTGAACAGCGCCAGGTTCATGAAGGTGATGGCTGCCTGATGCCGGACAACATACTCCAGCGTTCGGCGCGCCTCTGTCTCGGTTTCGGCCGGGGTCCCAAAGAGCAGGTACAGATAAACCCCGATCCCGGCCTTGTGCAGGTTGGTCAGCACCCGGGACGCCAGGCCGAGATCAATACCCTTGTTCAGCCTGTCCAAAACCACCTGGTCCCCGGATTCCAAGCCGAGCTTGAGCATGACGCATCCCGAACGTCGCAGGGCCGCGCAAAAATCGGCATCGGCGAGTTCACTGCCGAAGCGGGCGAAACCATACCAAGGGGCATTGAGTGGCTGTTCAGCCAGTGCCCGCAGCAGCGCCGGACTGATGGCATTGTCCAGCAGATGGATCAGAGCCGGTGCGGTCAACTCGGCCAACCCATGCAGTTCGTTCATGGCCTGCTGCACCGGAACCGGGGTGTAGCGGTTGCCTTCCGCCTTTTCCGGACAGAAGGAGCAGCCATTCCAGTAACACCCGCTTGCGGCACTGTAGGGGAGTACGAAACCCGGGGACAGGTAGTCATGAAGCGGCAGCAGGCCGTAGGCCGGTACTACATGCGTGCCGGAACGTTCTTTGACTCCAAACAGACCCAGCAGCGCCCCCTCCCCCGGCCCGGCCACCATGAGGTCAACCAGGTCGTCAAAGGGATTTTTCCAGCCCGAACGCATCATCCATGAGGTCACCAGACCGCCACCGAGGACAATCTTGATACCCGGAAACCTGTTCCGGATAAAACCTATCATGGCAAAAGTGCACAGTGCCTGGCTCAGGTAGGTGAGGGAAAATCCCACCACGCTGACCGGTAAACCGGTTCCCGCTTCTCGGCCATGGAGCAGGGACAGATTCGTACTTTGCTTCGGTGTTTCTAAGATTTCCTGCAGACGGGTACTAAAGTAGGGGAAAAAGGGGTTCTGCCCGGGCTGTTCCGCCGCCCGGACCAGGTCGGTACTCCGCAGGGGGGAGAGTTGCCCGTGCTGATAATCAGCCAGCCCGACCATTGCACCGCTATCGCGGCCTGCAACGGCCAGAACGCGGTTGACGTCCCTGACTGCCAGGGAGTAACGGTCCGGAGAACGATAGGTTTCTTTGTCCTGCAGGGCAACGATGTTGGCTGGAAGGTTTTTGATTGCCCGGCGGCTCCAGGTATCGGTTGCCGCTTGCGGCTGTTGCAGCAACCAGAGCAGTCCTTCGAGGTTGGCGTCCAGCACCTGGCAGGTTATGCCGTGCCCCAGCAGGACACCGGCCAGCTTCGCAACACCGGCTGGCGGCTCGCTCGGCTTGGCAACGGGAGGAAATATCAGCAACATGCTTTTATCATGTCTGCAACGCTACCGTGCCTACCCGCAGGGCCAGGGGCCAGCTGATGGGGCGTAACCTATGCGGATCCCCCCAGGCGGCGCGCAACTCCTTGTCGATCAGGGCCAGCGGACTGCTCCCCAAACGTTTTTCGTACTCTCCAACCGCCGACCAGGTACTGAAATAGCCCAGCAAATGCTCCAGGTCCCACTCTGCCTCCATGGCAAAGGCCGGCGCGGATATTTCGGGGAAGGGAAAGGGAATAGTGGCATAATGTTCATCCACATAATGACGCTCTGCCGGCCAATAGGGGGCGATCAACTCGTAATAGAAGCGATCGATCACCTCCCCGGCCACCCCATCGACACTTACCGGGCCGTATGAGACAGCCGCCAGTATCCCGCCATGCCGCGCCACCCGCCTGACCTCCGTGTAAAAACGCTCAAAATCGAACCAGTGCAGGGCCTGGGCAACCATTACCAAGTCCACGCTGTTGCCGCCGATGCCAGAATCCTCGGCTGGCGCAACCCCATAGCTGATCCCTTCGTGCTGCTGGGCATGTTCGATCTGCTGCCGGCTCGGGTCAGTGGCTATGACCCGCTTGAAATACGGCACCAGCCCCAGGGCGGCCTGACCGCTGCCACAGCCGCAATCCCAGGCCAGTTCATGTTGCCCGGCAAGGCCGGCCAGCCAGCTAAAAAGCTCTTCCGGATAGGAAGGGCGATAACGGGTGTAGGCATCGGAGCGAACCGAAAAATGGTCCTTGAATCCTGTTTGATCTGTCATTGGCACCCTCCCCCGATTTTGCACAACCAGTCCGCAGGACAAAATCACATAGTCACAATGTAGCGGTCCTGTTCAGGCAGGATCTCGTTACAAGCGTCACCAGCAAACCCACGTAGAAGCCTGCGATCACATCGCTCATGAAATGATAATTGGTCAATATGAGCGCAATTGCCAGCATGGATAACGCCAGAGCTGAAATAGAACGATAGGCGGGATAATAGAACCAGACCGCCATGAAAAAGGCGGTGAATACGGTCATGTGCCCGGAAGGAAAACCACCGTTATTCTCCAATCCGGTAAACCAGGGGATATCCGCTGAAGAACTGTTTTGTAGCCACACCCGGGTGTTGATGCGGCCAAAGAAAGATTGCAGCAGCGATTTGAGCAAGTAGGCAAAAGGCACTGAAGTTGCAGCCAATTTAAGGAATTGCGTGTGGATGTTACGCCCTTTTCTACGCACCAGATAATAATAAGCACCCCACATGCCAACACTTGCAACACATACCAATTGCAGCAGCAAATCAGGGATATCTTTGGTAACGTCGCTAAAAAGCGGATTCAAATGCATGAGATGTCTGACGCTCAGGGCAATCCTTCGATCCAGAAAGACAATACCCGCATAAACGATTGCAGCACTTGCGAGCAATGTCCCGGCAAGAAGATAATTAACGTGTGTTTTTTTCATGCCCGCATACTACTACATCCCGTCGCAACATAAAATCATTATACTTATTGCAACACCCCTGCTTCATTAACGTCCAACTCAAGAGGACTATCTGTCGCCGTGTCCGTGGCCTTCATGCCTGTATTCCCTCTCGCGCCCATCTTCCCTGTCCTCTCGTCCATCCCTGTCGCCATGCCTTTCCTTGCCGACATACTCCGGGCGGTAATGACGGCCACGATAATGCTCCCGATCACGTGAATAGAC
>MTLD01001282.1_pt2 | contig 15721 bp, 11 predicted proteins | sample 1982471 | NCBI WGS metagenome assembly MTLD01 (sample SAMN05712604, study PRJNA340218) | biofilm metagenome | isolation source: sample SPM anode biofilm adapted to -50 mV | place: USA | collected 2012-02-03
GATGCGAAGGTGGCGGAATTGGTAGACGCGCTAGCTTCAGGTGTTAGTGCCTTCGGGTGTGAGGGTTCGAGTCCCTCCTTTCGCACCAATCTTTACGAAGAGTTAAAAAAAATCGGTGATTAGCGCAGCCCGGTAGCGCATCTGGTTTGGGACCAGAGGGTCAAAGGTTCGAATCCTTTATCACCGACCATTTTCTTCCAGTGCGCCCTTAGCTCAGTTGGATAGAGCAACGGCCTTCTAAGCCGTGGGTCACAGGTTCGAATCCTGTAGGGCGTACCAGCAAGACATTGTTGCTCAGCTTCAGAAGTGGCATGACAACACGGTTCGATGGTGGCTATAGCTCAGTTGGTAGAGCCCCGGATTGTGATTCCGGTTGTCGTGGGTTCGAGTCCCATTAGCCACCCCAATAAAAGATCAGAACTGCGGAAGTGGCGAAATTGGTAGACGCACCAGATTTAGGTTCTGGCGCCGCAAGGTGTGAGAGTTCGAGTCTCTCCTTCCGCACCATGTTCTTCAAGCGAACAACATAAACCAGCGAAAGCTGGTTTTTTTGTGTCTGAAATTCACGTTTCCAGTTTACTTCTAATCTCTGATCGTAAGCACACTCAGTAAACTAATGATGTTTTCATATTGTTTATCGTCACCGGTTGTGGCGCTCTCGTCTATATTATTGATTTCCATATAAAGTCAGTCGATCCAATATCAATTTTTTCAGTGGATTAATACGATTTTACCTATCATGGCAATTCAGCAAATATATATTTTATTCATGGCAATGGCTTCAGGCCTGATTTTATCTCCGGGACCCGGAATCCTGAAATTAATCACTAATTCCGTAAACTATGGAATTTGGCATGCCACTATTGGGGTTTTCGGTGAGGGTGTTGTTTTGCCTCTTTTCATCATGGCGTTGACGTTCTGTTCATTGATGACAGTAATCCATATGGGGTATGTACTTATTACTGCAAAAGTAAAAATTTGGATAGATAAGAACATTGTTCTTTTTAATAAGTTGAGTGTATTGTTCTTCTTTATTTCTGTCTGATTTTTTAAAAAATCAATATGATAGTAACTAAAATCCGGTGATCCTGAGCAAGCGTTAACGATCAAGGAATCAAATCTGCCAAATACTGTTCAAAGTGATCAAAGGGAAATGGAACTATTCAATAAATTTCTGTTTAATGAGTAGTAAACTATTAAATAACATTTACCATATCTGGTTTGTTTTATTTTAATCTGCAATATAGAATGAACAGGAAGGCTAATAATGCCTCCCTATTAATTATTTCTCTTGAAGGCAAACATATGTCAGACTTTCTACGTACTTTTTTAAACGCTCGCAGCTTAAAAACAATTACCCGTGAATTGACCTTAGAGCAGTTGAACGAGGGTTTCGAAAAATTAACTGTTATCGTTGAAGAACGTCGGACACAAGAAGAGTCTGTTCGTAAAAATCAGGAAGCGCGTCTGCAAAAAATCGCTGAATATAAAGAACTGTTGAAAGCCGAAGGTATTGATCTGGCTGATCTGCTGGCCGGTGCAGCTCCTACTGAAAAAGCGACTAAAAGCAAACGTGAGCCTCGTCCGGCTAAATACAAATACACTGATGCTGAAGGTAATGTGCAGACCTGGACTGGCCAAGGCCGTCAGCCTGTACCAATCCGTGAAGGTATCGCTCAAGGTAAAACACTGAACGATTTCTTGATTTAAGTTCAGATACTTAAAAAACAGCGCTTGTATTTAAACAGTACAAGCGCTGTTTTTGTATTTAAGTTGTTAACCGACTGGCATTAGAAAGTTGATCCCCGGATTTTTTTGGACTAAAGGTAATTTATCAGAAAGTCAGCTGGCAGAACGACATGCAGACAGGAAATCCAGTTCTGGTTTGTAGACTGATGTCGCAACGTTCGCTAAACCAAGCAGACTGTGAGACAGATAGTCCTGAGAGATCTTTTCTGATTCTGCATTTTTGCGTAAGCAGGTCGTATCAATCCGGTTTTCTCTTACATAGTTATCCGATAACCAGAGTAATGCCGGTACATGGGTCTGTTCTTCAGGGGCAATCGCATAAGGCGTACCATGCAGATAGAGCCCGTTTTCCCCCAGAGATTCGCCATGATCTGACATATACAGCATGCTGGTGTTGTATTGGTCATTGTGCGATTTTAAAGTGTGTACAACCCGCGACAGTATGTAGTCAGTGTAAGCAATCGTATTATCGTAAGTGTTTAGCAGTTCTTCACGGGTGCAGTTCTGGATATCACTCCGCTCACAATCTGGCGTGAATTTACGGTGCGAGGCCGGATAACGGCGGTAATAAGTCGGGCCATGGCTGCCGATCAGATGTAATACCAGCATAGTGTCTTTGCCGTTTGCTTTTGCCAGCGCTTTTTCCAGTTCAGGCAGCAGTATCTCATCGAAACAGTATTCGCCATCACACAACGGTGAATCGGTCTTGATGCTGATATGGATGGTGGGTACGCGATCGCAAACACCTTTACAGCCGCCATCATTATCTATCCACAGGGTATTAATGCCGGACCGTTGAATCACATCTAACACGGTATCCTGTTTTGCGGCCCGGTTTTCATCATAATTTGAACGGCCCATGAATGAAAACATACATGGCACAGAAACGGCCGTGGCTGTTCCGCAAGAAGATACGTGGCGGAAAGAAATCAGGTTGTCAGATGCAGTAAAAGGGTTGGTATCACGGGAATAACCATTGTAGCGATAGTTCATCGCGCGAGCTGTTTCACCTAATACCATGACGGTTACTTGCGGGCGGGTAACTGTCACTGCCGCTGCTTTTCTGGAATCCATCCCCAGTTGCTGATAAACGAGCGGGGTAGTGAAGTAGTTCTTTTTCAGATACTTATAACCACTTGAAACATATTGGGTCGGAACGATATATTTCTGCAGGAACCTGTTATTACGCCCGATAGAGGCATAATCCTGATAGTAGAAAAACGCAATAATCAGTAGCCCCAGCACTGATAGTCCCATCAGGGCTGTTTTGCTTAAAGCCTCTTTCACCAGAGGGCGGTAGATAATGTTAGTTCTGGTGATAAAAAACGCAGGAAGTATGCCAGTCAGGATAAAACTGATAATCAGGGACGGATTGAGATAGCTCAGCGCTTCCGATAAGTTGGTCTGAGATGAGTTCTGGATCATGCCATAGTCAAACACGACGCCATACGTCAGTCCGGCATAGAAAACCAGAGATGACGATACGGTCAGCAGAATGAAGACAGGTTTACTGATGTACTTGATCGTAAACAGCGAAAACAGAATGATTAATGCGAACAGAACAAAAAAAGGAATGGAAACAATAAAGCCTGCTTTCACCTGCTCAAGTTTTCCCAATACCTTCCATGATTCGCGGAAAAACGGGTAGTTGAGAATTATGGTGAAATAGACTGCCAGCAATAACGTAAAGTACTGACTTTTAATGTTAAATCTCAATGACACTCTGTTACCTGTTTAGTTAATCCGGAACGCTGTGAGGTTATGATATTGGATGAACCTTAACAGAAAATTAAGCCGGCGATTTCTGTGTTGCCAGAGGCGCTTTGGCTGAACCCAAAAAAAAGCCCCGAATTAACGGGGCCTGAATTTATCCGGTTTGTTATCTGGTTTCCCCGGAGTATTTTTACTCTGCAATCTCAATCAGGACATCGCCCGGATTGATACGATCACCTTTGGCAACGTGAATAACTTTCACTGTGCCGGCGATCGGAGCCATGATTTCAGTTTCCATCTTCATCGCTTCTGTTACCAGCAGCGGCTGACCGGCTTTCACGCTGTCGCCTTCTTTTACCAGCACATCAACGATGTTACCTGGCATTGCGGTGCTGACATCGCCCGGTGCAGCGGCCTGTTTACGTTTGCTGCCGGAAGCTGAGCCAACGTAATTATTCAGTGGTTCGAAAACAACTTCTTCAGGCAGACCATCGATTGACATGTAGAAGTGGCGTTTGTTGTCACTCTTGATACCGATACCGGTGATATCGATATGGTAAGATTCGCCATGCACATCAATCACAAACTCAGTCGGCATGCCTTCTTTGGCTACTGATTGCGCAGCATCGGAATCTGGCTGTGGCAGTAATACTTCCGGAGTCAGAGTGCCTTTTTCACGTTCCTGCAGGAATTTACGGCCGATATCAGGGAACATGGCATAAGTCAGCACATCTTCTTCTGATTTTGCCAGCGCACCAATTTCTGCTTTCAGTTTGGTCAGCTCTGGTTTCAGCAAGTCAGCCGGACGCACATCGATCACTTCTTCGTTACCGATCGCCTGACGCTGCAGCGCTGCATTTACAGCAGCAGGTGCTTTACCATAGCGGCCTTGCAAATACAGTTTTACTTCGTTGGTGATGGTTTTGTAACGTTCGCCTGCCAGCACGTTGAATACTGCCTGAGTACCCACGATCTGAGAGGTTGGTGTTACCAGTGGCGGATAACCGAGGTCTTTACGTACACGAGGAATTTCATCAAATACTTCGTTGATGCGGCTCAGTGCACCTTGTTCTTTCAGCTGGTTTGCCAGATTGGAAACCATACCGCCAGGGACCTGATTGATCTGAACGCGGGTATCCACACCGGTGAACTCGCTTTCATACTGGTGGTATTTTTTGCGGATGGCATTGAAATACATGCCGATTTCCTGCAGCAGTTCCAGATCCAGACCGGTGTCATATTCTGTCCCGCGCAGGGCAGCTACCATTGATTCGGTTGCCGGATGGCTGGTGCCCCAGGCCATGCTGGAGATAGCGGTATCGATGCTATCCACGCCGTTTTCAATCGCTTTCAGCTGACACATAGTGGCGATGCCGGCAGTATCATGCGAGTGGATAAAGATTGGCAGGTCTACCGCTTCTTTCAGCGCTTTAACCAGATCGCCGGTGGCAAACGGTGTCAGCAGGCCGGCCATATCTTTGATGGCAATAGAATCAACGCCTAAATCGACCAGATCACGCGCCTGCGCCACGAAAGCTTCGGTGGTATGTACCGGGCTGGTAGTGTAGCAAATTGTGCCCTGGGCGTGTTTACCGACTTTCTTCACTGCACGGATGGCGGTTGCCAGATTACGTACATCGTTCATGGCATCGAATATGCGGAATACGTCGATGCCGTTTTCAGCCGCTTTTGCTACAAACGCTTCTACCACGTCGTCACTGTAGTGACGGTAGCCCAGCAGGTTCTGACCACGCAGCAGCATCTGCAGACGGGTGTTTGGCAATGCACGACGCAGTTCGCGCAGACGTTCCCACGGATCTTCTTTCAGGAAACGTACACAGGAATCAAATGTTGCACCACCCCAGACTTCCAGTGACCAGTAGCCAACCTGATCCAGCTTGCTGCAGATTGGCAGCATATCTTCGGTACGCATGCGGGTAGCCAGCAGGGACTGATGGGAATCACGCAGGATGGTATCGGTGACAGTAATTTTCTTGCTCATTCTTAATTCTTCCTCTTCCGGTCGTCCGGTCTGAAATTCTTATAATCCGGCGTATGCCGCGATAGCCGTTGCGATAGCGAGTGCCAACTGGTCAGGACTGCGTTTTTCTGAATATTCCAGCAGTTCCGGGTGGTTTTCCACAAAACTGGTGTTGAACTCGCCGGTCCGGAATTCAGGGTTACGCAGGATCTCCTGATAATACGGAGTGGTCGTTTTCACGCCATGTAACCGCATATCGTCGAGTGCTCGCAAACCACGGGCTAATGCTTCTTCCCAGGTCATTGCCCACACGATCAGTTTCAGACACATAGAGTCGTAGTGAGGCGGAATAACATAGCCGGTATAAATCGCTGTATCGGTACGTACGCCCGGACCACCGGGTGCGTAATAACGGGTTATCTTGCCGAAAGAAGGGAAGAAATTATTTTTCGGATCTTCAGCATTGATTCGGAATTGCAGCGCAAAACCCTGATGACGAATATCATCCTGTTTTACTGACAGCGGCAATCCGGAAGCAATACGGATTTGTTCACGGACAATATCGATGCCGGTGATTTCTTCTGTGATGGTATGTTCCACCTGCACGCGGGTGTTCATTTCCATGAAATAAACTTCATCACCGGTGAGCAGGAATTCAACAGTACCAGCATTTTCGTAACCTACCGCTTTTGCGGCACGCACAGCCAGTTCACCGATATACGCGCGTTGTTCCGGCGTCAGTTGCGGGCTTGGTGCAATTTCAATCAGTTTCTGGTTACGACGTTGAATCGAACAGTCGCGTTCATACAGATGAACGGTGTTACCAAAGCTGTCAGCCAGGATCTGAGCTTCAATATGCTTTGGATTAACAATGCATTTTTCCAGAAAAACTTCTGCTGAGCCGAATGCTTTTGTGGCCTCGGAAATAACGCGAGGATAAGCCTGTTCCAGTTCTTCGCGGCTGTTACAGCGGCGAATACCACGGCCACCACCACCGGAAGTCGCTTTCAGCATGATCGGGTAACCGATACGCTCAGCTTCACTGATTGCTTCAGCCAGATCAGCCAGATTGCCTTCAGTACCTGGCGTACAAGGAACGCCTGCGGCAATCATACTGCGACGGGCTTCAGTTTTATCGCCCATACGGCGGATAACTTCAGCGCTCGGGCCGATAAATTTAATACCGTGCTGATCACATAGATCGGCTAACAGAGGATTTTCCGAAAGGAATCCGTAACCGGGATGCAGGGCATCACAGCCGGTTTCTACGGCCAGACTCACCAGACGTTGTGGATTAAGATAGCCGGCGAGCGGATCAGCGCCCAGTGTGTAGGCTTCATCTGCACGTTTCACGTGTAATGCATGACGGTCGGCTTCTGAATAAACAGCCACCGAGCGGATACCCAGTTCAGCGCAAGCGCGGACGATACGCACTGCAATTTCACCACGGTTGGCAATCAGAATTTTTTTGATCACGAAAAACTGCCTCCTTGTATGTTCACTGGTGAACGATTCCTAATGCATAACCCTACGACACATTAGGAATTAATTTAAATTAATTCTTATTGTGTTTACTATAAGTAAATACTTATACACTGGGTGTGGCGATGCGAAATTCATTGATGCGAATCACATTAAGGCAATTACAGGTGTTCCGGGCAGTCTGTAAGCAGCTCTCATACAGTCGTGCCGCCGAGGCTATGTCTCTGACACAACCTGCGGTCAGTTTGCAGATCCGTCAGCTGGAGGAGCTGATCGATCAGCCATTATTTGAGTATGTCGGTAAAAAACTATATCTCACGGCCGCTGCCGAAAGATTATCGGAGGCGACAACAGATATATTTCAGCGACTGGATGAACTGGATATGCAGCTATCTGATCTGCGGGGGTCACTCAAAGGTGAGTTGCGTATCGCTGCCGAGTCGAGTGCAAAATATCTGACACCTCATTTATTGTCTGCATTTCAGCAACGTTTTCCTGATGTCAGTCCATTGCTCAGGGTTGTAAACCGAGCGCAAATCATACGCCGGATGGCCGATAACCGTGACGATCTGGTGATCATGTCGTTGGTGCCTGAAGATATGGCGCTCGAATTTATGCCATTTCTGAATAACCCGATTGTGGCTGTTGCGCCGGCAGGGCATCCGCTATGTCAGATTGAAGCAGAAGAATTAACGCTGAATGATCTGCAGGAATACCCGTTACTGATCCGTGAGTCAGGCTCCGGTACACGTAAAGCCTGTGAAGAGTTTTTCCAGCAAAAACGGGTTCATTTCACCAGAACAATGGAACTCAACTCGCACGAAGCACAATGCGAGGGGGTGATGGCCGGGCTGGGAATTGCATTTTTACCACGACATGCGGTGTATCGTGAGTTACAGACAGGCGATCTGAAGGAACTGCCGGTTAAGGGACTGCCTCTGTATCGCAGCTGGTGTCTGGTCCATGCGCGCGGTAAGCGATTGTCACCGGTTGCTCAGGCATTTGTTAATTTCATTCGTACTGAAAGGGATATTATCAGCCAGATAGCGAAACGATTTGAGGTGAAGAAAGGGGTGGAATAACGTGCAGCGGGCCAGCAAGTGAAAAAGTACCTGAATTGCTGGCCTCGATTACGGTGTAAGCAACTTACAGTGGCAATTTGTCTTTCAGACAAATTGCGCGTAAGGCATCCAGATGATGCTGATGTTCAGCTTTTACCGCTTTGAAATGTTCAATGATCTCTCTCGTGGCCGGTGATAGCTTGGCGGCCTTATTGGCTGGCAGGGTATCGTAATAATATAACGCTTTCGCATCATCCATCGGGACCGGCGTGCCTGACGCGATCAGATAAAACACTTTATGCCGGTTAGAACGGGATTCATGATCAAACAAGAAAATAGCCGCATGAGCCTGCAGATTAGTTTCTTCTTTTAATTCCCGGATGGCGGCTTCCAGCCGGGATTCTCCCCGGTTCGCCTGACCACCCGGAAGCAGCAACAGATCGTGACTGGTTTCGGTCAGTAAGATGCCGTGTTCACATTCCACGATACAGGTCGCCCTGCGCGGTTTGAAATGCATGCTCATGCTGGTGTACTCCTGTTTAATGCTCTGGATTTTATGGATTAAAAAATTTCCTTCATTATTAGTAGGCTTTACCGTAAATGTCTACGACTGGTACTTCCGTTTGTGTCATGTGACATATGGTCCGGATTGAATCGCCCGTAGCAGGCATAGAGACATTGATGGTTCTGAACTACGCTTATTCATGAGAGATCAGATAAGCAATGATTGGGATCCGCTATGTTTATCGCCAATTTATCAGTTGCAGAAGCACTGGAAAGCCTCAAAACGACGGAGGAAGGATTAAGTAATGATGAGGCGCAACGCCGGCTGAAAGCGTTTGGTTATAACAAACTGGAAGAGATCAAGCGTCAGTCGATCCTGCTTCGTTTTCTCAGAGAATTTACTCATTTCTTTGCCATTATTCTGTGGATTGCTGCCGGGCTGGCATTCTGGGCTGAAAGCCAGAGTCCCGGCGAGGGCATGTTTCCGCTCGGTGTTGCGATCCTGGGTGTTATTTTAATCAACGGCGTTTTCTCTTTCTGGCAGGAATACCGGGCTGAACGGGCTATTGCCGCGCTGACAAAATTATTGCCACAGCAGGCGCTGGTATTTCGTAGCGGTAAACTACGGACTGTCTCTGCGGATATGCTGGTTCCGGGGGACTGTATCGTACTGGAGGAGGGGGATAATATACCGGCTGACTGCCGGTTGATTCAGGCTTCCGGTGTCCGGGTTAATATTTCTACGGTGACAGGCGAGTCATTGCCTAAAGCCCGTATTGCCGAGGCGGTAACAGAAACATCTCATCTGGCGGCTGCCAATATTCTTCTGGCAGGTACCTGGGTTGTTTCTGGTCAGTGCCGGGCGATAGTCTTTGCTACCGGACGACATACTGAATTTGGTCAGATTGCACATCTCACGCAGGCAGAAAAAGAGAGTGTTTCTCATCTGCAGCAGGAGATCGCCCGTCTTTCAAAACTGGTAGCCGCATTTGCAGCTTTTCTGGGGTTAGTATTCTTTGTTATCGGAAATATAATCGGGTTGCCTTTCTGGACAAGCCTGATGTTTGCGATTGGTATTATTGTGGCCAATGTACCGGAAGGGTTATTGCCGACCGTTACACTCAGTCTCGCGATGGCAACACAACGCATGGCGAAAAAAAATGCGCTGGTACGTCATTTGCCCGCAGTAGAGACTCTGGGTTCCACAACGGTGATTTGTTCGGACAAAACGGGCACATTGACCCAGAACAAGATGACGGCCTCGCAGATTTATATTCATGAACAGCTCGTTTCTGTGGCTGATCATGCACAGTATGAAAATGAAATCCGGCTGGTTCAGAACGCACAATACTGTCATAACCTGAAAAAAAGCCTTCAGGGAAAACATTATGTTCTGCTGGGCGATCCGATGGAGATTGCACTGGCCGAGTTTGGCAGAAGGAGCCATGATTTTGGCGATATTCCGGTGTTATCTGAAATCGCTTTTGACAGCGAACGGAAACGCATGTCGGTCGTGATTGAATATGAAGGTATCCGCTGGCTTTATTGTAAGGGGGCACCAGAAATGGTGTTACCGCTATGCAGTCAGATTAACAGTAATGATGTGATCAGACCGGTCGATCCTCTTGTTCAGCAGCAAATCACTGCTGCGCAAAATACGATGGCAAAAGATGGTTTGCGGGTATTGGCGTTTGCCTATTGCCGATTGGATCATGATCAGCCTCCTCTGGAAGAAAATCTGATTTTTTCTGCCCTGATTGGTTTGCAGGATCCGCCACGCCCTGAGGTGAAAGAGGCTATTGAGCGCTGCCATTCCGCCGGCATCAAGGTCATCATGGTCACGGGTGATCATCCGCAGACAGCAGTTGCAATTGCCCGGCAGATTGGTCTGGTGAAAACGGAGCATCCGCTGGTGTTACAGGGGGAAGCGTTACGGAAAATGACTGGTGCTCATTTGCATCTGCTGCTGGAAAGCCCGGAGGTTATTTTTGCCCGGGTGACGGCCGAGCAGAAAATGCATGTCGTGAAAGCACTGAAGCGTAAAAAGGAAATTGTGGCAGTCACCGGGGACGGGGTGAATGACGCGCCGGCATTAAAAATCGCGGACATCGGGATTGCGATGGGAATATCCGGTACTGATGTCGCGAAAGAAGCCTCGGACATTATTTTACTGGATGATAATTTCGCCAGCATTGTCGATGCTATCGAGGAAGGGCGGACAGTTTTTGAAAATATCCGCAAATTCATGACGTATATTCTGACGTCTAATATTCCTGAAATACTGCCTTATATTGCCTTTGTGATCTTCAGAATTCCGTTACCGCTGACCATTATACAAATACTGGCTGTGGATCTGGGGACTGATATGTTGCCTGCGTTAGCACTTGGTGCTGAGCCTTCCGATAAAAAACTGATGCAGCAACCACCGCGACCACCGAAGGAGCGATTGTTATCCTGGGGACTGGTTACCCGTGCTTATTTATGGCTGGGAATGCTTGAAGCAGCCGCATCGCTGTTTGTCTTCTTTTTTGTCTTGCATCAGGCAGGATGGGAATATGGCACCATGCTGGACAAAGCCGATCCATTTTATCAGCAAGCGACCACGGCCTGCCTTGCCGCTATTGTCATGGCACAGATCATCAATCTTTTTGTCTGCCGGCATTCGCGCGATTCTGCCTTTCCACTGAAACTGAGTTATAACCCGCTGTTATGGCTGGGGATCTTTGTCGAAGTTGTCCTGATCCTGCTGGTGGTTTATACCCCATGGGGAAATATCTTATTTGGTACGCATCCGCTCGGACTGTCAGTGTGGGGTTTGATGATTGTGCTGGCGTTGGGTATCGGTATTCTGGAAGAACTCCGGAAATGGATGGCTCGTCGTTTTTGCAGTAAATAAAACGCGCGGAGAGAACACTCCCGATCAAGTGTCCTCTCCGGTGTGAAAATCTGGCGGGTTATTAATTAACCCCGCCAGAACCAAAGGCTTCCGCAAAAATGCGTTCTCTGGTAACACCGCAGCGCTGTAATTCTTCGATGTAATGACGCATAAACGGTGCCGGACCGCAGAGATAGAATTCTGCATCTGTCAGCTCAGATGAAAGAATATGGTCAACCGCGAACGGAGAGCTTCCTATTCCGGTATCCTGTTCGGTTCGTTGATCGTAAAAGAATTTAGCTTCGATATTTGGCTGGTTGGCGGCAAGTTGTTCCACATGCGGTTTAAATGCGTGTACGGCCTTATTACGGCAAGTGTGAATAAAATTGATTTTCCGGGATGAGCTCGTTGCCACCAGATGATTCAGAATAGACACCATTGGCGTGATTCCGACTCCGCCACTGAGCAATACCACGGGTGTTTGTACCGTTTCATTCAGGAAGAAATCACCCAGCGGCATGGAAATATCCAGCACTGCATTTTCAGCAAACTGATCATGCAACAGGTTAGAAACCTGACCTTCCGGCTTTTCTGCATTCGCGCGTTCACGTTTGACGGATATGCGCAGGTAGTCATTACCCGGTGCATCGGAAAGGGAGTATTGGCGTGGCTGAAAAAGATCCCACTCCGGTACAAATAGTTTAACGCTGACGTATTGTCCCGGTTTGTAAGTCGGTACTTTTCCGCCATCGATCGGATAGAGATAGAATGACGTGATCTCGTCACTTTCCTGTACTTTTTTGCCAATACGGAACGGACGCCAGCCAGTCCAGCCGCCATCCTGTTGCGTGGCCTGCTGATACAGATCGGATTCCAGATTGATAAACAGATCGGCCAGTTCGGTATAAGCCGCGGCCCAGGCGCTGACTAACTCATCAGTGGCCGCATCGCCCAATACTTCTTTAATGGATGCCAGCAGGTGACGACCAACAATCGCGTAATGTTCTGCTCTGATACCCAGACTGACATGTTTATGTGCGATCCGTTCGACCACCGGTAGCAGCACAGATGGATCATCAATATTTTCTGCATAAGCAGCAACGGCCATGGCCAGTGCTTCCTGCTGACGACCTGAATTCTGGTGTCCCTGATTGAAAATGTTTTTCAGCTCAGGATTATGGGTGAACATACGCTGATAAAAATGTCTGGTGAGTGCTACACCATTGGTTTTCAATACCGGAACAGTTGCTTTAACTAAGGCTTTTTGTTGTTCGTTCATAAGGTCTCCATTACCAAAAAACGGAGGCTGATAATGAGCCTCCGGCATTGCTGAGATAAAACGGCCTATTGCGGCAAAGTGGCATTGGCAAACAGAATGTTGTTTTCCAGATGGATATGCTGCATCAGATCTTCGCGCAACTGAGTCAGACCGGTATAAAGCGCACGCCATGTCACACAGGCACCTGTCGGTGGTGTGATGTCATTGGTCAGACGGGCCAGTTCTTCCAGACCTTCACCATGTTGTTCATGCTCAAAACGCATCATGGAGATCGGCCCCTGAACCATATTGTTGTGGCCGGCTTTTAACATCGGGAACAGGATCTGTTCTTCTTTCTGCATGTGGCTTTCCAGTTCCTGCTGCATATATGTCAGATGGTCGGCCAGACCTAACGGGCAACCTGGTTTATCTGAATGCACATGCTCGACCCGGCGCGCCAGACGGGCCAGCTCCGGTAACTGAATGCGGTGCAGGGCATGGAAGCGTTCAAGAATAAAATCAATTAATGCGGCAGGTTCAGCGGTACGCCAGTCGGTATCTTCACTCGGTAATTGCTGTACTTTTTCCAGTTCAGCCACGACCAGTGCGGCATCCAGATTACGATGTGCAATGGCATCTTTTAACGGTTGCTGGCCACCGCAGCAAAAATCCAGTTTGAATTTATGGAATACACGGGTAGCACCAGGAATTTCGCAAGCAATGTTAGCAATAGTTTGTTCGAGTAAGGCCATGGTGGCTCTCCTTAAGGAAGAATAGGGTAATTTGATCTCGATCAATCTTACTGCAGACATCGTGCCGACATTTAATTTATTGAATAATAAGGAAAATAAAAAATTATGGTTTTTTATACCATTGCTTGTTAGGGTTAAATAAACCATTTAGGGTAATAACTACCATGATTGATGCCTCACTTTTGCTTGATCTCACGACTGAGCTGCCGCGATCTGTGCGTCAGGAACGGCTGGTCGCGGCTATCCGGGCTTATTTCGGCTGTGGTGCTGTCGGTTTGCTGAAACTGGACGGCGATTGTCTGTGTCCGGTGGCGGTTGACGGTCTGACACATGAAACATTGGGACGTCGCTTTGTGGTGGCGCAGCACCCTCGTCTCGTCACTATTTTATCCAGTCGATCAGCGGTTCGTTTTGAACCGGGGAGTCCGTTGCCTGATCCTTATGATGGATTACTGGATTCGCAACGCGGGATGCCATTGCCTGTGCACGACTGCATGGGGATCAGCCTGTATCTGGAAGGCCGCCTGTGGGGGGCATTAACGCTGGATGCCTTTGACGGTTGTGTGTTTGATGAACAGGCCGGAGATAAGCTGGCTCATAGTGCCATTCTGGCTGAGGCCGTGGTGCGTATGAGTCGTCTTGAGGAAGAAATCCGTGCTTTGCGTGCTGGCAGTCTCGTTTCAGAAACCTTGCTGGTGGATGAACAAGGTTCCGGTGAAGGTGAAATTATCGGGCAAAGTGCCATTTTGCTGAAATTACTGCATGAGCTGGATGTCGTGGCTAATTCCGAATTGCCGGTATTGCTGCTAGGTGAAACCGGGGTTGGGAAAGAGCTGTTTGCCCGCCGTTTACACCGTAAATCGCCCCGGCATAATGCGCCGCTTATTCATGTGAATTGTGCGGCGTTACCGGAATCGCTGGCGGAAAGTGAGCTATTTGGTCATGTAAAAGGCGCGTTCTCCGGTGCCATGAGTGATCGTCCCGGCCGGTTTGAGGCGGCCAATGGTGGCACTTTATTTCTGGATGAAGTGGGTGAGTTGCCATTGACGGTGCAGGCTAAATTACTGCGCACATTGCAAAACGGCGAGATCCAGCGACTGGGTGCGGATCAACCCCGAAAAGTGGATGTCCGGATCATTGCCGCAACTAACCGCCAGTTACATGAACAGGTAAGAGAAGGACAGTTCCGCGCCGATCTTTATCATCGCTTGTCGGTATATCCGGTGCCGATTCCACCATTGCGGGAACGGGGTAATGATGTGCTGTTACTGGCCGGCAATTTTCTGGAGCTTAATCGTGCACGTCTTGGATTTCGCAGCCTGCGGCTATCACCGGCTGCTGAGCAGGCGCTCTGTTCCTACGACTGGCCGGGCAATGTGCGCGAGCTGGAGCATGTGATCAGCCGGGCCGCTTTACGTGCTGTCAGCCGTGGGGCACTAAGAACCGAAATTGTCACGCTGGAACCGGAACATCTGGCGCTTGATGCAACAATTATCAAGACGGTAAACAAAGCAGAACAGATTTTGATTCCACAGTTAGAAAGTGAAGAGCAGGCGGTGTCTCTAAAAATTGCCGTGGATGGCTATCAGCGGCAGTTAATCCGCCAGACGCTGGAGGTTTGTCAGGGGAACTGGGCCAATGTTGCTCGTCGGCTGGATCTTGATCCGAGTAATTTACACAAATTGGCGAAGCGGCTGGGGTTGAAATAAGGGGATGCAGGAAAGCATCTATGAAAGATGCTTTCCTGTCGTGACCACATTAGCCTAATAATTTGCGTGCTTCACTCAGCACATTCTCATCACTAAACCCAAACAGTTTAAACAATTGCTCCGCCGGTGCCGATTCCCCGAAGGTTGTCATGCCAATCACGGTGCCATCAAGGCCGGTGTAGCGTTGCCAGTAGTCGGCAATGCTGGCTTCAATCGCCAGTCGGGCGCGTACAGCTTTCGGCAGCACCTGTTCCCGGTATTCCGCCGGTTGCTTGTCAAACCGCTCGGTGCAGGGCAGAGAAACTACACGGACTTTTCTGCCTTCAGCTTGCAGCGTTTTCGCAGCGTTAACCGCCAGGCCGACCTCTGAACCGGTCGCCAGGATGATGAGTTCTGGTGTACCGTCGCAATCCAGCAGGGTGTAACCGCCACGTTCGATGTTGCTGACCTGCTCGGCAGTTCTTGGCTGTTGCGTCAGGGCTTGTCGTGAGAATATCAGCGCACTCGGGCCGTTCGCACGTTCAATCGCCGCTTTCCACGCCACCGCGCTTTCCACCTGGTCACACGGACGCCAGGTTTCCATGTTCGGGGTCATGCGCAAGCTGGCGAGTTGTTCCACCGGCTGGTGGGTCGGGCC
>MTLD01001558.1_pt3 | contig 15721 bp, 15 predicted proteins | sample 1982471 | NCBI WGS metagenome assembly MTLD01 (sample SAMN05712604, study PRJNA340218) | biofilm metagenome | isolation source: sample SPM anode biofilm adapted to -50 mV | place: USA | collected 2012-02-03
CCCGCCGTCCGCGGCCTGCTGGCGGGCCTCTGGCGCTGGCCCAGCCTGGAGGCCGCCACCGGGACCACGGCCGGCCGGCCGGTGCCGGGCCTGCGGGCCTGGCCAGGCTGGACCCAGGTCTACACGCACCGGCGGGAAGCCGTGAATCCCCTGCACCTTCAACTGGAAGAAGGATTCCTGGAGGCCTCCGGCCTGCGCTGGATGCCGCGGGCCGGGCTGGCCGCGCTCCCCATGGGGAAACGGGACCAGCGCCTGCGGGACCTGCTGGAGGTCCCCGGCGAGGTCCCCCTGGAACCACCCGATCCTCAGGCGCTGCTCGCCCCGCTCAGAGCCGGTGCAACCCCTTCGGCGTGATCCGCAGGTCCAGGGGAGGCAGGCCCATGGCCTGCAGGGCGGCCTCGGCCTCTTCGCGGCGCCCTTCCTTGACGACCAGGAGGCAGCAGCCGCCGCCTCCGGCGCCACAGGGCTTCATCCCCGCGTACCAGCCCTCGCGGCGCCCGCGATCGCGCACCGTCCGCATGGCGTCCGTCTCCACGGCCGGGGACATCCGCGTGCGGGCGCGGCCCTCGCGCTCGAGGAGCTCCGCCACGGTGGCGGGATCGGCGGGAAGGGCCCCGGCCATCTCGCGGGCGATGTCCCGGATCTCCAGCAGCGACTGTCGCGTCTGTGCGTCCCGCTCGATGAAGCGCCGGTAGGCCTCCCAGTTGGTGAGGCCGGAGTGGTGCGGCTGGCCCGTGTAGAAGACCACCAACCGAGCCATCAGGCCGGGATGGGGTTCCAGCCGCTCCCAGCGCGGGTCCGGACCGTCCCAGTGGAGCGCCAGGGCCCCGCCCAGGGCAGCGGGATAATAGTCCTGCCAGCCTGCGGGCGTCTGCAGCTCTCCCGATTCCAGGTGCCTGAGCAGTGGCACGCGGGAGGCCAGCTCCTCGCCGGCCTCGAGCCCGAGGGCGCTGCCCAGCAGACCCACGCCGAGGCAGGAGGAGACCCCCAGGCCCGACCCCTTCGGCACGGGGCTGTGGATGACCACCTCTGCCTGCGGACCCGCCGCATCCAGCACCCGCCAGACCCAGCCCAGACCCTCCGGGGGACTGGACGGCCAACGGTCGAAGCGGAGATCCAGGGCCAGGTCCCGACTCGCCAGCCGGTGTCCAGCCCCCTCGCGCCGCAGGTCGATCCCCACCCAGAGGTCCACGGCGGCGTTGACGGTGACGCAGCCGTCCAGCAGGGCGTAGATGGGCCAGAGGTCGAGGGTCCCCCCCGCGAAGTCCACGCGGACGGGAACCCGCCAGCGTTCGGGATCAGAGGCCAAGGTCGCTCAGTTCCTGCTGGGCGGTACGGGCCTCGGGCGTGTCGGGGAATCCATCCACCAGCTCCTTGAACGCCTTCACCGCGGCAGGCTTGAGCCCCTGCTTCAAGAGGCACTGCCCGCGCTTCAGCTTGGCGGGGAGGAACTGCGGGGAGGCGGCGTGGTCCTTGATGATGCGCTCGAAGGAGGACTGGGCCTGGTCGAACATCTTCTGGTTGTAGAAGCAGAGCCCCAGGAAGAACAGCGCATCCGGGCGCTTGGCGCTCTGGGGGTAGTTCTTCAGGAAGAGCTTCAGCCCCTCGGCCGCCAGGGAGTAGTTCCCCCGGTTGTAGTCGAGCACCGCGGCGTTGAAGGCGCGCTCGTCCTCGGCGGCCTGGACGGCGGCCGCGGGCGACTCTCCGGGCGTCTCGATGACGATGGGGCGGGAACCGGCGCGACGCATGTCCCCCATGCGGTTGTTCAGGACACGGGTGGTGTCCTTGAGCTGGCGCAGGTTCTCCTGGAGATCCGCCTGGAACCGGCGGTCCTGGTCCCGGGCCTCCTCGGCCGACTTGTGCTCGGTGGCGGCCAGCTTGTTGCCGTCCTCCACCTGCTGCCGCAGCTTGAAGACCTCCAGCTTCAGGTCGCCCACTTCCTGCTCCACCCGGCGAAGCTGGTCCTCGGAGGTGCAACCCACGGAGAGGACGGCCGCGAGGGCCAGGACCGGAAGGGACAGCCTGCGGAGGTTCGGCATGGGCGGCTCCAGGATCATCGTGGTTCCATCCTAGACGAAAAAGCGGGGGCCGAAGCCCCCGCTTTGACCGGATGGGACGCGCCCTACTTGAGGTGGAACTCGTCGCGGCGGTTCTGGCTCCAGCAGGCCTCCTTGGCCTCGGTGCAGAGGGGCTTCTCCTTGCCGAAGCTGATGGTGGTGAAGCGGGCCTCGTCCACGCCGAGGGTCTTCAGGTAGGCCAGCGCGGCGGCGGCGCGGCGGTTGCCGAGCGCCAGGTTGTACTCGTTGGTGCCGCGCTCGTCGCAGTGGCCCTGGATCTCGACCTTGGCCTGGGGATAGGCCTTCATGAAGTCCGCGATGCCCTGCAGGATGGCGCGGTCGGCCTCCTTGATGTCGGACTTGTCGAAGTCGAAGTGGATGTTCACGAGGGCCTTGTCCGCGGCGGCCTTGAAGGCGGCGGCGGCTTCCTCGGCGGCCTTCTTGGCGGCGGCCTCTTCGGCGGCCTTCTTGGCGGCGGCTTCGGCGGCGGCCTTGCGGGCGGCCTCTTCGGCGGCGGCCTTGCGGGCGGCTTCCTCGTCAGCAGCCTTCTTGGCCGCGTCGAGCTCCGCCTGGGTCGGGCCCGTGGGAGCGGGGGCCGGCTTCTGGCAGGCGACCGTGCCCATCAGCAGGGCCAGCGTGGCGATCGGGATTAGACGGGAAGGGCGCATGGTGTTTCCTCCGGAGTATGAGGGTAGCAACTTGAAAAATAGCAGAGAAAGAAATTCCGAAAAAAAGATCAGCGGGCCCGGGTCCAGGCGGGACTCTGGCAGTTCGAGAGGTCCGAAAGCCGCACCACCTGCCTGCCCGAGAGGTCGGTGGTAAAGAGCTGCATGGATCCGAACCGGTTGCTGGTGAACACCAGTCTGCGCTCGTCAGGCGACCAAGCGGGGGATTCGGAGGTGTTTACACCGGTGGTGATCTGATAGGCCTTTCCTTCTCCTAATTTGTAGATGAAAAGATCGAACTTCCCCTCAAAACGCGAGACATAGGCGATCATCGCCCCATTGGGACTCCATGCAGGACTGGCGTTATAGGTTCCCTCGTTCGTCAGCCGGCGGAGGTTTGAGCCGTCGCTCTGCATGAGGAAGACCTGGGGCCCGCCTTCCCGGTCCGATGTGAAGGCCATCTGCGTGCCATCGGGGTTCCAGCTGGGCTCGGTGTTGATGCCGGATCCGTCCGTCAGCCGGCGCACGTGCCCGCTGGCCAGGTCCATCACCATGATGTCCGTGTTGCCGCGGCGGTCGCCCTGCACGAAGGCGAGACGCTTGCCATCCGGCGACCAGGCCGGGCTGGAGACCATCCCCCCGCCCGCCGCCTCGTAGAGCTTCACCTGGGCCCCGCCCACGGTGCGCTGGCCCCAGATCGCCGGGGCGCCGCCCTTGTAGGTCACGTAGGCCAGCCGGCCGTCGGAGGCCACGCTGGGCGACAACGAGAGGCTCCCGTTCCGCGTGAGCTGAAGCAGGTTGGCGCCGTCCCGGTCCACCTGGAAGATCTCCTTCACCCCCGGAGAGAGCTGCCGGACGAAGACGATGCGGCTGGAGGCCACCCCCCGTACGCCCGTGAGCTGGAAGACCAGGTCGTCCGACAGGGCGTGCGCCAGCCGCCGCAGCGGCACCAGCCGGTCGGCCTTGTAGGGCTTCGTGAACACGGCCTTCTCGGCATTCGTGTCGATGGCGCTGGCCTCGAGCTGGAACTCGCCGTTGGCGGACTTCGTGAGCCGGGTGGTCAGGAGCCACTGGGCGCCGGCCTCCTTCCAGGCCTTGTAGCTGGAGGGATCGGTGGCGGCCGGCAGTTTCTCCGTCAGCAGCCCGAACACGCCGGTCTCGTCGAGATCGCGCTGGAGCACGCCGGTGAAATCCCTGGCCGCAGTGGCCTCGTCGATGCCCGTGAGCTTCGGCGGGGCCACCGCCAGCACCAGCTTCGAACCGCTGGTGGCGCTCAGCACCACCTCTGTCTGCTGGGCGGAGAGGCCCAGCCCGGCGAGGGCCGCAAGGGCGAGGAAGAGGGTCCGAAACAGGGCTCGCGTCATGACATCTCCGGGCCTTGGGGCTCGATCAGACTATCAGATCATTCCCCGCCGCTCCCCGCGGGAGCCCGCAGGCCCGCAAGCAGTGCAAGGTTCGCCTCGGGCAGCGGCAGCCGCGCGGCCTCTTCGGGCCTGAACCAGCCCCAAGCCAGGGGGGTGCGGGGCTCGCCTGCGATCCGCGCGTGGAAGGGATGCAGGCAGACCCGGCGATCCGGATAGATGTGTTCGATCATCGGCAGGACCTGGAGGTCCTCGGCCACCAGGGCCACCTCCTCCCGGAGCTCGCGCTGCAGGGCCTCCGCGGGCGTCTCCCCGGCCTCCACCTTCCCGCCCGGGAACTCCCAGCACCCTGGCAGCACCGATCCGGCCGGGTCCCGCCGCTGCAGGAACAGGCGGCCCCCGCGCCAGATCATCGCCAGGGCCACGTCCACGGCCTTCACTCAAGGCCCTCGGAGGCCGCCAGCTGGGCCAGGCGCTCCGCGTACCGCCGACGGAGGGTCTCCACCCACACCAGCTTCAGGCGGCCGTAGGCCGGCCGGAGGGCGGCCGCCACCCAGGCCTGCAGCTCCGCCACGGAGGCGCAGGCCTCCAGGCTGTGCCGCAGCGCGTCCCGCAGTTCCTCGTCCACGGTCTGCAGCGCCGCCACGGGCGCGTAGCTGAGGCGGTGGATGGGCGAGACACCCAGCTCCCGGATGCGGGCGCGGTGGAGGGCGGTGCCGTAGCCCTTGTGCTGAGCGAAACCGTAGCCCGGATGCTGTTCCTCCAGGCCCACCATGAGCGCGTCCCGGTGGGCCTTGGCCAGGATGCTGGCAGCGCCGATCGCGCAGCTCACCGCATCGCCGTCCACCACCAGACGCTCGGGAAGGCCCGTGCGGGGGGCGCGGTTCCCATCCACCAGGAGGAGGCGGGGGCGGATCGGCAGATCGGACACCGCCTGGCGCATGGCCATGAGGGTGGCCTCCAGGATGTTCTCCCGGTCGATGGCCAGGGCATCCACCTCAGCCACGGCCCAGGCCCTCAGCACCGATTTGAGTTCCCGGGCCAGGATCTCGCGCTTCTCCGGCGTGAGCTGCTTGCTGTCGCGGACCGAGCGGAGCACATGACCCCATTTGTGGACCGTTTCCCCGTCCAGCACCGCGCAGGCCGCCACGACCGGACCGGCCCAGGCCCCCCGGCCGGCCTCGTCCACGCCCCCCCACGCGATGCCCGGCGGCACGTTGCCGAGGTCCCAATCCAGCGGATTCACCATGGGGAGACGCTAGCAGCAACCCGAGGGGAGGGGCCACCTGGACCGGAACGCATGGTCCGGAAGGATTCCGGACCCTATCATGGGCGGGTCCCCTCCTAAGGCGCCCGGCATGGGTCACCCGAAGCCCCTGCTCCACCTGATCGCCGGCCTGCTGGCTGGCCTGGCGCTGGCCTGCTCCCGGTCGGGACGGGAGGAGGGCGGGCCGCGGTACACCCGGAAGGCCTCGGATCCCCGGCCTGAATACGTGTTCGCGGTGCATCCGCTCCACAACCCCGTGCGCCTGTTCGATGTCTACGGTCCCATCATCGACCGGATCCGCGCCGAATGCCCTGACCTCCGGATCCGGCTCGAGGCCTCGAAGGACTACCACGCCTTCGAGGAGAAGCTGGCGGCCCGCGCGGTCCACTTCGCCCTGCCCAACCCCTACCAGACGCTCCTGAGCCAGGCCTCCGGGTACCGTGTCTTCGGGAAGATGGGCGACGATCACCACTTCCGGGGGATCATCCTGGTGCGGCGCGACAGCGGCATCGATTCAATCGGGGACCTGAAGGGCAAGGCCATCAGCTACCCGGCCCCGACGGCCCTCGCGGCCACCTTGATGCCCCAGTACTACCTCCGGACCCACGGCCTGGATGTCACCCGGGACACGCGGAGCGTCTACGTGGGAACCCAGGAATCCGTGATCATGAACGTCTACCTGAGGCTCACGGACGCAGGCGCCACCTGGCCTGTGCCATGGCTCACGTTCCTCCAGGAGCACCCCCGGGAGGCCGCCATGCTCACCGTCAAGTGGCAGACGGGGACCCTCCCCAACAACGGCCTGGTCGTGAGGGACGACGTCCCTGAGGATGTGGCGCGCCGGGTCGGACGGGCCCTCTTCTCCCTTCACCGGGATCCCGAGGGGCGGCGTCTGCTGGCCCGAATCCCCCTGTCCCGGTTCGAGCCGGCCACCGCGGACACGTACGCGCCGGTCCGGGCCTTCATGAAGCACTTCACCGGGCAGGTCCGCGCCCTGGACGGAGAGAAGCCCAGGTGACGCGCACCCGTCCCCTCCCCCCGTGGCTGCGCTGGATCCGGCCTCGCGCCTTCCGGTTCAGGCTCCTCGTCGGCATGGTCCTCTCCCTCGCCCTGGCCATGGTGCTGTTCGTCGCCCATGTCACTCTGCAGCAGCGGACCGACCTGCTCCAGCAGAGCGAGGACCGGGCCCGCGTCCTCGCCCGGGCCCTGGCGGTGAGCAACTTCTCCGAAGTCCTGGAATCGGACATCCAGGGCATGCAGGATCTGCTGCAGCCCGTGGCGGCGTACCCCGACCTGCGCTATGCCATGATCCTGAGTCCGGAAGGCCGGGTGCTCGCGCACACGGATACCTCCCTCGTGGGTCAGTACCTGGCAGACGGGGCCAGCCGCGCCTTCCTGGCGGGGCCCGCCCGGCCGGTCACCCTCCTCCGCACGGACCGGCTCATCGACGTGGGCACCCCCATCCTCGCCCAGGGGAGGGTGGTGGGCTGGGTGCGCGTCGGACTCGGCCAGGAGGCCATGGCCGCGAGCCTCCGGGGCATCATGCGGGACGGGGCCGTCTTCACCGCCCTGGCCCTGGTGCTGGGGGCCGTGGTCTCCTATCTCGCCTCCCGGCGGCTCTCGGGCGGACTCGACCGGCTGGTGGCCCTGGCCCGGGAAACGGATCCCAACCGCCGTTCCATCCCCTCGCGCCGGGACGAGCTCAGCGAACTGGGCCGGGCCTTCGACCGGCTCACCCGGGAGCTGGAGCACCGGGTCCGCGACCTCCAGAGCCGGGAGCGGTTCCTCCACGACCTGATGGAGCACCTCACCGTGGCCGTGCTGACGCACGGGACACAGGGGACCCTCGAATACGCGAACCCCGCCGCCCTCGCCCTCCTGGGCCGGTCCCTCGACCAGATCCAGGGAAGGACCCTTCCGGACCTGGTCGAGAGCCTCTTCTGGGAGGACGGACAGCCCCTCGCGGCCGACGAGTACCCGGTGGCCCAGGTCATGGGCGACCGCCAGCCCATCCACGGCCGCGTGGTCGGCTTCCGGAAGGAGGCCGGCGCCCCGCCCCGGTGGACCCTGATGGATGTCTTCCCGGAACCGTCCGGGGAAGGCGGTGCCGGCCGGATCCTCGTGGCCATGTTCGACATCACCGAGCGTCAGGAGGCGAAGAACCGCCTCCGGCAGACGCTCGCGGACCTGGAGGATCTCTACCAGAACGCCCCCTGCGGCTACCACTCCCTGGGTCCCGACGGCACCATCCTCCGGATCAACGACACCGAGCTCCGCTGGCTCGGATACTCCCGCGAGGAGGTCGTCGGGAAGAAGACCTTCGCCGATCTGATGGCGCCCGCGAGCCGCCACATGTTCCTGGAGCAGTTCCCCGGATTCAGGAGCCGCGGGTGGGTCCAGGACCTGGAATTCGACCTGATCCGCAAGGACGGCACCCTCCTCTCGGTGCTGCTCAACGCCACGGCCATCCAGGGCCCGGACGGCGCCTACCTCTACAGCCGGTCCACCGTCACCGACGTCACCCAGCGCCTGAAGGCAGAGCGCGCCCTCCGAGCCAGCCAGGCCAGCCTGGCGGACGCCCAGCGCATCGCCCACCTGGGGAACTGGGACCTGGATCTGACGCGGAACGCCCTCACCTGGTCGAAGGAGATCTACCGCATCTTCGAACGGGATCCGGCGGCCTTCGGAGCCTCCTACGAGGCCTTCCTGGAAGCCGTCCACCCCGAGGACCGGGAACGGGTGGACCAGGCCTACCGCGCCTCCCTGGCGGACCGGAGGCCCTACGACATCATCCACCGGCTGCTGATGCCGGATGGCCGCATCAAGCACGTGCATGAGCGGTGCGAGACCCACTTCGATGCCGGGGGAAGGCCCCTGCGGTCGGTCGGCACCGTCCAGGACATCACCGAGCAGGAGCTGGCCGAGCAGGAGCGCCGGCGCCTGGAAGCGGAGGTGAACCACTTCCAGCGCCTCGACAGCCTGGGGAACCTTGCGGGCGGCGTGGCCCACGACATGAACAACATCCTGGCGGTGATCCTCAGCCTGTCGGAGCTTCAGCTGGAGCGGCTGTCCGAACCCGATCCCGCGGCCCGCGCCTTCGAGCTGGTCCGGAACGCCTGCACCCGGGGCGCCGACCTCGTCCGCCGGCTCACCCAGTTCGCCCGCAAGCAGATGGAGAAGGCGGAGGCGCTGGACCTGAACCTCCTCGTGCGAGAGCAGCGCGACATCCTGGAACGGACCACCCTCCGGAAGGCCGAATGGGCACTCGACCTGGAAGAGCCGCTGCCGCTGGTGATGGGCCAGGCCTCCGAGATCAGCAACGCGGTCATCAACCTCTGCCTCAATGCCCTGGACGCGATGCCTCGCGGAGGGCGGATCACCCTGCGGACGCGCAGCCTCCCCGGAGCTGGGGTGGATCTGAGCGTGGCAGACAACGGCACCGGGATGCCCCCGGAAATCCTGGCCCGCGCCCTGGACCCCTTCTTCACCACCAAGCCCGTCGGCAAGGGCACCGGCCTGGGGCTCGCGACGGTCTACGGGACCATGAAGGCCCACGGGGGGACCGTGGAGATCCAGAGCGAGGTGGGTGAGGGCACCACGGTCCACCTGCGGTTCCCCCCGGCCGGGGCCGTCCAGGAGGAAGCCATCGGACCGCAGCCCCCCGCCGGGGCGCTGCCCCCCCTGCGCGTGCTCCTCGTGGACGACGACGAGCTCATCCGGCTCACGGTCCCCCCCCTCCTCGAGGGCCTGGGCCTGACCGTCGAGACGGCGGAGGGCGGCCTCCAGGCGCTCGCGCGGCTGCCTTCCGAACCCGCGGTGGAACTCATCATCCTCGACCAGAACATGCCCCAGCTCTCCGGACTGGAGACCCTCGCCCGGATCCGCGAGACCCGGCCCGATCTCCCCGTCCTCCTCTCCAGCGGCTACCGGGAGCCCGACTCGGCCGCCCTGCCCGCCCCGCCTCCGAGGGTGGCCATCCTGGAGAAGCCCTACACCCTGGAGGCCCTCCGGCGCGCCCTGTCCCGGCTGCTCTCGGATGCGCCCCAGCGCTGAAGCCCCCTCAGGCCTTGGCCGGGTGCTCCGCGCGGAAGCCGGTCCGGTCCCGACCGGTTGAAGCCAGCCTCAGCAGCGGAGGGAGAACTTCGCGATGAGCCAGGTATCCAACGCCCCCCGGAAATGGCTCCCGCCGCCATGGTAGATGGCCTGGATGGGGATGTGGGCCCACACCAGGTTCCAGTCCGCCGCCTTCATGGCGATCTCCATCTCGATCGCGAAGCCGGTGGCCTTCAGGTCGAGGCGGTCCAGGACCTTCTTGCGGATCATGCGGTAGCCGCTCTGGCTGTCCTCCCACCTCACGCCGGCGATGCGGCCCAGGGTCCAGGTGCCCAGGGCGTTGGTGCGCCAGCGCCGGGCGGGGATGCGGGCCCGGTCCTGGTAGCGCGAGCCGATGAGGAAGTCCGTCCGGGGATGGGTGGCGAGGTGCTCCAGGAATCCCTTCAGGTCCGCGGGATCGTGCTGCCCGTCGCCGTCCAGGAACAGGTAGAAGTCGAAGTCGTCGGGCTTCAGGTGGGCGATGCCGGCCCGCAGGACCTGCCCCTTCCCGCCGCCCCGACCCGGCTCCAGCCGCAGCACCTCGGCGCCCTCCGCGGCCGCGACCGCGCCGGTACCGTCCGAGGACCCGTCGTCCACCACGAGGATGCGGTGCAGGCCGTAGGGCCGGAGTCCCCTCAGCACCGCGCCGATGTGGGCGGCTTCATCATGGGCGGCGATGAGGGCGGCGATGCGCGGGTTTCCCTCCCTGTCCCTCAAGCGGAGGTCCTCGCACGCCGGGCGGCGGTAAGGGGGAAAGGCTGCCCGTAGGCCGCGGTGAAGGCCGCGCGCTGGGCCGCATTGGCCCGCGTCTCGGCCACCAGCCGGTAGGTGCGTTCGGGGCTCTCCACCACGGGCACCTCCACCTCGAGGATCCGGCCCCGATCCGCGGCCAGCACACGCACCCGTCCCCCGGGACCCGGATCGGCCAGCAGCCGCAGGGCCTCCACCGAGGAGGTGACGCGCCAGCCGTCCACGGCGAGGATCTCCATGCCGAAGCTCAGCCCCGCCTTGGCCGCGGGGCTGCCCGGAAGGACGTTCTGCACCGTGACGGCGGTCCCGGCGTTCAGCACCAGCCCCGTCCAGGCCCTGGCCCGACGCAGGAGCGCCGGATCCCCCTGGTCCTCCGCAGAAAGCGCCTCCCAGGGCGCCTTCCCCTCCATGCGGAGGCCGAAGGCCCGGACGAGGGTCGAACCGTCCAGTTCGGCCCTCCCGGAGATGTAGGCGCTCCAGAACAGCATCGGGTTGCGCCCGGAGAGGTCGTGATAAGCCCGCCGCACGTCCTCGTCGGTGAGGCCCTGCTCGCCATGGCGCTTCCAGAGCAGGGCGAAGAGATCCGGCAGGCCAGCCTTGCCGTGGCTCCCTTCGCGCAGGGCGGCGTCCAGGAGCCAGGCCACCATCTCGCCCTTGTCGTAGTAGCTGATGGAACTGTTGGGGCTGAACTCGTTCTGCTTGTAGAAGCGGATCCAGGCGTCCCAGCTGGATTCCTCCAGGCTCTGCTCCAGGCGGCCTGGCCGCTGCACCTGCTCGCCCCAGCACTTCGCCAACTCCCGGGCGGTATGGCTCCAGGGCACCACCCCCGCCCGGAGGACGATCACGTGCTCCATGTACGACGTGAGGCCCTCGTGGAACCAGAGCATCCGCGTGGGATTCTCGCGGCTGTAGTCGAAGGGTCCCAGCACGGGATCGTGCAGCCGCTTCACGTTCCAGGCATGGAAGAACTCGTGGGCGATGAGCTGGTGGAGGCCGTAGTAGCCCTCGGGCCGGTCGAAGGCCAGACTGTCCGCAATGAGGCTGGTGCAGTCGCGGTGCTCAAGGCCGCCGCGGACCCGGGGCACGAAGGTGAGGAAGAAGACGTACCGCTTGAAGGGGAACCCGCCGAAGATGGCGCCGGCAGCCTCGACGATCTTCCGGGTGGCTCCGGCCATGCGGGCCTCGTCCCCGTTGTGCTCGCCGGTGAACACCAGCTCGAAGGCGGTGCCGCCGGTCTTGAAGCCGCGGGTCCGGAAGGTGCCCAGCTCGAAGGGCGAATCCACCAGGGTGTCGAAGTCCTTCGCCAGGAAGCCTGTCCTGCTCTCCGGCAGGGCGGTGGCCACCTTCCAGGCCCTCGGGAAGCCCTGGAAGCGGACCTCGACGGGCCGCGCCAGCTGGCCCTCCAGATACAGGAAGGTGGCGGCGGGGATGATCTGGGCGTGGGTGGCATCCACATGGTTGGTGCGCACCGTGAGGTCGTTGCCGTAGACGCGGTAGCGGAGCGCCACCCCCCCCTTCGCAGGCGGGATCCGCCAGCGCTGCTTGTCCAGCTTCTCCAGGGGCCGCTCCCGGCCCCCCGCGTCCACGATCCGCACCCGGTCCACGAACCGCGCGTAGTCCCGCACCAGGTAGGAGCCCGGCGTCCAGGCCGGCAGGGCGGCCACGGCCCCAGCGGCCACGGCCTCCGCCGGCAGCGCCAGCTCCACCTCGAACAGGTGCTGCGCCAAGTCCAGGGGCCGGAGGGTGGCCCGGATCGGTGCGATGGCCCTGCCCATTTCCGCGCTCATCCCTGGATGCCGTGCAGCCAGCGCCGCACCGCCCACTGGATCTCCGCATCCGTGATCTGGTACTCGGAGTGCCGCAGCTTCTCCTCCAGCAGGGCGCCGAACAGGGAGGTGAAGAGCAGGACCTCCTTCCGCGCCTGCTCCAGGCCGACGCCGAAGACGTGATTCACGAAGAGGCCCAGGGGGCTCAGCCCCTTCTCCACCAGGGGCATCAGGTCCCGGAACCCCGAATCCGGGGAGGGCACGGCGATGGAACGGAGGATGAAGCCCGTGAACTCCTGGTTCTCCATGAGCAGGTCCAGGTACGCGCGGGAGAGGGCCAGGCTGGCCTCCTCGATGGCCTTCTGGCCCTTGACGGGCGCCTCCAGGAAGGGGGCCACCATGGCCTCGATGCGGGCCGAGGTGCTGGCCAGGGAGACCAGGCAGAGCTGGCGGAAGAGTCCCTCCTTGCTGCCGAAGTGATAGTAGAGCGTGGGTTTGGACACGCCTGCGTCCTCAGCCACCTCCCGCACCTGCACGCCGTCATAGCCCTTGGCGGCAAAGTGGGAGAGGGCGGCCAGCAGGAGCCGGGCCTTCAGGTCGCCGCTCTGGCTCAGGCATTCCAGGGCCTCGTGGAAGCTGCCGCCCTTGCAGGCGCCCAGCACCTCCGGTCCGAAGACCGGCGTCATTTCCTTGAGTCCGTGATCGGGGAGGGAGGACATGGGATGCCTCGGTGGAAAGTCCCAGGATGCCACGAACTGACCTACCCGGAGCCAACCTCCGGCCTCAGCGGACCCCGAGGACGTCAGTGCACCACGGATCGCCAGGGCAGGCCGCGGACCACTTCCGCCTCCCGGTCCAGCCACCAGTCCAGTCGCGTCCGCGCTTCGGCCCCGAACCGCTCCTCCGCAAGCCCCCGGTAGCTGAGGGCGTGCCCGGCCTCGCAGCGCTCCAGCTCCAGGAGGAAGGCGATCCAGGGCGCCGCCCCCAGCACGGGATGGCCCGCCGCCGCCTGCTCCAGCAACCAGAGGCGCTCGCAGCTCCGCGCCTCGATGAGGGCCGCGATGAGCAGCCGGTCCAGCAGGCCCTTCCCCGCCAGCCGGTGGAGGGCCTGGGCGTAGGCGTTGCCGCCGTCGGGCCGCAGCGTCCATCCGAAACCCTGGAGCGCCTCCAGCACCCGACGGAAGTGGGACAGCTCCTCCTCCGCCAGCCGAGCCAGCAGCACCGAGGCCCGGGGGTGGTCGCCGAAGGACTGGGCCAGGGCGAGGGCGGAGAGGGCCGCCTTCTTCTCGCAATGCGCGTGGTCCGACAGCAGGGCCTCGGGATCCGCCAGGGCGGCCTCGGCCCAGGCGGCCGGCGTCTCCGCGCGGAGGGGGAGGGGCGGTGTGAACGCGCTCATGGCGGACCTCCGGCCCCGTTCAGGCCCAGGGCAAGGGCCAGGATCCCCCCGCCCACCGCCAGCCGCGTCCAGTCCACGGCTTCGTGGAAGACCAGGGCCGAGGCCAGGATGGCCAGGGGGATCTTGAGGTTGTTGAAGGCGGCCAGGGTGCCGATGTCCGTCCTCCGCGCCCCGCTGTTGAACAGGAAGAAGCCCAGCCCGGAGGCCACCGCGCCCAGGTAGAGCAGCACCCCCCACTGGCGGAGGCCCAGGCGGGCCACCCTGGCCCAGGGGACCTCCGGTACGGCCATGGCCACGGCCACCACGACGGCGCCCAGGTAGAGGAGACCCATGAGATCCACGTCCCGCTTGCCGGTGGCGGGCGCGAGCCGCCGATAGAGCACCTGGCCCAGGGCGAAGCAGAGGTTGGCCCCCTGCATCACGAGGAAGCCAAGCAGCAGACCCCGCCGGTCGAGGCGCGTCCAGACGCAGATGGCCGTCCCGACCACCGCCAGGACCGCCGCCGCCAGGAACCGCCAGGGGAGGCGGCGTTCCAGCAGGCCATCCACCAGGGTGACGAACAGGGGTGTGAAGACGGTGAAAAGCGCCACTTCCGCGGAGTGGAGCCATCGGAACGAGGCGATGTAGAGCAGGTACATCAGCCCGAACTGCAGGGCCCCGATGCCGGCGAAGGCGAGGGTCCGGCGCCGGCCCAGGCCCCGTGCGTCCAGGAAGGGCAGGAACACGAGGGCCGCGAGGACCGTCCTCACCGCCGTCACGAAGGGGGTGCCCAGGTCCGCCACCTGGGCCGTGAGGCCGAAGGAGAGGGCCCACAGGATCGAGACGAGGGTGAGCTGGATCATGGAACTCCGGAGCGGTTCAACCGAGGTGGCCCAGGGTCAGGAAGATCTGCCGCCAGGCTTCGGGCAGGGCGGCGGCATCCCGGCCGATGGTGGCCTCGTCCCCGCGCACGAAGGGGCCCGTGCGGCCCGCGGCGCCCTGGCGCTCCAGGTTGTGCAAGGTCGCCTCCGCCAGGGGCCACAGCCCGCGGCCCGGCAGCATGACGCCGCGCTCCCGCAGCAGGGCCTCCGCCCCCAGCCAGAGGGTGGCCGCGTGGCCCGAGGTGAGCACCGCCGCCGCGTGGTAGAGGGGCTTGAGGTCCGCTGGCAGGTCGAAGGCCGCGAAGCCCAGGTCCCCGAAGGCCCGGCGGACCACTTCCGGCACGTCGCCCGAGAGCGCCAGGGGCGTGCCCGACCAGTCGTGGGCTTCGCCATCGAAGCTGGTCAGGGGGTGGGCGCAGGGCACGCCCTCCAGGTGGAGGCTCCCGGAAAGGTGGAGGCAGCGGCCCGGGAAGGCCGCCGCCACCTCGGCCACGGCCCGGTCGGGCACCGCCAGCAGCACCAGGCCCTCCGGGCGGGCGGTGTGGGGGAGCAGCCGGACCCGCGGGCCCCAGGCCGCCGCCAGGGCGCGTCCCGCCCGGCCCCGGCCCAGAATGGAGAATTCGGAGGACATGGGGATAGTGTGGCGCAAAACGGGCCTCAGTCCTCACGCCTCAGTCCTCAGTAATCGGGACCGGGCCGGGGTGGGTTCCCTACACTGGTCCGGTGCCGCGTCCCGCACCGATCCCCTGGGCCCTGCCACCGGAACTGCCGTGGCCTCGGTTCCTGCGGCTGCTCCGGCACCCGGATCCGCCCCGTGGTTGGCTGGAGCAGGCCGCCGAGCTGCCGGAGCTGCGCAAGCGCCCCCTGCTGCTGCGCTGGATCGCCCAGCATCCCAAGGCGCCCGCCCACCTGCGGTCGCATCTCCTGGCGCGGCTGCCCTGGCGGGCCCTGGCCGCGGTGGCGGCCGACGCGGCGGCCCACCCCCAGGCCCGCCAACAGGCCACGGAGAAACTCCAGCAGTTGTGGACGGCCATGACCACGGGGGAGCGCCGCAGCCTCGCTCTGCACGCTCCCCGAGCGCTCTGGCCCTTGATCTGGCGCACGCCCACCCTCAGCGTCCTCGGGTCGTTCCTCCAGCATCCCCGGCTGGGCCTCGAGCCCCTAGTGGCCCTCATCCAGGCACCCCTGCGCCCCACCCAGGCCGAGGCCCTGGCGGCCTCGCGCTGGCGGGAGGCCGTTCCCGTCAGCCAGCAGGTGCTCCTGGCCCTCGACCGCAGCCTCGCCCTGCCGGAATCAGGCCTGGTCCTGGGCCACGCGGCGCCGTGGATCCGGGCTCTGGATGAGGAGACCCGGCTCCTCGTCGCCAGCCGTCTCGTCACCCCGGCCCTGCGGCGGATGGTGCATCCGAACCGCGATCCCGGGTGGGACTAGCGGATCTTGGCGGCCCGCATCGTGGCGCGGGCCCGCTTCATTTCATACATGGCCAGGTCGGCCTGGTGGAGGAGCG
>MTLD01000410.1_pt1 | contig 15707 bp, 12 predicted proteins | sample 1982471 | NCBI WGS metagenome assembly MTLD01 (sample SAMN05712604, study PRJNA340218) | biofilm metagenome | isolation source: sample SPM anode biofilm adapted to -50 mV | place: USA | collected 2012-02-03
GCCTCGGTGAACAAGATGGTAAAAAGCAGCATCTCGCTGCTGGTGGCCATCAGCATTGCCGCGGCAATCATTGGCATCGCTTTCGGCGTGTGGGTCTTCCGCTCGGTTTCCAGGCCGTTGGGACAACTGATCCAGGTTTCAGAGAGCGTTGCCGGCGGCAACCTGCATGTGGGGGCCATGCAGCATTCCAGCGACGAATTCGGCCAAGTGCAAAACTCCATGGAGAAGATGGTGGGCAATCTCCGCGAGATGGCTGGCAAGATATCGGACTCCACCACCACGGTGGCAACCAGCGCCGAGGAATTGTCCGCCACAGCCGGTCAGTTGGAGGAGAACTCCAGCAGCCAGTCCCAGCAGATCGAACAATCCGTTACCGCCATGACCGAGATGACCCAGACCATTCAGGATGTGACAACCAACGCAAGCCACACGGCTGATTCCGCGGGAAAGATGAAGCAGATGGCCATGGAAGGCAGGACATCGCTCGATGCCACTTCAAGGGAACTGTTTGCCTTCGCAGAAATCGTCAAGAAATCCGGGGAACAGATTGAGGCACTGGGCGCAAAATCAGATTCCATCAACGAGGTTGTCGACATTATCAAGGATATCGCCGACCAGACCAATCTGCTTGCTCTCAACGCCTCCATCGAGGCGGCCAGGGCCGGAGAGATGGGCCGAGGTTTCGCCGTGGTTGCCGACAGTGTCCGCCAACTGGCGCGACGTTCCACCGATTCGGCCAACGAGATCGCAAACACGGTCAGATCCATGCAAAGCGAGGTACAGTCCTCGGTATCGTCCATGAAGAGTGAGCGGGAGGCGATCGACAAGATCGTCACCCATGTGGACACCACCCAGAAGGCCATGATGGAGATAGTCACCTGCGTGGAACAGGTCTTTGACATGGTTCAGGCCATTGCCACTGCCACTGAAGAGCAGTCAGCCACCACCGAAGATATCAATCGCACCATGCTGTCCATCAATGATGTCACCCGTCAGGTGTCAGTGTCGGTAAACGACATCAAGGGCACCTCGGACAACTTTGCACAACTTGCCTCCGACTTGCGGCAGATGGTTGGATGGTTCAAACTTTAGTCAAAAGTTCAGGATAGTCGGATATTCCGCACAGGTTTCGACATCACAGTTACAGATACCAACGGCCTTCCGGAATATTCCTGAAGGCCGTTCGATTTTTCCTCCGATACGCCCTTTTTCTTTGCTTTCAGTGGTAAAATCTATATAATTTGTTGATTTTCAATAAAAGTCGTATGAGCCTGCCTCATGTGAAAGGAATATAAAATAATGGGCGATGTTGTAAGCAAAAAAATGCTGATTAACGTCATGCACCCGGAGGAGGCCCGCGTTGCTATTGTGCACGAAGGCCGCTTGATGGAGCTGAATATCGAAATTAGCGGCAAAGAGCAGACCAAGGGCAATATCTACAAGGGCATCGTCGTGCGGGTGGAACCGGGACTGCAGGCAGCTTTTGTCGACATCGGCAGACAAAAGCCAGGTTTTCTCCAGATGAGCGAACTGCACCCCGATTTCTGGCAGTGGCGCGACGATGTGCCGGAAGATCAGCGCAAACGCAGGCCACGCATCCAGGAAGTATTGCGGCGGGGACAGGAGTTGATCGTACAGGTCGAAAAGGATGAACGGGACAACAAAGGTTCTGCCCTTACCAGCTACATCTCCTTGCCGGGACGCTACATGGTGATCATGCCGGGCAGCGACTCGTCCGGCATCTCCCGTAAGGTTGAACAGGAAGGTGAACGCAAGAATTTGAAGACCATCGTGGCCGCCATGACCATCCCGCCAGAGACTGGCTATATCATACGTACCGAAGCCGTTGGACATACCCAGGAGGAGTTGCAGAAGGACCTTGACAATCTGGTGGGTATGTACGAAGGCATCAAGCAGGCCGCCAACGAAATAAAAGGGGCTGGGGAGATCTACCGGGACCGGGGCCTGATCATCCGCTCGCTCCGTGACTACTTTTCCGATGATATCGACGAAGTGCTGGTAGATAGTAAGGATGCCTACCGGGAGGCCAAGGAGTTCTTTCGCGAGACCATGCCCAAGTATGAAAAGCGGGTCAAGCTGCACAAGGAAAAGCGCCCGATCTTCTCACGTTTTCAGCTAGAAGAGCAGATCGATCAAATCTACGAAAAACGCGTTCCGCTCCCTTCGGGCGGCTCGCTGATCATCGAACCTACAGAGGCGCTGGTCAGCATCGATGTCAACTCCGGCAAATCCAGCGGCGAGCGCGGCATCGAGGATACAGCCTTCAAGACCAACATGGAAGCGGCCGAGGAGGTAGCCCGCCAACTGCGGCTGCGCGACCTGGGCGGTCTGATCATGATCGATTTCATCGACATGCGTGACAGGAAGCACAACAGCGAAGTTGAAAAATGTCTTAAACATGCCCTCAAGATGGATAAGGCCAGGGTCAATCTGGGCCGGATCTCAGAATTCGGCATCATGGAGATGTCCCGCCAACGCATTGCCAAGACGTTGAACGATGCCATTCACCTGGAATGCCCCCATTGCGAGGGACGGGGCAAGGTAAAATCGGTGGAGGCCATGGCCCTGTCCTTCCTGCGCAAGGTGCATGGCGCGGCTGCCAAGGGCACCGTATCAGAAGTGCGCGGCGGCCTGCCGCTGGAGGTGGCATACTACCTGCTGAACCGCAAGAAACGGGAACTGGCCCAGATAGAGAACGACTATGACATAGAAGTCACGGTCAAGGGCAAAACCTCCTTTTTGTTGAACCAGTTGGAACTGGAGATTGTCAAGCGCGAAAAGGTGCGGCCGGAAGATGTACTGAAAAACGAGGAAGAAGAAGATTCCACGACCATAATCACCGAAGCCTTGGACACGGATCAGGTTGCCAATGCTGAACAGGCTGCCGAGCCCACTGCTGTGGTCGAGGGCGGCAAAAAGCGCAAGCGCCGGCGCAAGAAAAAGAAACATACCGGAGAAGCGGCCCCCACAGCAGAGCAGCCGGAAACCCAACTTTCCACGGAACAGGACGAAGCCGAAACTGCGCCCGAGCAGGCACCAGCCGGCGAGGAATGCAGCGGCGAAATCGAAGAAGCAGCGGCAAAACCCAAAAAACGCAGGCGGCGGCGCAGCCGCAAACCCGGCAAAGGCCCGGAAACGGTAACAGAAGCTAATGATGCTTCAGAAGCGACAGAACCGGCAGAAGCCCCACAAGAAATTCCGGCGCCTGAAATCGCTCCGCAAAAGGAAGAATCGTCATACGAACCGGCAGCAGCTCAGCCCGAACAAACCGCCCCGGAAAAACCCAAGCGTGTCAGGGCGCCTCGGGCCAAGAAGAAGGTCGAGCCGGAAACGGTCGAGCTCGCACCGGCAGAAACCAAGCCTTTCGTTGAGGTCGAGGCACCAGCCCCCCCCAAGAAGTCGCGCCGGGCCGCTACAAAAAAGGTTTCTGAACCGGTCCCGGAAAACGCTGAACCGGTAGCCGATAAACCCAAAAAAGCCGCGCGGCCGCGCAAGAAAAAAACGGAAACTCCCCAGGGGTAATACCACAGGGGCAGACAGTTGCGAGACTTGACGGGTATCAATCTTTCCTCTTGTTGTAAATCGCAATGGATACGTGTATTGTTTGGCACCTTGAAAGGCATCCGAACAATCGACCAGGAGACAGTAATGCGGAAGTTTGTTAAGGCAATATTTACTTTATTATCGATTATGTTTATGGCTGGTTGCGGTGGCGGTAGCGGTTCAACTACCGCAACAACTACGGTAACCAATCTTCCGGAAGTGGTTAAGCTTAGTGATGCAAATGTTGCAAACAAAAGCTTTTTCAGCGTTCTGCCCAATGCGACATCCGACACCGCCTATGTCACATACACGTTCAGCAATACCCCCACATCATCACCTGCCCAGGCCGGGGAATGGAACATCTCGTCAACCGGCTCGCTTGTCTACATCGACTCAAGCTCCGTGCAGCATACCTTCACCTGCCTCCAACAGGAGGGGACATACTGGCTGATCAATGACCAATACAACCAGCTGATCAATGGCCAAATTAACCAGATTAACCGGATCAGCAGATTTTATCTCGATGTCCCCTCGGCACAAACCTACTTGAAGTCCATAATCGCAGCCAATGTGACACCAAATGGCGCAATACTGGGGGGCTCAGTCCAAGGAACCACCCTCCCCCTTACGTTCAGAAACGTTTCCACCGCTGCCGGCAGTATCGCCGGTACTGCCGGGCTCGACAGCGGAACCGGTGCCAGCGGCACCGATGCCAGATTCAACCACCCCCTTGGGATCGCCACGGATGGGACGTACCTGTATGTGGCCGATACCTACGGCAACACGATCCGCAAGATCGAAATCGGCACCTGGACCGTCACCAGGCTGGCAGGGAGCGCTAGCGGCCTGGCTGGGAATAAGGATTCCGATCCCACTGACATCAATGCCACTTTCAATCTCCCTACCGGTATCACCATTGTTGGGACATCCCTTTATGTGGCTGATTACGGCAATAACACGATCCGCAAAGTTGACACCAATACCGGTGTCGTTACCACGGTAGCTGGAAGTTCCAGTGAAGCCGGTGCGGTTGACGCAAATGTCGGGACAAACGCGAGGTTCTATCGTCCTTTTGGCATCACCACGGATGGCACCAACCTTTACGTGGCCGATTGCGGCAATCACCTGATCCGCAAGATCGTTCTTTCAAGCAATGCGGTGTTTACGCTGGCTGGCGCCGCCGGATCCGCCGGCACTGCGGATTCCACCGACGACACCGGGTCTACCGCGCGCTTCAATCTGCCCACACAGATAGCAACGGACGGTTCAAACCTCTATGTTACCGACTTCAACAACAGCACCATCCGCCAGATCGTGATCGCAACGGGGAAAGTGACTACCATCGCCGGCAGCGCCGGCAATATCGGTTCCGTCGATGGCACCGAAAGCGCTGCGCGATTCAACAGACCCAACGGCATCACAACCGACGGCGTGAACCTCTACGTCACCGACTCCTCCTATGCCTCCAACAATATCCGCAGGATTGTCATCAGCACTAGGTATGTTGATACTATACAAGGCGTTGCCGGAGACACCGGTGCAGGATATGTGAACAATTCCAACGGGACCGCTAAATTCAACGGCCCTGCCGGAATCACCACTGACGGCATAAGTCTTTTTGTGGCGGACAGCCTGAATAACTCCATCCGGCTGATCCGTGGAATGCAATAAATCTGTTCGGCTCCGACTCAATACGGAAGCCGGACAAGCCCGGCCCCATCCCCTTTACAGGTTGGTTTACGAGAAATGATCAAGTAAAATCAGTAGATTGGCAAAGGGGCATCCCCTCGATGATGTCCCTTTTTACTTGACGTGACCGAACATCAGGGATATTTATATCTGTCTTTTCCTATGCAATATTTATTGTCACCTAGAAAGGCTGAATAGAAAAAATGGAAGAGCTCAGCGAACTCCTTCTGCAGAGAAGGCGCAAAGTGGATACCCTCTGGGAAGCCGGAATCAATCCCTATCCCAACGATTTCAAACCACAGCATACCTCGGCCGATATAGTAGCCGCTTACGGCGACAAAGAGCAGATCGAGGCGGCACAGGAAAATTTTATCGTTGCCGGCCGCATCCTGGCCCGCCGTTCCTTTGGCAAGGCCGCCTTTATCCAGTTGCAGGACCGCAAAGGCCGAATCCAGCTTTATGTCAAAAAGGACGAAATCGGCGCGGACAACTATGAAGCGTTCGAGTCTTTCGACATCGGCGACATTGTGGGCGTTGAGGGCTTCCCCTTCCGCACCAAGACCGGCGAACTTTCGCTCCATGTGAAGAGCATCCGCCAATTGGTCAAATCGCTGCATCCACTGCCGGAGAAGTTTCATGGCCTGACAGATGTCGAAACACGGTACCGCCAACGCTATGTGGACCTGATCGTCAACCCCGAAGTCAGGGAAATCTTTATCAAGCGCTCCCGCATCGTCAATCTTATCCGGGCCTTCATGACCGGCCGCGACTTTCTGGAAGTCGAGACCCCCATGATGCAACCAATCCCTGGGGGTGCTACCGCCCGGCCTTTCATTACCCATCACAACGCGCTGGACATGCAGCTTTACCTGCGCATCGCCCCGGAGTTGTACCTGAAACGGCTGGTGGTCGGCGGTCTGGATCGAGTCTTCGAGATCAACCGCAACTTTAGAAACGAGGGGATTTCTGTCCGGCACAACCCCGAGTTCACCATGATGGAGTTTTATCAGGCCTATGCAACCTTTGAGGACCTGATGGATTTTACGGAGGAACTCTTTTGCCACGTTGCCCAGGAGGTGCTGGGAACACTGGATTTCCGCTACCAGGAGTTCGAAGTCAGCTTTCAGCGCCCCTGGAAACGCCTGTCTGTCCGGGATGCCATCCTGGAATACGGCGACATAGATGCCAAAAACCTGGACGACCGGGATCTGGCCTTGGCGTACGCCCGCAGCATCGGCCTTGATCTGCCCATGGAAATCGGCTATGGCAAGCTGATCATGGAGATATTCGACGAGGTGGTGGAGCACAAACTGATTCAGCCGACCTTCATTACCGACTACCCGACCGAAGTCTCGCCGCTTTCGCGCAAGAATGACCACAACCCGGATATCGTTGACCGCTTCGAACTGATCATTGCCGGACGCGAGATCGCCAATGCTTTCTCGGAGTTGAATGATCCGGTCGACCAGAAGGAGCGCTTCCTGTCCCAGGTTGCCGAAAAGGATAAAGGCGATGAAGAGGCCCACTACATGGACGAGGACTATGTCCGCGCCCTTGAATACGGCTTGCCCCCAACTGCCGGCGAAGGGATCGGCATCGATCGTCTGGTGATGCTCCTGACCGATTCGGCTTCCATCCGCGATGTCATCCTCTTTCCGCAGCTGCGGAAAGAGTCCCGTTAACCGAAGAACCGCGACCTGACATGCCATTTGAAATTTTCATAGGGCTGCGCTACCTCAAGGCAAAACGCAAATCAACCTTCATTTCCATCATTACCTTCATCTCAACCGCGGGGGTAACGCTGGGAGTAATGGCTTTGATCGTCGTATTGGCGGTCATGACCGGTTTCGAGGAAGATCTCAAGGAAAAGATCCTGGGAACCAACGCCCATATCGTGGTGGTCCGAAATGGCGGCCCCATGGACGATTACCACCAGGTCATGGAGAAGCTTGCGCGCTTCAAAGGGGTAATCGCGGCTACGCCTTTTATTTACAACCAGGTTATGCTATCTTCCGGAAAAAATGTTTCCGGGGTCGTGCTGAGAGGCATCGACGTCCGGTCAGACCGACTGGTCACCAATCTGAGCCATTCCGTGGTCGAAGGAAACATCGACGACCTTGAACCCACCATGGGTAAAGGCTCGGTTGCCTTGCCCGGGCTTTTGATCGGCAAGGAACTGGCCAAGCACCTTAATCTGTTTGTCGGGGACAAGGTAAACGTCATCTCGCCAATGGGAAACATAACACCATTGGGGATGATGCCTAAAATGAAGCCTTTCAGGGTTGCCGGCATCTTCAACACCGGCATGTTCGAATACGACTCGACCCTGGCCTATATCAGCCTTGATCAGGCCCAAGCCTTTTTTGACCTGGGCGATACGGTTACCGGCATTCAACTCAAGGTAACAGATGTGTACCAGACAGGGAAACTGGTCCGCGAAATCAACCGCGGGCTCGGTGTTGACTACTACGCCCGGGACTGGATGCAGATGAACCGCAATATCCTGTTTGCCCTCAAAACCGAGAAGGTCGTCATGTTCGTCATCCTGACCCTGATCGTGCTGGTGGCGGCTTTCGGCATTGCCTCGACCCTGTTCATGGTAGTTATGGAAAAAACCAGGGATATCGCCATTCTCAAGTCCATGGGAGCCACCGGTTCCAGCATCATGAAGATATTTGTGCTGGAAGGACTGATCATCGGTGTCATCGGCACCATCCTGGGAGTTGCTTCGGGATTGCTGGTGGCGCTGAACCTGGAGCCGATCATCAGCGTCGTTCAAAAGGTTACCGGCCAGGATTTCTTCAGCAAGGATGTCTACTATCTGGACCGCTTCCCTTCGCTGGTGATCCCGTCCGATGTCGTGCTGATCTCTGTGACTGCGATCCTCATATCATTCATCGCCACGCTCTATCCGGCCTGGCAGGCGTCTCGCATGCTGCCGGCAGAGGCACTGCGCTATGAGTAGGGCACTTCATTTTTCCGGGAAGGCGATCCAATGACCAACCTGCTGGAGGTGCACGGCCTGTGCAAGACCTACAGTACCGGATCCAACCGGGTGGAGGTTCTTAAAGGGATAGACCTGGATTTGGCCCAAGGTACAACCACTGCCCTGGTGGGCGCATCCGGGGCCGGCAAAAGCACACTGCTGCACATACTGGGCGCCCTTGACCGCCCCTCAGCCGGGACCGTTCTTTATGGAGGCCAGGATCTTTTCCGTAAAAGCGACCGGGAGCTGGCGCTGTTCCGCAACAAAAGCATCGGCTTCGTTTTTCAGTTCCACCACCTGTTGCCCGAATTCACCGCCCTGGAAAACGTCATGATGCCGGCCCTCATTGCCAGGATTGCAAAGAACAAAGCCAAGGCAATGGCGGAGGAACTGCTGGCGGACGTTGGACTGTCTCAACGCCTGACCCATCGACCGGGCGAGTTGTCGGGCGGCGAACAACAGCGGGTAGCCATAGCGCGCGCCCTGGTATTATCGCCTGAATTGCTGCTGGCGGATGAACCGACCGGCAATCTGGACATGAAGACCAGCGAAGGCGTACATGCCGTGCTGGCCGAATTGCAGCGAAAAAAGGGACTGACCCTGGTAGTGGTCACCCACAACGAGGTTCTGGCATCAGCCATGGGGCGGGTCGTTCGGCTGGCGGATGGACGATTGGAACAATATCAATGAATTCCGGGGGAAGAGTGCCCATATCATCATTTTTGCTGACTGCTGTTCTTGTACTGCAGTTAACCTGTGCCGGCGCAGCATTCGCCGAAGGCGAAAAGATCGTTGAAGTTCTTGTCAAGGGCAACCGGCGTATAGAAGCAGCCGCCATTCTCAACGTAATCAAGATGAAGGCAGGCGACTCGCTCTTCAATGAGAAAACCGATGAAGACCTGCGCGCCATCTTCAAGCTGGGATACTTTCAGGACGTTCAGGTTTCCACGGAGGAGACCAAAAAGGGGCTGGCACTTGTCTATACCGTGCTGGAAAAACCGGTGGTCCGCGACATAAAGTTCGAGGGCAACAAGGAACTGTCTAACGACAAGCTCAAAGAGGCTCTGGAATTACGCCAAAACTCCATCTTTTCCGTCAAGGACCTGAACAAAAGTGTTGCCAAGATAAAAAAGCTCTATGGAGATGAAGGCTATTACCTGGCTGATGTTCAGCCGCTGGTGGTTAAAAAATCCGCCACCGACATGGCCATTACCTTCAAAATTGTTGAAGGAAAGAAGATACTCATCAGGACCATTCACTTCGACGGCAATAAGGCCTTCAGCAACCGCAAATTACGGGGAGTTATGGAGACCAAGGAAAAATGGTTCATGTCCTGGCTTACCGGAGCCGGTACCTATAAAGAAGAAGTCCTTAAAAATGACGCATTGTTGATTTCAGATCTCTACATGAACAACGGCTACATCAACGTCAAGGTGGGTGAGCCGGTCATAAAGCTGAACGATGCCAAGGATGCCTTGGAGGCCTATATCGGCATTACGGAAGGCGAACAGTACCGGGTGGGAGATATTGACTTCAAGGGTGAACTGCTGGAACCGGCCTCAGAGCTGCGCAAAAAGCTTAAAGAGGAGCAGGGTGCGGTCTTCAGCCGCGCTGTTTTGCGTACCGACATTTTCAACTTGACCGATGTCTATGCAGACAAGGGTTATGCCTTTGCCAACGTCAACCCGTTAACCAAACCCGATCCGGAAAAAAAGACCGTTGACCTGACCTTTGACATGGAAAAGGGCGAGCTGGTATCAATCGAGCGCATCAATATCGCCGGCAACCCCAAAACCCGTGACAAGGTCATCCGCCGCGAGATGCGGGTAACAGAGGGCGAACTTTACAGCGCCACCGGCATGAAGCGCAGTAAGCAGAACCTGATGAACCTCGGATATTTCGAAGAAGCCAACATCGCTACAGCCAAGGGAAGCGCCAGCAACAAGCTTAACATCAATGTAGACATCAAGGAAAAGCCGACCGGCACCTTCAGCATCGGCGGCGGCTACAGCTCGCTGGACGGCGTCATCGGCCAGGGTTCCATACAACAGGCGAACTTCCTCGGCTTGGGGCTAAAAGCCAATGTTTCCGCCTCCATCGGCGGAAAATCGCAGACCTATGCCGTTGGCCTGACCGACCCCTATTTTCTTGACACGAAATGGACGCTGGGCGCTGATATCTACCGTTCCGAAAGGGATTACATCGACTACAGCCGGCGCCTGACAGGTGGCGACATCAAGGCCGGCTACCCCATAAGCGATTTCCTCAGTACCTACTGGATGTACAAATACGAGATCAAAGACATCTATAATCCACAACAGGCCTACACCGATCTTAACCGTGTCGATCCCGACAATTATCCGCTGGGCACCACCACCACCAGTTCCATACTGGCCAGTATCAACAACAATACCACCGACTACCGCCTGGACCCCACAACCGGAATGATGAACTCTCTTTCCGTCGAATACGCCGGACTTGGCGGCAATAACAAGTTTGCACGCTATATAACAGACAATACATGGTTCCACCCGGTTTATAAAAAGCTGATTTTCTCCTCCAAAATGACCCTGGGATATGTCCAGGAGGTCGGCCAACCGGTACCGATCGACGAGAAATTCTATTTGGGTGGAATCTTCTCGCTACGGGGATACAGGGCCCGTACGGTCTCGCCGATAAAAACCGAGACGACCGACAACGTGGATCCCTTGGTTAGCCGCTCTTCGGGCGTGGTCTACACAGGTGGAAACTACGAGGTTTTCGGCAACACTGAACTTACGTTCCCCCTCCTGTCTGACGTCGGCATAAAAGGCGTGGCATTCTTCGACTACGGCAATTCCTTCGATGACCGGAACAAGATGTTCAGTGGCATGCTGATGAGCTATGGCGGCGGCATCCGCTGGTCCTCGCCCATCGGCCCCTTACGGCTCGAATACGGCATCCCCATCAACCCCAGGGACATTGACAGCCGGAGCGGCAGATTCGAATTTTCTATCGGCAGTCTATTCTAGGCTGCATTAACACAATAAAGGAGAAGGTTTATGAGAAGGATAATCCTGACAGCACTAATAGCAATTTGCATCGCTTCTTCAACGGTTTATGCCGCCGATATCAAGCTTGGCTACATTGATATGCAACGGGCGCTCAATACATCCGAGGCGGGCAAAGAGGCCAAGGAACAACTGGCAGCGCGCCTCAAGAAGTACCAGGACGAAATCAATGCCAAACAGGAAGAGCTCAAGAAACTGAAGGACGAAGTGGAAAAACAGGGGGCCTTCCTGAATGATACCACCAGGGCCGCAAAGGAAAAGGACTATCAGCTGAAACTGAAAGAGTTCCAGCGCTTCACAAAGGATGCCCAGGACGAGTTGCAGGGTAAGGATGAAGAATTCACCCGCAAGATTCTCGAGGGGATGGAAAAGGTCATCCAGGAGTACGGCCGTAAAAATGGTTACACCTTCATTTTCGTCAAAAACGAAAGCATGCTTTTTGCGGATGACAAGGCAGACCTGACCGAAGATGTTCTGAAGCTGTTCAACGCCAACCGGAAAAAATAAAGTCGTAATGCAATAGCCACCTGCATACGCGCCGTTCAGGGACTAGACATGACACAGGACAAGACACTAAAGGAACTGGCCGAATATTTGGGCGGCATCGTCAAGGGCGATGAATCCTGCACCATAAACGGCCTGGCACCTCTGGAAGCAGCCGGGCCGGACAAGATCACCTTTCTGGCAAACCCGAAATACGCTGCCAAGGTGGCGGAAACAAAGGCCGGCGCGGTGCTCATGGCACCTGGTGCCGAAAGCTACGGTCATAACGTAATCGAAGTGGCCAACCCCTACCTGGCCTTTGCCAAGTTGCTGGGCCTGTTCTATGTGCAGCCCCATCCGCCTCTTGGGGTCATGGCAGGCGCATGCACCGGGGAGAACGTCTCCCTCGGTGAAGGGATTTCCGTACACCCGGGAGTGGTAATCGGCAATAACGTCAGGATCGGCGACCGCTGCGTGCTCTACCCGGGGGTTGTTGTCTACGATGGCGTTTCCATCGGCAACGATACGGTTCTCCACGCCAATGCCGTTATTCGCGAACGCTGCCGGATCGGCAACCGTTGCGTGATCCAGCCCGGCGCGGTCATCGGCAGCGACGGCTTCGGCTATGCACCGGACGGTCGCGGCTACTACCCGATCCCGCAAATCGGTATCGTCGTGCTGGAGGATGACGTCGAGATCGGCGCCAACAGCTGCATTGACCGGGCTGCCCTGGAAGTGACGCTGATCAAGCGCGGCACCAAGATCGACAACCTGGTGCAGGTCGCCCACAACTGCCAGATCGGCGAAGACACCATGATCTGTTCCCAGGTGGGCATCTCCGGCAGCAGCAAGATCGGCAACCATGTCACCCTGACCGGCCAGGTGGGTGTTGCAGGGCACCTGACCATCGGCGACAATGTCATGGTCGGCGCCAAATCGGGGATCCCCAACTCTCTGGCCGCCAATGCCGGCTACAGCGGCATCCCGGTGCAACCGCACAAAGAGTGGCTGCGTAGCATGGCGGTTGTCGCCAAACTGCCCGAATTGAAGAAATCGGTCAGCGCCCTTGAAAAACGGATCATTGAACTGGAACAGCAAATAACAAAACAATAAACTGGATCGAGGTCAACTATGCTATTGGATGTCAATGCAATCATGGAGATTCTCCCCCACCGCTACCCCTTCCTGATGGTAGACAGGATCGTCGAACTGGAGCATGGCAAGCGCTGCGTCGGGATCAAAAACGTCACCATCAACGAGCCCTTTTTCCAGGGGCATTTCCCTGGCCACCCCGTCATGCCTGGCGTACTGATCGTCGAGGCAATGGCCCAGGTGGCCGGGATCATGGCCTATCTTGCCTCGGACGAGGAAACCAGGAAAAAAGTCACTTATTTCATGTCCATTGATAACGCAAAATTCCGGAAGCCGGTCTTTCCGGGCGACCAGTTGCGTATCCAGATCGAGACGACCTTCAACCGCCGCGGTATTTGGGGCGTCAACGGCAAGGCCTTTGTCGGTGAAAACCTGGTGACCGAGGCCTCGCTCAAGGCAACCTTTGCCGAAAAGGGCGAATAAATCGAAAATGCCCCCTCCCCTTACGGGAGCCTGGAACAAGGGAGAAACCCCATGATACATCCCAGCGCAATCATTGATAATAGCGCACAACTGGCGGCCGGCGTGGAAGTCGGCCCCTATGCCATCATCGGCAGACATGTCACGATCGGATCAGGGACCAAAATCGGTGCTCACGCCGTTATCGGCGATTGGACCGAGATCGGCGAGAACAACCAGATCTTCCACCAGACCTCGGTGGGTGCCCCGCCCCAGGACTTGAAGTATCGCAACGAGGAAACCTGGACCCGCATCGGAAACAACAATATCATCCGCGAGTTCGCCACCATCCACCGCGGCACCGTTACCGGCCATGCGGAAACAGTGGTAGGCGACAATAACATGATGATGGCCTACTCCCACGTTGCCCATGATTGCCGGATCGGCAACGGCGTGGTCATGGCCAATGTGGCCACCCTGGCCGGCCATGTCACGGTGGAAGACAACGTGATCCTCGGAGGCCTGGTCGCCGTGCATCAATTTGCCACAATCGGCGCCTACTCCATGATCGGAGGCGGCACCCTGATCGGCCTGGATATCCCCCCATACATGATAGCCACCCAAGGCAAGAGGGACGCCAAGTTGCGCGGTCTCAACCTGATCGGCCTCAAGCGGCGCGGTTTTACGGATGAAGCCATCAACAACCTGAAAAAGGCCTACAAAACCCTCTTTTTCACCGACCTGAAACAACCTGACGCCATCGCCCGTATCCGCAAGGAAATGCCGGGCTCTCCCGAGGTCGAAAACCTGCTGGCCTTTATCGAACGTTCCAAACGTGGTATCTGTCGCGGATGAGCGGCCAGAGACTTCGGACAGCCGTCATCGGCGTAGGCTATCTGGGAAACTTCCATGCCCAGAAATATGCCGCTCTTGCTGATGTTGACCTGGTAGGTGTGGTGGACAGCGACCAAAAGCGGGCCGCCGAGATAGCATCGGCACTGGGGACGGTAGCCATCGGCGATCACCGCGAACTGCTGGGCCAGGTCGATGCGGTCAGCGTGGTTGTGCCCACCCAATTTCACCATGCCGTTGCCAGGGATTTCCTTTCCAGCGGTGTCCATGTCCTGATCGAAAAACCGATCACCGTAACCATTGCCGAGGCAGACGAACTGATCGCTTTGGCCGATAAAAATAATGTTGTATTCCAGGTGGGCCACCTGGAACGCTTCAATCCTGTGCTCGTAGCCGTGGAAAGCATCCTGGAAAGGCCGCTCTTCATCGAATCGGTCCGGATCGCCCCTTTCAAACCGCGCGGTACGGATGTCAATGTCGTACTGGATTTGATGATCCACGACATCGATATCATTCAGCATATTGTCAAATCACCGGTCGAACGCATTGATGCCATTGGTGCCCCGGTCTTTACCGGCGAAGAGGACATTGCCAATGCCCGCATCCTCTTTGAAAGCGGTTGCGTGGCCAATGTCACCGCCAGCCGCATCAGCCTGAAGAGCGAACGCAAGATGCGCATCTTCCAGCGCGACGCCTACCTGACCCTTGACTTTCAGAACCGCAAGGTGCTGGTGGCCAAAAAGGGGAGCGGCGAACTCTTCCCAGGCATACCGAACGTAAAGGTGGACGAGCGGGAACTTGGCCAAGCCGACGCACTGCTCAGTGAGATCGAATCATTCATAAGCGCCATTCGCGAGGGGAAACAGCCCCAGGTAAGCGGCCGTGACGGCAGGATGGCGCTGGAAACAGCGCTCAAGATCAACCAGGCGCTGGGCAGGCGAATAGTCGAATAGCCCGATTTTCCGGATTTTTAACACGAAAGGTGATGTCATGATTCCCATGGTAGACCTGAAAACCCAATATCACATGCTCAAAGCCGAGATAGACAAGGCCGTGCTGGATGCACTGGAAAGCACCCAGTTCATTCTAGGCCCGAACGTTACGGCCTTCGAGCAGGAAGCCGCCGCCTATCTGGGCGCTCCCCATGCCGTGGCCTGCGCCTCCGGCACCGATGCCCTGCACCTGGCAGTGGTAGCCGCCGGCATCGGCCCTGGAGACGAAGTAATCACCTCGCCCTTTACCTTTATCGCCACGGCCGAGGCCATTTGTTACGCCGGGGCGACACCGGTCTTTGTTGACATCGATCCCGGAACCTTCAACAGCGACCCGGCCCAGATCGAAGCAGCCATCACCCCCCGCACCAAGGCGGTCATCCCAGTGCATCTCTTCGGCCAACCGGCCGATATGGCTGCAATTAAGGCAATCTGCGACAAACACGGCCTGCTGCTGATCGAGGACTGCGCCCAATCCTTCGGCGCCGCAGTTGACGGTTCCATGACCGGCACGCTCGGCAAGATGGGCTGTTTCAGTTT
>MTLD01002416.1_pt2 | contig 15706 bp, 5 predicted proteins | sample 1982471 | NCBI WGS metagenome assembly MTLD01 (sample SAMN05712604, study PRJNA340218) | biofilm metagenome | isolation source: sample SPM anode biofilm adapted to -50 mV | place: USA | collected 2012-02-03
TCGTCGAAGTTGCTGATCGCCAGGTCGTGCTCCCTGGCCACGATCGCACCGCCCCCGAGCCGCGGCCGGATTACTGCGGCGATCGACGAGCCGACAGATGTGCGCAGGACCCGGTCCCCGTCGAGGGTGAGGACGTCGCCGGCGAACATGTCCACGAAGCGGAGCTGCTGCCACCGAGGCCACCACACCGGCCCTTCTCCGTGGAAGCTGACCTGGCCGGTGACCCGCTCTGCACGCATGCCCCATCGTGTTTGCGGCGTCGGGAATGTGTCAATGTCCAGCCTTCGGGCGCGGCCGCCACCGGGGTGAACCTGCTGCTCCGAACAGGTACGGTTACTCCCGTATGCGCCGGGCGGTGGACGCTCCGCCGCCGCCGTGGGAGTCAGAGCCGACGTACCGTTCGGACCCACACCGGCCACTACCGGAGCCCAATGAAGGAGACTCGACGTCACGATGACCGACAAGTTTGTGTATGAGTTCAGCGAGGGCGATGCCTCGATGAAGAACCTCCTCGGCGGAAAGGGTGCGAACCTCGCCGAGATGACCGGGCTGGGCATGCCCGTGCCGCCAGGTTTCACCATCACCACCGAGGCGTGCACGCAGTACTACGCCGACGGCGAGACGATCAACGACGCGATCAAGGCCGAGATCCTGGAGTACGTGGCCAAGCTCGAGGCCAGCATCGGCAAGAAGTTCGGCGACCTGGACAACCCGCTGCTGGTCTCCGTCCGCTCCGGCGCTCGCGCGTCGATGCCGGGCATGATGGACACGATCCTCAACCTGGGCATGAACGACGAGGTCGCCGCCCGGTTCGCAGAGAAGACCAACAACCCGCGCTTCGCCTACGACTCCTACCGGCGCTTCATCCAGATGTACTCCGACGTGGTCATGGAGGTGGGCAAGTCCCACTTCGAGAAGCTGATCGATGCGATGAAGGAGGACCGAGGGGTCGCTCTCGACACCGAGCTCACCGCCGACGACCTGAAGGAACTGGCAGAGGAGTTCAAGGCCCAGTACAAGGCTGCGGTCGGCACGGACTTCCCCTCTGATCCGGTCGATCAGCTGTTCGGCGCGATCAAGGCCGTGTTCCGCTCCTGGGACAACCCGCGCGCGGTCTACTACCGCCGCATGAACGACATCCCGGCATCGTGGGGGACTGCGGTCAACGTCCAGTCGATGGTGTTCGGCAACACCGGCGACACCTCCGGCACCGGCGTGGCGTTCTCGCGCAACCCGGCCACCGGCGAGGCGGGCCTGTTCGGCGAGTTCCTGATGAACGCCCAGGGCGAGGACGTCGTGGCCGGCATTCGTACGCCGGAGACGATCGACCAGCTCCGGGACGAGAACCCTGCGGTCTACGACCAGTTCCAGGAGATCGTCACCAAGCTGGAGAACCACTACGCCGACATGCAGGACATGGAGTTCACCATCGAGGATGGCAAGCTCTTCATGCTGCAGACCCGCAACGGCAAGCGCACGGCGGCCGCGGCGTTCAAGATCGCCTGCGACCTCGTCGACGAGGGCAAGATCACCACGGACAAGGCCGTGGCCATGATTGACCCCAAGCAGATCGACGCCCTGCTGCACCCGCAGTTCGACACCGCCAAGCTCGGCGCGGCGACCCCGATCGGCAAGGGCCTGCCCGCATCCCCTGGCGCGGCGACCGGCAAGGTCTCCTTCACCGCAGAGGACGCCGCCGCGCGCGGCAAGGCGGGGGAGAAGGTCATTCTGGTCCGGCTCGAGACCACCCCGGAGGACATCGAGGGCATGCACTACGCCCAGGGCATCCTGACGGCGCGGGGCGGCATGACCTCCCACGCAGCCGTGGTCGCCCGCGGGATGGGCACCTGCTGCGTTTCCGGCCTGGGTGACATCTCCTTCGCCGCAGACGGCACCTCGTTCACCCTCGGCGGCACGACCTACACCGAGAACGACTGGATCTCCCTCGACGGCTCCACCGGCAACGTGTACGGCGAGCAGATCGACACCGTTCCGGCGGAGATCAGCGGCTACTTCGGCCGGATCATGGAGTGGGCGGACGCGATCCGCACCATGAAGGTCCGCACCAACGCCGACACCCCGACGGACGCCAGGCAGGCGCGCGAGTTCGGCGCCGAGGGCATCGGCCTGTGCCGCACCGAGCACATGTTCTTCGAGCCGGACCGGATCGCTGCCATCCGCGAGATGATCGTCTCCAAGACCGTCGAACAGCGCGAGGCCGCCCTGGCCAAGCTGCTGCCGATGCAGCGCGGTGACTTCGAGGGCATCTACGAGGCGATGGAGGGCTACCCGGTCACCGTCCGCCTGCTCGACCCGCCGCTGCACGAGTTCCTGCCGACCGATGAGGACGACATCAAGGCGCTCGCCGCGGACATGGGCATCACGGTGGACGAGCTCAAGACCGTCATCTCCTCGCTGCACGAGTTCAACCCGATGATGGGCCACCGTGGCTGCCGCCTCGACGTGACCTACCCCGAGATCGGCGCCATGCAGACCCGGGCGATCATCGAGGCCGCGATCAACGTGCAGAAGCGCCACCCCGAGTGGACCGTCGTGCCGGAGATCATGATTCCGCTCGTGGGCGAGGTGAAGGAGCTCGCGTACGTCAAGAAGATCGTCACCGACACCGCGGACGCGATCATCGCCTCCTCCGACGTGAAGCTCGACTACCTGGTCGGCACCATGATCGAGATCCCGCGCGCGGCCATCACCGCCGACGAGATCGCGAAGGAAGCACAGTTCTTCTCCTTCGGCACCAACGACCTCACCCAGATGACGTTCGGCTTCAGCCGTGACGACGCGGGCAAGTTCCTGGATGCCTACTACGAGAAGAAGATCTACGAGTCCGACCCGTTCGCCAGGCTCGACACCGAGGGCGTCGGCAAGCTGCTCAAGATGGCGGCCGAGCTGGGCAAGACCACCCGGCCCGACATCAAGCTGGGCATCTGCGGCGAGCACGGTGGCGACCCGTCGTCCATCGAGTTCTGCTCGCAGGTGGGCCTCAACTACGTGTCCTGCTCGCCGTTCCGGGTGCCGATCGCGCGCCTGGCCGCCGCGCAGTCCGCATTGAAGGCACGGTAGGCCTGGCAAGACGAAGGGGCCCCGGTCGCCATGACCGGGGCCCCTTCGGCATCGAGGAGGCCGAGCGCCGTTATTGAAGGGAACGGGTTCACTCGACGTCGCTCGGTGGCCGGACCGGTCGTTGCCCAAGGCCGCTCGCGTGAGGTATACATGCTGCTGAGTGCCGTCGTATAGGGGGAATCCGGCACTCTGGTTCGGGGGGGCCAAAACTATGCATCTGCTCGATTCTGCGCGTACAACTTCTCGTGCCCTGATCGCCCTTTCGCTCGGTGTGCCGCTCATGCTCATGGGAGTGGTCGTCGCTGCTGGGTCGGCGAAGGCTGTGGATTCGCCGCCAGCGATCGGGGCGACGCCGCGCACAGATGTGACGGCGGATTCGCTGCCGACCGTTCAGGTCAACGGTGTGGTGTGGAAGACCCTGATCGTCGGTGACGTGGTCTACGCTGGCGGCGAGTTCACCAATGCGCGTCCGGCAGGAGCCGCTGCGGGCGTCAACACCGTGACTCGCTCCAACCTGCTGGCGTTCAGCCTTCGCACAGGCATCCTGATCGACTCTTTTGCCCCGACCTTCAACGCTAAGGTGAAGGCCCTGGCGGCCTCCCCGGACGGCAGCACGCTCTATGTCGGCGGCTCGTTCACGACCGTGAACGGGGCGACGCGGAACCGGATCGCCGCGTTCGACACCGCGACCGGGCAGTTGGTCAGCAGTTTCGCGCCGTCGTTCAACTCGTCGGTCAACTCCATTCAGGCGACCGCCGATGCGGTGTACGTCGGCGGCCTGTTCTACAAGGTGGGTTCGGTGGCCCGAGCCGGTCTTGCAGCTGTGCGGCCTGCTGATGGCGCATTGCTGTCTTGGGCGCCGGTCGCGGATGGCATGGTCCAGGCGTTGGCATTGACCCCGGACAATTCACGGCTGGTTGTCGGCGGTGGGTTCGCCACGGTTAACGGGGCCCAGGTGAACGGCCTCACCTCGCTGTCCACCGCGGACGGTTCGGTGTACAGCTTCCCGATCAACCAGGTGGTCGAGAATTACGGGGACACGGCATCCATCCTGTTCCTCAACATGGATCCCGACGGGACTGTCTATGGCGGCGGCTACGCGTATGGAGGTCCCACGCATTTCCTGGAGGGGCTCTTCTCCGCCAACGCGTACACGGGGACCATCAATTGGCTTGCCGACTGCCACGGCGACACCTATGGAACCGCCCGCCTCGGCCAGACGGTGTACGCGGTTTCTCATCACCACTTCTGCGGCAACATCGGCGGCTTCCCCGACACCAACCCCCGCAGCTTCTGGCAGCGCGCGGATGGCTTCACCCTGGATGCGACCGGCACCGTTGCACACGATTCGCAGGGTTACCCGGACTTCTACGGGAATCCCGCTCCGTCGCTTCGGAACTGGTTCCCGAACGTGGCATCTGGCACATACACCGGCATGAGCCAGGGCGGCTGGACGCTCTCCAGCACGAGTGAGTACTTGGTCATGGGCGGGGAGTTCCCGACGGTCAACGGAACTGGTCAGCAAGGTCTGGCGCGCTTCGCGATCCCGAGCCTCGCGACCAACAAGCAGGGCCCGCAGCTCAGCGGAACGTCCTTCCTTCCGTCCCTGCTGGCGATCACGCCGAACAAGGTGCGCGTGAAGTGGCCCAGCAACTGGGACCGGGATGACCTGACGCTCGAGTACGACGTGTACCGCGAGGGCCTCACGAACCCGATCTACAGTGCGACCGCGGATTCTACGTTCTGGAATCTGCCATCCCAGTCGTATGACGACACGACCGTGACCCCGGGGCAGAGCTATCGCTACCGGGTGCGTGCCACGGATCCGAGCGGAAACGTCGTGACCAGTTCCTGGGTCGCGATCACCGTGCCTACCTCGGTGAGCGCTTACCAGTCGCAGGTTCTCGCCGACGGTCCCACACACTACTGGCGCATGGGAGCTGCGGGGGTCTGGCCCGACTACGCGGGTACCTCAGACCTAGCCAGCGCGGGTACGGTCGTCGCGGACACAGTCGGGGCGATCAACTCTGACACTGATCCAGCAACGGCGTTCGACGGTTCGACGGGCACGAGCGGAACCTCTGTCCAGGAGTCTGGTCCGAACCAGTTCACGGCGGAGGCCTGGTTCAAGACCTCTTCGACATCGGGCGGGAAGATCATCGGTTTTGGTGACTCCAAGAGCGGTTCCAGCGGCAGCTACGACCGACAGGTCTACCTCGACAACGCCGGACACGTGGTCTTCGGCGTGTACCCGGGCGGAGTACGCACGGTGTCGAGTGCCGGCACCTTCAACGACGGCGACTGGCACCAGGTCGCCGCCACTTTGTCTTCCGATGGCATGAAGCTGTGGGTGGACGGAATTCAGGTGGGGTCCCGCTCCGACACCACGAGCGGCCAGGACTACAAGGGGTACTGGCGAGTTGGCGGCGACAACCTGGGCGGGTGGCCGAGCCAGCCGACCAGCGCCTACCTGGCCGGTTCCATCGACGAGGTGGCGGTGTACCCCGTGGCCCTCACGCGGAGCCAGGTGCGTGCCCACTTCACCGCCAGCGGTCGCACGCTGAGCACCACCCCGCTCCCGTCCGACGCGTACGGTGTCGCGGTCGACGGGGACGCGCCCACGTTCTTCTGGCGACTGGGCGACAGCTCTCTCACCGCAGCGGATAGCTCGGGCAACGAGGTTCCCGGTACCTACTACAACGGCGTGACGCAGGGCGTGAGTTCGACGGTCTCCCCGGGTTCGGCGGCGAGTTTCGATGGGGTCGACGACCTGGTCTCGTCCCAGGTCGCCTCTACCGATCCCGAGGTGTTCTCGGTGGAGGCTTGGTTCAAGACCACGACCACTTCCGGCGGGAAGATCATCGGCTTCGGGGACGCGCAGACCGGGACGTCGTCGAACTACGACCGGCACATCTACCTCGATCCGAGCGGCCACCTGAACTTCGGCGTCTGGACCGGGCAGGCCAACATCATCGCCAGTAGCGCCACCTACAACGACGGCGCGTGGCATCAGGCCGTGGCAACCCTCGGTTCCGCGGGAATGGCCTTGGTGGTCGACGGCCAGCTGGTGGGCACCAACCCGACCGCCGCGGCGCAGCCATACACCGGCTACTGGCGGATCGGTGGCGATACTCCTTGGGCCGGGAACGCCTACTTCGCCGGCACGATCGACGAGGCAGCCGTGTACGACCACGTGCTCACCCTCGCGCAGATCCGCAGCCACTACCGGGCTTCAACCGCAGCGCTGAACGTCAACCCGACGGCAGACTTCAGCATCAACTGCACCGGGCTCACCTGCCAGGTCGACGGCGGCGCCAGTTCCGACGCGGATGGCACGGTGCACGCTTATAGCTGGAGCTTCGGTGACGGTGGCACTGGCTCTGGCCAGGTCGCCAGCTACCCCTTCGCCGCGGACGGCACCTACCAGATCACGCTAACGGTCACCGACGACGCCGGCGGCACAGCATCGGCGACCAAGTCGGTCAAGGTGAGGTCCGCCAAGCCCGCTCCGAGCGACAGTCTCGGCGCGGCCGTCTACAACGACGATCCGATCATCTACTGGCGACTGGATGACACTGGCGCGACGGCCGAGGATGCCTCCGTGCACGTGCACGACGGTCTCTACTCGGGCGGCGTGACCCGTTCGCAGATCTCTCCGGTGAGTTCGATCGGCTCGGCAGTCCTCTTCAACGGCACGGATGCGAGCGTCGGCTCGGCGGATCAGTTCGCCAACCCGATCGTCTACAGCACGGAAGCCTGGTTCAAGACGACTTCCACCGCTGGTGGCAAGATTATCGGGTTCGGCAACAGCCAATCGGGCTACTCCAGCACCTATGACCGGCACGTCTACATGACGCCCGATGGGCGGCTGAACTTCGGCACCTGGACGGGCTTCGAGAACGTAGCCAGCAGCGCAGCGGGCTACAACGACAACGAATGGCACCACGTAGTGGCCACCCAGGGCGCCGACGGCATGAAGCTCTATGCCGACGGCGCGCTCGTCGGTACGAACACCAATACCGCAGCCCAGGACTACAACGGGTACTGGCGAATCGGCGGAGACAATGCCTGGGACGGTTCCCAGGCCTACTTCCCTGGCCTGATCGACGAGGCCGCCGTCTACGGCAAGGTGCTCAGCCTCGACCAGGTGCGCAGTCATTACCGGGCCTCCGGCGCAAGCCACAACGCGCTCCCGTCGGCGGACTTCTCCTCGAACTGCACCGATGCCACCTGCACCTTCTCCGCAACAGCTGCGGACAGCGATGGTTCGGTGGGCGGCTACAGCTGGGCCTTCGGCGACGGCGCTAGCGGTTCCGGTGCGACCCTGCAGCATGTCTACACGGAGTCGGGCACGTTCCATGTCACGCTCACCGTGACCGACGACCAGGGCGGAACCACTCAGGTCACATACGATGTCAGCGTTGCTGTGCCGGTGGTCAACCAGTCGCCGACCGCGGCGTTCACCTCGGCCACGGACGGGCTGTCGGCGAGCTTCCTCGGCACTGGTTCCTCGGATCCGGATGGAACCATCGCCAGCTACTCGTGGAGCTTCGGTGATGGGCAGACCGGCGCCGGCGAGACGACGTCGCACGTGTACGCGACCGGGGGAACCTATGACGTGAGCCTGACCGTGATCGACAACCTTGGTGCGCCCAACACGGTGGTGCACTCCGTCACCGTCAACGCCGGGCCGACGGCATCGTTCGCGCTGTCTGTGACCGGGCGGCAGGTATCGGTCGACGCGACCGCTTCCTCGGACCCCGACGGAGCGATCGCCTCGTACGCGTGGGACTACGGGGACGGCACCACGGCGACGGGGAAGATCGGTTCGCACACCTACGGATCGGACGGCCTGATGACGGTCACGCTGGTCGTGACCGACAACCAAGGCGCCAGCTCAACCGCCGCTTCGCAGCAGGTGTCGGTGGCGAATGCCAGTCCGACCGCCTCGTTCACCGAGACGGTGAACGGCCTGAAGGTGTCAGTGAACGCGGGAGCCTCCGCGGATGCCGACGGAACCGTGGCCTCCTACGCCTGGGACTACGGTGACGGTGCGACAGGTACGGGCAAGACGGCTTCGCACACTTACGCCTCCGCCGGTGCAAGGACGATCACCCTGGTGGTCACCGACGATGCCGGCGCGGAGTCTGATCCGTTCGTGCAGAGCGTGACGGTCACCAACAACAAACCGAGCGCTTCGTTCATAGCGACGCCCACTGGCCTGACGGTGTCGGTGGACGCCTCCGATTCCTCGGATTCCGACGGCACTGTAGCGTCCTACGCCTGGGACTACGGCGACGGTGCGACAGGCACGGGAAGGACCGATTCGCACACGTACGCAGGCGGCGGTGACAAGACGATCAAGCTCGTTGTCACCGACAACGCGGGCGGGACGGATACGGTCACCAAGACGGTCACCGTATCGGCCACGGTCGTCGCTGACGACTTCGCCCGGTCCGTGACGCGTTGGGGCGCGGCCGACACCGGCGGCGCCTGGGCCTACAGCAATGGGAGCTACTTCAGCACCAACGGGAGCGTCGGCGTGGTCACGCTCCCGACAGCCGGTGCCCAGGGGTCCGCGTACCTCGACGGGGTGAGCGCACTGAACACCACCACGACCTTCAGCCTGAAGGCGGACGCCGTGGCAACCGGTGGCGGCGTTCAACACACCGTGCTGGTCCGACGCAACGGCACCAATGATTACCGGTTCACGGTGACCCTCGCAGCGGACAAGACGGTACGGCTCAACCTCTCCAAACGGGTCAGTGGCACGATCACAAGCCTGGGTGACGTGAAGGTATCCGGGCTCACCTACGATGCCGGCGACACCTTGCAGGTGAAGCTCGTGGTCTCGGGTAGCGGTACGACAACCCTGCAAGGCAAGGTCTGGAAGGACGGGACGACCGAACCTGGTTCTGCCCGGATCAGCCGTACCGACACCGCGCCGGGGTTGCAGGTCGCGGGTAGCTTTGGCTTCATCGAGTACCTCAGTTCGACAGCGACTGCCGTTCCCGTCGTACTGAGGGTCGATGGTCTTCGTGTGATTGCTTAGGAGGGAAGCCTTGGTCTCGCGTGTTCTCACAGCGGCGTGTGCGCTCACGGTGATTGCCCTGAGTGGGTGTACGGCAGCGAGCGGGGGCGCGACGCCGCCAGCTGGGACGACGTCGAGCTCCGTACCCGCGCCGACCGTGGTCGCCACTGCGCCGACACCTGGTGACTCAACGGCCACGGTGCCGAGCCCACGAGGGTCCACCAAGGCTCCGGTCGACCTCGACAAGCCGGCGTCTGCCGGCAAGGTGGTTGTGCGGGTCGTCGGGCTCAAGGCTGTCAACGCCAGGGCCAAGATCCCCGGAGAGGTATCGGGACCGGGTCTTGCGGTCACGGTAAAGGTCACCAACAACTCCGCCAGGCCTCTTGACGCGGCGCACGTGTTGGTCACGATCTTCGACTCGAAGAAGGCGCCGGGCGGCGAGATGACTGGATCCCCCGCGAACCCGATGAACGGATCGATCGAGCCTGGTGCGAACGCGACCGGCGTCTACCTGTTCACTGTTGCAGTCAACCGGCGTTCGCCGGTCACGGTCTACGTGGCGCTGCCCACCGAGACGCCGGCACTGGCGTTCCGCGGCGACGCCCCGAAGTGAGAGTCGCGCTCACACCTACTGCGGCCCATCCTCAGCCGTGACTTGATCGGCGGGAGTGTCTGCGGCGGCCGCGCGTCGCCGCGCGAGGTCACGGCTCACGTAGTGCAGATTGGGTACGACCTGACAGATCAGGACGCTGATCGCCGAACCGATGATGGGTCCGCCGGCACCGACGATGCCGATCAGCCACCAGGACAGGCCGAGGTTCATCGGCACCATGATGACGATCGGCAGCACCTGGAAGCGCAGACCCCGATGGTCGGTCATGTACATGCCAGCGGGGTACTTGGCGGCCTGCAGGGCCGCGAACACGACGTAGCCCCACAACAGCGGCTGGCTGAGTCCGATTTTCCCGCCGCCCACGAACGCGACCAGCCATGGCGAGACCAGTGCCATGGCGAGCCCGCCCAGGAGGCCCAGGGAGAGGAAGACCAGGGTCGGTCGCGTCGGCGAGACCAATTCCTGCCGAGTGCGCGCGCGCGCGAAGATTGGCCACAGGGTCACACCCGCGGCGGCGATCGTCTGGATGATGACGTTGAACAGCTGGCTCGCCAGGTTGTATTGGGCCAGTTCGTCGCCCTGGGTGAGGTGGCTGAGCAGGAGCCGGTCCGTCTGCATGGCAATAGGCAGGGCGAGCATCTGGGCGAGCATCGGCCAGGCGAGATGGGCAGCCTTCACGCCGGGATAGCGGCGCGGGAATGGTATCCGTCGGGCGGCCATGCCTATCTGTGGTCGAAGGATACGTCCCGCGAGCCAGAGACTGACGGCCGACACCAGAGCGGACGAGACGAAGGCGATCACAGCGACGTAGTTCCCGGCCATCGGCGCTGTCGCGGCCAAGGCCGCCACCACGACGATGTTGAACGGCGCTGCGATGGCTGTGGTTGCGATCTGGGTTGCATTCCGGCCGAGCCCGACGAGCACCCGTGGTCCCACGCTGAGGGGCAGCGCCAGGCCGAAGATCGCCATGCAGACGAACGGGATCAGCTCGGCCCCGGGCAGGAGACCACCCCTGCCCAGCAGAACCGGCCACGCCTGCGCCAGCGTGATCACCCCTGCGACAGCCACGATCGCCAGTCCCGATCCGAGCAGAATGCGGAAGGCGGTGGTGATCGTCGCGGTGATCGCCTCATCCTGCTGCGGATGGCGGGACTCGGCGATCGCGTTGATCACGACGGCGGCAATGCCGAGGTCGGCGAAGGGCAGCAGGCTGGGGAGTGTGGTCAAGAGCCCGTACTGCCCGAATGCCGCTACGCCGAAATGGGTGATGATCAGTCGCGAGGTGAACATACCGATCAGTCCCGCGAAGGCCATCACGGCGACCTTCGCGACGGCGGCCGAGGCGATCTTCCGCCAGAACCCACCAGACTGTCCCGCGTGCGGATTCCCTTCCGCTGCACTCACCCGTCAGCTCCGAGATGGATCACGACATGTCGTCGCGCCGGACCGATAAGAGGCAGCACAATTGCCGTCGGGAGCGCCGCCGGCTCTGCACGAAGGGGGCTGGTCACTCGGCTTCCCCCTTCCCGAGGCCGCTGCGGCCGACTCGGCTCGCAATCTTAGCCGAGCACGTACGCCGTCCTCGGCGAGGATGTCAACTTCTCTGCACCGGACCGTCCTAGTCACGTTCCGCCTCGACCGGTAGACTTCTTTCGGGCCTATTCGGGGGATCGGGCCTAGGGGGGCAATAGAATGCGTGTTCTTTCACGGCGCTTTGGCGATTCTGGCACGGGACTCGTCATCGTCATGTCCGTTGCGCTGTTCCTGGGCGGAGTCCAGGCGCTTGCCGCGCCGTCCGCGGTCGCTGACACTGCGCCGGCGGCGGGCACACCTGTCACCGCAGGTGCCACGGCATTGCCTACGGCACAGATCAACGGTGTCGTGTGGACGCAGCAGATCGTGGGCGACCGCGTGTTCGTCGGCGGCAGCTTCACCGCTGCTCGGCCCGCCGGTACCGACGTCGGCAGCGCGAGCGAAGTCCCGCGGGCGAACATCATGGCCTACAACATCGTCACCGGTGAACTAGACACCACCTTCGCGCCCGTCCTGAACGGACAGGTCAAGGCGATGGCGCTCTCACCGGACAAATCCGTGCTCTACGTGTCCGGGCAGTTCACCACAGTCGACGGTGTCAGCCGCTACCGGGTGGCGGCCTTCAACACCACCACCGGAGCATTGCTCGCGTTCCAGCCGACGATCAACGCGTCGGTGAACGGGATCTACGCGACCGACGACCGTATCTATGTGGTCGGGAGCTTTACGACGGTCGGTGGAGTCGCGCGGGATGGTGCGGCTTCGATCCTTCTCGCCGGAACCAAGACCACAGACTTCAACCCCATCGTGGCCGGAGGCGATCCGCGGACGGTCGTCACTTCGCCTGACGGCTCGAAGGTCGTCTTGGGAGGCAACTTCACCACGGTCAACGGGACTGGGACGCCGGGCTACGGGCTGGCTATGGTTACGTCGGACACGGGCGCCAGCCTGCCCTTGCCGGTAAACTCGATTGTTCGCGACGCCTCCACGAACGCCAGCATCATGTCGCTGGTTGCAACGAACGACGGATTCTACGGCGGCGGTTACACCTACAACCGCACGGATGGCAACCTCGAGGGAATGTTCAGGAGCGACTGGAACGGCAATCTGGTGTTCCTCGAGGACTGCCACGGAGACACCTATAACGTGTACCCGACCGACTCGGTCATCTACACCGCGGGCCATGCGCACTACTGCGGCAATGTTGGTGGGTTCCTGCAGCCGACCAACTGGAACTTCTGGCGCGGCCTGGCCTGGAGCAATTCGGTGGACGGAACCGTCTCCCGGGAGCATATGGGCTACTTCAACTTCGAAGGTCAACCCCGGCCCTCGCTGCTCGACTTCTTCCCGGACTTCACGGTCGGCACCTACACGGGGCTGAGCCAGGGCCCGTGGGAGGTCACCGGCGACGGTCGCTACGTGATCTACGGCGGCGAGTTCCTCAAGGTCAACAACACCGGCCAGCAGGGGCTCGTCCGGTTTGCCAATCCGAGCGTGGCCACGTCCAAGATGAGGCCGGAGATCGACACCAGCACTTACAAGCTCACCTTCACCCCGATGAGCGGTGGTCGGGTGCTGGTTGGCTGGCCGGCGACCTGGGATCGTGACAACGAGAACCTGACCTATCAGGTGTACCGGAACTCGGTGAAGGTCTACCAAACCCAGGCGATGTCCAGGTTTTACTCCTTGCCGCACCTGAGTTTCATCGACACGGGACTGGTCAGCGGGCAGGCCTATGACTACTCGCTGAAGGTCTTCGACCCGGACGGCAATGCCGTGTGGACGACACCGGTCTCATACAACTATCAGACCGGGCCCGCCTTCAACGCCTACGACCTGCTCGTGCTCGGTGACAACCCGACGTCCTTCTGGCGCCTCAATGAGGGCGTCGCGACGACCGCGAACGACATGGTGTCTGGCTGGGACGGCAAGCGCGGCACCCTAGTGGCCGGTGGTGCGCCAGGGGCGATCTACGGGTCAACTGACACCGCCTACACTTTCTCGCCCACCACATCCAGCACGACCAGCACGGTGATTCCGCAGATCACCCAGTTGGCAAGCAATGTGTTCACGGCTGAGGCGTGGTTCAAGACGACCAGCACCCGTGGCGGCGCGTTGCTGGACTTCGGCGCGGCTCTGTCCGGCAGTTCGTCCGCGGGCAACGACGATCGCGTCGTCTATCTTTCGAACGACGGCCGGGTCTTCTTCGGAATCTACCCAGGGGTCGTGCGCACCATCAACACCACGGCGGCCTACAACGACGGGAAGTGGCACCATGTCGCCGCGACCCTCGGCCCGGATGGAATGAAGCTGTACCTCGATGGGCAGCTGTCGGCATCCAACTCTGCCTGGACCGCGGCACACAACACCTCCGCGGGTGTGTGGAGGATTGGCGGTGACCGACTCAGCGGGTGGACTAGTAATCCATCCAACAGCTACCTGAGCGCGACGATCGATCAGGTCGCGGTGTACCCGGTCGTGCTTGGCCTGGCAAAGGTCAACGCGCATTACTCGCTCGGCGCGACCGGATCGTTGCCCAACCAAGCGCCGGTGGCCGCTCTCACCACGGCCGTGACCGATCTCACGGTCAACGCCGATTCGACCGGATCGAGCGATCCCGACGGCACGATCGCCTCCTACAGCTGGAGCTTCGGAGACGGATCGACGGCCACGGGGCCGACTGCGTCCCACACTTACGCCGCGGGAGGCACCTACGCGGTGACGCTGACAGTGGTGGACGACAAGGGCGCGTCGGCGACGGCCACGCGATCGGTAACCGTGACGGCCCCCAACCAGTTGCCGGTGGCGAGCTTCACGCACGCCGAGACCGACCTCACGGTGAGCCTTGATGCCTCGGCCTCGACGGACCCCGATGGCAACATCGTCTCCTACGCATGGGACTTCGGCGATGGGACGACCGGCACGGGCGTCACTGCGACCCACACCTACAGCGGCAGCGGGTCGCGGACCGTGACGCTCACAGTCGCCGATAACCGCAATGCCACGGGCACCTTGAGCCAGTCGGTGAGTGTCCTCGCGCCGAACCAGCTGCCGACTCCAGCCTTCAGCTGGTCTGCCCAGGCTTTGGCACTGTCGTTCGATGCGTCCGGGTCGACCGATCCTGACGGCACGATCGCCAGCTACGCCTGGAACTTCGGTGACGGCTCAACAGGGGCTGGGGTCACGGCTCAGCACACCTATGCGTCCGCGGGCGACTACTCGGTGCAACTGACGGTGACCGACGACCGCGGCGGCACCGGGACCGTCACCAAGACGGCGACGGCGACGATCCGGGTGAACGCCAAACCGGTGGCGTCAATCTCGAGCTCGATCAGCGGTCTCAAGGTTGATTTCGACGGTACGGGTTCGTCGGATTCCGACGGCACCGTGGCTGGTTACGCCTGGGATTTCGGAGACGGGTCGACGGCGACGAGCGCATCGCCAACGCATACCTACGCCGGTGATGGTACCTACGCGGTCACGCTGGTCGTGACCGACGACGAGGGAGCGGTCAGCGCCGCGGCGAGCAAGTCGATCACAGTGGCGAACGCGAAGCCGAAGGCTGCCTTCTCGTCCTCGACGACCGGGGTAACTGCCTCCTTCGACGGCACGGGCTCGACCGACGTCGATGGTTCGGTGGCCAGCTACGCATGGGACTTCGGGGACGGGTCGACCGGCTCCGGGGCATCTCCCAACCACCAGTACGTCGGCACCGGAACCTATACGGTGAAGCTCACAGCGACCGACAACCTTGGAGCGACCGACTCGGTGAGCCATGCGGTCACGGTGGGTGACGGAGCGATCGCAGCTGACGGGTTCAACCGAACCGCGACGCGGTGGGGGAACGCCGATACCGGCGGGACCTGGACCTACGCAAACTCCTCGTACTACTCGCTCGACGGCGCATCCGGGGTGGTTAGGCTGCCCAGCGCCGGAGCGTCAGGGACTGCGTCGTTGGCCTCGGTGTCCGCTCGTGACGTGAACGTGTTCGCCCAGGTGGCCCAGGACACGGGGTTCTCGGGTGGCGGCACTTACAACACCTTCATCGTGCGCCAATCGGGGACCTCCGACTACCGGATGACCGTCCGGATCAGCAGCGACGGATCGGTACGACTGAATCTCACCAAGCGGATCAGCGGCACCTCCACCAGCCTTGGCGACGCACTCGTGAGCGGGCTGACCCTCTCGCCCGGCGATGTGATGAATGTTCGCTTCGTGGCGAGCGGCAGCGGAACGACCACGCTGGAGGCGAAGGCCTGGAAGCAGGGTGCCGCGGAGCCGGCCAGTGCCCAGCTCAAGCGAACGGATACGGCGACCGAACTGCAGACCGCGGGTGCTTTCGCGATCAACTCCTACCTCAGCGGCACGGTGACCGCGGCTCCGGTGACGGTTCGGCTGGACAACCTGTTGGTCACCGCGCCCTGATAGGCAGAAGCCGAAGTCGGGGT
>MTLD01001790.1_pt1 | contig 15701 bp, 20 predicted proteins | sample 1982471 | NCBI WGS metagenome assembly MTLD01 (sample SAMN05712604, study PRJNA340218) | biofilm metagenome | isolation source: sample SPM anode biofilm adapted to -50 mV | place: USA | collected 2012-02-03
CGGTTGTCGCTCAGCCGCCCCACCGAGCCGATCGGGTATGGCGCGATATTGGTCACGAACGGCTCGACCAGCGCGGGGTCGAAATACGTGCCGGCGGCCTTGATGATGATGGCCAGCGCCTCGTACACCGGCACCGCCGGGCGGTAGCTCACGTCAGCCGTCAGGGCATCGTATACGTCGGCGATGGCCACGATCTGCGCGAACTCATGGATCTCGCTGTTCTGGAGGCTGTGGGGGTAGCCGCTGCCGTCGTAGCGCTCATGGTGCTGCAAAGCGCAGTGGGCCGAAATCAGGTTGACGTCCGGGTTCTTCCGCAGCGTCTCGAACCCGTACACGGCATGCTTGCGGACCTCCGTAAGCTCGTCGGTCGTCAGCCGTTCCCGCTTGGTCATGATCTCCGGAGGCACCATCAGCTTGCCGACGTCGTGGAGCAGCGCCCCCACGCCCAGGTCGCGGAGCCGGAGCTCGTCGTACCCCAGATTCAGGCCGGTCATCGTCGCCAGGATGCACACGTTTACCGAGTGGCCGAACAGATAGTCATCCTTGGTCCGCATATCGACGAAGTTGACCAGCGTCCCCTGGCTGCGGCACAGCTCGTCCACGAGCATGTTGGCCACCCGCTGCGCTTCGCCGGCGTCCACCTTGCTGCCCACCTTGACGTTCTCCATCATCTGCTTGGCGGACGACACCGCCTCCACCCGCGCCTTCTCGCTGACCACGTCCGGCACGTCGACGTCGGCCGTCAGGTCGTCCTCGACATACACGTACGTCACCTCGAGGTCGCGCAGCCGGTCGAGGTAGCGGTCCTTGATCTCCAGTCCGGCGTTGAGCAGGATCTTGCCGTCGGCGGAGTAGAGCGGCTTGGCAAGCTTCATCCCCGCGCTGACGTTATCGAGCAATAACCGTCGCATGTAAGACCTCCGGATTTACCGTTTCCGCCGTCGGCTCTGATCCAGGCGGTAAATATGGGCGAGAACCTCGGCCACCGCCTGGTAGAGGGCGGGCGGGATCTCGCGGTCCAGGTCCACCGCCATCAGCATGGCGGTGAGGGTGCGGTTCTGGAAAACCGGCACAGTATGCTTGGCAGCCGCGGCCAGGATCTGATCGGCGACGATTCCCTTCCCTTTCGCAACCACCTTGGGGGCTTTATCTTCCTTGTCGTCGTAGCGGATCGCTACCGCTTCTTTACGGGTCTCTTCGGCATCGGCCATTGTCCACCTCGGGTTATCTGCTCGCGGCTGTCGCCACGACGGCGATATCGGTCAAAGTCAGGGGCGTTTCGGCCAGCGCGCCCCGCAAGTCGGGCAGGGCGCGGCGGAATTCCTCCCCCGCCTCGGCATTGTTGAACACCACGCGTATGCTCAGCTGTCCCTGGTCGTAGAGATGGAACACCATATCGACGACGCCGAGGTTATCGGTGGCCACGCACATCCGCAGCCAGGTGTCCCGCGGCGCGGCGGCCGTTTCGCCGCCCGCCTGCTCCCGGTCGCGGGAGACGTGGATATAGGCGGGGTATACATGGCCGTCGGCGAAAAATATCGGCGTCGTCATCACCAGCACCTGCTGGCCGGCTGCCGTCTCGGTCGCCGCTTGCGCGGGTGTCGCCACGGCAGCAGCCATCTCTTTCACCGTCTGGCCGGTCTGGCGCAGCGCGTCGGCGGGCAGTTTCAGCCACGGCTGGCTGTCGGCCACTTTCTGCAATACCAGCGCCGTCTCTAGCTCGGGAAGGTTCTGAAAGGCCGCCGCCTCGCGCACAGGCTCCGGTAAGGAACGGGCCAGCGCCGCCGTTGCCTTGGCCAGGTCGCCCTGCACGGCCGGCGACGCCGCTTCCGGCGGCATTGCGGCCAGCAGCTCGCGGGCCGCGGCCAGCAGCGCCGCGTCGCCCTCCGGTGCGACGGCCAATTGTCGCGCCAAAGTCAGCAGTTTGCCGGTGAAATCGCCCCGCTCGCCGGTCGCAGCGCGGAAGGCTTCCGCCGCCGCCGCCGTTTCCGGGGCCAGGCCGTCGGGAAAAACCGCCGCGAGCACCGCCGCATCGTTCAGCGTCCGGGCGAATGACGCCATCGCCTCCCCGCCGCTGCGCGCCCCGCGCACCATGGCCGTCAGCCCCTGCGGCACGGCGGTGTCGGCGCCGAGGGCGGCGCGGCCGAGGCTGTTCATCTCCTCTGCTGCCGCCGGCGGCAGTTCGCTCCCCAACTGCTGCAGCCTGCCGAGCGTCTTGCCGAGGGCGTCGAGCAGCAATTTGATGTTGCCGTCGGCCATCAGGTTCACCATCGGGCGGGCAGTGGCCGCACCGGCCGGTCCGGCAGTCGCCCGCCCCGCCGGGGCGCCGCCCTGGGAACCTGTCAGCGCTTCATTGGCGGCGTTCAGCGCCGGATCGGCCAACAGGTTGGGATTAATCTTCAGCAAACAGGTTCCCCTCCCCTCTTACCGGCGCGAAGCTCCGCCGGTGGATGGCGCAGGGGCCGTGGCAGCGCAGCGCCGCCAGGTGCTCGCGGGTGGCGTAGCCCTTGTGGCGGGCGAACCCGTAGGCCGGATACTCGCTGTCGAGGGCGGCCATTATCCGGTCCCGTTCCACCTTGGCGATGATCGAAGCCGCAGCGATCGAAGCGCTCAGCGCATCGCCGCCGATGATCGCCTGGTGGGGCACAGGCAGAAGGCGCAGAGGCACCGCGTCCACCAGCACGACATCGGGCGCGGGCGCCAGCCCGGCTACGGCGGCGTACATGCCCTGGACGGTCGCCTGGTAGATGTTGATACGGTCGATCTCGGCCACGTCGATGACGGCGTGGCTGACCGCCACCGCCTGTTCCTTGATGCGGCGGTAAAGGTCTTCCCGCTGCTCGGCGGTAAGTTTCTTCGAATCGTCCAGCCCCGGCAGGCGGCAGCGCGGCGGCAGGATGACCGCCCCGATTACCACCGGGCCGGCCAGCGGGCCCCGGCCCGCCTCGTCCACGCCGGCGATCAGCCGGCGGCCCTCTTCATACAGCGGGCCCTCGTAGCGGTACAGGCCGTCGAGGCGCCGTTCCTCGGCCGCCAGCGCCTCCCGGCGGCGCTGCCAGCGCGCCAGGAGGCGGGCGACGGCCGCCCGCGGATCGGAGGTCAGCATTTCTATCGTCTCGGGAGCCACAGTGTCGGCGGCAAGCACAGCCGCCACCTCGTCCACCGTCATCCGGCCGTCGGCCACATTACTCCCTCCGTTCGACAAAGAATTCATCCTAATATGTATTCTTGGCTGACAACCCAAATCCTGCCGAAATCAAAAAAGGCCGGCCCGGATGGGTCGGCCTTTCGTATCGCTATGCTTCGGGCGGCGTCTCAAGCGTGAACCGTCCCAGCTTGCCGTCGCGGAACTCGCTCAGCACGATCCGCCCCGCCTTCTCGTAATCCACCGCCCCGCCGCTGCGCAGGCAGCCCCGCCGCGCTCCCACGGCCGCCAGCAACTCCAGGCCGTCCTCTGGCAGCGGTTCGGCCAGGTTGTAACGGGCCGCCAGCCTGTCGGGGTAATCGGCCTGCAGCAGCGCCAGCAAACGGGCCACAACCTTCTCGCGGTCGAAAACCTCGTCACTGATCGCGCCCGTCACCGCCAGGCGGAAGGCCGCGTCCTGGTCCTCGAGCTTCGGCCACAGCACGCCGGGGGTATCGAGAAGCTCCAGATTGCGGCCGATCTTCAGCCACTGCTGGCCGCGCGTCACGCCGGGCTTGTCCCCTGTCCGCGCCGTCGCCGTGCCGAGCATCCGGTTGATGAGCGACGACTTGCCGACATTGGGGATGCCGAGGATCATCGCCCGCACGGCCCGCGGCCTGATGCCCTTGGCGGCCAGCTTGGCCAGCATCGGCGCCGCCGCCTTCTCCACCTTGCCGGTGATCTGCTTCGTGCCGCCGCCGGCCAGCGACTCGACGGCCACCGCCTCCCGGTCCGCGGCGCGGAAAAAGGCCAACCACCGCTCCGTCCCTTGCGGGTCGGCCAGGTCAGCCTTATTGAGCACCACAACCCGCGGCTTGTCGCCGACGATCGCGTCGATCATCGGGTTGGCGCTGGCGGCGGGGATGCGGGCGTCAAGGAGCTCGATGGCCACGTCCACCAGCTTCAGTTGTTCGCGGATCATCCGCTGCGCTTTGGCCATATGGCCGGGGAACCAATGGATATGCATCGTCTAAAGACCCCTGTCAGATAATTGCCAGGGTAAAATGTCAGCAAAAATGATGGAAAATGCCAGAGGATGCCAGACGTTTGCCAGAGGCGTTTAGGGCAGCGATTTCAGGTGGTCCACCGGCCAGAAAACGAACACTGCCTTGCCTTTTATCAGTTCGCTGGACACAAACCCGACGTCGCGGAACCGGCTGTCCTCCGAGTTGTTGCGGTTGTCGCCCATTACGAAAACATGGCCCGCGGGCACGGTTGCCAAGGGGTACGAGCCCCGGGTCTTTTCAAGGATGTAAGTCTCGTTCTGGAGCTGGCCGTTGACGAACACGCGGCCTTCCTTGATTTCAATGGTATCGCCCGGCACGCCGATGACGCGCTTGATGAAGTCGCGGCTGGGGTCGCGCGGATAGCGGAAAACGATAATCTCGCCCCGTTCGGGGGTTTTGAAGCGGTAGAGGAATTTATTGACGACCAGGCGCTCGCCGTTGGCGAGCGTCGGCCGCATGGACGGTCCTTCGACCATGTATAGTTCGACGATGAAATAGCGGATGAAAAAGGCCAGTACGACTGCTATCAGGATTGATATTACCCAATCCTTGATTTCCTCGCCGAGCGACGTTTTCAACGGTATACCCCCCTGCCGAATAAGGAACTGTGCATGGGATGAAGAAACAGGGACTGCTGCCAGTCCCTGTTTTCGCTAGCGTTTTTCCTTGATTCTGGCCGCTTTGCCGGTCAGGCTGCGAAGGTAGTAGAGCTTGGCCCTGCGAACGACACCGCGGCGCGCCACTTCGATTTTCTCGATGCGCGGCGAGTGGACCGGGAAGGTTCTTTCGACGCCGACACCGTAGGATATCCTCCTGACGGTGAAGGTTTCGCGGGCGCCGCTGCCCTGGCGCCTGATGACGGCGCCTTCGAAGACCTGGATACGCTCGCGGTTGCCTTCGACGACCTTGACGTGTACGCGGACAGTGTCGCCGGGGTTGAAGGCGGGGATGTCGCTGCGCATTTGTTCCTGTTCAAGTGCTTTGATAATGTCCAAGGGGAGTTCCTCCTCATACTCGACGTTCATGCCGCAGCGGGCAGCGGACCGTCCGTTTTACACAGATGGATTATACCATATGTTTGCCAAAATGACAACAATTATTCCCCCGCGGCGCCCTTGTTCCACCAGGCGTCGCCCAGCAGGCGGTCGAGGATGATGGCCACCGCCGCCCGTACGGGGAGATGGTTGTATTCGCCCCGTCCCCAGATGGGTTCGAGGATATAATCGAAACTGGCCATGACTTGCTTTTCGATGCCCCAGCCGGTACCGAACAGCAGCAGGCAGGGCGCGTCATTCGCGGCTATGCGGGAACGCATTGCCGCGTAGGTGACGGTGTTGGGAAAGATGCGGGCGTCGGTGGTGACGACGACCGGCGGTTTGCCGCACTCGTCCGTGATGGCAGCGACGGCGGCCGCGATGTCGGGGACGACGGCCAGGACGGAGAGCGCCTCGCTGCGGTCGGGGTTGTATTCGCCGCCGTAGCCTTCACGCCAGTAGGTCAGGACTTCCCGTGCCAGGGCGGCCTGGCTGTCGTGGGGATGGATGACGAAGTAGCGGGTTATGTCGTACGTCCTGGCGGTGCGGGCGATGTCGTGGATGTCGAAGTTGGTGATGGCGGTGGCGATCGTTGCGCCGTTCTTGTTGTAGATGGGGTAATGGACGAGGCCGATGTAAACTTTGGCGGCCATGTCAGTTCTTCCCCCGTTCGGCGAGAATCTCCCTGAGCAGCACGGCGTCGCTCATCTCGAGCTCGACTTCGTCGAGCAGGTCGGGGCGGCGCTCCAGCGTACGGCGGAGCGATTCCTTGCGCCGCCAGCGGGCGATCTTGGCGTGGTCGCCGGATACGAGCACCTCCGGCACCTCCCAGCCGCGAAATTCGCGGGGCCGGGTGTACTGGGGATACTCGAGCAGGCCGCTGGCGAACGAGTCCTGGGCGGCGGCGTCGGCCGCGCCGAGCACGCCGGGGATGAGGCGGGCGACGGCGTCGGTGATGACCATGGCCGGCAGTTCGCCGCCGGTGAGGACGTAGTCGCCGATGGAGATCGCTTCGTCGGCGAGGTGCTCCTTGACCCGCTCGTCGACGCCTTCGTAGTGCCCGCAGATGAGGATGAGGTGGTCGTAGGCGGCCAGTTCCTTGGCCTTGGCCTGGTCGAAGCGCTCGCCGCCCGGGCAGAGCAGGACGGTGCGCCGCCGGCCGGTGTCGCCGCCGGTGAGGCTTTCGACTGCCAGGAACAGCGGGTCGGGTTTCATGACCATGCCCGAGCCGCCGCCGAACGGGGTGTCGTCGACGATGCGGTGCTTGTCGAAGGCGAAGTCGCGCGGGTTGGTGACACCGACCGAAAGGAAGCCGGCGTCGAGGGCCCGCTTGATGATGCTGTGGCCTAATGGACCGCCGAACATCTCGGGGAAGAGCGAGACTATGTCGATGCGCATGTCATTCCCATTCTTCCTGCAATCTTACCGTCATCCGCCCGCCGGGGACGTCGATCTCACGGACGACTTCCTTGATGGCGGGGATGAGGATGGGCGGCTTGCCTTCCTGCTCGGTGATGTAGACATCGTTGGCGCCGGTGGCGAGGACGTCGGTGACGGTGCCGAGGCAGGCGCCGGCCTCGTCGTAGACCTTGAGGCCGACGATGTCGAAGATGTAGTAGTGGCCGGCCGGCAGTTTGACGAGGTGGTCGCGGTCAACCATGAGCAGCTTGCCGCGTAAAGACTCGACGGCGTCGCGGTCGTCGAGGCCGCGAAATTTGAGGAGAACGAACTGCTTGTGGTATTTGGCGCTTTCCACGACGAGGACGCGGCCGTCTTCGAGCCGGACCTCGCCGGTTTTCTGGAAGCGTTCGGGGTAATCGGTGAGCGGGATAACACGAACGTCACCCCGCACGCCGTGCGGGGCAACTGCCTTGCCGATTGCTATGAGGGTGGCGGCGTCCATGGCTAGGAACGGAAAGCGATGATCTTGCCGTCTTCGAGCAAAATCTCGGCGGCCATGATGGCGTGCAGGTCGTCACCGACACTGACCGTAACCGTCCTGTCCATGTTGCCCTGGACGATCTCGGCACCGATCTCGAGACCGGCCGTCTCTTTAAGCTTCTCGGTCATGTGGTTTTTGAACTCGATCCGCTTGCCCTTCTCGGCCTCGATCTGCTGCCGGAGGGCGGTGAGCCCCTGGGCGTCCAGCTTGGCCTGCTCGGCCATGACCCGTTTGGCGTGGAAGTCGATCTGCTGCAGCTCCATGTCGGCCTTGCGGATGGCGTCCTGGATCTCGGCCGCCAGCTGGGTCTTGAGCTTTTCAGTGACTTTGGCCTTGACGGTCACGGGGCATTTCAGAGTCATGCTTTCCATTTACTCAGCACCTTTTCAGACGATTTCCACCATGATACGCTGGTTGTCGCGGGTGGCCGCGGCTTTGACGACGGTGCGCATCGCCTTGGCGATGCGTCCCTGCTTGCCGATGACCTTGCCCATGTCTTCGGGGGCGACCCGGAGCTCGAAGACGGTGACGCCCTTGTCGTTCACCGCGGTGACGCTCACCTGGTCGGGGTTCTTGACGAGGGATTTGGCGATAACTTCGATAAGCTCTTTCATCGTTATTACGCCTCTTTCTTGGTGCGCTTGACCTCATCCCACTTCTTCATGATACCGGCCTGACCGAAGAGGTCTTTGACGGTATCGGTGGGTTGCGCGCCTTTCTGCAGCCACTCGAGGGCCTTTTCCTCGTCGATTTTGATGATGGCCGGCGAGGTGGTGGAGTCGTAGTGGCCGAGGGCTTCGATGAATCTGCCGTCGCGCGGCGAGCGGGAGTCGGCCACGACTACGCGGTAGAAGGGGCTTTTTTTCGCGCCCATGCGCTTGAGACGAATTTTGACTGCCATGTGTGAATTCACCTCCTTAATAGAATAGCCAATCTGGAATGTTACTATCGCATGAAAGGCAGCTTGAATCCGCCTTTTTTGCCGCTTTTCTGCATCTGCTGCATCTGTTTCATCATCTTGCGGGCGTCGGCGAATTGCTTTAGTAGGCGGTTGACGTCCTGGACGAGCGTGCCGCTGCCGGCGGCGATGCGCTTGCGGCGGCTGCCGTTGATGATGTCGGGGTGGCGGCGCTCCTTCTTGGTCATGGAGCGGATGATGGCCTCGACCTTGACGAGTTGTTTCTCGTCGAGCTCGGCGCCCTGCAGCTTCTTGCTTAGGCCGCCCATGCCGGGGATCATGCCGAGGATCTGGTCGAGCGAGCCGAGCTTGCGGACCTGCTGGAGCTGGTCGAGGAAGTCGTCGAAGGTGAATTCTTCCTTGCGCAGCTTCTTTTCGAGTTCCTGGGCCTTATCGATGTCGATGGCCGATTGGGCTTTCTCGATGAGGCTGAGGACATCGCCCATGCCGAGGATGCGCGAGGCCATGCGGTCGGGATGGAAGGGTTCGAGGGCGTCGAGCTTTTCGCCCATGCCGGCGAATTTTATCGGGCAGCCGGTGACGGCCTTGACGGACAGGGCCGCGCCGCCGCGGGCGTCGCCGTCGAGCTTGGTGAGGATGACGCCGTCGAGGCCGAGGTCGCCGTTGAAGCTTTCGGCGACGGTGACGGCGTCCTGGCCGGTCATGGCGTCGACGACGAGGAGGATTTCGTGGGGCTTGACGGTCGATTTTATGGCTTTGAGCTCGTCCATGAGCTCGGCGTTGATGTGCAGCCGGCCGGCGGTGTCGATGATAATGATGTCGTTGGCGTAGGCCAGGGCATGCTCGACGGCCTTCTTGGCAATGGCGACCGGTTTTTCCTGGTCGCCGGGGGCGAAGACGGGTATGTCGAGCTGTTTGCCGAGGACCTGGAGCTGGGTGATGGCCGCCGGGCGGTAGACGTCGGCGGCGACGAGCAGGGGGCGCTTGTTCTGCTTGCGCAGGTGCAGCGCGAGTTTGCCGGCGGTGGTCGTCTTGCCGGCGCCCTGCAGGCCGACGAGCATGACGACGGTCGGCGGCTTGGGCGATATGGCGATGCGGCTCTGGGTGCCGCCCATGAGGGCGGTGAGCTCGTCGTTGACGATCTTGATGACCTGCTGGGCGGGGGTGAGGCTTTCCAGTACCTCGTGGCCCACGGCCCGCTCCTTGACTTTGGCGACGAAGTCCTTGACGACCTTGAAGTTGACGTCGGCCTCGAGGAGGGCCATGCGCACCTCGCGGAGCGCTTCGCTGACGTCGCCTTCGGACAGTTTGCCGCGGCCCCGGAGTTTTTTGAACGTTTGCTGCAGTTTTTCGGCTAAGCCTTCGAATGCCATGCGGGGCCTCCTTTCAGCGTTCGGCGAGTTCGTTGAGTATTTTGATTGCTTTTTGCGTTTCCGGACGTTCGCGGCACCCGTCAGGCAATGCGGCGAGCGCGGCGCGGACGGCGGCGATGTCGCCCAGGTCGCGGCGGTGGCGCTCGACCAGGCCTAGCTTCTCCTCGTACGCGGCGAGTAGCTGCTCGCCGCGGCGGAGAATGTCGTGGACGGCCTGGCGGGAGACCTGGAATTCCTCGGCGATCTCGGCGAGCGAGTCGTCGCTCAGGTAATGCATTTCGAGGCAGCGCCGCTGCTTGTCGGTGAGCAGCGCGCCGTAGAAGTCGTACAACTGGGCTATCCTTAGTACCTTATCGAGCATTTTAGCCTTACCTCGCTGACAAGGCAAATACCTTTACACCCGATAATTATAGGCGAAAAAAAGCGGGCTGTCAAGGGCGGGAGTATGTGGCCTGGATACATGTTAGAACGCTACCCCCCAGCAACCTACCGGAGAAGCCGAGAACACTTTCCAGACAAAGCATAAAGTGCATGAAATAAACGAATAGAGTCTACTGATCTCCATGAGACTGAATCTCGCCCATGTAAAACCCAATGCCGATTAATAACAGTTGGCCGTGCTTCATTAAACTTCGCATCTTGATACAGGCATTTAATAAATTCAAGAATCGATAGCCACGCAACTTTAGTAACACTACCATCTTTGCTATTTTCATATTTCTCGCGGCATACCATAATCATTTTCGTGTTGGTCGGCTCGTGCCATATTTTTGACAGTACGCCTTCAATAATTGTTATTAAACAAGGAATAGTGACCAAGAAATATCCTTGTCGATACACTGCTATACAATCATTCAATAAGTTAGACCATTGAGAAAGAACATCATTTTTTAATAACTCGCAAAAAATCGTTTCCAGTTCTTCATTGCTATTTTTAGTATAAAAGTCAAGGAAAAAATCATCGAATTCTTGAGTTGTACGATTATGTGTTACCAAATAAGAAACTCACCGATTGAAAAATTCATCGGAATGATCCAACCTGCCGCCGCCAATTTGGGGCATTCTCTTTCAACCGTTTCATTTGCCTGTTTTAGATACCTCGAGACTTCATGTAGCTCTTTTGAAGTTGAGGCTATTCTCACATCAAAACACTGCCTTTTCAAGTATTTTTTTCTCCTTTCGAGAACAATAAAATAATACCTCTTTGCCGTTACCATTTTTTCTCGAACTGCCGGGACCGTTCAGAAGTGCCCAGATGCAAGGCGCACCGGAGGATGACACCGGAAGCGTACACGATAGTACGCTGAGGATGGCAGCCGAGGAGCAACGCCGCAGATGGGCGCTTATCAACGGTCCTATTGTATTGGGCGGAAAACGACGCCCACGCCGGAGGAGCGGGAGGCGGCCATCCACCGCATCATCGCCGGACGAGGGGCCGAGGGGCTGCTGAAGCACTACAACGCCCTGCACATAAACGAAAACGACGCCGAGGCAGCCAGGATGAATGATGTGACGTATGTCGTGAATTCTCTAGGCAGAGTTCAGGACACGGCGGACGGCAACGGAACAGGCCAGGATGCACATGGGAAGTTGAGTTACGAACCGAGCGGACATGACGCGGGAGTGCACATGAAGGGCGCGGTAAATAATTCCTATGCCGGCGGGTACGTAAATGGTGGAGCGGAAGGGGATATGCTACTGCCAGAGGCGAAGGCGCAGGCGGATAGTATGTTTGGCGATAAAGTCCTGACTACCGGCCGACAACAACTCGGTCTTCCATACGTTTTAGGAGGCGATGGCATTAAGTCTACCGATTGCGGCAAATTCACACTCGATACCTATAATAAAGTGGGTGTCGATCTGGAAGATAGGACGGCACCAGGTCAGTACGATTTTTGCAAAAGAAACGGTAAGGTATTTAACGATGTATCGCAATTGCGCCCTGGCGATTTGGTATTTTTTAAAGATACCTACGATAGCGGAGATCCTCCTGGATCGATAACCCATGTGGGGATATATGCTGGGAGTGGGAAAATGCTTCATGCCGGCAGCAGTGCAGGAGTAAGCTACACAGACTTGAACAGCGAATATTGGCAATCTCATTTATATGGGTTTGGCAGTCCTCGTAGGTAATCAAGCAAAATATATTTAGTCGTAGGCGGCGGATTACGCCTCCTACGACTAAATATGCAAAAAAGGAAGTATTGCGCCTAACTAGGGATTTACGCTAGAATAATACTTGATGGTAATAATTGGGGGAGAGGCAAATGCTCCTGCGCAAGTTAGCGCCATTTCTCGTCGTGTTTATCGTTGCGGCCGTTGTCGGAGCAATCGCCGCTCCTTTGGGCAATGCTGACTATGTTGTAACGTATACCCCAACGGGCGACACCCTGGAAATAAAAAAAGCTTTGAGTTTAACACCCGAAAATGCCCAGGTTTATTTGGAACACTTTTATCCGACCAATGAAGACTATATAGCCGGCGTAACGGTCTATAGCAAGGATTACGTGACAAGCAGAGGGGTAAGGGTGGGCGACCCTGCGGAGAAAGTAACCGAGCTTTACGGGGAACCCAACCGCTATTCCGGGTCGCGAGAATATTACAAATGGATCAGTTACATGGAACAAAGCCAGGTATTGAAGATGCATTTTTACCTGGACAAAGAGACCGAGCGGGTTATCGCCATCAATTTGCGGGTACACCCCATCGGTGCGGCGCCGATGATCAAACTGGCGGACGGTGAATATCATTAAAGACTCCCGGATTTCTCCGGGGGTCTTTGTGTTTCGTATCCCTCTCCCCCATCGTCCCCAAAACTCTGAACTGCCGGACCGTTCAGAAGTGCCCAGATGCAAGGCGCACCGGAGGATGACACCGGAAGCGTACACGAGACGTACGCTGAGGATGGCAACCGAGGAGCAACGCCGCAGATGGGCGCTTATCAACGGTCCCCTTGTTTTAGCAAAAGGAAAACGAGAACCGATGAAGTATTTCATATAAGCAATGTATTTCCTTTTGCGGAGGCACAAAATGTACTTTTATCTTGATATCGTGCCGCAGTTTACCTGCGCCATGTGCGGGACGTGCTGCCGCAACGACTGGCTGGTGACGGTGGATGAGGCCGGTTATAACCGCAACCGCGAGTTTTTCGCGCGGACGGGCCGCGCGAGGGAGTTCGCGGCGGCTTTCCGCCCGCTGACGGGACGGAGGAGCGCCGGGGAGTATGCGGCGATCGCCAAACGGCCGGGCGGGGGCTGCTGGTTTTTGCGGGAGGACAATTTGTGCCTGCTGCATCGCGAGGCGGGCCACGAGCATCTCGACGGGGTGTGCCGGCTTTTTCCCCGTTATCCGATGCGGACGGCGCGGGGCGTGGAGGTGACGCTGAGCTTCAGCTGCCCGGAGGTGCTGCGGCTGGCCGACCGGGAGGCGCCGCTGGCGGTGGTGCGCGCCGAGGAGCAGCCGACGTTGATCGCGGAGGAGAGCTTCACGGCCGAGGTTTTCCCCCAGCAGCAGCCGCTGTACGGGGTGCTGGGCTTTTATTTCGAGCTTGAGCAGCATTTCATCGATATCGTGCAGTGCCGCGGCCTGTCTGTGGCCGAGCGGCTGGATTTCCTGGCGGCGACGGCGGCCGCGCTGGACTCCCTCCCTCCTTCTCCCGCCGTGGGTAGGGAGATCGACCGGTTGGTCCGGGGGAATTACGACCGCATGGATGCGGCGGAGGCGGGCGGCGTTAAGGTGAACAGCCGGGCCGATGTTCTGGCGGAGCATTTTTTCGTGAATCTGATTTTCAAGAAGGTGTTTTATCTCCACGGCCTGGCGGGGGCGACGCGGCTGCTGGGCGCGCTGTGGCGGCAGATTGCGGCGGCCGGCGGGGAGTTTGCCGGGACCCGGGAAGCGGTGATGGCGGCGGAGTTTGCGTACTGCCACAACCGCGCGGCGCTGCTGCGACTGGCGGAGGGGAAATGAATAAAGCAAAGAAAAAACACCGGGAACCCGGTGTTTTTGTTTTCGTTGTATTTAGCATTATCAACGGTTGCCGAAGAGTGCGTCGGCAAAATCCCGGGCTATAAAAGGCCGCAAATCTTCCATCTTTTCGCCTACCCCTACCCATTTCACAGGCAGGCCGAGTTCGCTGCCGACGGCGACGATGACGCCGCCTTTGGCGGTGCCGTCTAGTTTGGTGAGGACGAGGCCGGTGACGTCGACGGCTTCTTTGAAGAGCTTGGCCTGGCTGAGGGCGTTCTGGCCGGTGGTGGCGTCGAGGACGAGGAGGACTTCGTGGGGGGCGCCGGGGAGTTCGCGGCCGATGACGCGGTGGACTTTTTTGAGTTCTTCCATGAGGTTGGCTTTGGTGTGGAGGCGGCCGGCGGTGTCGACGATGAGGATGCCGGCGCCACGGGCTTTGGCGGCCTGGACGGCGTCGAAGGCGACGGCGGCGGGGTCTGCGCCTTCTTGGTGGCGGATGATTTCGGCGCCGATGCGTTTGCCCCAGATTTCGAGCTGTTCGCCGGCGGCGGCGCGGAAGGTGTCGCCGGCGGCGAGGAGGACGCGGCGGCCCTGTTCGCGGTAGTAATGGCCGAGTTTGGCGATGGTGGTGGTTTTGCCGACGCCGTTGACGCCGACGACGACGATGACGGTGGGGCCTGCGTCGGCTTCGCGCGGGGCGGCTTCGCCGGCGGCCAATATGGCGGCGACTTTGCGGCGGAGGTAGGGCACGAGGTCGTCGGGGCCGTTGATTTCTTTGGCTTTTACGGCGGCCTTGATGTCGCCGAGGAGGGCGGCGGTGGTGCGGGCGCCGACGTCGGCGGCGAGGAGGACGGCTTCGAGGTCGTCGAGGAGGTCGTCGTCGATGGCGGCGTAGCCGGTGACGAGTTGTTCGATTTTTTCGGTGAAGCCTTTGCGGGTTTTGCTGAGGCCTTCCTTCAGCCGGTCGAAGAAGCCCATGTGGGTTAACCTGCCTTGTCCATGAATTTGACCGAGATGAGTCTGGAGACGCCGGATTCTTCCATGGTGACGCCGTGCATGACGTCGGCGGCTTCCATGGTGCCTTTGCGATGGGTGACGACGACGAATTGGGTGCTGCGGGCGTAGTCCTGGAGAAATTCGCTGAAGCGCTGGACGTTGGCTTCGTCGAGGGCGGCGTCGATTTCGTCGAGGACGCAGAACGGTGTGGGTCGGTAGGTGAGGAAGGCGAACAGGAGGGCGATGACGGTGAGGGCCCGCTCGCCGCCGGAGAGGAGGGCGAGGTTCTGCTGCTTTTTGCCGGGCGGCTGGACGGTGATTTCGATGCCGGTGCTGAGGATGTCGGCGGGGTTTTCGAGTTCGAGCTGGGCCCGGCCGCCGCCGAAGAGGCGGACGAAGAGGTCGCCGAAGTGTTCGTTGATTTTGACGAAGGCGGCTTTGAATTGTTTGGCCATGGTGGCGTCGATGTCTTTGAGGATGGTGAGGAGGTAGTCTTTGGCGGCGGTGAGGTCGTCGTACTGGGTGCGGAGGAATTGGTAGCGTTCTTTGATGCGGGCGTATTCGTCGATGGCCGCCGGGTTGACGGGGCCGAGCTCTTCGATGGCGGCGGCGAGTTCGTCGGCGCGGGCGGCGAGGATTTCGGGGTCTTCGGGCCGGAAGAGGGCCTGGGCCTGTTCGCGGTCGAGGGTGAAGTGGTCGCGGAGTTGGTCGGTGCAGTTGGTGACTTCGAAGCCGTGTTTGGCGGCGAGGAGGTCGAGTTCGTGGAGCCTGGCCTGGCAGTTGTTCTGGCGGCGGCGCAGGTCTTTGACTTCGCGTTCGAGTTTGGATTGCTTGGCGAGGATGGTGAGCTTGTCCTTGAGGACGGTGTCGCGGTCTTTTTCTTTGGCGGTTTTTACGCCGGCCAGTGTTTCCTTGGCTTGGGCGAGGGCGGCGAGGTCGGCCGCGGCGCGGGCGATCTCTTCGGCGACGCGGTCGTCGTCGGCGCGCAGGGAGGTGATCTGGCGGGCGAGGCGGTTTTCGGCCTGGAGATATTGTTCGCAGTTTACGGCGATTGCATTTACTTCCTGTTCGAGGGCGGAGAGTTTTATTTTGCTGTCGGTGAGGGCGCCGGCGATGGTTTCCCGTTCGGCCTGGAGCTTCCTGAGGTCGTCCTGCCAGGCGGCGACCTGGCGCTTGTGCGCGCTGTCGCGCTCTTCCATGGCGGCGATGGCGGCGGCGGTTTCGGTCATTTTGGCGGCGATGGCGGCGGCTTCGCCGCGGCTGGCCGCCAGTTCGGCCTC
>MTLD01001438.1_pt1 | contig 15684 bp, 15 predicted proteins | sample 1982471 | NCBI WGS metagenome assembly MTLD01 (sample SAMN05712604, study PRJNA340218) | biofilm metagenome | isolation source: sample SPM anode biofilm adapted to -50 mV | place: USA | collected 2012-02-03
GAGCAACTGGTGAACATGATGGTGGACGCCGACCTGGAACAGGCCGAGCGGGAGAAAAGGGCCAATGGATAAAGGGGCGCGGATTTTCGTTGCCGGCTCCAATGGCTTGGTTGGCTCGGCCCTGGTCCACCGTTTGCGGGCCAGCGGCTATACCAATCAACTCCTGCCGGAGATCAACGAGCTTGATCTTACCAACCAGCAGGCGGTGGCTGACTTCTTCCAGCAGAACAAGCCGGATTACGTTCTCCTGGCTGCTGCCAAGGTCGGAGGAATCCACGCCAACAATACCTACCCAGCGGAATTTATTCAGATCAACCTGGCTATTCAAAACAATGTGATCCATAACTCCTGGCTGCATGGCGTCAAGCGCCTGCTGTTTTTGGGATCATCCTGCATCTATCCCAAGCTTGCACCGCAGCCGATGAAGGAAGAGCATCTTCTGACCGGTCTGCTGGAGCCGACCAACGAACCATACGCACTGGCCAAAATCGCGGGCATCAAGCAATGCGAGTCCTACAACCGCCAGTACGGCACCAAATTCATCGCTGTCATGCCTACCAATCTTTACGGTCCCGGCGACAACTTCCACCCGGAAAACAGCCATGTCCTGCCCGCTCTTATCCGTCGCTTCCACGAAGCCAAGATACAGAACGCCTCCGAAGTCGTTGTCTGGGGAACCGGCACCCCCCGCAGGGAATTGCTCTACGTGGACGACATGGCTGCCGGGTGCCTGTTCCTGATGGAACTTTCCGATGAAAAGATCGCTCCGGAACTGTTGAGCTACCCCAAACCTTGCTTTGTCAATCTCGGCACCGGTCAGGATGTCACCATCCGCGAGCTGGCCGAGATCGTGAGCCGGGTCGTAGGCTTTGGCGGCAATCTGGTATTCGATGCGTCAAAGCCGGACGGCACGCCGCGCAAACTCCAGGACGTCTCCAGGATGCACGGCCTGGGGTGGCGGCACGAAGTGGAGCTTGAAGAGGGGATTCGGCGGACGTATCGCTGGTTTGTGGAGAAGTATGCCAATGGATTGCATGCCGTTTAATGGTGAAGTCTTTCCGAGACTTCATAACTCATGAGACAGTCTTTGAATAGCCGTTGGGTTGCATATCTGCCCCCATTTCTTCGATCAAGGGTAGTTGGAAGGCCAAACCTTCAACAAATACTCAATAATACCGGCTGGTTGTTCTTTGATAAAATTTGGAGACTCGGCGTCGGGCTGATAGTCGGCGTCTGGGTGGCGCGCTATTTGGGTCCGGACCAATTCGGGCTATGGAACTATGCGCAGGCGTTCACCGCACTTTTTGGGGCATTTGCCACATTAGGACTGGATAGCATTGTCGTCCGTGAACTGGTCAAATATCCGGAGCGGCAAGACAGAATCATGGGCAGTGCGTTTCGACTTAAATTGGTTGGCGGCATACTGGCCATGCTCTGCACATTGTTGGCGATTTCCGTTGTACACACCAATGACCAACTTGTCCGCATTTTGGTAGCGTTAAGCGCAGCAGGCTTCATCTTTCAATCCTTGAACATCATTGATTACTATTTCCAGGCCAAGGTCAAGTCGCGTTATACCGTATATGCCACTAACGGGGCTTTTTCCCTCATTACCCTCGCGAAAATTGTCCTTGTGCTCAAGGGAGCACCGCTCGTTGCCTTTGCTTGGGTCGGGCTGGCGGAAATAGTGTTAACCACCTTTTTCCTCTGCTTGGCGTTTCGGCTGACCAATCAAGACATGAAAACCTGGCGCTACGATACAAGTATTGCAAAAGGACTGCTCAAGGACAGCTGGCCGCTGATATTTTCCGGGTTGGCCGTAGCAATATTCATGAAGATAGACCAAATAATGCTGGAAGAGCTCCTTGATTCCCATGCGGTCGGCATTTATTCCGCGGCAACCAGAATAAGTGAGGTATGGTATTTCTTGGGGACGATTTTTGTCAGTTCCGCTTCTCCTGCAATATACAGCTCTAAAACTATCAGCGAGGAAAAGTACTTAGCCAATCTCCAGCAAATTTTCGATCTGATGGTACTTCTTTCCATTGCAATCATTTTGCCACTATCGCTGTGTGCTGCACCTCTGGTCAACCTGCTGTACGGGGCGGCTTATGCGGAAGCCTCCAAGGTCTTGATAGTGCATATTTGGGCAACACTTTTCGTTTTTACCGGGATTGCACAGGGAGTCTTCTGGATCGCCGAAAATCTCCAGAAATTCGCCCTGATTCTCACGTTCTTCGCAGCCGCTATCAATATCATCATGAACTTCGTGTTGATTCCTCGCTTGGGCGTAATAGGTGCCGCTATAGCAACATTGATCTCGTACGGCGTACCGACCATCCTGATGCCGTACCTTTTGAAACAAACCAGACCTGTTTTCTTCGCATTTTTGAAAGCACTTAACATCTTCAGATACACCAGGATATGGCACGCATGAAGGATGCAACAATTCTGATAGGCGTCACTTTCAGGGATTTCAACGGCTCTGCCAATGAAGCAATACAGCGGCTTTTCCTGCAAAGCATCAACAATCAGACATATCGTAACTGGAAACTGGTAGTTACCATCTTCAATGAGCAACATGTCCAGGAAGAAATCGAAAAATGCGCGATGAACGCGGTATTCTATAGTGCAGGGCCAGTAACCGAGTACAGATTTTCATTAACCGAAGTCTTGCTGAATACCATCAGCGAAAGCCGAAGAGAACATAACTCCATTGTTCTATGGACTACGTGCGACATTCTTTACGAGCCAGATTTTTTTCAAAAACTGATCGAAAATTATTCCGAAAACCTCTTTGCCATTTCCCATCCCCACATTACGTACAACTCGATTGACGATCTCGGCACCAATAACTGCGTAGCAGCATCCATCAATACCGGTATGGATCTGCTTGCCATGGCAGGGGATATCTTTGCCTCCGATGAGGTGGTGGAACTTGTCAAAAAATACAAACATTATGATTGGGGAATTTTTGAGCACTTTCTCGTAGGCTTGAGCCAGGTTGTGTCCGGCCATAACATCAACCTCTATGGAGTAAGCAACATATCCAAAATAGAGAATGATCGGCAGGTTAATAACGAAACCAGTCTCTGGTTACAAAACTGCTGGGAGCGGAACAAGGTTGTTCTGGACCAATTCATCAGCGACTATGTCCTGTCGAAAAATCTTTTGAACCTGACCTATTGTCACATGCAGTTCCGTATATTGACAAACAGATTTGCCCATGTGCTGACGTTCTTCAAAGATTACTACGATTATTACTACGGATTGGCAAAGTCCGCGGTACGGCCTTATGTACCCGTGTCACTGAAAAACGCCATCAAGAAGGTACTTCCGTGAAAATAGGAATCATTGGAGCCGGGATTTCCGGACTGTCTGCCGGCAGGCTCCTTGCGCATGAGTTCGAGGTGGAGATCCTGGAAAAGGAACCCCATATCGGCGGTATTGCCTGGGTCAAGATGGTGGGGAACATCCCGTATCATACCGTAGGCGGCCATTGTCTCAACTCCAACAATGCCAGGATCATGAATTTTATCTTTGAAACGGTACTGGCACCCGAACAATGGCACAGGGTGCAGCGTATCGCGAAGATAGCGTTGGATAACCATCTGATAGATTATCCCATTGAGTTTTCCGTGCCACAGATTGCCGCATACGACGAAGACTTGGCATATCGGATGACATATGATTACCTCGCCTCGGACGAGCATCGTCCGGCCGCCACCCTTGAAGACTGGTTCCGCGCCAAGTTCGGCAACACCTTGGCCGAAAAATATTTCATTCCCTATAACCGCAAAATATGGAACATGCCGCCAGCTGCGATGAGCCCTGCCTGGGTTGAGGGTAAACTGCCCATCCCTGACCGGAAACAATTTTTCAGGAGTCTTATCAGCAAGCAGCAAGACTCCATGCCCCACGCGAATTTTTATTATCCGAATGCCAATACCCAAAACCAATTCATTGCCGCCCTCGGCAGCGGTCTCGACATCAAAACCAACTACACCGTCGACAGCATCGAGCATGATGGCCAACAGTGGGTGATCAACGGTGATAAGCGTTATGATGCCATCATCAACACCATGCCGCTCAACATATTGCCGTCCGTCATAGCAAACGCTCCGGAACAGGTGCTGCATGCCGCCTCTCTCCTGAAGTACAATAAAGTGACAAATATGCTCTGGGAGACCGGCGATGTGGCAGCAACCTGGACATATTACCCCGAGGCTTCGACCCTTTTTCACCGGCACATACACATAGGTAACTTCACGAATCCACGGAGCAACCATACAATTACCGAAACAATCGGTGTCAAGACCGCCAAACAGATGGAAATGGCAGGATCCAAGATCAGCTATTTGAAACACCCCGTTGACTATAACGTTTCAGACCACGCCTATGTCGTCTTTGATCACAATTATGCGGAATGCGTTGCGAAGATCAAAAATTATCTCGAATCCATTGGCTTGCATACACTCGGCAGGTTCGGTGAATGGCAGTACTACAATATGGATATCTGTATGGAGAGCGCCATGCGGGTTGCTCATCAAATTATAGCTAACCATTCTAAACCACAACAAAATGATTAACTTTATACTTGAGAAACCAGTCGCGTTTATCGTATTTAATCGGCCACACACCACTAAGCGTGTATTCGAGGTAATTCGTAGTGCAAAGCCACCAATACTTCTGGTCATAGCAGATGGCCCACGCAATAATCGCCAAGGTGAAATTGATAAGTGTCAAGCCGTGCGAGATATAATTGATACAGTTGACTGGCCTTGTAGGGTATTAAAAAATTTTTCTGATATCAACCTTGGATGTAGACGAAGAGTATCTTCAGGCATTACTTGGGTATTTGACCACGTTGAAGATGCCATTATACTTGAGGACGATTGCTTACCTGATCCCTCTTTTTTTTATTTTTGCCAAGAAATGCTTGAACGATACAAAAACGACCCAAGAATAATGCACATCTGTGGCTGCAATTTTCAAGATGGCTATATTCATGGTGATGGAAGTTATTATTTTTCAAAGTTTAGCCATATTTGGGGGTGGGCAAGCTGGCGTAGAGCATGGAGACATTACGATGTCGCAATGACAAGTTTCCCATCTTTTAAGGAGCAGGGTCAGATTCAAAATATTTTTCCTAACAAAAATACACATAAAGATTGGCTCAGTAAACTCCAGGCCGTGTATTCTGGGGAGATAGACACTTGGGATTTACAATGGATGTACACCGTTTGGATTCAGAATGGGCTATCAATTATACCGAATGTCAATATGATTTCTAATATTGGTTTTGGTCCTGATGCAACTCATACTAAAGTAAATACAAATTTATCCAATATAAATAGGTATCGAATTGAGGAAATTAAGCAACCAAGTTTTATTTTGGCTTGCAAAAAAGCTGATGACTACACAAACGTTAATCAGTTTTCAATAAGTATTGCAAAAAGAATATCTCTTAAATTTAAACATATTATGAAAATGGTAGCTGAATGAAATGTAAGATCTGTAATAGTAACATCTTGAAGGTATTTGAAGCGCAAATACTTAAAAAGTACCTTGTAAGCTACTATGTATGCTCAGAATGCGGTTTTATGCAAACTGAAGATCCATATTGGCTTGATGAGGCTTATAGTGATTCAATCGCTATAGGTGATACAGGCATTTTGCAACGCAACTTGTATGCATTAGATATTACATCAATATTAATATATTTTATATTTGACAAGAATGCTAAATTTATAGATTTCGCAGGTGGTTATGGAATTCTTACTCGGCTTATGCGTGATAATGGTTTTGATTTTTACTGGAATGACCCTTATTCTAAAAATATACTAGCACGCGGTTTCGAATACGATTCAAATGACAAGGTAGAAATGGCAACTGCCTTTGAAGTATTTGAGCATTTTACAGATCCACTTAAAGAAATTAACAAAATGCTAACCTTCTCAGACAATATATTGTTCACTACTGTATTATTACCAACACCAATACCAAAACCCGGAGAATGGTCATACTATGTATTGGATCACGGCCAACACATATCTTTTTACACACTAAGTTCATTAAATATATTAGCTAATAAATATGGTTTAAATTTTCTAACAAATGGTAGCAATGTACATCTATTCACTCGTAAAAAAGTCAGTTCTAACTACTTTAGGTTATTGTTAAAATTACGCAGAACAGGCCTAGCCCGTTATATATGTAGTAAAATGAATAGCTTAACTGTGGGTGACATGGATTTATTATCTCGACGATCGGTGCCTAAATGAAAATACTATATGATCATCAAGTTTTTATCGATCAAAAGTATGGCGGCGTTTCCAGGTATTTTTATGAGTTATTAAACTCATTTCATGACGATACGGAAATAGATACAAGCATATCACTGGCGATCTCTAACAACAGCTACATACGTAATTGCAAATTTATACCGCATCACAATCTTTTACCGAATTTAAATTTTCGTGGTAAAGCACGTATAATTAAATATATCAACGACATCAGATCAATTCAAAATATCAGAAAAAACAACTTCGATATATTACACCCAACATACTATGACCCATATTTTATCAATAAATTAAACAAACCTTTTATCATTACTGTTTACGATATGATACATGAAAAGTTCAAAGGAATGTTTATTTCTAATAATATGTCATCTACTTATTATAGTACAGTCCATAATAAACAGCTAGTTATCAATAAAGCAGCTCATATAATAGCAATATCAAACAGTACCAAGCAAGATTTGATTGATATTTTAAAAATCCAAGAATCTAAGATCAGCGTTGTACATCTTGGTAGTTCTTTATCATTTTCTGAAAATAATGTTACTTTAGCAACAAATATTCCTGATCAATTTATACTATATGTTGGCGGACGAACGGTTTATAAAAATTTTACTTTGTTTATTAATGCATATGCACAGGTTCTTCTAAATAAAAAAGATCTTTCACTAATTTGTATCGGCGGAGGAAAGTTTACTCCTATTGAACTAGCTTTATTTGCTAAACTTGGCATCATAAACCAAGTTTACCATTATGATGTTGAAGATACTACTTTAGGGTCACTTTACAGCAAGGCTATTTTATTTATATTCCCATCTCTTTATGAAGGCTTTGGAATACCTATTCTGGAAGCATTTGCATGCAACTGTCCACTTGTATGTAGTAATACGACTATCTTTCGTGAAATAGCGGCTGATGCTGCCATTTACTTTGATCCATATTCTATTGATTCAATTTATGATGCGATCCAAAGCGTTATAAATAACGGAAAATTGCGTTCAGATCTCATAATGAAAGGTAATTTGAGGCTAAAGAATTTTACTTGGCATAAAACGGCTTTAGCAACAAAAGAAGTATACAAAACTGTATTGTAACACACTATTTTAGAATGCAAGCTTCTGTACATAACGTGACATGTGAATAAAATAAATTTTGACAATCCACAAATAAATAATGCACAACAATCAGTTGGCACCAAGTCTATTTCATGCGAATCGATTATTGCAACAATTGCGCATATACTGGTTTTAGCACTACTGACTTTAATTTGGGCGCTATTACCTGTATATTCTTCGATATTAATTATCGCATATCTATACTTTGTGAAAATTAATAAGTATGAAATGATATTTTGTTTTTTTCTTTTAGCTATAATACCTGGACTAATAAATTTCACTAAAACACCAATATCGGATTTGTTAATTTACTACAATACGTATAATGAATTATATTATAAAAACATATCACAAATAACTGATGTAGTAAGAGCAGATTATTTATTTTACTTTATTTCTTCTTTATTAGCTCATATCACTAACGATCAGGAGCAAATATTTGTTTTATTTTGGTCAAGTCTAACTTATTTTATTTATTTTATAGCACTTAGGTCATTTGCCATCAGTTTGCCAAATTACAACAAGAAAATATTAATAGGTTTCGTTTTTTATTCTCTATGCATTGGATTAAGTTTCAACTTAAGTGGCCACCTAGTGCGCCAATACGTCGCAGCTGCATTATTGTGCTATGCCACAGTCCTTTATTGTAAATCAAAAAAAATATACATATTGTGTGCATTATCCGCAATCTTGACACACTTTTCTGCTATTGCACTTGCTCCAGGCTTATTCTTTGCAAAATTAAACATTACGAAAAAAAGAACATTTTTAATAACAGTTCTGTTTATATCTTTTTTGATCGGTATATTCGATATTATTGATTTTATCGCTCCACTAACAGGATATTCTCAATCTTTTTATGCTTTACAGGAAATATCTCATAAATTAGCTGTTTATACCAATGATAAATTAGATGGTCAAATAAGTTTTAGAGAAGTTATTGCGATAATATTAACAACTATTCTGGCATTCTATTTGTATTCAAAAAGTGTCTCCAAATTAACTTCAAGATTTATTCTTATGTATATTTTTTTGGTAATGGTTTTATTGATAACACGGAATAATGATCTTATATTATATCGTTTTTCATATTATTATGATTTTTTTGCAATTATTATTCTTATGATTTTTATAACAAATTATTGGCATAGGCCAATAATTAGAATCTTGTTTTATGTACTTGTTCTGACTGCACCTATTAGATTTATGCGTATAATTTCAGGCGATACATGGGTATACATAGATAATTCGTATCAAATAATTTTTAATACTTTGTTTAGTTTTTTGCATTTTACACCAATTTAAACTCAACTCATAATCTTCCACTGGTGGCCATCATGAATCATTTCAGAGATATCGCAAATTTAGCAATTTGGCTTTTACCTACGTCAGGTTTTTTTGCACTAAAGCGTTTTTTACTAAAGTTGAGCGGCATAGATATTGGTTTTGACACCAAGATTAACGGGCACACCTGGTTTTATGGACGAGGCAACATTGTCATTGGGGACCGAACCTGGATTGGTCCCGGCTGCCGGTTCTATTCAACCCATGGGACAACGATTCACGTTGGTTCTGATTGTGACGTCGCACCGCAGGTTGCCTTTGTCACCGGTTCCCATGAATTCGGTACGGCTACGCGCCGTGCAGGACATGGTTATGCTCAGGATATCATTGTTGGAAACGGAACATGGTTGGGGGCAAGGGTGACACTGCTCGGAGGAGTAACAGTGGGGGCTGGTTCTTTTGTTGCTGCCGGTGCACTGGTTAATAGCGAAGTCCCCCCCAATAGCCTTGTTGCCGGTATGCCCGCCAAAGTCAAAAGGACTTTCTCAAACTGACATGGGAACCTTTACCCGGCACATATATTACGTTTCGAATGTGTTTGAAGAATCCGAAAAGCATCACAGGGGGATAATTACAGATTCTCCTGCTGCCAACCGCAAGGTCATTTCCCTCTGTCAGGCAGTGAACCGGGTTGGCGGCAACGTGGAAATCATCAGCCTGGGAAGAGGGCGGGTGAAAGGGAGTGGGAAAAGTTATCCGGTGAGAACCGCCTGTGCCGGAACAGTGCCGATCACGTACGTACGTTTTCTGGACTCCCCGGTAATAACACATTTTGTTACCATGGTTTCATTACTTTTCTTTGTAATGCGCCACACAAAGAAAAATTCAGTGTATGTGTTTTATAACTATTATGCCCATTATGTGCTGGCACTTCTGTTCTGTCGACTAACGGGAAGACGCTGCTTTCTGGACATCGAGGACGGTTGCCGCCGCGATGAAAGAAACTTTAGAAGTTTACCCAATCGCTGGCTGTTATGGGTTCATAATTTCTGCTGCAAGGCAGGCGTTTTGCTTGCTGCCACAGCATTGAAAGATCAGTCACACGGGCAACGTAGTCATATTTGCTATGGTATTGCCGAGTCTTCGAAAAACATTTGTGAATGGTCTAGTGCCCCCTTACAGGTCCATCTGGGTGGTTCATTGTTGAAAGATACTGGCGTTGAGTTGTTTCTGGAATCATTACGCATTCTGATAGCTACAACGCCGGGAATTTTAAATAAGCTTAATTTTGTCGTTACCGGGTTCGGATCGCATGCCTCTGCCGTTAAAGAGGCGGCAGAAGGTTCTATGCGCGGATTCCTGCGGTTCTACGGTGCTGTTGCAACTGAAGAGTACCAGACCATCCTGAAGCACTCCCACATCGGACTCTGTCTTAAGATGCCAGACAGTTCGATGGGTGAAACCACTTTCCCATCGAAGGTTATAGAACTAGCCTCAAATGGGCTCTTGTTAGTATCCACCAAAGTTAGTGATGTACCGCTCCTCTTCGATGACAGTTCGGCTATTCTGCTTGATTCGGCATCTCCCCATGAATTAGCGAGAACGTTTGCTTGGATTGCGGACCATCCTGACAAAGCCTCTTACATCGCATTAACCGGGCAAAAAAAGATAGTTGCACGGTTTACCGAAGAAAAAGTAGGCAAGGATCTATTGCAATTCTGGCTTGAAGCCTCTTAATTTTATTGCTACCTATTATTGATTACCCCTAGTTAAACTTGGAAATTTTATTATGTATGACTACTTATTTATCACCCATTTGCCATCCTTTTATAAAGTTAATTTATACAATCAACTTGCCAAAAAACTTCGCGTGTTTGTTATCTTTATTGCTTCGGCATCTACTATAAGGACAGATGATTTTGTGAGTAAAGAGATGTATTTTGACCACAAGATCCTGTACGAAGGCCATTTTGAGTCCCGGCCGCAACTCCGCACTATTGTTAAGCTACTCCATTGCGTCTCGAACCTTGACTACAGGATGGCTGTAGTTGGTGGGTGGGATTTGAGTGAATTCTGGGCCATCGTCTGTATGCACCCCAAAGCAAAAAACGCAGTTTACGTTGAGTCAACCATTGCCGAAAGCAAGACAACAGGAATTAAGTCTCTTTTGAAGAAATTGTTCCTTGCACGAATTGGGACAGCTTTTCCATCAGGACTGCTTCATCAACAACTGCTGGAGGCATTAAATTATTGTGGCAAAAGTTACCATACTGGCGGAGTAGGTTTAATGAATCGGCAAACCAGGACTTATCGAGAACGGCCATTTACGGCATCTTTTCTATATGTTGGCCGCCTCGCCCCGGAAAAAAATCTTGTCATGCTCATAGAAGTCTTCAACGAACTGCCCCATCTTACGCTAACAATTGTCGGATCCGGCCCGCTGGACAAGCAATTAAAAAATAGAGCGTTACCCAATATCTCTTTTAGATCTCATGTCCCCAACCAAGAAATAGCCGAAGTATATCAGAGTCATGATATTTTTGTATTACCCTCGCTACGGGAGCCATGGGGGTTAGTTGTGGATGAGGCGCTTTATTATGGTCTGCCAGTCATTGTTTCAACCAGTGTGGGTTGTTGTAGTGAGTTGGTCCAAGAAGGTAGCACCGGCTTGAAAATAGATCCCATTGACAAAAAAAGCTTGCAAAGGGCAGTTCTAATGCTGTCACAGCCGAAGGTATATCATCACATGAGAGACTCCGTTGTTGCCCTTGACTTCGATACCAGATATGAGTCTCAAATCTTGGCCTATGTGGAAGCCTCCAAGCACTAATTCCAGTGATCGTAACGTGAAAATGGCCAGCGAACCCACAGAATCTCAGCACCCAAACAGGTACCTCTTCGATATTTGTTACGACAATATCATTTTCGGCCTGCAAGCAGCCGGAGGCATTTCGGTTTACTGGCATGAAATGATAAAGCGATTACTGAGGTCTTCAGAAAACGTATCCTTTATCGAGCAGGAAGCCCCTAGTTTGAACATCTTCAGGCAACAGTTGCACATACCATCCGAACTGGTGCAACCCGATAGAAGCTGGCCGCAGCCATTTGTTCGCTACCTCTCGCCATCTGTCAGACTTCCGCCCTCCACCATCTTTCACTCAAGCTATTACCGAACACACCCCGATCCCCGGGTAATCAACATTATTACGGTTTATGATTTCATTTATGAGCGCTATCGCTCCGGGTTGGCACGACTCGTTCACCATGCACAGAAGAGTCGCGCCATACGACACGCTGATGGCATCATCTGTATTTCTGACAATACGAAGCGAGATTTACTACGTTATTTTCCTCACACTCCAGAAGGTAAGATCAAAACCATCTATTTATCTGCCGCTTCTGAATATAAGCGAATCAATGTCCCAGACGATATCTCCCCTGAATTTTCCGAACTGCTGGGTAAAAAGTTTATCCTTTTTGTCGGTGATCGTTCAGGTTACAAGAACTTCAATATAGCCTTGGAAGCGGTTTATCACTCCAAAGACGCCATGCTGGTGGCAGTAGGGGGAAGGCCTTTCACCAATGATGAGTCGATGCATGCTGCCACACGTCTGGATGGGCGTTTCCGACATTATGCAAAACTCAACAATACAGAACTGAACCAGCTGTATAATCTTGCCTTTTGCTTACTATATCCATCCGATTATGAAGGGTTCGGCATTCCAGCACTGGAAGCAATGCAGGCTGGGTGCCCCGTTGTTGCGGCAAATAGTTCATCACTCCCTGAAGTATGCGGCAATGCTGGTATAATGGCTACGAAGATTTCTGCTGAATGTTTTGCTGAGAACATCCGGTACCTGGCCAAACCCTTGTTTAGAAAAGACATTGTTCATCGCGGGTTGCATCAAGCGGAGAAGTTTTCTTGGGATCGCACATTCAATGAGACAATGGCATTTTACAGGCATATTCATGCCAATAAGCGCGGCGCGAATCTATGAAAGTTTCTATCATAACGCCAGCATACAACTGCGTGCACACTATCGCAACGTGCCTTGACAGCATTAATTGCCAGAGCTTCCACTGCGAACACATTGTGATCGATGGCGCCTCTGCCGATGGCACCGCACAGTTTGCCAAGTCGGCGTCTCCGCTCAGCAGGGTCATTTCCGAACCGGATAACGGCATATATGATGCCATGAACAAGGGGATCATGTTGGCGACCGGCGATATTATCGGCATTCTCAATGCTGATGATTTTTACATCAACGAGCATGTTATTGCAAAAGTAGTTAATCTTTTCGAACAATACCCCATTGACGCTACCATTGCCGATCTGGTGTTCGTAAGGCCTGATAATCTTGACAGGACTGTTCGCTACTACAGCAGTAACGGTTTCACAGTAGACATGTTTGCGTCAGGATGGATGCCTCCTCACCCCACTTTTTTTGTAAAGCGAAAATGCTATGAGCAATTTGGCCTGTATAAAACCAATTATAAAATAGCAGCAGATTTTGAGCTACTTGCACGGTTTATGCTAAAGTATCGTATAAAATATCATTACTTGCCGGAAGTAATTATCAAAATGAGAACTGGCGGCACCAGCACAAAGAACATGCGGAGCAATTTCATCCTTAACTGTGAAATAGTCCGCGCCTGCAGGGAAAACGATGTAAAAACAAATTATCTCAAGGTCTATTCAAAGTATTTCCGCAAAGTCAGACAATTAGTCGCGAGGCCCACATGAAAGTACTGGTCACCGGTGCCACCGGTTTTGTGGGGCATTTCGCCTGTCCCCGGTTGTTACGGGAGTGTACCGAGGTGCGGGGTACCATACTGACATCGGAATCCCCCTACTTGTTAAGCGCGTCTGTCACCCCGGTCGTCGTTCCCCCCCTCGAAAGCGGAAACGATTGGAGTGGGGCGCTCAGTGGGATCGATGTGGTGGTTCATCTGGCTGCCCGCGTCCATGTCATGCATGACAGGGCTGAAAATCCTCTGGCGCAATTCCTTAAGGTCAACGCCGAGGGGACCAGGCAGCTGGCCCAACACGCTGTCAAAGCAGGCGTCAAGCGCCTGGTCTTCATCAGCACCATCAAGGTCAACGGTGAAGAGTCAGCCCACCCATACGCAGAAGAATCGCCGGTTAATCCGACAGACCCCTATGGTATCAGCAAATGGGAGGCAGAACAGGCCTTGCGACAGATCGAAGCAGAAACTGGGCTGGAAGTGGTGATCATTCGACCGACACTCGTGTATGGCCCCGGCGTCAAGGCCAATTTCCTCAGCATGATGAACGCGGTCCGGCACGGTCTCCCGCTCCCGCTGGCCTCCATAGCCAACAAACGCAGTCTGCTGTACGTCGGCAACTTGGTGGATGCACTTGCCACCTGCACGACACACCCTGGGGCTGCTGGCAAGACATTTCTGGTAAGCGACGGCGAGGATGTATCCACCCCGGAACTGATTCGCCGTACTGCTTCAGCCCTTGGCGTGACGCCCCGCCTGTTCCCCACTCCCATTTCACTGATGTGTCTGGCGGGCAAAATCACCGGAAAGAGTTCCGTTATCGATCGAATAACCGGATCACTTGCCGTGGACAGTACTAAAATACGTCGGGAACTGGGGTGGACGCCCCCGTTCACTATGGAGGCAGGGTTGCGGGAGACAGCAGCATGGTATCTGAAAACAAATGGGCAGGCATTATGAAGCGGTTCTTCGACCTCCTCATGTCATGTATTGTTCTTTGTTTGTGCTGCGGGCCTATGTTGTTGGTGGCGCTGCTGGTCAAACTGACATCCAATGGCCCGATACTGTACTGGTCCGACCGTATTGGCAGGAACAATGTCATCTTTAAAATGCCCAAGTTCCGCACCATGCGTACGGATACTCCAGCCGTTGCTACCCACCTACTCAATAACCCAGATCGTTACCTCACTCCGGTCGGAAAGTTTCTGCGCAAATCCAGCCTTGATGAACTACCTCAGCTGTGGAGCATCATTATTGGCGACATGAGCTTTGTAGGGCCGCGGCCAGCCCTATACAATCAAGATGATCTGATCGCATTGAGAACTGAGAACGGAGTCCACCGTTTGACACCCGGATTGACTGGCTGGGCACAGATTAATGGCCGGGATGAGCTTCCTATCCCGATTAAGGTAGAATTTGACACCTATTATCTTGAACACATTTCTCTCGTACTTGACATCAAGATTCTTTGTCTTACACTTTTCAAGGTGCTGCGCAGCGACGGCGTCCTGCATTAGATAAAGACACAAGACAAGTCGAAGCACCTCCATTTGATATTAGCAATCTAACAATTAGATGTAACTACTTGACCTGACTTCTAACACTTAATATTGGTGTCTACATATGCTTACCAAACGACGCATAATTGTCTTTCTATGTGACACACTACTTATAAGTGTTGCTCTCTGCCTATCATTCCTTCTACGATTCGATTTTTCCATACCTTCCGATGAACTCAACCTTTTCTGGGAATGCCTCCTGGTAGTACTGGTTGTAAAACCCTTGGTATTTATGGTTACCGGATTTTATAATAGTTTGTGGCGATATGCTTCTTTACAGGATGGCATAGAAATATTCAAAGGAGTAACACTGTCATCGGTTCTGGCGGTCTTTGTCATCATGTTTCTCAGGCAGTTTTCGCCAATCCCCCGCTCCGTCTTCCTCCTCGACTGGTTCCTGCTCTTTGCACTCATCGCTGCCAGTCGGCTGGTCTGGCGCATCTACCGCGAAAGCTACGTCATCACCAAGAGCTGTGACGGCCCCCGGGCTCTTATCGTCGGCGCCGGAGAGGCGGGAAGCCTTTTATTGAAAGAGATACGGCGGCATCCCCACACAACATATAACGTAGTGGGCTTTGTTGATGATGATCCGGACAAAAAGGGGATGAAGTTGCATGGGGTACCGGTATTGGGCACGACGAAGCAACTCAGGGTGCTGATTCTTGCCAATGAAAT